>Ga0075156_10001651_pt1 | contig 12230 bp, 11 predicted proteins | sample JI81AbrownDNA_FD_70966 | JGI IMG/M metagenome (GOLD analysis project Ga0075156, IMG submission 70966) | Wastewater effluent complex algal communities from Wisconsin, to seasonally profile nutrient transformation and Carbon sequestration -... | ecosystem: Engineered > WWTP > Effluent > Algae...
CGATGATCCGCGAGCAGTAATGCCGCGTCGAGCGCCGAATGGCCGCCCCAGCATCGCTAAAGGCCGTGACGGCTACTGGCACGCCTGGGTCGACTTCGGACGCGACCCCACCACCGGCAAGCGGCTGCGGACCCACGTCAAGAAGGCGACCCGGAAAGCCGCCACCGCCGCCGTCGCCGAACTCGAAACCGAGCGGGCGACCGGGGTGCGCCGCGCCCCTGGCAGTCTCGGCGAATGGCTCGACGGCTGGCTGGCTGGGGTGGAGTCGAGTCGGAAGCCGTCGACGGCGCGCAGTTATCAGGGGCATGCGCGGTGCTACATCGTTCCCCGTCTCGGGACAATCCCGCTCAACGCGCTCACCACCGAGGACGTCGAGGCGATGCTGGCCTGGTGCGTCAGCCCGTCCGGCCCCGCGATCTCGGCCGTGACGGCCGAGTCTGTGCGGCGAACGCTGCGCGCTGCCCTGAACGAGGCGGTGCGCCGGGGCAGACTGGTCCGCAACCCGGCCCAGTGGGCCAGGTCGCCGCGCGGCCCCGTTGTCGAGGTGGACACGATTGCCTTGTCCGACATCCCCGCGATCGTCGCGCAACTCGGAGAGAGTCCGATGCGGGCGCGGTGGCTGTTGGCGTTGACAACAGGGATGCGTCAAGGCGAAGTGCTCGCGCTGCGCCGTGCAGACGTGGATGTCGCGGCGGGGGTTGTCCACGTCACCGGCTCACTGACGCGGGGAACCTGGCGGCACGGCTGCGTCGATCCAGCGGCCTGCGCTGCCTGCCGCTGCCGAACCACGCCCTGTCCGCAACCCTGTTCCCGGCATACCAGGCCGTGCCCGAAGCCATGCCCGACAGGATGCACAGGGCACGCCCGAGGATGCCCGAACAAGGTCGGGGGCGGTTTGATCCGAGAAACCACGAAGAGCGGTTCCCGGCGGACTGTCCCCGTGGCGGACGGCGTTCTCGCCGCGCTGCGTGAGCATTTGCGAGTCAGCGCCGAAGCCGCCCTGTCATGCGGTCGAGCAGCCACCGCGAACGATTACCTGTTCTGTCACGCCGAAGACGGCAGGCCGATCAATCCGCGGGACGACTGGGGGCGCTGGGGCAAACTTCTCGCCGCCGCAGGCGTGCGCCACTACCGAGTCCATTCGGCGCGACATTTCGTTGCTACACAGGTTCTCGCTGACGGAACCGATATCAAGACGATCATGGCGATGCTGGGGTGGTCGAGCCCGGCGCTGGCGACCCATTACGCCCACGCTGTCGAAGAAAACGGTCGCCGCGCCGCTTCCCGGATCGCAGCGGTCGTGCTGGGGACGGCGAACTAAGCCCACTGCGCTCAGTGTCGGTAGCCCGGCCCACGACGCCCGCCTCTCCCGCCGCCGTGGGCCGCTGGCATGCCCGCCCGCCCGCAACGTAGGCGTGCCACCTTTCGACGAGTACAAGCATCGGCGCGGAGCCGCCGGGAGATTCGCCGCCAAGCCGGGAAGAGCGGAACCGGACAGCCTGGCAGTGGACCAACCCTGGGCGAGCCTGCAAACAGACGTCCCGATCCAACATCAATCCCTGCACGCCGAGAACCGCTCGATGGTGGAATTGGTCGGCCAACTCGATCGAGGCGATCTGACGCTCGACGCGCCATACCAGCGCGGACACGTCTGGACCGGCAACCAGCGCCGCCTGTTGATTCGCTCCATCCTTCAAGGTGTCCCCATTCCTGCGGTCATCGTCAACGACCGCAGTCTTTGGCCCGCCGACGATGACGCCCCGCTGTGCGCGGTGATCGACGGCAAGCAGAGAATCGAAGCTGTTCGCCGATTCGTGCAAAACGAACTCGATGTTCCCGCGTCGTGGTTTGAGCCGGACCGGGTTGAGTCCACGATCGAGACCGCCGACGGACCGTATGTCCGCTACGGCGACCTGTCCGTCGTAGGTCGTCGCTTCTTCGCCAACCGGGCCACCATTCCGGTGGCGCGGGGACGGTTCGCAACCGTGCGCGAAGAGGCGGAAATCTACCTGCTGGTCAATGGCGCGGGGACAGATCAGAGCGCGGATGACCTGCTCAACGCTCAACGGGTTGCCGACGACTGAGCACTGCGCTCATCAAGGGTGAACACGCGGCGCATCGGGTGCCGCGGCGAACATAAGGAGGCCCCGTCATGGCGCTTCGCCCCTCGAACCATGCGTCCCGCACCGGATTCCGTCAGTCGGCGATTGATCGGATCGCCGGATCGCCGAACGGCAACGACAAGCTGGAGTTGATCCCCAGCGACTTCATCCGCGGCTTTTCGTATAGCGAGGTCGCCGACCGGATCGTCGAGAGCATCGTCTCGATCAGCGTCGATGACGCGAAGACCACCTTCGCCAAGCCCGACCACGCGGCGATGGCGGCGCTGCTCGCCGTGACGCCGGGGGCGAAGTCGGAGAGCGCCTACGCCGAGATGTGCGCCCTGCTGGGGGGGCGCTACACCAAAGACGCGGCGTGGGCCGTCGACAACGACAAGTCGCCAGCCGACGTCATGGCTGCCCGCAACGTCGGCTCGGACGGATTCCGGACGGTTCTTGACGGCGGGTGGACCGCCGAGACCATCAAGGAATACGGCGTCGGCGTCGTGCGTGCCCTGCCTCGCGACGGGGCGACAGTTGCCGCATCGGGGCTGAACGCCAAGACTCTTCGGGCGTGGATCAAGGTCTCGACGGGGCTGAGCATCCGCCATATCTTCGCCCTGGCTGCGACAGACGTTTCCCCGGAGACGTTGCGCGAGCACACCAAGGGGCTGGCGATGCACGGCGACCATATCGTCGCCGTCGCTCGCGTCGGCGTCGCTCGCGTCCAAGCGTTGCGAGAGTTTCGCGGCAGTACTGGCGTCGGCTACTCGTTCCTTTGGAGCCGGATCGACACTCCCGAGTTTGCCGACGCCATCCTGTCGCTGTGGTCGACTGACCAGATCGACGAGGAGCGCGAAGGCAAGACCGTCAACTCTGACCGGCTCCGCGCCCTGCTCGATGCTGGCATCACCCCCGCCCAGATCGGCGACGCCAACCGGGCCGGAGTTCCGTTCGGTGACTGGACCCCAGAACTGTTCGCGACCGACCTGTGGGAGGCCGGACGCGCGCACCGGGAAGCTTGCGACACGAAGGCTCGCGCCTGCTGGGTCGAAGACGGATGTCAGGGGATGCTGAACGGCCTGTGGCCGTGGACGGCGGAAACCTACGCCGACCTGTCGATGCGTTGACCGACCGGACACCCCCCCGACCCCGCACCGTCACGGCGACAGTGCGGGGTCGAGGGGTGCTTCCGTTCCTGCCAGGCGTTGGGGCTGTGCGAAGGACACGCCCGCCGGTTGCGAACCACCGGGCATGTCGGCCCTGCCGAGTTCCGGGGCCGACGCCCCCGGACCGTGTGCTCCGTCGACGGGTGCGTCCGGGCCAACGGGGTCGGCGATCTCTGCATGGGGCATTACCGGCGGCTCTGGGACACGGGATCAGTCGGGTCGCCGACCTTCCGATCAACGCCCGTTCGCGTCGGATGCTCGGTGCCGGGATGCGACCGGCCCCATTGCGCGAACGGGCTCTGCCGAGGCCACTACTGGCGTCTCCGGACCACCGGCCAGGTCGGTCCGGCGACGTTCGCGCCACGCCGGCGGTCAGGGTCCGCCGACAGCCGACGAGAAAATCATGACGGTGCCGACGAGCAGGGCGAACAGAATCATCCCGCCTCCCCATAGCGGTGCGAGAACGAGCACCCACGGCCAGTGGATCACTTCGGCGAGTTGGAGGCCCGCCAAGACGGCTGCGAGGCCGATCGAGACCGCGAACGGCCACAGATCGCTGCGGTGCCGGTCTTCCGCCTTCGCGGCCGTGTAGGCCATCGAGAAGAACGCCGCGATCCCCGTCAACCAGACTGGGGCAAGGGTTGCCGTCCAGGACCAGGACACACTGTCCGTGGCCTTCAAGATCACGAAGAAGGCGGCGAGTTGGATAGCGGAATACAGGGCGAGCTTGGACGCAGGCACGGGCTACCTTTCGAGAGTTTGGGGCTGGCCGGGGAGCGCGATCGGGCCGATAAACTCGCCCGAAACTCGGCGGGTCAGCCTTTGACGCACAGCAAGGTGGTCAGGCGGGCGACCGGGGTGACCAGGTCGGCCTGGTAGGACATCACCGACTCGATGTCCTTGTACGCGCCGGGGAGTTCGTCGAGGATTCCGGCGTCTTTGCGGCATTCGACGCCCGCCGTCTGCGTGGCCGCGTCATCAATCGTGAACTGTCGCTTGGCCGCTCCGCGCGAGAGCCGACGGCCAGCACCGTGCGAGGCCGAGCGGTAGGCCAACTCGTAGCCTAGACCGCGAACGATGTAGGAGCCGGTGCCCATCGAGCCGGGAATGATGCCGTGAGTCCCCCGGTCGGCGTTGATCGCGCCCTTGCGGGTCACGACCAGATCGACGCCGTCATAGTTCTCTTTCGCGACGTAGTTGTGGTGGCAGGAGACTCGGTCCCCGAACTTGACACCTGGCAGTGCCGAAGCGAGCACCGATTGGACGGTCGCGAGCATGACTTCGCGGTTCAAAGCGGCATAGTCCTGTGCCCAGAACAGGTCTCGCATGTAGTTGTTCCACTCGTCGGCAACGGTGCCGTCCGGATTGTTGCGGATGAACACGGCCAGGTCCGGGTCGGGCAGGCCAGCGTTCCATTCGAGAGTCTTGGCTTTCTCGATGTGCCGCTCGGCCAGCGACTTGCCGATGTTGCGGCTGCCGGAGTGCAGGGTCAGCCAGACCCGCCCTCGCTCGTCGGCGCAGACTTCGATGAAGTGGTTGCCGCCGCCGAGGGTGCCGCACTGCGCTAGGGCGCGACCTTCCAGGGTGTTCACGCCGGGCGCGGTCAGCCGGTCGAAGGAACCGAACAGTCGGTCTGTCCGGGCGCGCAGTTCGCGGTGGCGAGGGTTGGACAGGATCGGGGCGCGGCCCGAGTGAGCCGAGAATCCGACCGGTACGGCACCTTCGATTCCTTTGCGCAGCGGCCCTAGGTCGTCGGGGAGGTCGGTCAACGACAGAGACGTCTGAACCGCCGTCATGCCGCATCCGATGTCGACGCCGACGGCGGACGGCATCACGGCGTCGCGCATGGCGATGACGGAACCGACGACGGCACCCTTTCCCGCGTGAGCGTCGGGCATGATCGCGATTCCCTCGATGCCGGGGACGCGGGACATTGCCCGCACCTGATCGGCGGCGGTCGGCTCCAACTCGTGGGTGGGGAGCCACATGCGCACTGGCGCGGACGATCCGGGGAGAGACTGCGGGAACGTGGTCACGCCGATAGTGAGCGCAGTGACGCCTCGCGAGCGGCGTGGCTGGCAGTCGACGCCCACTTCGGGTCGATCTCGAACCCGATCCATCGCCTGCCGAGGTCTGCGGCGACGCGCAGGGTGGTCCCCGACCCCGCGAATGGGTCGAGGATCACGTCGCCGGGATCGGACAGTAGGCGAATCAGACGGCGAGGAATCTCGTCAGGGAACCGGGCCTCATGGTCGTTATTGGCGGCGACCGAGGGTACTTGCCACACCCCGCGAGAACCCCACTGCCCCCATTCGGCGTCATCGAGTCGGCCACGGTCGTAACGCAGCGGTCCGGGCTTGTGGAAGAGATAGATGTACTCGAACTCGTCCACCGCGCGGTAGGAAGTGGCGTGCCAGGGGGAGTTCGTCCAAGCCGGTCCTTTCGCCCAGGCACGCCGGTCATAAAGGTAGAGGCCGCCGGCCGCCGCGGCGTCGACCACGGTGGGGCCACATAGTCGCACTCGCGTCTGGGCGGTCTTTTTCCCCCCGCGAATGTTGACGCCGCGCAGACGCCGGTCGATCGTCTGCTCGGAGACGGCGAAATGCCGGGCGAGACTGGCTCGGGATGGCGGAACGGGACTGGCGTCGATGACCGCTTCAATGTCGGCCTTGGTGACAGCATGCTTGCGCGCGCCAGCGTTCTCGGCGTTCAGACGAGGCAGGTCGGGGTCGGGGAAAGCCAGGATGTCGTTGATGTTGACAGCCAGGAATCCGCCGGGCACCAGTGCGGCACCGACGCCACGAAAGGTGGCGCGCAACACATCGGTCCAGGACTGCTCGGTGGCGTCGATCTCGTAGCCTTTTCCGACCAGGTAAGGCGGTGACGTGACAGCGAGAGCGACGCTGTCGGGAGCCAGACAGCCCGCGAGCAGCGCCGCGTTTCCGGGGTGGACCACGCCGTCGACCAAAGGCTTCATGTCCGTTCTTTGCCGTTGACCGAACCACGACGGCGCGGGTCGGTCAATGGCGTTGCGGCTTGACGATCTTGGCAATCAGTTCGCTAGAACACCCCAGCAGTCGCGCCAGCGCGGAGTAGGACCAGGTGTCGGGGTCGTCTCGGCGCAGTTGTCGGATCAGGGTGTCTCGGTTTTCGCGGTGCCGCGCGGCAGCAGCGTCGGATTCTGCTGCCGCGCGGTGTTCGCGCCGGGCTTGGGCCGCGCGAGGTTCCACGTCACACTCCGGCGCTGAACGCGGAGACCACCGCCGGAGTCGAGACGTCGAACCCGGCGATGTCGAGCATTCCGGGGTCGGAGGGGTCCGCGATCGAGCACTGAGTGGCGGTCATGCCGACCACCGCCATCTTCGCGTCGATCCCGCGCGACTGCCGGTAGGCCGTCAATGCCTGGTGCGGGTGGACCGCACCGGCCCAGGTTTCGTTGTCCGTGTAGACCACGAAAGTGTCGACGTCGATGCTCTTCCGCTGGGCGAAGGTCATCGGGACGGAGCAGTCGGTGCCGCCCATCCGGATGGCCTCGATCGCCTTGATCGAGTCGTCCAGCCGCTGACGCGGGCTGATCGGGACGTGGACGAACTTCTCTCCGAACCCCATGATCTGCACGTCCGGTTCGACGGCTGCCGTCACCAACGCCATCGCAGCCGAGGCTTCCCGCGGCGTGATCGGAAGGCCCGCGATGGTGCCCCAGGTCATCGACGCGGAGACGTCGAGCGCGAGCATGGTCCGCTTTCCGGTCGGGGCCACCGACCCGAAAGAGGCGTAGAAGGCCGCGTCGAGAGCGTCGGCGATCTTCCGGTTAGGCGTCCATCGAGCCTCGCCGCGCAGCGAGTGCCCCGAAGCGTAGGTTCGCTGGGCGACCAGGACGTTCATCGGGTGGACCCGCGCCTTGCGCAGTCGCTCGGCGTCGGTGATCGCGGCGACCACGTCCGTCGTCCGGCCACCCATCGCCGGGAGCAGGCCGAGCATGGTCAGTCGCGGGAGTTGCCGGATCAGCGCCCCCAGCGGCATTCCACGGTCGAGCAAAGCATCCCAGGTCTGCGCTTGTGTGAGCGCGGCATCGGGAAGCATTTCCCACGACAAGGCTGACTCTCGGATCAGCGTCGCGGCCTTGCTCGGGTCGGCCTGGACCTCAATGAAGGCGTCCAGGAGGCCGGGGCGCGCGTCCTGAACGGTCTGGCGTCCGCACAAGAAGTCGTAGACGGCGCGGTGTCCGGGGCTCGTGGCCTTGGGGTGCGCAAGACGCAGCATGTCCCGCTGCGCGAAACCGTCCCGCTGACGGTACTTGATGGCCTGGTAGGCCAGGTCGTCCGCCGACTTCTGCGCGTACCAGTCGCCGACGGCGCGACGCAGGGCTCGACCCCAGCCACGGAAGTTCTCGATGTAGCGGGCGAACAGCAGCATGTGCGAGCCGGTGCGGATGATCTGCGGCATCGCGTCGAGGGCCGCGCCGCGCTCGGTCTCCGTCCCGATCGAGCACGCGACCGCGTAGGCGAACATCGTCGGGTTCTGCTTGGGGGCGGCACCAGTCAACGAGACGTCCAAGATGGTCGCGAGAACGAGGGCGTGGTCTTCGCACGCCATCGAGACGACGAGGTCGCCGTTGTTGACGACGGCGTCCCTGGCGCTGACGTGGAAGGTGCCGCTGTCAGCCCCAAGGACGAGGAACCGGCGCAGACGCGCCTCGTCGCTGGCGACGAAGGTGTAGCCGCCAGCATTGTTCGGGCGCTGACGTGGGTCGGCGGCGCGGCCTTGCGGGGTCACGCGAGTCGAGTAGTCAGCGAGCGTGCTGGCGGTCATGGCGGTTCCTTTCTGGGGATTCGGCGCGACGAGCGTGTGAGTGGCGACCGGAGTTGCTGTCCGATGTAGTTAACCGATCACCTCCGGCTCGTCAGCGCCGAAGTCGAGGACTCTGTAACGTGTTACAGGGTGTGGTGCGAAGAGAGACGGCGAGCGTGTGAGTGACAACCGGAGGGGTGCCATGAACAGTGGTAACCGATCGTCTCCGGCTCGCCGCCATCAACCAGCACACTGTAACACGTTACAGAGGCCGCGCGTCAAGCCCCCGCCCGCAATACCGGCATGAGCGGAAACAGCGTCCAATCTCGCGTCCCACCGGGTCTGCCAACGGGCGGACAGTGGGCCGCCAACGTCCGCGGCGAAGGTTCCCCGACCGACCTCGCGTCGGCTCCGGAAAGCACCCGCGACCTGGTGCTCCGACTGACCGGGATGGACGTCGACCCTGACGGACCACGCCCCGAGTTCGGCTCACCCAAAGTGCGCTGGTGGTCGATTCAACGCAATCTCGGGCATCTCTCCGACGACGAAGCCGCCATCGTCGTGACGGCCCGGTTCGGTGAGCGACCAGGCGATGCGCCAATGACGATGGCCGACGCACAACGCATCGCCCGCAACGGGTTCGACGCCGACACCTTCCTCGACGCCACGAGCAAAGGGCTGTCCCCCGACCTGCTCGCCAAGCCCGGAATCACCCCGGACAAGGTCGACATCATCGCCGAGCACGGGCCATACCGAACGATGCTTCGTCGCGGCGGGTGGACCGGCGAAGGGGTGCAGAGCGCGACCGCTGAGCGTCTGTCTGAGATCGCGCAGATCGACGACGCGGCGCAGAAGTATGTCGCGATCGCGACCGAAGCCAGCCCCGTTCGAGGGGCGCGTGCGCAAGAGTGCATCGACGCGGGGATCAGAGACATGGCGCTGATCGAGGGCGTCGCCGCGGGTCGGTGCGACCCGAAGACCTTGGCGGGAATCCGCGACGCCTACCCGAAGACCAGCGCCTTCGACGTGGTCCACCTCGCCACCAACGGCCACGACGCCGCCAGCGTCAAAAAGTGGGGCATGCAGTTGTCCAAGCGGTGGCCGCGTCTGCGGCTGGCCGAAACAAACCTCGCTCCGACGACAATCCGGGCGCTGCGCAAAGCCTCCCGCGACGACGACCTGGACGAGATCGTCTCGTTCGCCGACCACGGGTTCACCCTGGCTGAACACGTCACCGGCTGGCGGACAGCCATACTCGACCACACCGCCGACGCCAAGACACTGGCCGCGATTCGCGACACCGGCGTCGACCGGGACGTTTTGGAGAACTATCGGAAGCTGGTCCCGATCAGTCTTGTCACGCCGCGAGCCGCCAGTCGCATCGCGGCGATATCGCAGGAACACCCCGACCCAAAGACGTTCCGCGACAAGGTGAAAGGTATCAAGCCGCACCGAACGAACGAGTGGACAAGGGACCGTCTCGCCGTCCTGGAACAGATGGCGACGATGGACCAAACCGATATCGACCGGCTTTTGCCGACCGGCATACCTCTCTACCGGCTCGGCGAGTTCGTCAACGACCCCGACCCGTGGGAGGCCGGTCGGCCCTACCGCGAGCAGTGGTCACGGGACAATGACGGGGCGGACTGGCCTGGCTAACGGCGCGTCGCCACGGGGGGGAAAGTCGTCTCCCAGTCGTGGACTTCGCGACGAACTCAACCTTCGTCGTCATCAGATGGCCGTTGACTACGCTCGTCAACGACAGGGTTGCGGCGGATTCGTTGACCTCGAACGCGACCACCTCGGCGAAGCCGGGCGAAGCGTTGATGGCGTCGTAGAGGGCTCGCTGGAACTCTTCGCGCGATGCGGTGAATGCGATATTCAGGGCGTCTCTGAGCGCAGCGAGGCGAGTTCGGCGAGCCCGCGCAGGAAAGTCTCGTAGTGCCGACGACAGAAACCGCGCGCCGCATGCCGCCCCTCGCAGCCGTCCACCGAGCATCCTTGACTGCCGTCACGCCGTGGCGCGGCCTGCGCCGTCGCCATAGAGCCGCCCGCGCCGCCAATGCCGTCGACAGAGCCCTTTGGCGTGGTGCGCGCCATCGCACCCCTCGACAGCGCACCCGACAGCAGGCTGAACGACGGGGGCCAGCGGATCGCCGGTCGCGTCCCAGCGGGCATAGTGGGTTCGGCAGAGCGTCTTGGCGTAATGCTCGCCGTCGCACCCCGAGACGGAGCAACCTCGGGAAGAATCACGAACACGCGCGGTCGCGACGACACGCCCCCGCTTCCACTGCGAGTAATGGGTGGCGCACCATCCTCGCGCCCGCGCCGCTTTCTCGCAGCCATCGACAGAGCACGGGGCTTTCATGGCGTCCGTCCTCGTCGACGCCACCGGCTGTAGTGCGCCTGGCAGAATCCCTTGGCCTGGTGCTTGCGGTCGCACTCGTCCGCAGAGTATGGCCCTCGCCGCCGGGCAGCGCCGATCAGCGGGTCACCGTGGGTGCGCCAGCGTTCGTAGTGCATCCCGCAGAACCCTTTAGCGTTGGTCGGCGAGTCGCATCCGTCGACGGAGCAGGTTGATCGACGCCGGGCGGCACCGGTCAGCGGGTCGCCGCTTTTGAGGAATCGGCAGTGGTGCATCTTGCACCAACCGCGCCCGTGGACTTTCTTCTCGCATCCGGGGATCGAACACACCGGGCCGGCCGCGGCGGCGGCACCTGGGATGGACGTCGGGTCGCCGGACGCGAGCCACCGGGCGTAGTGCGTCTCGCAGTACCCACGCCCAACAGGGCGCTCTTGGCGGTCGTCTATGCGGCAACGTCGACGCGTGGCCTCCACCTCGTTTGCCAGTGGGTCCGTGTGCTTGCGCCAGCGTTCGTAATGCACCCTACAGAATCCCTTGCAGCGCAACGGATTAGCGCAACCGTCCACCGAGCAGATCGTCGCCGCATTCATCGCCGACCACGCCCCGTCATTGCCGCGTGGTCCGCGTCGCTGGGCCGGATCGGCTGAATCACCGTCTCGATCAAATGCCCCGACGCGGTGTGGCCGTAGAACTTGACCGGGGACGGGATACGAGGGGCGTGTTGCGCTGCCCTGGCGCGGGGCAGCGCAACACGCGTTGAGCCGCGCGCGCCCCGACTCAGGGCCTTGGCGACGTGCGTCGCGTCGAGACGGACCATCACCCCGCCGACGCCGTGGCGTCCGTGAACGAGGGCGGCGTCCGCGATGGTGTCACCTTTCTCGGCGTAGACAGCCAGCTCGCCGTGATCTCCGACCCACCACCACGAGGTGTTCCCGCCGATCGCTGCGCGGACGGTCTCGGTGTCGAAGGACGTCTCGTGCTGGATCGCGTTCGCGTGCCGCGGATTGTCGGCGACGCGCTTGATCTGGTCTACCGGCATCCCTCCTTCGCGGGGGTCGTTGGCCGCCAACTCGAAAATGTTGTCACCGACAACGAGCGTTGGCTTCCCCTCCGGATTGAAAGCGATCTGGACGGTGCTGGGCCGCAGCCGCTTCGGAAGACGCAGGAGAACGTCGACGATCGCGGCGGGAAGGTGGACGCCGTCGGCGAACGCGGGGTGGTATCGGGGGTCCATCGTTGCGGCGAGATCGACCGTCGCAAGTTGTCGTCGGTCGGTGGCTGTCAGGTGGATCATGCCGTGCGCGGACCACCCCATTCCGACACCCGCCAGCCACGACGGGGCGTTCTTGTCTTTCTTGGACAGCCGTGCTCGGGCTGTCTCGACCGCGGCCAAGGCGTCAAAGAACGACACCGCGTTGACCTCGATGCCGGTAGTCCGGCCAGGGTCGACGACCTCGCCTCCCTCGATGATGGTCTCCAACCAGCGACCCTCGATGCCGTCATGAGCGATCCCGAGATAGCCGGTGTCGCCGTTGGGCGCGATCGTCACGTTCTTGTAGCCGCTCGCGATAGTCGCGTTGTCGAGAGCGCGGAAGTTGACGGACGACGCGCCGTCCACGCCATCCTTGATCGCGAACGCGACCTGAGTCATCCGCGTCCCCTCCGACTCGTTGACCCAGACGGCGATGGTGCCCTTGCCGCCGCTGACCTTGATGCGGGCGGTCGCCGAGTGGTCACCGACCACACGGTTCAGGGCCGTCATCGCCCGGCGGAACTCGGCGCGGGAGGCAGTGAATTGGACTCTCA
>Ga0075156_10001653_pt1 | contig 12229 bp, 11 predicted proteins | sample JI81AbrownDNA_FD_70966 | JGI IMG/M metagenome (GOLD analysis project Ga0075156, IMG submission 70966) | Wastewater effluent complex algal communities from Wisconsin, to seasonally profile nutrient transformation and Carbon sequestration -... | ecosystem: Engineered > WWTP > Effluent > Algae...
CGTTGAACTCGACCGGCGCGCCACCCGCGAGGCGGCGAAGAACGTGCCCGGGGCGCGATTCATCGCAGCGAGGCTGGAGAAGGCGTTGGACCGACTCCCTCGGCGGACCGACCTCGTCGTGCTCGATCCGCCCAGGACGGGGGCTGGTGCGGGCGTGATCGGGCACATTGTTGGCCTGCGTCCGAGGGCGATCGCGCATGTGGCGTGCGACCCGGCCGCACTGGGACGCGATCTCGCGACCTACGCCCGGCAGGGCTGGCGACTGGAGTCCCTGCGGGCCTTCGATCTCTTCCCGATGACGCACCACGTCGAGTGCGTGGCGATCCTGCTGCCGGCGTCCACCTGAGGGGGTCTGGTTTCCTTGCCTCGGCATCGAAACCGGCGAGGCCGGCCGGGGGGCTGGTTTCCTTGCCTCGGCATCGTAACCTGCCCCTTTTGGCGCCGAACAGGGCGCGTACGCTGCGCGCGCAAGGAAACGGCGACGGCTGCTGCGATCTGCGTCCGCCCGGACCGTGACTGGCCGTCGCGGACGCTCCTCAGGTTCCGACGTGGCCACTACCCGGTTTCCCGACCACCCCGGGAAAGGTTGTAGCAGGATGGGTGTGCGGTCGTTGGCCGTGATATCTTGATATCAAGAGACTTTGGGCAGCGGAGCCTGAAGTCCGTTCGATCGGGAGCTGATCTGAGTGAGTGTCAACAGTTTCGGTGCCAAGTCCACCCTGGACGTCAACGGCACCCCCTACGAGATCTTCCGGCTCGACGCCGTCGACGGCCAGGAGAGCCTGCCCTACAGCCTGAAGGTGCTGCTCGAGAACCTGTTGCGCACCGAGGACGGCGCGAACATCACGGCGGCCGACATCAGTGCGCTCGGTGCCTGGGAAGCTGACTCCGAGCCGACGCGCGAGATCCAGTTCACGCCTGCCCGCGTCCTGATGCAGGATTTCACCGGCGTTCCCTGCGTCGTCGACCTGGCCACCATGCGAGAGGCCGTCAAAGACCTCGGTGGCGACCCCTCCAAGGTGAACCCGCTGTCGCCTGCCGAGATGGTCATCGACCACTCGGTCATCGCCGACTTCTTCGGAACCGATCAGGCCATGGACCTCAACATGGCCGTCGAGTACGAGCGCAACCGCGAGCGCTACCAGTTCCTCCGCTGGGGCCAGACCGCGTTCGACGACTTCAAGGTCGTCCCGCCCGGCACCGGCATCGTGCACCAGGTCAACATCGAGAACCTCGCCCGGGTGATCTTCCCGCGCGTCGTCGACGGCGTCCTCCAGGCCTACCCCGACACCTGCGTCGGCACCGATTCGCACACCACCATGGTCAACGGCCTTGGCGTCGTGGGCTGGGGCGTGGGTGGCATCGAGGCCGAGGCCGCCATGCTCGGCCAGCCCGTGAGCATGCTCATCCCCCGCGTCGTCGGCTTCAAGCTCTCCGGCAAGCTCAACGACGGTGTCACCGCCACCGACCTCGTGCTGACGATCACCGAGATGCTCCGAGTCCACAAGGTTGTCGGCAAGTTCGTCGAGTTCTACGGACCGGGCGTTTCGCAGGTCCCCCTCTCGAACCGCGCCACCATCGGCAACATGAGCCCCGAGTACGGCTCGACCATCGCCGTCTTCCCGATCGATGACAAGACCACCGACTACCTGCGCCTCACCGGCCGCGACGAGCAGCAGATCGCGCTGGTCGAGGCCTACGCCAAGGCGCAGGGCCTCTGGCACGACGACGACCGTGAACCCCGCTACTCCGAGTACATCGAACTCGACCTCGCCGCCGTCGTGCCCAGCATCGCGGGCCCCAAGCGTCCCCAGGACCGCATCCTGCTGTCGCAGAGCAAGGCCAAGTTCGCCGAGGCGATCCCCACCTACACCGAGGACGCCGCCAGGTCGGTGCCCGTCGTCCTGTCGGACGGGACGTCGTTCAACCTCGCCCACGGTGCCGTGACCGTCGCGTCCATCACGTCGTGCACGAACACGTCGAACCCGTCGGTCATGCTGGGTGCTGCCCTCGTGGCCAAGAAGGCTGCCGACCTGGGCCTCAGGCCCAAGCCCTGGGTGAAGACCACCGTCGCCCCCGGGTCGAAGGTCGTGACCGACTACTACGAGAAGTCGGGCCTGCAGACCTACCTCGACCAGCTGGGTTTCAACACCGTCGGCTACGGCTGCGTCACGTGCATCGGCAACACCGGTCCCCTGATTCCCGAAGTCAGCAAGGCGATCCACGACAACGACCTTGCGGTGACCGCCGTTCTGTCGGGCAACCGCAACTTCGAGGGTCGCATCAGCCCCGACGTCAAGATGAACTACCTCGCCTCGCCCCCGCTGGTCATCGTCTACGCCCTCGCCGGCACCATGGACATCGACCTCGCCAACGAACCGCTCGGGACGGGCACTGATGGACGCGACGTCTACATGGCCGACATCTGGCCGAGCCAGGAAGAGATCGACGAGGTCGTCTCGTCGTCCATCAGTTCCGAGATGTTCGCGAGTCGTTACGCCGACGTGTTCGCAGGTGACGACGCCTGGCGCTCGCTGCCCACGCCTGCCGGTGATGTTTTCGAGTGGGACGCCGACTCGACCTACGTCCGCAAGCCCCCGTACTTCGACAACATGCCCGCCGAGCCCACGGCCGTCGGCGACATCGCCGGTGCGCGGGTGCTCCTCAAGTTGGGTGACTCGGTCACGACCGACCACATCAGCCCTGCCGGCTCGATCAAGGCCGACAGCCCCGCCGGCAAGTACCTGTCGGAGCACGGCGTCCAGCGTCTCGACTTCAACTCCTACGGCTCGCGTCGCGGCAACCACGAAGTCATGATCCGTGGCACGTTCGCGAACATTCGACTGCGCAACCAGATCGCTCCCGGTACCGAGGGCGGCTTCACCCGTGACTTCACGGTCGAGGGTGCGCCCGTGACCACGGTCTACGACGCGTCCGTCAACTACCAAGCGGCCGGCATCCCGCTGGTCGTGCTCGCAGGCAAGGAGTACGGTTCCGGTTCCTCCCGCGACTGGGCAGCCAAGGGCACCGCCCTGCTGGGTGTGAAGGTGGCCATCGCCGAGAGCTACGAGCGGATCCACCGTTCGAATCTGATCGGCATGGGCGTCCTTCCGCTGCAGTTCCCCGAGGGGCAGAGCGCCGAATCACTCGGGCTCACCGGCGAGGAGACGTTCGTGGTCGAGGGCATCACGGCCCTCAACGAGGGTGTCACCCCGAAGACCATGAAGGTCACGGCCACTGCCCCGGACGGAAGCGTGACCACGTTCGACGGGGTCGTCCGCATCGACACCCCAGGCGAACGTGGCTACTACACCAACGGTGGCATCATGCAGTACGTGTTGCGGAGCCTGCTCAAGCAGTAGTCCGCCTTGCGAGGAGTCGACGTGTCCAATCCCAGCAGACCCGCCGTCGTGTGGGCGGCGGTGCTGTTGGGGGTGACGGGTTGTGCCGGCACCGGCTCAGCAGCGGTGTCTGGCCCGTCTGTTGAGCCTGGTGGAACGTCAGCGCCCCCTTCCGCGTCAGCGCCCGCCAGCTCGGCCCTGCCGCCGACCTCGCGCCCTGCACGTCCCGCGTCCCCGACGAGGGTTGCCACCTTCACGAACGCGACGCTGGCCGCACTGCTGGCGAACGTGGTCGTTGATGGTGAGAAGCTCGGCGCCCTGCCGTCGGACAACGTCAGGAACACCCTCGACAACACACAGGAGACTCTCGCGATCCTGGGGGCGGCCTCGATTGCACCCCGGGCGTGCGGACGCGCACTCGTCGCGTCCCTCGAGGTGGTGAACGTCGACCTGCCCGTGGCGGTCGGGGGCAGGGATGTGATGGTGCAGCTGTACGACCTCGGTGACGAAGCGACCGCAGGGCGTGTGGTGGACGCCCAGCGCCCGATTGTGACGGACTGTGCGCGCTACACCTCGAGCATCAAGGAGGGTGGTCGGTCGGTGACGTCGACGACCAGGGTCACCCGCGGAAGCGTCACCGCGGCCAGCGTTCCGAACGCGGTGTCCGCGAGGTCCTCGTTCAGCTTCGACGGGGAGCCGGTTGTCACGATGACGACGTCAGGATCGGTCGGGCCGATCTTCATCCAGATCACCGACAGCGATGCGAGGGACGCGGATCGCGTCCGCCTCAACTCCGTGACCCTCGAAGCGGTCGGCGCTGCGGTGGCGAAGACGATCGATCAGTGATCGATGGCGGCGCGGATCCGGGCGCCGTAGTCGGCGATCTCCGCGTCCCCGTCGTATCTCGTGCGGGGCCACAGAAAGCCGCGCAAGCCGTCACCCTTCGTCCGCGGGACGACGTGGACGTGCAGGTGCGCCACTGACTGGCTGACCTGGTTGTTGATGGCGACGAACGTCCCCTGGCATCCCAGCGCGCGGGGGAGTGCGACCGAGACGTCCTGGACAGCCGCGAAGAGTGGTTCCACAAGATCGGACGCAAGGTCGGCCAGGTCGGCGGCGTGCCTTCGCGGGCAGACCAGGACGTGACCCTTGAAAACCGGACGGTGGTCGAGGAAGCCGATGACGTCAGGCGTGTCGAGCACGATCTCGGCGCTGAGCTGTCCTGAGGTGATCTGGCACACGAGGTCGTCCATGGCGCCCAGTCTGGCAGGACGGGTCTTTGTCGGGGGGGGGTCTTGACGATTCGACGCCATCCTCCTAGAATCGAACAATTGTTCGAGAGTAAGGAGCGACGGTGACCACGATGGCTTTCAAGCATCACGTCGAGCCGAGGGGGAGTGCCTCATCGCACGCCGGTGGCGCCCTGCGGACGGTCCCTGCGCGTGAGAGGGATTGGGCCTCCCGGATCTACGTCCCGCCGGGCTGGCCCGAGGGTGTGCTACCTCCAGGAGCCCCGGACTGGGAGAGCAGCGCGGTCGCGTACCTGCTGGACTGCTGCCCGGCTGACTACCGCGCGTATCCCGTGCTGGGACGTCACCCGGTGGTGCTGGCGAGATTCGCGGCCGAGTTCGTGGAGTCGCAGATTCGGGCCAGTCGCGAGGCGCTGGGCAAGGCGCGGGCCGATCTGTCCGACTACGTCGGTGGCGACGTGCTGGATCGCGCAGTGGAGGTCCTTCAATCAGAAGGCGCCCGGTTGGTGCGCGTCCGACGATCGGTGATGCTGATCGAGGAGGCCCTGCGTGGGCGCATCTTCATCCAGCGGTTGTAGGCGCTTCCGGGGCAAGGAGTTCTGCGAGCAGGGCCGCCAACAGCGTCCGTTGCCAGGGACGCGAACCGAGCTCGGTCAGCGCCGCGTCCACCGTGTCGGGCGAGAGGTTCGCAGGTGGGCGCCACGCGATCCGTCGCAGGGTGTCGGGACTGATGAGGTTCTCGACAGGCAGTTCAAGTTCTGACGCCAACTCGTTGGTCGCCGGACGTACACGTTGCCATCGCGCCCACGCCTCAGGATCCTTGAGCTCCCAGGTCCGGGGGTTGGGTGGTCCGTCCGGAGTCACACGAAGGGGTGGCAGCGCGGACGCCGGTAACGCTGCGACGCGGTCGAGCGCATCCACCCAGTTGTTCTCCCACCGCCGGGCGTTGCGGCGCTTGAACCCGTCGATCGCGCGCAGCTGGCTCCGAGTGGGCACCTGGGCTCCGTGGCCTCGGGGCACGAGGTTGGCGAGGTCGGTGATGGCCTGGTCGATGAGGATGCGTCCGGGGGCGCAATCCTCGCTGCGTGCGATGTCGTCCCGTGCCTCCCAGAGTTCCCGGACGACCGCGAGCCCCAGGGGGGTGCGGACAGTGTGCGTGCCCGATGTTCTGCGCCACCGATCCGGACGCTGGGGCGAAGGCGTCCTGGCTCCCGTGACGAGCGCATCGAACTCCTGCAACGCCCACTCCAGCTTGCCGGCGGCTTTCAACCGTTCGAGCAGATTGTCCCGCAGTTCCACCAGCAACTCGACGTCCAGGGCGGCGTAGACCAGCCAGTCCTGCGGGATCGGACGCAGCGACCAGTTGGCCGCCGAGTGTTCCTTGAGCAGCCGGAGTTGGAACGTCCCCTCGATCAGCGGACCGAGCCCGACCCGCGGAAGGCCGAGCAGACGCCCGGTCAGTTCGGTGTCGAAGAGGCGATCGGGGACCAGGCCTGCTTCGACCAGGCACGGAAGGTCCTGGGTGGCGGCGTGGATGATCCACTCGTCATCGTTGATCGCGGCGGCGAGCCCCGACAGGTCACACAACCCGGACGCAGTGTCGAAGGCCACGGGGTCGACGAGGTGCGTCCCCGAGCCGGCGCGACGGAACTGGAACAGATAGCCGCGCGCGGTGTAGCGGAAGGACTGGGCTCGCTCAGCGTCCACCGCCGTCGGCCCGTGCCCGGCGGCGAGGGAGTCGATGCACGCCTGGAGCGCTTCCGGGGTGTCGACGACGGCGGGCAGAGCGTCGCGTGGCGACGTCAGCAGCGGTATCTCGGACGCGGGTTCCCGGACGTCCGTCTGGCTCATTTCCTCACCGATCGCGCCCGAGTCCCGAGCACGACGACCTCGGCGGTGGCGGGCGGCAGGCCCGCGGTCATGCAGAGGAGGTCCTGCCAGGCGTCCAGATGGGACGCGAGGTCCCTCGACGTCTCGATGAGGGCAGTCCAGGACGCCCGGATCTCGACCTCCGCGCGGTCGGGACTGTCGGACATCCCGCCGAAGGCCCGACTCGACACGGCCGTGACAGTGCCGGACGCAGCCGTGTACTCCGCCGCATGGCCCTCGAGGGCATCGGTCAGCCACGACCAGCCGACCTCGGCGAGCAGGGGATCGGTCACCATTTCGAGGTCGACGTCGGCACGGGCGTAGGTGACGCAGCGGAACGTGCCGTCCCACGCGTCGTTGCCTGCAGGGTCGTGCAGGAGGATCAGGCGCCCGTTGCCCACCTCATCGCCACCCAGGAGGACGTCCGCGGCGATGGCCGCAGAGAACGGCGCGATGCGCTGGGGTGCAGGGATCTCTTCCACCTCGAGTTCACGGCGCCACGGGTGGCGCAGGAGCCCCGCCGCGAGCGAGGCGAACGGCTCGCCCGAGGCGACGGGTGGCTGGCGTGACATCACACGATGAGGGTAGGCGTCGCGGCCGGTTTCAGCCGTGGGGCTCGCCGTGCGCCCTGGATCCACGACCCGCAGCTATTCGGCGTCCGCCGGCTCGAGGACCAGACACACCGAGTTGATGCAGTAGCGCTGGTCGGTCGGGGTGCCGTACCCCTCACCGGAGAACACGTGGCCCAGGTGGGAGTCGCACGTGGCGCACCGCACCTCCGTGCGCGGGCGGCCCGGAATGCTGCGGTCCTCGATGTAGACGACGCGGTCACCTGCAAGCGGGGCGAAGAAGCTCGGCCAACCGCAGTGCGACTCGAACTTGGTCTCGCTCGTGAACAATCTCGCGTTGCAGGCCCGGCAGCGATACGTGCCCGCCGTCGTCGTGTCGGTGTACTCACCGGTGAACGGGCGTTCGGTCCCGGCCTGGCGCAGCACGTGGTATTCGAGATCGTTCAGCTTCTGGCGCCACTGCTGGTCAGTGAGCTGCACGCGCTCCAGGGGCGTTTCCGGGGTGAAGTCGGTCATCTCGGCCCTCCTTGTCAGACCGCGAGCCTACTCTTGAGCCATGCCGACACAAGCGATGGAGATCGACGCAGGGGGCGTAGCGGTCAGGCTCACCAGCCCTGACAAGGTCTACTTCCCCGAACTCGGCCTGACCAAGCTTGACCTGGCGAATTACGTCCTCGCGGTGGGCGACGGCATGCTGGCCGCGTTGAACGGGCGTCCGACGGCGATGGAGCGCTGGCCCGGCGGTGTCCACCCGGAGGTGAAACTCACCTCGCGCAGCGATGGCTCGGGCGATGCCTTCTACCAGAAGCGGGCACCTGCGAAGCTGCCCGACTTCGTCGACACAGCTACCGTCCACTTCCCGTCCGGGCGCCCGGCTGTCGAGGTCACCCCTCGGAATCTGGCCACCCTGGTCTGGATGATCAACCTCGGGACGCTCCGCTTCCATCCGTGGCCGGTCACCGCGCCCGACACCGAACTCGTCGATCAACTCCGTCTCGACCTCGATCCCCAGCCCGGCAGCACCTTCGCTGACGCCAGGATCGCTGCCCATGCACTCCGGACCATCCTCGACGAGGCCGGACTCGAGGGCTTCTGCAAGACGAGCGGCGGACGCGGCATCCACGTCTTCTGCACCATCGAGCCGATCGACTTCATCGAAGCACGCCATGCGGCGATCGCCCTCGGACGCGAACTTGCCCGTCGCCTTCCCGACAAGGTCACCGTCAACTGGTGGAAGGAGGAGCGCGGAGAACGGATCTTCGTCGACTTCAACCAGATGGCGCGCGACAGGCTGATGGCGAGTGCATACTCGATCCGCCCGATACCCGAGGCCCGCGTCGCAGCACCGTTGACCTGGGATGAACTCGACCATGTCACTCCCGACGAGTTCACCGTCGTGACCATGCCTCAGCGCTACGCCGCGCTCGGGGACGTCTGGGCGCCGCTCTACGCGTCCACCCCCAAGCCCCTGACGACTGCTCTCGAGTGGTACGCCCGGGACGCGGAGCAGGGTGAGGGCGAGATGCCCTACCCTCCTGAGTACCCCAAGATGCCCGGTGAACCCCTGCGGGTCCAGCCGAGCCGAGCCCGCAACCCGGAGGAGTGAGACATGGGATTCCTGGACAAGATCCTCGGACGTACGGATGAGCCCGTCGATCGCCAGATCACGCCCGACCTGAAGCTGAGGCCGGGGCAGCTGCTCCAGTTGCAGGGAGCGCTGGGCGAACTCGTGGACGCGATGCGAGACCACCGCGCCATCTCAAGTCCCGGCTGGTCGGAGCGTGTGCAGGAGTACGTCCGGGCGATCCAGACGGCTGGGGACATGCGCTCGCGCGCATTCGCCTGGGAGGAGCTTGTCGACCTCACCTTCGAGATCCGCCCCGCGATCAAGGGTCCGGTCCCGGAAGGCATGGAGGCCATCGGGGTTGCCCAGGACAAGGTGTCGCGCGTGGTCGAAGCACTCCGCGTCCCCACCGACGGCGAGATCGGCTGAGACACGGGCGAGGTTCCGCCTCGCCTTGCCTCTCCCGGGCATGATGGGGAGATGTCGAAGAAGAAGTCGTCGAAGAAGTCCAACACGTCATCCCACAAGCGCAAGGACGTCCGGACCGTGTCGTTGGGCGAGCCCGCGCCGAAGTCCCTCGCCCAGAAGCTGCGCGCGCCCCATGGCCATGTCGACGTCTCCACACTCGACGCTGACGTCGCGCCCGGATACCCCGGCAAGGGCAAGGAGGACGCCGAGAAGCTGACCCTGGCGCTCGAGCCGCGCCTCGCTGATCTCCAGGAGCGCCTCTACGCCAGTGGCCGGACTCGCGATGACGCCCCCCGCATCCTCCTGGTGCTCCAGGGCATGGACACGTCCGGCAAGGGTGGGGTGATCCGTCACGCGATCGGCATGGTCGACCCGCAGGGTGTGCACCTCAAGGCGTTCAAGGCCCCCAGCGATGAGGAGCGCCAGCACGACTTCCTGTGGCGCGTCCGCAAGGAGGTCCCGACCCCGGGGATGATCGGCATCTTCGATCGCTCGCACTACGAGGACGTCCTCATCGGACGCGTGAACGAACTGGTGTCGGTCGAGGAGTGGCAGGGACGCTACGACCTCATCAACCGGTTCGAGTCCGAGCTCGTGGAGGCGGGTGTCGTGATCATCAAGTGCTTCCTGCACGTGTCGAAGGACGAGCAGAAGGTGCGTCTCGCCGAACGCCTCGACAACCCCCAGAAGTACTGGAAGTACAACCCCGGGGACGTCGACTCACGCGCGAAGTGGCCGGCCTACATGGAGGCCTACGCCGATCTGCTCGAGCGGTGCAATCCCGACCACGCGCCCTGGTTCGTCATTCCGGCCGACAAGAAGTGGTACCGCAACTGGGCGGTCGCCCAGCTATTGGTGGACGCACTCGAGGGCCTGGACCTGACCTGGCCGGAGGCGACGTTCGACGTCGCCGCCGAGAAGGAGCGTGTCGCCAAGGCGTAAGGCCCCGGGTCAGTGGCTGACTGCGATGTCGTAGTCAGCCTCGCCCTGGGCGTGGACGCCGTCAAGCAGGTCCATTGCGGCGTAGGCGAAGCGTCCGAGCACGATCTCCATGACGCGTTCGTCGCAGCCGAACGGGGCGCTGACAGCTTCTGCGCCGGAAGCTGCAGCGAGTTCCGCCTGGGTCTGCCAAGCCTCGTCGGGGGCGAGGAAGAACGAGCCGACGGCCACGTGACGGCGACCCTGGGCGCGGAGCGCGGAGATCGCCTGGGCGGCGTTCGGTCCACTGCCGTCAGCAACTGCAACAACGCACGGGAGCTTGTGGTGGGTCGACCACTGGCGAGCCCGGCGAGAGATCAGGGCGTTGCCGCGGACGTCCCCGTTGTCGGGCGCGGCCAGTACGAGGCCGTCGAGTTCAGTGCTGCTGTGGACGCGCAGAGCCGAGCGAAGCCGCTCGTCGACGATGTTCAGGAGTTCGGTGGCCGGGCCGACGGGGCGGGACACACCGAAGGCGACGTCGTGGTGGACGCTCGACAACATGGCGACCATGGCGCTGGTTGCGACGGTGGGCTCGATGGCGCGTGTGACGTCGAGGGGCACGAAGACGACCTCGCGGACGCCCCGTGCCACGAGCGCGCTGACGACCTGGGGGCCGCTGGGCGGGCAGTGGTCGGTGAACGCGAGGTGGATCGACTGGGCGGGACGCTTCATCTGCATCTGCTTGCGGAGCATGTGGAGCTGCTGGGCGACGCGGGAGTCTTCCGAGCCTTGGGCCAACAAAATCAACGCCGGAGCTGTCATTTCTGTGCCTTTCCGTACCGAACTGGAAGGGCGGCGCCATTGCCGTGTGCAGCAATGGTCGCGAGACGGAGGTGCCATCTGCAAGGTGATTCTCAAATGATGAGATGGCATCTCACGATATGGACGTTCAGTCACCGAACATGATCCTGACCAGCAGGAGCACGGGAACCCATTCCGTCACGGTTTGATCTCAGCCGAGCGCCTCAGTGTCCACAGAGTGAGACGAAGCGTCCATCTGACGCCGGGCAGCAGCAATCCGCGGGTACGAGGAGCCGACGGCGGCATTGAAGGCAGCGCCGATCAGCACCGCCAACGACACCACGTACAGCCACATCAGCAGGGCGATCGGAGTGGCCAGTGGCCCGTAGAGTGACGCGCCCCCCATCGATCGCGTCATGAACCGGCGCAGGACCCACGAGCCGCCCAACCAGGTGACGAGAGTGAGCAGGGCGCCGGGTACGTCCGCTCGCCAACGTCGGCGTGCCGGGACAGCCCATGAGTAGAGAGTGGTGAGGGTCGATACCGAGCCGGCCAGCACGGTCGGCCAGTACAGCTGACCCAACCATCCGAGATGGGCGGGGAGTACGCGTGCGATCAGGTCCGGCCCGGCGAGGAGGAGTGGCAGCACGACGGCGCTCAGGACGAGGAAGGCGATGTAGATCGAGAACGACAGCGCCTTCGCGTGGATGATGCCTCGCGTCCCGTTGTGGCCCGACATGATCGTCACGGTGTCGATGAAGACACTCATGGCGCGCGAACCTGACCACAGGGCGAGCAGGAACCCGATGGACATGACGTCCACGCGCCCCGACGTCAGGACGTCGTCGAGCGTCGGCGCGAGAATGCCGGTGATCGTGTCGGTCGTGAGGAAGGTGCCGGCAGCCTGCAGGATCTGCTCGCGGAAGGTGGCGACGGTTTGCACACTGAACGTGTTCGCGATGTAGCCGACGGCGCCCGCCAGGCCGAAGAGCAACGGGGGCAGCGAGAGCACGGCGAAGAAGGCCGACTCCGCGGCGAGGCCCAGGACCCGGTACCGCATACAGGAACTGACGGTCCGCCAGACGACGCGTCCGAGAGTGGCTGCGGCCGCCCGGGTGCGCGCGGGCGCGACGAGCAGCAGCCGGGTACGGACGGACCGCGGCATGGTGACAACAGAACCGGTGAGCATGGCGGGGAAGGCCTTGTGTTCAGAGGGGAAGATCTGAGCCACCCATTGTGGCCGAGGACCGGCCCAAACGTGGGGACGCTGGGCCGACCGCGCGTCCGGGCAGTCACTGAGGCCCGGACGAACCACCGCCCCGGGGGCAGGTAGCCTCCGGGGCGGTGAACTGGTGGGCGATGGCGGTTTCGAACCGCCGACCTCTTCGGTGTGAACGAAGCGCGCTACCACTGCGCCAATCGCCCCAGCGAGGACCAACCCTAGCGCAC
>Ga0075156_10001655_pt1 | contig 12225 bp, 9 predicted proteins | sample JI81AbrownDNA_FD_70966 | JGI IMG/M metagenome (GOLD analysis project Ga0075156, IMG submission 70966) | Wastewater effluent complex algal communities from Wisconsin, to seasonally profile nutrient transformation and Carbon sequestration -... | ecosystem: Engineered > WWTP > Effluent > Algae...
AAGTGGGATGAAACACCTGGCAATGTTTGTCCATAACTTCGTTAATACACAAAGGCAGTCACTGGAACGCTTCATTCAGGAGGGTAGGTGCGACGGGATCATGTTCACTGTATCGTGTCCCTTGGGTACAGAGAATTCCTTACCTCGATTTCTGAATGCTCGCAGCTCTCTTATCTGGCACGATACTGGTTCGGATATTGTTTGCAATCGCATTACAAGACTACGTCGCCATATGCCATCTGGATTACTGTCGTGATACTGAAGACCATATTCATGCTTCACTATGCTGCCACAGCCTTTCAATTGAGATGCGTGCCTAGCAATCCCAGTGAGCCTAACTAGCTCGAAAAGCTTGTCTTCAAGGTCTTCTGCAGTATTACAGGCGGGACTACGTGTTGCTTAGCGTTAGAAGATCAAGTGACCCAAACCAGCCACCCTCACTTCGGTTCCGTTTCCACCGGCTTGGCCCCACTCCCCATCAGTGCCGCCAAACTCTCACTATCCGCTGTCAAACCAGCCAACGCGCATTGCCTGACCATATCGATGGAAAGCTCGACGCGCATATTGTTGCTGGTTCCCGCCTGCGCAGACATCGCCAGATAGGTCGCCGAAGCCGCGTTGGCCACCTTGGCGACCTGTGCCTGGCGGCGTACCTGCACGGCGGCGGAGAACGCCGAGTTGATGTCTGAGCGCAGGGTATTGGCCGCGCCTGAAAGGCCAGACCAGCTGTCCTTGTACTTGCTGACCGAAGGGGCGATCACGGCACCGGCGATGGCGCCCACCCAGCCTATGGCGATGCTGGCATAGCCGGCTTCGTTGCCGGTTTTCTCGTAGAAATTGGCCACTTCGCGGCAGAACTTATTGGCAGCCACGTTGGCCTTGCGCGCCTCAACAGCGGTGCATTCCTCCCCCACACAGGGCGAGTCCGCAGTGGTCTCGCCACCGTTCCACGGGTAGACGGCGGTGGATGCGCAGCCAGCCAGGGACACACCCAGGCAGGCGATGATGGCTTTCTGGAACATGGGGCTTCCTCCTAGTCGTTATGGGCGGGGCTGGAACCCGCCAGCTCCCGGCCAATTAGGCATAGCACCCACCCACCACAAACCAAAGGAAACAACCCATGCACCTTTATTCCTGCCGCGTCAGCACCACCCCATCGACGGTCATCTGCCACGTGCCCGCCACCTCGCGCGGTGGCACAGAAACGACAAAGGTGGTCGACACAGGCCCGACGCCCACCTCGAAGTTGTCGCCCTGGAAGCCCTGGAGCGGACCATCGATGGATTTGGAGGTACTGCCATCCACCCGCTTATAGACCACACTGCCCTCCTGGCTGATGGACAGGTACATATTGGCGGCCTGCCACTCTCCCACATAGGCCGCCTTGGCCGCCGGGACGGGCTCGCCACAGGCGGTCAGCAGGGCCACCAGGCCTAGCAGCAGTATGGATTTGCGTATCGACATGCGGGTGCTCACGGCGTTGGTAAGTGATCAAGCCAGTATCGCCAACAGCCTGCCATTAACTCAAGTCATTGATGGGTGATGACGGGCAGAGCCGGTGCCAGCCATCTGCGCAAGCTGCGGCAGCAGACTCTGTAGCATCTTGCTGGGACGCCTACTGGCAATGGTACTCAGTACACATCGCGCCGGTATCGGCCGGCCTGCGCCAATGATGCCAGCGCCGCCTCGCCCAGCAGCTCGGTAAGTACCGCATGCACCGTGGGTGCCATGCCGGCAGCGCTACCGCAGATATAGAGGGCCGCCCCGCGCTCCACCCAGGCGATCACCTCATCGCCCGCCTCGCGCAGCAGGTCTTGCACATAGATACGTGCCGCCTGGTCGCGCGAGAAGGCAGTGTCCAGCCGGGCTAGCGTACCGTCTGCCTGCCAGGCGGCCAGTTCATCGCGGTAGTAGTAATCGTGTGCGGCCTGGCGTTCGCCAAAGATCAGCCAATGCCCGCCCCCCGTGGCCGCCTTGAGGTGTGCCCGCAGGCTGGCAAGGCCGGTGCCGTTGCCGATAAGGATCATGGGTACTGGCTGGGTAGGCAGGTGAAAGCCCGGATTGCTGCGTATATGCAGCTGCACCTTCCCCTCCAGTGGGGCATGCTCAGTCAGCCAGCCGGAGCCCAGGCTCAGGTCGTCTCCCAACTTGATCTGCCGCACCAGCAGCTCCAACCGGCCATCGTCCGGCACCGAAGCAATGGAGTATTCACGCGGCCGCAGGGGCTTGAGCTGTGCCAGCAGGGAGGGGATATCCGCCGCTGCGGCCTCTGGCCATACGCTATTGGCCAAGGCCGCTTGCAGACTGCAGGTGCCGCCTTGGTAGGCCACGGCCTGCTCGCCGCCCCAGCCTTGCTGGGCCAGCCATGCCTGCACCCTGGCTGGTGGGTGCTGCGGCAGTATCTCCACGATATCGCCCGATTGCCAGGTCAGCAGGCTGTCAGCAGGCGGCGCCAGCGCAATATGAAAGGCGCCTGCACCCAGGCTACCAGGATTGAGGCGCCTGCGGTCCACCAACCGCCAGTCATCGAACCGTGGGCCTTGCCATGCAGGCGCCATTTGGCCGGTCAGCTCGGTCAGCCGGGTTTGCCAGCCTGCGATGGCAGACGGGTCGCCCTGGTCTACCTCGATGCGCTCAAACAAGGCCGTTGCGCCCTGCCCTGCCAGCCAGGCATCCAGCTGGCGGCCAAAGCCGCAGAAATGCGGGTAGTGGCTATCCCCCAGGGCCAGCAGGCCATACTGGAGGCCAGCCAGCTTGGCACTGCGACCCAATTGTCGGGCAAAGGCCTGGGCACCATCGGGTGCTTCGCCCTCGCCGAAGGTGCTCACCACCAACAGGGCGCGATGGTAGTCCGTCAAGTCGGCCACAGTCAGCGTCCCCAGCGGTTTGATGACCACATGCAACCCTGCTGCCTGCAGCGTCGCAGCGGTTTTCTCGGCCAGTTCCTCGGCGTGACCGGTCTGGCTGGCGTGCGCGACCAGCACGGCCTGGCTGGCCGTCACATCGCGGCGCGGCGTACGCTGCAAGGCATAGCAGGCCAGCGCGGCCAGTACCGCACCCAGCAGGCTCCCTCCATAGCCGCCCCATGCCTGATGCTGGCGCACCAATGCGGCAAACGCGTGCCGGCCACGTGGCCGTGGCAGGGCTTTGCCGTTGTAGGGATTGAGATAGCGCAGTTCCAGCCCTTGCTCACCAACCAGCACCACTACGGCAGCATGGCCAGCGGCACTGGGCGGCTGCACGGCAACGACCTGCCCCGGCCCAAAAGCCTCGTGGGCACGGGCGCGCAGCTGCACTGCACTCAAGGGCTGCCCTGCTGCCTCAATCTGGGTCGCGGCCGGGTCCAACAGGCGCTGCAGGCTGGGCTGCCACCAGCGTGCCGCACTGCTCAGCAGGGCCAGCAACAGCACCGCTGCCGCCAAAGTTGCCAGGCCGTAGCGCAGCCCCGCCGGCAGCCTCGCGATACCCGCCCCACCCCGCCGTAATACCGCGACGCCAGCCCTCACAGTTCGGCCCACATGCGCAGCAGGTTGTGATAATGGCCTGTCAGTGCCAAGGTTTCTTCGTTGTCACCCACACGGCTACGCAAACGCTGCAGGGTCTGGTCCAGTTCAAACAGCATGCTGCGGCGGGCATCGTCGCGCACCATGCTCTGAGTCCAGAAGAACGAGCAGATCCTGGCACCACGCGTCACCGGCTCTACCTTGTGCAGGCTGGTGGAGGGGTAGAGTATCAGGTCGCCCGCCGGCAGCTTGACCTCATGGCTGCCATAGGTGTCCACCACCACCAGCTCGCCGCCCTCGTACTCGTCCGGATCGCACAGGAACAAGGTGGAAGACAGGTCGGTACGCAGGCTGAGATGGCTGCCATGTACCCCCCGAATGGCGCCATCCACATGCAGGCCATAGTGCTCACCGCCTTCATAGCAGTTGAACAGGGGGGGAACCGTGCGCAAGGGTAAGGCCGCCGAGACGAACAGGGGGTGGGCATACAGTGCTCGCAGCACCGCTTCGCCCAATTGCTTTGCCAATGGGCCGTCAACGGGCAGTTGCCGGTTGCGCTTTACCTGGGCACCCTGCTCGCCCACGGTGGCACGGCCATCTGCCCAATTCGCCTCGTCCAGCAAGCGGCGGAATTCAGCCACTTGTTCGCGGCTCAGTACTTCGGGGATATGCAGCATCATGGCGGTGGCTCCTTAACAAGATCACCAGAAGCGGGTTGGGTCATGTCACACCGGTGCATGGCATGACTCAACCGGTAGTGCGGGAAGTAGAACAGCCCCTCCCTTGCGGGAGGGGCTGCCAGTGCGCTTGCTATCCTGCGATCAGAACAGAAAGTTAGCGGTCAGGCGGGCCGAGCGCGGCGTGCCGGGACGATAGCGGGCACCGCTATTGTTCACCGTGGACACATATTCCTTGTCGGCCAGGTTGTACACGTTCAGCTGCAGATTCATATTCTTGCTGACGTCGTACACGGCCATGGCGTCAAACACCCAGTAATCCGGCACCTGCACCAGCGGGTTGGTGGCCGTATTGATGGTGGTGCTGCTCGAACGTGCCACCGAATCCATATAGCGTGCGCCGCCACCGATGGTCAGGCCGAAAGGCAGCTTGTAGGTGGTCCAGCTGGTGAAGGTCAGCTTGGGCGACCACTGGATCACGCCACCATCGGTCGGGCTGTTGCCCGAACGGTTGCCACGGGTGATCTTGGGGTCCATATAGGCTAGGCCAGCGCTGATCTGCCAGTTCTGGGTCAGGATGCCTGCGGCACCCAGCTCCACGCCCTGCACCCGGCGCTTGCCCACAGGCAAGGTGCTGCCGTCGGTGTTGGTCACGAACTCGTTGTCGTTCTCGCTGCGGTAGATCGCGGCGGTCAGCGCCAGCTTGTCACCCAGCACGTCCCACTTGGTGCCCAGCTCGATATTGCTACCCTTCTGCGGATCGGCATTGGGGTTGTTGGCGCCGTTGGTGGTCACCAGCGAGAAGTTGGCGCTACCGGGTGGCAGTTGCGAAGTCGCGTAGGAGAAGTAGACGCTGCCCTTCTCGGCCGGCTTGTACAGTGCGCCTATCTTCCAGCTCACCAGATTGTCCGAACCACTGACCGAGCCTGCGACCGGCGTACCAACCGGCAGGGTCGGGTGGCTGGTTGCCGTCGACAGGCTGATGCTGTTGGTTTCAGTCTTGTAATGCTCTACGCGCACGCCGCCATTGATCTGGAAGGCGTCGGACAGCTTGATGGTGTCGAAGGCATACAGTGCAGCCGTGGTGGTCTCGCCCTTGGTGCGGGCACCGGTCGGCGCCATGGCGGCAAAGCGTGCGTTCGGGTTGGGATGGTACAGATTGGCAGCATCGGTGGTCTGGCCAGCAACCGCGCCCAGGGTGTTGTTACGCTGCGATTCGTAGATCACCTCGGCACCGGCGCTGATGCTGTGCTTCACGGCACCAGTCGCCAGTTCGGCGGTCAGGTTGGTCTGGTTGGTCAGGATGACGTTTTCCTGATCCTTGCCCTGGCGGCTACGGTTCACCGTCCAGTTGGCCGGGTCGGCATCTGCCACATTGGCTGCGGCCAACGCGCTCACGCCGGTCAACACATAGTCCTGGCTGGACTTACCGTAGCGCGAAGTGTTGCGCAGGGTGATGCCGGGGGCGAAATCATGCTCGAAACGGGCGGTGAACATATCGGCCACCACATCGTCCTTGTCGCTCAGGGCACCGTAGAAGTTCTCGCTGTTCACCTTGGCCTGCGGCTTACCCACCAGGGCGGCGTTGTAGTAGCCCTGCAGGCCTATGGTCGGTACGGCGCCATCGGGGCGGTTTTCCTGGTCTACGTGCAGCAGGTAGAAGTAGGCGCGGGTAGGCGTATTCAGGCCGAATGCCAGCGAAGGCGCCACGCCCCAGCTGTTGTTCTCCACCTGGTCACGGCCGGTCACGCCGCTGTCCTGCAGCATCAGGTTCAGGCGGAAGGCTGCGCCTTCGATGTCCAGCTTGCGGTTCATGTCCAGCGTGGCGCGTTTGTAGCTACCGCTACCCAGGCCCACGGTACCGGAGATGGCGCTATCCAGGGTGGGCAGCTTGGTACCCATGTTGACATAGCCCGAGGCAGCGCCACGGCCGTTGTCGGCACCGGCTGGGCCCTTGGCAATCTCGACCTGGTCGGTATTGAAGGTATCGCGGCTGATGGTGCCCAGGTCGCGGATGTTGTCGACAAAGATGCTGCCCTGGGTGTCAAAGCCGCGCATGAAGATGGAGTCGCCGGTGGCGGTGTTGCCGTTCTCGCCCAGCAGCAGGGTGATGCCGGGGGTGTTGCGCAGGGCTTCGGACAGCGTCGTCGCGGCTTGCTCCAGCAGCAGTTCCTTCTTGATCACGGTAATGGTCTGGGGCGTATCCAGCAGCGGCTGGGTCAGCTTGGGCGAGCTGGCCTTGTCGGCCTTGTAAGCAGGCGCATCCGTCGTGACGCTGGCTTTCACATTCACGGTGGGCAGGGTGGCGTCGCTCTTCTTGTCTGCTGCCACTTCGGCTGCCATAGCCGGTACAGCCAGCATCAGGGCCGATGCCAGTGCCGTGGTCTTGAGCAGCGTGGTATCGCCATGCTTCTTGCTGATGATGTAAGCCATCGGTACTACTCCCTCTTTGTATGGTCTGAATCTGAAAACCCAAACCAAGGCCGGTCTGCCGACCTTGGCAGGGCAACACGCAGCGGCCTTATGCTTTGCTGGCCGGCAATCCGGTGCCGTAGCCAGTGCACGCCGCAAGCGCGCTACCCGAAATCCATAAACCCCCAGCAGGCAAAAAAATCCGGCGCCTTCCCGGGCGCCGGTTAATCCGTACTGGGTGGTGACACGAGAGCCGCAAGGCTCCCCAGCCGCCGCACAGCACTTGACTTGTGCAGCCGCCTGGTCTGATTTGCAGCCCCAACAACTCGCTTCCCGATCGCAACCGCCGAGACCCGCAGCACCAGATGCGCCGCATATTACCGATAACCATTCTCATTTGCAAACATTGTTAAGAACGATTTCTATTTATCAAATAGCCATTTGTAATGGCTATCAACCATGCAAGGCCCGCCCGCCAAAGGGCAGGCAAGGCCAGAACGCGTGGCATAATCCTGCCCATGGTTGCTCCCACCCGCCCCCTTGCTGTCTCTGTTGCCGATGCTGCCGACCCACAGGGCTGGCTGGCACGCTTGGGTGACCGCTTTGCTGCCGATGAGCTGCAGCAGATCGGCATCGCCATGGAATGGGCGCAGGCGCTCTATGCGGGCCAGTATTACGCCCCCATCAATGCGCCCGTATTCCCCCATGCGGTCGCCGCCGCCAGCATCGTGGCCGACCTGCGGCTCTCAGCCGACACGGTCATCGCTACCCTGCTGTTCTGCGCGCCCGACCACCTGCCCGACGCGCAGGAGCAGATAGAAGCGCGCTTCAACCCCACCGTGGCCAAGCTGGTGGACGGCATCAGCAAAGTCCGCAAGATGGCCGCCCTGAGCCGGGTTGAAGCGGGCCGCAAGGAGGACGCACAGCAGCAGATAGAAACCGTGCGCAAAATGCTGCTGGCCATGGTGGAAGACATACGTGTGGTGCTGGTGAAACTGGCCTGGCGTACCCAGACCATGCACTACCTGGCCAAGTGCGACGAAAGCGTACGGGTACCCATCGCCCGCGAGACCCTGGACATTTTTGCGCCCCTGGCCAATCGGCTTGGCGTATGGCAGATCAAATGGGAGCTGGAAGACCTGGGCTTCCGCTTTCTGGAGCCTACGGTCTACAAGCGTATCGCCAGCCTGCTGGACGAAAAGCGGGTAGACCGCGAAACCTTTATCGCCGAATCCATCGCCAGCCTGCGCGGGGAATTGCTGAAACAGGGCATCAAGGCCGACCTGATGGGCCGCCCCAAGCATATCTTCAGCATCTATAAGAAGATGAAGCAGAAGCGGCTGGATTTCAGCGAGATGTACGACATCCGCGCCATACGCGTGCTGGTCAACGATATTTCGGACTGCTATAGCGCTCTGGGCGTGGTACACCATATCTGGCAGCCCATACCCGGGGAGTTCGACGACTATATCAGCCACCCCAAGGGCAATTTCTACCGCAGCCTGCATACGGTGGTAGTGGGGCCGCAGGACAAAGCACTGGAGGTGCAGATACGCACTTTCGACATGCACGAGCATGCCGAGTACGGCGTCGCAGCCCATTGGCGCTACAAGGAAGGCGGCTCGGGCGACGCCCGTTACGAAGAAAAGATCGCCTGGCTGAGGCAGTTGCTCGACTGGCGCGACGACATGAGCCAGCAGAGCACCGTGGCCGAGGCCTTCCAGGCAGAACAGTTTGATGACTCGGTCTACGCGCTCACCCCGGCCGGCCGGGTGATTGCCATGCCACGGGGCAGCACGCCGGTGGATTTTGCCTACCATCTGCATACCGACCTGGGCCACCGCTGCCGGGGCGCCAAGGTGGATGGCCATATCGTGCCGCTGGACACCCCGCTGCAAACCGGCCAGCGGGTGGAGATACTGGCCGCCAAGGAAGGCGGGCCCAGCATAGACTGGCTGCACCAGGGCTATCTCAAGAGCCACCGCGCCATCGCCAAGGTACGGCACTGGTTGCGCCAGCAGAACCTCGATATCGCCATCGAAACCGGGCGCGGCATACTGGAACGCGAGCTGACCCGCGCCGGCAGCCACCCCAACCTGGAAGAACTGGCCGACAAGCTGGGTTACAAGCAGCTGAACGAACTACTCGCTGCGGTCGGCCAGAACGAGGTCACCTCGCGGGATCTGGCCATCGCCCTGGCGCCAGCCCCGGTGGAAGTACCGGTAGAGGCCGGCGACATCATCAAGCGAGCCCGCGCCGACACCCACGGCGAAGGCATACTGATAGAGGGTGTGGACAAGCTGATGACCATGCTGGCGCGCTGCTGCAAGCCCGTACCGCCTGATGCGGTGGTCGGCTTTGTCACCAAGGGCCGCGGCATCAGCATACACCGCAGTGATTGCGCCACCCTCAAGCGCCTGTCCGCCAATGCGCCCGAGCGCCTGATCACGGCCGACTGGGGCGAGAAACTACGTGGCGCCCAGCACGGCCAGGTATTCGCCGCCGATGTGGAAGTCGAAGCCCACGACCGCCCCAGCCTGCTGCGTGATATCTCAGACCTGTTCTCGCGCGACAAGATCAATGTGACTGCTGCGCAGACGCTCAGCCGTAACCAGATCGCCCGCATGCGCTTCACCCTGGAGATACGGGATGCCCAGGGCTTGCGCAAGGTGATGGAGCACGTCAAGCAGGTCGCTGGCGTCATCGCCGTGGTCCGGCGCTGATGCTTGGCGCAGCTAACAAAACCCAGCGTAGCGGTTCTGGCTAGGCGCGCGCGGCAGACAGTACGTGGGTACGGCAATCTCGCACAACAACACCAGAAGGGTTTCGTTAGCGGCCCTTAGCCGGCTAGCCCGCGAACAGTGCAGCGTCCTACTCCAGCCGGTCTAACATAAATACAGCGGGCCGCTTGCGGCCCCCGTTTGCACGGTGCAGCCAGGCGAGAGAGGACAGAGCCATGACCCTACGCATGCTATGCAGCCTGGTACTGCTGGCGGTGCTGTCCAGCACCAGGGTAAGCGCTGCTGACGCGCCCATGACCCTGCAACTGGCTTATGTCGACGTGGATTCCGCGCCGTTCCAGCTGGGGCGTGGCCCGGAAGTCGCCGACCCACCCGGCATCTCGGTAGAGATGGTCCAACGCGCCGTCAGCGATGCCGGGCTGAAGCTGCAACTGCAGCGCCTGCCGCAGCTACGTATGCTGCACCTGTTGGAAACCGGCAAGATTGATGGCGCCTTCATCTTTTCGTACAACGAAGACCGGGCCAAGCGCTTTGCCTACCCCATGCTCGGTGATAAACCCAATGCCAGTCTGCGCGCCACCCATATACGCTATCGCATCTACCGCCGCGTGGGCAGCCCGGTGAACTGGGATGGCCGGCAGTTCGAGCAGCTGGATGGTCCTATTGGCGCCAACAAGGGCTGGGTCATCGTCAGCACCCTGCGCGACATGGGGCTTGCAGTAGACGACGGCGCACCGGATCATCCCGGCAACTTCGCCAAGCTGCGGCTGGGCCGGGTAGCTGCCATGGCGGCGCTGGAACCCTCGGCCGACAGCTATCTGCAAACTGAAGGCATTACCGATGTGGAGAAAGTCGGCCCACCGCTGACTTCCCGCGATTACTTCCTGTTATTCAGCCGCGCCTTTGTGGCGAGCCACCCGGAACTGGCCGAGCGCATATGGCAAAAACTGGCACTGATACGGGAACAGAGCGAAACCGCCCTGTACCGCAAGTACCAGACCACCCTACCACCCCGCACGGGTTCGCCCGTGCCAGAGAAGAAACCATGATCCACAACGACGTACTACGCAGCCTGCGCTACAGCCTGAATATCACCGACGGCAAGATTGCCGACATTGCCAAGCTGACCGGCTTTGAGCTGGCCAAGGCCGACGTGATTGCCTACCTGAAAAAGGACGAGGAAGAAGGCTACCTCGATTGCCCCGACGAGGTACTCGCCCACTTTCTGGATGGCCTTATCGTATTCAAGCGTGGCCGCGATGAAAACCGCCCCCTCCCCCCCGTCACCCTGCCGCTCTATAACAATGTGGTACTCAAGAAACTGCGCGTCGCCTTCGAGCTCAAGGAAGACGATCTGATGGAGATCATGGACAAGGCCGGCTTCAAGGTCTCCAAGCCCGAGATGAGCGCCCTGTTCCGCAACCCGGACCACAAGAACTACCGCCGTTGCGGCGACCAGTTCCTGCGTAACTTCCTCAAGGGCCTGACGCTGCGCCTGCGTGGCTGAAACAGAGGCGTCGCTGCTGGATGGCGCACATCGCCATCCCGCTTCCCTACCCAGGCCACGCCTTCGCCCCGGCGCGGCTGGCAAGACCTAAGAGCCTGTTCAAAGTCTTTTCGCCGTGCGCCGGCCCGCTGGGCTGATCTGGAAAAAGGCCAAGCACAAGGCGTGGTGCGCAGGCAATAACCAGTTATTGCCAAGCGCCACAACGCAGTGAATGGCCATTTTCCAGATCAGCCCTACGGGTTCGCAGCCTTGCCGGCGAATGGCGGCGTTGCAAGCCGCTGACGGTACTTGTACCGCTGCGCGGCTTGCGCCTTGCCCTTCATCCGGCAAGGTTGCGAACGACGCGGCGAAAAGACTTTGAACAGGCTCTAAGGGAGCGGCGCTAAACCACACTAGCCTCCCGCTCTATCCTTCCTACCGCCCAGGCCAGCACCGCCGTTGCGGGTATGCCGGCCAGCAGCACGGCATACCATAGCGCGTCGCCTCCCCAAGCGGCGTATAGCCGGCTGCCCACCAGCGGTGCCAGCAAGGTGCTGGTGCTCCACATGGCAGACTGCATGCCGAAGTAGTGCCCGCTGCGCCGCCCCTCGGCCCGGTGCATGATGATGACACCCAACGTGGGCATCCACAGCATCTCGCCCACCGTCCAGATCACCGTAGACGCCAACACGCCAGCCAGGCCACTGACCCAGGGCAGCATGCCCAGGCCCGCCACCATCAGCGCGCAGCCCCAGATCACCGGCCCACGTACACCATAGCGTTGGCTCCAGGCCGTCAGGGGCAGTTGGCAAAGCGCGACCAGCAAGCCATTGATACCATGCTGCCAGCCCACCCAGGCGGGGCTGAGACCGTGGTGTTCTCTTAGATAAGCGCCATACAGGCCATTGATCTGGTCGTACATCATGCCCAGCGGCAGCGCCGCCAGCAGCAGGCAGAGAAACACCCGGTCGCGATAGGGCGAAGCGCCGGGGGTATCCAGTGAAGGGGTGCTTTTTACCGTCGCGGCCGCATCCACCGGGGGGGCTATCCGCGCCAAGGCATAGGCCAGCCAGGCTGCAGCGGCAAAGCAGGTGGCCGCATCGGCCCAGAACACATAGCGGTAGTCCCACCCCGCCAGCATGCCGCCAAAGAAGCCCCCTACAGCAAAGCCCAGATTGATGGCAACACGGTGCAACGATTGCGCACGGGGCCGCTCCGCGGGCTCGCAGGCCTCCATTATCAGCCGCTGTACCACCGGCCTGTAGCCGGCATCTGCCACGCCGCCCATGAACAGAAAGACCGCCAGCCAACCCACCGAACCGGTTTGCGCCAGCAGCAGCAAACCCAGCCCGGAGGCACACAAACAGGCTACGGCCAAGCGCCTGGGCGAGACATGATCGCTGAGT
>Ga0075156_10001659_pt1 | contig 12220 bp, 12 predicted proteins | sample JI81AbrownDNA_FD_70966 | JGI IMG/M metagenome (GOLD analysis project Ga0075156, IMG submission 70966) | Wastewater effluent complex algal communities from Wisconsin, to seasonally profile nutrient transformation and Carbon sequestration -... | ecosystem: Engineered > WWTP > Effluent > Algae...
CAGCGGGCCCAGCTCGGCATCCCGGAGGCAACCGCGATCAGTTACAAGCGGGTCCACTCCGGTTGGCGTGCCATCGTCCGAGTCGTTGATCGCGGCGTGCTGGTCGACCACGACCATGATCTCGACGTCGATCACGACACGGGTGAGGTGCTCGCCTGCCCAATCGACTGCCCGTACGAGCAGGTCACCCAGGACGAGGTCGCCACCCTGCTCATCCAGGCGAGCCTGCCACCGGAGTTCGAGCGACCACCGGCGGTGGCGATCGACGGCACCGACGTGGAGAGCTTCGCCCGCGCGCACAAGCGCCAGGTCGACGGCGACGGTGCAAGCTTCTACTCCTTCGACCGTGACGCCCGGTGGGGCCACCGCACCTCGACCGACCGTCGACCCACCGAGCACTTCTTCGGCTACGAAGCCCACATCGCAACCTACGCGCCACGGGTCGGAGCCCCGCCGGTCCCGCAGCTCGCGGCCGGGCTGGCGCTGCGGCCCGGGATCCGAGACCGCACCCGTGCCTGCCTGACCGTCATCGACCACCTGCCCCGCTTCGCGGAAGTCCTCCTAGACCGCGGCTACACCATGGCCAAGGCCAGCCGCTTGGCCGGCCCGCTCCGCGACCGGGACATCACGCTGACCATGGACCTGCACAAGAGCCAGCGCGTCGTCCGTCCCGGCCCAGAGTCCGGGACCGTCTGGGTCGACGGCGCCCTCTTCACCAGCGCCCTGCCCGAGACCCATCGCAAGCTCGAACCACCCGGCCCGGGCATGACCGCCGGCGAGAAGGCGCGCCGGAGAGAGGCCTACGACGCACGCGAGCCCTACCGCTTCGTCGCCCACGCCAAACGCGACAAGAAGCGCGGCACCCAACGCTTCAGGGGACCAGCCGTCGAGGGACACCCGTTCAAGGTCCGCTGCCCCAACACCCCGGCCTCGATGCGGATCCCGCACACCATCCCCACCACCTCCTGCACCCCCGGTGAGCCGTGCGGGTGCGGCAAAACCATCACGATCTCGGACGCCGTGCTCGAGCGAGACCGGCAGCACTACCCCTGGCAGAGCACCCGTTGGGCCATGTCCTACAACCGCCGCAGCCTCGTCGAGGGGATCATCGGCGCCAACCGGTTCCAGCGCCTTAACCTCAACCGCGGCTTCTTCCGCATGACCGGCATCGTCACCACCGGCCTGCTCCTGGCCGTGACACTCATCGGTCACAACCTCGCGCGCCTCCATGCCTGGCACACCGTCCGCGGCCTCCCCGAGCCCTGGCAGGTCCACCTCGGCGAACCCATCGACGATCGCCCGCTCGACAAAGCCACCCGCACACGGGGGCGACGCAAACGCAGAGGCGACTGACCGGTCCAGCACCAGCCACCCACTCGCACGGCGACGGCGCCAGCCTGCCCGGAAACCCGCCCTGAGCCGCCGAATCGGGCCCACGGCATACAAGAGCACCGCCAGCGACCGCCTCGCAGGCCTCCCCGACCCCCACAACGACGAAACTCCCGGCCGGATCAGATCCGGCCGGGAGTTTCGGGTATCCAAAACGGATAGTTCAGGGAACTACCCGAAGTCGACCCAGGCGTGCCAGTAGCCGTCACGGCCTTTAGCGATGCTGGGGCGGCCATTCGGCGCTCGACGCGGCATTACTGCTCGCGGATCATCGCGTCGAGATCGGCAAGGCGGATGCGCGGGGCCGTCAAGACGCGCACCACCGGCAGCGCCCCCGATGCAATCAGGCGATCCACGGTCCGGCGGGCCACCCCGAGATAGGTGGCGGCCTCGTTGATGGTCACTAGCGCCGGGGCGACAGGCCGGTCGTGCTGGCGATCGGTCACGGAGCGGCAGCGGTCGAAGGCGACGTCCAGGGCGGATAAGGCATCGGTCAACTGGGCGCGGCAGCGCAGGTAGTCCGCGTGAATGTCGTCGATTCGAGTGCCGGGGACGATGCGCAGGGTGGTGTTGGCGGTCATGCCCGTATTGCGGGCGGGGGCATGCGACAGGACGCGACTCCGAGAGCGAGTTGTCACCCAAAGTTGGCACCCAACAGGCTCCATCGCGGTCCTCTCGTGTCGAGAAAGCACGCTCTGACCTGCACGTTTGCCTGTAGGGCGTGTCGGGCTTGAACCGACGACCGACGGATTATGAGGTTGTTGGTCGGTGACGACTGAGCACGACAGGATGCGCCTGACAAGCGTGTTTTCGATGCCTTCTGAGCATAGGGCACCGCCTGACTGGCACCCTGTTGGCACCCAGTTGTCACCCAAACCGGGGCTGGGCGATCGAACCCGGCCCGCTGCGCTCACCAAAGACATGCTCGCGAAGATCACCACGACCAACGACGCCAGCGGTCAGGCCGTGACCGTCAGTGCGGTCGCCCTCGACCTGACTCCCGCCGAGATGTTGGCCTGGTACGCCGAAGTCAAGACCAAGCGCGCCCCGAAAGGGTGGACCTACCAGGTCGCCGACGGCCATGTCGTCGGCACCGGTCCAGGGCAGTGCGGCGAACCGTTGACGGTCTCCACGACCTTCGTCGAGCAATCGCTGCTCGACCCCAGCCTCGCCGAGAAGATGGACTGACGTGGACCCCAACCCGTCCTGGTTCCTGCTGACGACCCTCGCGCTTGACCTGTCGTGGATCGTCGGCCTGGTGATCTTCTTGCGCCGCTTCGCCGTGCGAATTGCGAACGGGGTTATCCGTGTCGAGTTGATCCTGCTGCTGATGCTCACGACGGCTACCAGCGTGGCTGCGGTTTGTGTGGCGTGGGTCGACGACGACAGCCTGGCGCGGACAGTGGTGGTGGTGATCTTGGCGAATGTCGCTATGTGGTCTAGCGTCTACAACCTCCCCATGCCTCCAAAAAAGGCCCCGTCGTGAACCCCGTCTGGATCGCGGCCCTGATCGCGCTGTCCCTGCCCGTCCTGGTCACCTTGACCATGCTCCACAGGTGGCGCAACGGCTACTCCGACCGCCACGTCATCGCCCTCGGCGTCGACGGCGTTCTCGGGTCGGTCGCCCTGGCGACATTGCTGGCCGCGGCGATCGGGCAGGACACCCCTGTCGAAACCAGCCAGCGCTGGGGCGTCGCCGCCGCAGCCGTCCTGGTGTCCGCCATCGCGGCCGGCGTCTTCGTCGCCAGCCAGCCGCCGACCCGAGAGCCCGTTTCCGTCGATCCGACCGAGCGTCGAATCGCCGCAGACGGACTGATTGCCGCCGCCAACGCTCGACTGAGCCACTTCGAGAACGACCTCGGCGCACTGCTGACCGCCCCGCTGCTGGCGGACCCTGGCTACATTCGCCGCAGGACGATCGCCCAATATGCGAGCCTCGTCGCTGACGGTCCCACGATTCTCGCCGATCAAGAGTGGGACGAGGCGCTGGCCGACTACGAAGACAACGCCCGCGCTCTGGTCGGTCATGTCGACAAGGCGATCGCCGAAGCCCTCGACGTCGGTCTCGCACTGAACTCCGACGGCAAAGCGCGACTGATCCGTGCCGCCGCCGCCTTGGTCCCGGTCGCCGAAGACCCCCACAGGACGCCCTTGGAACGGGCCAGCGCACGGCAAACGATCATCCGGCTACTGGACGGGGTCGTCCCTGTCCCGTCGGCGTGGCTCGCGTCTGTGGAGCGACTGGACGTCATCGAGCCCGTCCAGGATGCGCCGCCGTGGGAGAAGCCGCTGCGCTCATAGGCAGCATGAACACGTTCTTCACCTCCGACGTCCACTTCGGGCACAAGCATGTCGCCCGAACCCGCGGCTACACCACCCCTGCCGAGCACGACGCGGCCCTGGCGCAGACGTGGCGGGAACAGGTCGGTCGCGGCGACGACGTGTTCGTCCTGGGCGATCTGACCGTTGGTAGGCAACAAGCCGTCCTGGAATGGCTGGACGAACTGCCGGGAACCAAACACCTGATCCTGGGCAACCACGACGACGGCCACCCGCTGATGCGCTCCTACCGCAGCCGATTCGCCCGACTGACGCAGACGTTCGCGACCGTGGGCACGGTGGGCGTGATCCGCCTGAGCGTCGGCAAGGTCTTTCTGAGCCACTTCCCCTACGAAGGGGATCATGGCCCCGACCGGTACGTCGAGCACCGACTGCGCGACCAAGGGGTTCCGCTGCTGCACGGCCACACCCACGGTCCCGAGCGGGCGACCCTGACCAGCAAGGGCACCGTTCAGGTCCATGTCGGCCTAGACGCTTGGGGCGGACGCCTGGTGGATCAGCGCGAAATCGAGGTGCTGCTGGCGGGCTGATCGGCGGGGGAGACCCGGTGCCGCATAGGGCAAAGAGAACCCCGAGTCCCCCTCCACTCGAAAGACTCGCCGTGTCCTTCTGCATCGGCGCGGCGTGCTCAGCGCCACCGTCGCCGCCACTGCCGCGCACGCCTGCTGCACCGGGGCAAGATGACCGGACGGGACTCGTCCAACGACTACAACTCGTTCGTGGACGACGTGACCGTGCTCTACACCCGCGGCTCCGGCGTCTATTCCTCGGTGGCAGGCGGCAGCAACCGCTTCACGAACGCCACCGTCAACCGGGCGGGCGGGCACGGCTTCGTCGTCGGCTTCGACACCCACGTCCAAGGATGCATCGCGGGAGAATCCGAGTTCACAGGGTTCCACCACTCGCACGGCATGACGACCTCGGTCGGCAAACGTGCCTACTGGTCGGGTGCGCGCGTCGGGAACCTGATCCGCCACGGCGTCGCCCCGATCAGTCGGCTCTCGCCCGGCTTCATGCTGCGCGGCGTGGGGCACCTGGTCCTGACCGGGAATATCTCGCAAAAACAACGGCGGCCACGGCTACTGGATCGACGGGCCAGCCATCGCCGGAGCGGCCCCGCAAGCCAGCGGCAACAACATGATGGTCGGCTGGGCACCGCTGGCCGAAGACCTGTCGATCCTGCCGGGAAGGCTCCCCGTCGTCCAACCTGCCGACCATGTCGGGTTCTATCTCGGCCCCTACGCCAAGGCGGTCCAGATCGCCGGGTCGTCCTATAGCGTCGCGAAACAGGGCACCGACGAATACCTCGGCTACCAGCACCACGCGGTCGCTGCGGCACCCGGATCGCACCTCCCCGTGCCGTCCGGCGACCCAAGCCAGGCCGGGTTCAGCGTCGACATTGTCCACAATGGTCCGCCCGGACGGACCGGCCCCGCGCTGGCACCGTCAGCGGCAAATCTGCCCGTGCCCTACGTGGCCTTCCGGGTCAACGGCGCGACCATTGCCACGACATCGCCGACACGACCAGCGAACCCCGTCGACGGCATGGTTGTCCTCGACCGGAGACTCGGCTGCCTGATCTGGTGGGACGCCACCAAGAAGCGGTGGCGTCGCACCGGCAACGGGGTCGCCGTCTAGCCTCCAAGAGCCTCGGCGAGCACGTCGTCTAAACCGGGCGGGCGGGAATACCCGACAATGAGCCCGTTCAGCCAGAGGGCCAGCGCGCGATGCCCAGGGGAACGCCAGCCACCGTTGGACACCAAGGCCGCCGCGGCCGACCGGCACTTTTTGATGTCCGCGCGTGTCAATCCGTCTTGGACAAACCATCGGACGGGGATTCCCGCCTCCAGGGCCGCGGTCACGGCGTGCCATGTCCCGCGCGATGTCGGCGCGAAGAACGCCAAGACCAGGTCGGGGGCGTCGTTTACCATCGCGATATTCCGGGCGAGCAGCGAGTCTCGGTTGACCACGCCGGACGGCCAGTAGTTGCGCTGACTAGTTCCCGTCTCCCGACACCACTGACTCGCGAAGGCGTCCGCGCCACGGTCGAGACCGCCGTGCAAGACCTCGATCGGGGATCGCAGCGAAAACTCCGCGTTCGCCAAAGCGGCGAAGACGGTGTTCCTGCTGGTCCAGTCACGTGAGCCCGTCACCATCGCCCGCGAGGTCACTGTTGGTCCTCGATCAGGTCATGGGTCGCCTCGAAGACGTGCTTGGCGACGATGCGGACGTCGCCGCCGGACAGCACAACGTAGTCGCCTTCGACCGCGACGCGGCGATGCCCGTGCGCCGTCTTGAAGACGACTTCGGGGGTGAAGATCAACGCCCTGCCGAAGAATCCGTGGGAAGAAATCCAGTCGGCCACCTTGTGCCGGGACTCGGTGTCGCCGCCGAGCCGCATGGCGGTGACGGTGCGGCCTCGTGCCGCCTTGTCTGCGAAAAGGAAGGGCACGGTGGTGGGGGTCTGGTCCATGCCTGGTGTGAGCGCAGCGGCGATCAAACAGAAGCCTCGCAGTCTTCGGGGCGGGAGTCCGCGGCGCGGTGCCGCTGGCAGGAAGAGCCCAGGAAGCGGCATTCCTGGCACGAGACCGGATGAGTACAAAATGGGGGTCGCGGTCCGGAAGGAACGTCGGGAATGTCCTTCGATGCTCCGTGACACAGGTCGTATCCCGTGAAGTGAGCGACCCGCTGGCCGACAGCGCGCTCGATCTGACCGAGTGCGATCCCGACCTCGTTGCCAAACAAACCCAACCGCCGGGAGTCGACGGCGCAGACGTACCAGGTCCGCAGCCCGCGGGCCGACGGGGACAGGGTCGTCTCGGCGACCGGCGTGCCGATCTCGGCAACGATGATGCCGCGGTCCGGCAAACCCGCCGCATGGGCCTGCTGCGCCCACGCCGCGAGAGGACCGGCGTCGTCGGCGCTGCCGCCCGCCCGGTACAACGCCGCACGCGCCTTCGCGAGAAAGTACGGGTATGTCGCAGGGGACTTTCAGTTGCTCATGACATCACTGAGCGCAGCGAGTGAGCAACGCCGTCCAGTAGGTCACGCCCCGCGGCGGCGTTCGTGCGGACCATCACCGTGTTCCAGCCGGGGTGTCCTTGGCGAATCGGGTTGAACTCGTTCCTCGGGTGCAGCGCCGTTGTGCCGACGCGGTGGATCAGGCAGCGGTTCGCTTCCTTGCCCGTCGGCATGCGCCCCATGTGTCGAACGCCGTCGGCGTCGAACCATTCGTCCGGACGCCAGCGGCCCCAACCGGAAAACACGAACGGCACACCCGCAGCGGCGCACTCGTCACGGAGCGAGCGGAACCAGTCGGGGTGCGCCGGTTCCGCCCCACCGCCAGCGCGAACGAACGCCACCGGCTCGTCGCGATGCAGCGGGCAAAGAGCCGGACTCTTCGCGCACTGACACAACGAGACGTGGTCGCGCAACGCCTCGAAGTCGAGGAAGTGTCGAGCGGCAGGGATGGCGTACAAGTCGGCGAGCATGTCCGGCCACGACGACTGGCGGACGCTCAGCCAGTCGGGCCGAAAACCGACAGCCACGCTGTCGAGAGGGATCGACGGCGGCGCGAGACCGAGAACCGTGGCGACCTGCGCAAGGTCGCGCTCGACGGTGTCGGCGGCGAGGATGTCGAGCCACGATCGAGGATCGGCTGCGGCTAGCAGGCGCATTCCGCGACGAGACGCCAAGGCGACGATCGCCACGCGCCGATAGAGCGGAAGGCGAAAATCGTCGTCGCTCCGAACGATGACCCCGCAGGAGGCGGGGCGTACCGGCCATTCGCGGTTGAAGACCCCGAATCCCCGGTTGACAGTGCTGATGTAAGCGTCCATGCCGACATTGAGCGCAACGGGTCGAGTCGAACTGCTGCGCTCAGGAAGGGCATGGACACCATCGACCTACTCGAAATGTCGTCTCCGTTCGAAACGGAGGACGGTCGGCGCGTCACCGGGCGCATCCTCGGCCCGAGCATCCTGAAAGGACGCTCCTTCGTCGCGCTGGACGACGGCACCGTCGTTGAGGTCGAGCGTCCTCGCGCGACGCGCTGGAAGCCTGTGCTGACGGCGACCGCTTACCAGCTAAAGGCACGAACGCTGGTCGTCGCCCGGCTGTACTCGGACGGGGCACCGCGAGGGGAGCACCGCCGATCCTGCCCGAAGGGACGCGAGAGCGGGTTGACCTCCCAAGCCAACCTCGAACGGCTGGTCGAGAAACTGGACAGAAGCCAGAGTCCGTTTTCGCGCGAACGCCTGTGTGCCTGTCTGGACGATTGACGCCGCGATAGTGCGAAACCTGCCGCATAGACCGGGGTATGGCGAAGAAATCTGAACAAGACATCCAGGATTGGCTGGCGGGACCGGGCGCGATCCCCGTCGCCGTCATCGTGGCGCTGCTGGCGATCTCGCTCATCGTCACCGTCATCAGGGCACTCTGATGGGCCGGGTTGTCGGTCGCCCTGGAACCTCTCTCGCGGGCGGCGAGTCGTGGGCCGGTGGCGGGGAGATCGGGCTGCGCCACGGCGCTATCGGCGAACAGTCCACCGCGCACGTCTTGGACACCCTCGCTGGCCGAAGCAAGATCACCGTCCTGCATGACCTGCGGGTGCCGATTCCCGGCCTGTCTATCAACATCGACCATGTCGTCGTTGCGGGCCGGACCGTGCTGCTGATCGACTCCAAACGGTGGCGACCCGGCTTCTACTGGACGGTCAACGACCGGACTCGGATCGGCCTGGTGGATGCCCCCCACGTCGACAAGAAGTCGGTTGCGCTGGCGCACAAGGCGTTCGTCTCCTACCTCGCCTCCACTGACGCCTACGTCCCGACGCCGCTGGTGACAGTGTGGCCGTCCAGAGGGCGAGTGTCGCTGTGGGCCGCGCGGTTCCCCGGCGCGAGGTTGGTGCATGGTCGCCGGTTGGCGCGCGCCGTCAAAAAGGCCGTCAAAGTCGGTCAGAACGCAGACCCGGACATTGTCGCCCGGCTGGCACCGCTGCTGGTGCATCGCTGATGGCTGCTCGACGCACCCGAAACGGCCCCGCCCCGTCCACGATGATCTTCTTCATCATGGCGGCTGTCGCGGCGGTCCCGCTCGCCGCCTGGAAGGGGTATCCGGGGGTTGTCGCGTCATGGGCGCTGTTGATCGTCGGCGCACTCGCCGAGCCGCCGCCGATGATGACGGGGCGCAAGGTCGCGGGCAGGCCGCCCGAACCTGCCGGTCCACACGAAGAACGCGCCGCCACCGCCTACGCGATGTACCGGACCTGGCAGTGGCGCATGTGGACGCCGACCTTCGACTGGGGTCCGGGCTGGCCGATCCGATTGTCTTGGATCGCGGCCCTGTTCGCCGCCATCGCCGCCCTCGGGCTGCCGGTGACCCAGCCGATCTGGGCACTCGGGAACGCCGCCGCCGCCTACCTGCTGACCGTCCAAATCCGGGCCAGCGCCCGCCGCTCCAACCAGAACTGCCCTGGCCTGACGCTGGCGACGTTCCAGCAAGGGCTAAGCCTGATGTCGCTGCTGGCGATCCCCGCCGCGGCGGCCGGCGCAACGCTGGGGTGGTCCCTGCCGGGGATCGTCAAGCGCTACTTCCCCGACGTCCCGTCGCTGTCGGGGCTCTTTCTCGCGATCGGGCTCGGTGGGCTCGGGGCGCTGGCGGGCCTCTACCCGCCCTGGTCGACGGCAGCCCTGGCCGATTGGAGGCTTTTGGTCGAGCGGCGGGCTCTCTGGGGGACGGCGTGGCCTTCGTTGAAGATCGACCCCGCCCCGACCTTGCTGTCGGCGCGTCGCGTCGGCGTGGTCCTGGTCGAGACGTTCACCGCGCCGCCGCTGCTGGGCTGGGACGGGATGCGCGGGAAGAGCAAAGACCTGCCAAGGATGCTCCCTGGGCACGCGGTCGGTCTGATCCCGGTGCCCCAAGAAGTTCAAGGGCAACCCTTGCCGGGGACTATCCACCCCGGCAAGTTCGCTGTCGCCAGTTGGGACTTGGCGGCCCCGCCGTCGCTGACGGACACCGGCCTCGACCCCGACGTCGCGACGTTGGCGGTCAGTGTCGCGTCTATGAAGACGTCGGACCTCACCGGGTTTGCGCCGATGGTGGTTGAGTCGGTGGAGCGGGTCTCGACCGACGATTCCCCGACGGCAGCCTGGCTTGTCCACGGCGGATGGCCGGGCGGTCCGGGGTGGACGTCGGCGCGCGACGGCGGCTGGGACGGGACATTCGGCGACTTCGCTTCGGCGTCCGCCATCATCAACCACCGCGACGACTCTGCTCCGCTGTATGTCGGCGATCTCGACGGGGCGGAGCTGGAAGACGACGCGCTACAGACCTTGCTGTCCAATCTCGCCACCGAGTATTACTGGAAGGCGCGGTGGGCCGACGTTCTCAAGCAAGGGGTCAACGATCCCATCATTCAGCACGCTCAGAGCCGAGACCTGACTTACGGCCAAACGGTGATCCATCGGGCAGTGTTCTGCGTCCGGACGGGGGCAGACCCGAGCGATCACACGAACTCGGCCACCGAGAAGAAGATGTCGACGTCGATCCAGAACGTCCCTTTCGTCTCGATCGCCCACTTCACGATGCCGCGCCGCGGCGTGGTCGGGGAACGGCACGCTTCGGCGTTCACGGTCTCGTACAGTCCGGGACACCTTCCTTCCTCGCCCGACCGCGTGGCCGATCACGGCGAAGCCTCACGGGTCATCCTGACCGGTCACGTCAACACCGCATTCGACGCCGCCCGACTGGCCCGACCGGAAGTCATCGGCACGGAATGCTTGACGTTCAGCGCCGCCACCAACTCCGGCAACGCCATGTGGCGCATCGACCTGCGCCTGGTTGGCGGCGTCACCCTCGCCGATGTCCGGGGCGGTCTCGAAAGGATGCGGGTCGGCGTGAACACGCCGTGGATAGCCGTCGACGTCCACCCGTCCGGGTGCAGTCTCTATGTCGGTGTCCGGCCCGACCGTGCTCGCTACGCCAAGCCCACGACCGAGAAGACCATCACGCGACTGGTGTGGGATTCCGCCTGGCTGGCTGCCGCCGTTCGCGGCGCGGAAGCGAAGACGCCCTCCCTGCAAGAGTCGGTGTCACTGCCGAAAAACCCCGCTGTCAGCAGGTTGACGTTCCGGCTGCCGACGGGGACATCCATGCCGGACATCGTCAAGGCGCTACCAAAAATGCGCACCGGCACCGGCAACGCCTTCGTGGAGATCGACCGGGAGCGGTCGACGGCGGACAACCTGACGCTCATGGTGAGCCGGGAAGACCCGATGCCGAAGCGCGTCGGGATCGACCCCGACGAGTTTGACGGGTCGACCAACTTCCCGCTGGCCGTCGGCGCGACCGGAGAATCCGAGTTCTGGTCGTTGTCCGATTCCCCGCATATCGCCGTGGTCGGGCAGTCTGGTTTCGGCAAGACGGGCGCGATGGCCGTGTTGTCGATGGGCGTGTTGGTGGCCGGATTCGACCTCATCGTCATCGACCCGATGAAAAGCTGCGCCGACTTCCGCTGGGCGCAGCCGTGGACCCTGGCGATGGCCCCGGACTTGCCAACGGGATCGGCGGCGATGCGTTGGGTTATTGGCGAGGTCGATCGGCGCAAGACTCTCAACTCGAAGCATGGTGCCCGCAGCTACCTCGAACTGCCCGAAAACATTCGGCCCAGACCGATCGTGGTGATGATTGACGAGTTCACGTCTCTGATTGAAAAGACGACGGTGGCACGGACTCCAAGTGCCGATCCGGAAATGGAGATGGAGCGACAGAGGACCATTGCCAGCAACCTGCTGACAGACGACATCGGTTCTATCGCTGGTCGACTCTCTCGCGAAGCTCGGTCGGCAGGTGTCCACCTGGTCATCGGCGGCCAGAAGTTGCGGACGACCGACTTGGACAAGATTCCCGGTGGCGGCACCTTGAAAGTCTCGCTGGCGCGGGTGCTGCTCGGCTCGACGTCGGACGGCGATCGCCGCAGTGCGCTGCGAGCCCCCGACGCAGCCCCCCTGCTTGACGGGGTGATCCCGGTCGGACGCGGCGTCTACGAGCCCTCGAACGGATCGGGGCGACTCATTCAGGTCCGTTACGAAGACCCCGACGAACTCGCTGCCCGAGTCGCCGCCGTCCGGCAACCCACGACACCCCTCGACTTGACGGCGTTCACCCGAGCCCCCGTCGACAGCAAGCCGATAGTCCAAGAAGTCGACATGGGAGCCGAACTGTTCGGCGAGACCGTCGAGCAAGTCGACGCGAGCGCAGGCGTCGAGTTCGACCTATCGCAGTTCGACCTATCCGAGTTCGAGTTCACCCTCGACGACACCGCCAACCCCACGGAGGAAAACATGCCCGACAGCCCCGACCCCCGCGAGGCCGACGCGCAGGCCGCAGACGAGATCGCTGTTGACGAGACGCCAGACTGGGTGACCGACGTCGCGCTGGCCGAAGAGCCGTTCGTCTTCGACAACCTCGTTCCCGACGAAGATGACGATGA
>Ga0075156_10001666_pt1 | contig 12198 bp, 11 predicted proteins | sample JI81AbrownDNA_FD_70966 | JGI IMG/M metagenome (GOLD analysis project Ga0075156, IMG submission 70966) | Wastewater effluent complex algal communities from Wisconsin, to seasonally profile nutrient transformation and Carbon sequestration -... | ecosystem: Engineered > WWTP > Effluent > Algae...
CCCTGCACAACCCAACAATTCCAGTCGACCGACAACCAGACCGGGCGCCACGCAGACGGATTGTTCAGCAGGGTCCTAGCGCGGCAGCCACCAGCAGCCCGCCGACCACCTGGACGACAGCGTCGCCCCAGTAGGTCGGCCCGCTGCGCCATCCTGAGATCAGGTACGGCAACACGCCGACCACAGTGACCGGAGCGAGCACGAAGAAGGCGATGCTTCCCACGAGCGCCCGCAACCGGCTCATCGGTGACCCTTTCGGGCTGGCTACTACCTGCTGATGTTCGCGTTGGTGACCGCCACCGCGACGTTGGCACCACCGAATCCGAAGGAGTTGTTCACCGCGGCCAGGTCACCCGCGCCCAGCGGACGGGCCACGTTGGCCGCGATGTCGATGCCCAGATCCGGTTCGGGATCGTCGAGGTTGATCGTCGGCGGCACTTGGCGATCGTGCAGTGCCAGCAGCGTCGCGATGGTCTCCAGTGCGCCCGCGCCACCCAGCAGGTGGCCGGTCATCGACTTGGTGGAGGTGACCACGCAGCCGTCCACCGCGTCGCCCAATCCATAACGGATCGAGCCGGCCTCGGTGACATCGCCCTGCGGGGTCGAGGTGCCGTGCGCGTTCACGTGCACGATGTCGGACGGGCTGAGCCCCGCGTCCTTGATGGCTTTCGTCATGGCGCCGTACTGGCCCTGGCCGCTGGGGTCGGGTTGCACGATGTCGTGGCTGTCGGCGGTGATACCGGCCCCGGCCAGGGTGCCGTAGATCTTCGCCCCCCGCGCCTTGGCATGCTCGAGGGTCTCGATCACGAGTACGGCCGAGCCTTCGCCCATGACGAAGCCGTCGCGGCCCTTGTCCCATGGACGGGACGCGCCTTCGGGGTCGTCGTTGCGGCGGCTCAGCGCCTGCATCTGGCCGAACGCGGCGATCGGCAGCGGGTGGATGGTGGCCTCGGTGCCGCCGACGACGGCGATGTCGGCGCGGCCCCAACGCAACTGGTCCAGGGCCAGTGCGATGGCCTCGTTGGACGACGCGCAGGCCGAGACCGGGGTGTGCACGCCGGCCTTGGCATGCACCTGCATGCCGACGTTGGCCGCGGGCGCGTTCGCCATCAACATCGGGATCGTGTACGGGCTGACTCGGCGATAGCCCTTGTCGCGGTGGGCGTCCCAGTTGTTCAGCAGGGAGTGCAGGCCACCGATTCCGCTGGCCAGCGAGACGAGCAGCCGGTGCGGATCGACCTCACCCTCATCGGCGTTCCAATCGAAGCCGGCGTCGGTCCAGGCCTCCTCGGCGGCGATCAGGGCGAGTTGGGTGGAGCGGTCGAGGCGGCGAGCCTTCACGCGCTCGATGACCTCGGACGGGTCCACGGCCGCGTACGCAGCGATCTTGACCGGTAGTTCGTCAGCCCATGCCTCGGGGATCCGACGCACGCCGGACTGGCCGGCCAGCATGTTGGACCAGGTGCTGCTGAGGTCTCCGCCCAGGGGCGTGGTGGCACCGAGTCCGGTGATGACAATCTCGGTCATGCGTCCTCCGAGGGATGGAAGGTTTCGTGCGGGGCCCGGAGGCCCCGCACGTTGGGCGGTGAGCAGACGCTCAGCTGTGCGCCTCGACGTAGGCGACGGCGTCACCGACGGTCTTGAGGTTCTTGGAATCCTCGTCGGGGATCGTCACGCCGAACTTCTCCTCGCAACCGACGATGATCTCGACCATCGCGAGCGAGTCGACGTCCAGGTCGTCGACGAAGGACTTGTCCAGTTGGACGTCCTCGACCGGCACACCGGCGACGTCATTGACGAGCTCAGCGAGCTGGGCGCGGATCTCTTCGGTGGTGGCCATAAGGGTTTCTCCTTGTAGTAGAAGGCCTCTTTCCGGGGGATTCCGGAAGAACTAGTGGGGTCAGGGCAGAGTGACGACCTGGCCGGCGTACACCAGGCCGGCGCCGAATCCGATCAGCAGCGCCGTCTGCCCGGACTTCGCCTCACCGGAGGCGAGCAGCTGATCCATCGCCATCGGCACCGAGGCGGCGGAGTTGTTGCCGAACTGCTTGATGGTGCGTGCCACCACGACGTTGTCGGGCAACTTGAGGTGCCGCAGCATCGCGTCGGTGATCCGGTTGTTCGCCTGGTGTGGAATGAAGACGTCCAACTCTTCGGGTTGCAGTCCTGCCGCGTCCAGCACCTGCTTGGTCGCATCGGCGATGAAGCTGCTGGCCCACTTGAACACCGCGCGGCCGTCCATGCGGATGTAGGGCGGCGCGTTGGTGTCGTCGGCGCCCGGCATGCCCCATTCGCGGGTCTGGTCGATGGCGCCGGACTGACCTCCGTCGGAGCCCCAGACGACCGGTCCGATGCCGTTGGTGTCGCTCGGGCCAACCACCGCGGCGCCGGCACCGTCAGCGAAGAGAAAGGCCGTGCCGCGGTCGTGGATGTCGGTGAACCGGCTGAGTTCCTCGACGCCGATCACCACCACATGGCTGGCCGCACCCGAGCGCACCAAGGCCTCGGCCTGGGCCAACCCGTAGCAGAAGCCGGCACAGGCCGCCGAGATGTCGAAGGCCGCGCCGTTGGTACCCAGCTGGAAGGCGAGCTTCGCGGCCAGGCTGGGCGTCTGGTGAAAGTAGGTGACGGTCGACACGATCACCGCATCGATCTCTGCCGGAGCGATACCGGCCCGCTCGATCGCGGTGCGAGCGGCCGCCAGCGCCATCGTCTCGACGTTCTCGCCCTCGCCCACCCAACGGCGCTCGGCGATGCCGGTGCGCTGCTGGATCCACTCGTCGGAGGAATCGATATAGGTGCACATCTCGGCGTTGTCGACCACTCGGGAGGGCACGAACGATGCGATCGACAGCATCCGGGCGAACGGCGAACCGGCGCTGGCGGCGATCGGGCTGCTCATGCCGTCACCCCGGCGTGCTCCGCGACGAAGGCTCGCGCGTCAGACAACTGGTCAGGGGTGTTGAGGTTGAACAAGGCGACTCCCTTGAGGTTGCGCTTGACGATGCCGGTGAGTGTGCCGGACGGGGGCAACTCGAGAATGCCGGTCACGCCGAGCCCGGCCAGGGTGTTGAGACACAGATCCCATCGGACGGGGTTGCCGACCTGGCTCACCAGGCGACGCAGGTAGTCGGCGCCCGAATCGACCACGGCGCCGTCGGCGTTGCTGAGCAGGCGGGTGGAGGGATCGGAGGTCTGCAGCGTCGCGGCCAGTTCGTCGAGCTTCGCGACCGCCGGCTGCATGTGCACGGTGTGAAAGGCGCCGGCGACGCTCAGCTGGATGAGCCGCGCCCGGGCCGGCGGCTGCGCGACCAGCGCGGCGAGTTGTTCCACAGTGCCGGCGGCAACGATCTGGCCCGACCCGTTGTTGTTGGCCGCGGTCAGGCCTGCCGACTCGATGGCGGCGAGCACCTCGTCCGGCTGCCCGCCGACGACCGCCATCATCGACGTGGGGCGAGCATTCGATGCCTCGGCCATGCCGCGGGCGCGGGTGGTGACGAATGCCATCGCATCGACCGCCGACACCACACCGGTGAGAGCGGCGGCGGTCACCTCGCCGACGCTGTGTCCGGCCACCACATCGGGCACCGGCCCGTCGGCGAGAAGGTGCTGAGCAGCGACGAGCCCAGCCGCCACCAGTAGGGGCTGGGCGATGTCGGTCTGCCGGATCGTGTCGGCGTCGGCCTCGGTGCCGAAGTGGGCCAGGTCGATTCCGGCCACCTCCGACAGGCTGCTCAACTGGCGGCGGGAGGCGTCGTCGGTCAGCCAGGGTGCGAGGAACCCGGGGGATTGGGCGCCCTGACCTGGTGCGAGAATGGCTAGCACGGCACTACTCTTGCGCGAAACCCACCCCGAGGCACAGTCGGACATGACGAAAATCTCACAGAGCTTCTTGTCCGGTTCCCCCAACGCCCTGACCAGTCGCAGGGTATGAACCGCGCCGGCCTTTTGTGGTACTACGACGTCATCAGCCGTCCGAGGGTGACCGCGAGGCGCAGCACATAGGCGCTGCGGGCATCGGCCGGGTGGTAACCCGACACCTCGGCGATGCGCCGAAGGCGGTACCGCACCGTGTTCGGATGCACGAACAGAGACCGGGCTGTCGCCTCGACCGACCCGCTGTTGTCGAGGTAGGCGACCAGCGTCTCGAGCAGGTCCGCTCCGGCATCGCGCAGTTGCCCGTAGATCTCACGAGCCAGCATCCGGCGCGCATGACCGTCGCCGGCGAGTGCCCGCTCAGGCAGCAGGTCCTCGGCCGCCACCGGACGGGGGGCGCTCGGCCAGGCATCGGCAGCCCGGATTCCCGACAGGGCACCGCGGGCGGACGTGGCGGCCTCGACCAGGTCGCTCACCTCCGGGCCCACCACGATCTGGCCCGGTCCGAAGTACTCGGCCACCTCGGTGATCACCGAGAGAGCGGTGCCGGCGGTGCCGGAGGGGCCGCCCAGTACCACGACCAGACGGTCGCCCTGGGTGGAGGCGAGCAGGTCGAAGCCGCGTTCACCGACCAGCCGCCGCATCGCCTCGACGGCCGAGTCCTTCGCCGGCGCCCCGCCGATGGTCACGGTGATCGCGGCGGGGGAGCGCCAGCCCAGGGCCGAGGCCCGGGACAGCACCGTCTCGTCCGCCTCGCCGCGGATCACCGCGTCGACCACCAGGGCCTCCAGTCGGGCGTCCCAGCCGCCCCTGGCTTCGGCCGCCCGGGCGTACACCTCGGCCACGCCGAATGCGATCTCGCGGGAGTACTGCACGATGCCGAGAAACACCACCGGACGATCACCACGGCCCACCAGGCTCTCCAACTGGCCCTCGACGGTGTCGATCGTGGTGCGGATCAGGTCGACGCTCTGGTGCAGGGTGATTCGTCGCATGAGTGCCCGCGGGGCCGCATCGAACACCGCGGACGGATTGACGTCGCGGCCCTCCTCGGCGAACCAGTGCACGAAGCCGTCGATGCCGGCGCGGGCGACCAGCGTGACCCACGAGCGGTGTTCCGCATCCAGCTCACCGAACCAGGGATGCCGAGCCGCGATCTGCGCGAGCGCTTCGGTGGTCAAGTCGGCGGCGGCTCCAGCGAGGCGCTTGGCGATCGTGGCACGCTGCCTGGTGGACGGCTGCCAGCCGCGTCCGATGCCCGGAATCGCTGCCACCGGTCTCCCTTCGTCGGGCCGCCAGCCTAGTGGTCACTGCACCGACGGGGTCCGCGGGCCGTGAAACAGTAGGTGCCAGGAGGACTGCATGGATCCGGTCGTGGCGCTGCGCGAGATCGCGTACCTGATGGAGCGCGAGCGCGCCGACACCTATCGCGTGCGTGCGTTCCGGCGGGCGGCGGACACCCTGGACGCGATGAGCGCGGAGCAGCGGGCCGAACATGCCGCCGCCCGATCCTGGAAGCAGGTGCAGGGCCTCGGCGCCACCTCCGTGGCCGTGATCGAGCAGGCCAGCGCCGGACGGGTGCCCGACTATCTGGCCGGCAAGCGGGCCAAAGCTCTGCCGTTGGTCGACCCGGAGCCGCCGCTACGGGCTCTGCTGAGGGGCGACCTGCACACGCATTCCACCTGGTCGGACGGCGGAAGTTCGGTGGAGGAGATGATGCTGGCGGCCCGGGCCATGGGCCACGAGTACGCGGCCGTCACCGATCACTCGCCGAGGCTGAAGGTGGCACGAGGGCTGAGCGCGGAGCGACTCGCGGAACAACTCGATCTGATCGACGACCTGAACGCCGTGCTGGCGCCCTTCCGGGTGCTGAAGGGCATCGAAGTCGACATTCTCGACGACGGCAGCCTCGACCAGTCGCCGTTCATGCTCAACCGGCTCGATGTCGTGGTGGCCAGCGTGCACTCCAAGCTCGCGATGGATTCCGAGTCGATGACCCACCGAATGGTGGCCGCGATCGCCAACCCGCGCACCAACGTCCTCGGCCACTGCACCGGGCGGCTGATCGAGGGGGAGCGCGGCACGCGCGGCCAGAGCAGCTTCGACGCCGAGGTGGTGTTCGAGGCCTGCCGCGCATTCGGCGTCGCGGTCGAGATCAACAGCCGTCCCGAGCGCCGCGATCCTCCCGACGATCTGCTGGCACTCGCGGCCGACACCGGCTGCCTGTTCAGCATCGACACCGACGCGCACGCACCCGGCCAACTCGAGTTCCTGGCCTTCGGCGCAGATCGGGCCGGTCGGGCCGGCATCGACCCCGACCGCATCGTCACCACCTGGCCACTCGCGCGCCTCCTGGCGTGGACGCGACCCTGACCCCGTCGCCGGCATCGGCGCTGGTGAGAGGCCGAAAGCCAAGCGGGCATCGAAAATCGTGGGCGACGCGGTGTGCTCGTTGCACAGATGGGGCAGGATGGACCCCGGACCCACCCGGCCGGTTCGCCGTGCGCAAAGAGGCGAGCGGCCGGTTCGTGATTTGAGAAAGGACTTCGCAGTGGCATTGACTGAGAACGTCGGCCCCATCCTGAACGGTCTGCCCACGAGCCTGCCGGACATCGACTCGGACGAGACCGCCGAGTGGCTCGAGTCGCTGGACGGAATCATCGACGAGGGCGGGCGCAACCGGGCTCGGTACATCATGCTGAAGCTGCTCGAGCGCTCACGGGAGCGCCATCTCGGCGTGCCCTCGCTGACGGTCACCGATCACATCAACACGATCCCGCCCGAGAAGGAGCCGTGGTACCCCGGCGACGTCGACCTGGAGCGCAAGTTCCGTCGGCTGGTGCGTTGGAACGCGGCGGTCACGGTGCACCGCGCCAACCGCCCGGGCATCGGCGTGGGCGGCCACATCTCGTCCTTCGCCTCGTCGGCGACCCTCTACGAGGTGGGCTTCAACCACTTCTTCCGCGGCAAGGACCACCCCGGCGGCGGCGACCAGATCTTCTACCAGGGTCACGCGTCGCCCGGCATGTACTCGCGGGCCTTCCTCGAAGGTCGGTTGAGCGAGGACGACCTGGACGGCTTCCGCCAGGAGCACAGCCACGTCGTGGACGGACGCGTGCGTGCCCTGCCCTCGTACCCGCACCCGCGGCAGATGCCCGACTTCTGGGAGTTCCCGACGGTGTCGATGGGGCTCGGCCCGCTCGATGCCATCTACCAGGCGCAGTTCAACAAGTACCTGCACAACCGCGGCATCAAGGACACCTCGCAGCAGCATGTTTGGGCGTTCCTCGGCGACGGCGAGATGGACGAGCCCGAAAGCCGCGGCGCCCTGCAGCTGGCCACCTACGACGAACTCGACAACCTGACGTTCGTGGTCAACTGCAACCTGCAGCGGCTGGACGGTCCGGTGCGGGGCAACGGCAAGATCATGCAGGAGCTCGAGGGCTTCTTCCGCGGGGCCGGCTGGAACGTCATCAAGGTCGTCTGGGGAGGCAGCTGGGACGAGTTGCTGGCCGCTGACCGCGACGGCGCGCTGGTCAACGTGATGAACAACACCCCCGACGGCGACTACCAGACCTTCCGGGCCAACGACGGCGACTACGTCAAGGAACACTTCTTCGGCCGCGATCCGCGGGTGGCGAAGATGGTCGAGGGCTGGGACGCCGACAAGGTCTGGAAGCTGACGCGTGGCGGCCACGACTACCACAAGGTCTTCGCGGCCTACAAGGCGGCCACCGAGTTCACGGGTGCGCCGACGGTGATCCTGGCGCACACCATCAAGGGCTACTTCCTCGGCTCCCACTTCGCCGGACGCAACGCCACCCACGGCATGAAGAAGATGGCACTGGACGACCTCAAGCAGTTCCGTGACAAGCTCGACATGCCGATCACGGACGCGGTGCTCGAGGCCGACCCGTACCGTCCGCCGTACGTGAACCCGGGCGCCGACGATGAGCGCATCCAGTACGCACTGGAGCGCCGGCGTGCCCTCGGGGGATCGTTGCCGGAGCGTCGCAACAACCCCAAGCCGATCAAGCTGCCGGCCGACTCCGCCTACGCGAGTGTCAAGAAGGGCTCGGGCCAGCAGCAGATCGCCAGCACGATGGCCTGGGTGCGGTTGTTCAAGGACCTGATGCGCGACAAGGAGTTCGCTCCGCACGTCGTGCCGATCATTCCCGACGAGGCGCGCACCTTCGGCCTCGACTCGTTCTTCCCGACGATCAAGATCTACAGCCCGCACGGCCAGACCTACACGCCGGTCGACAACGACCTGATGCTGGCCTACCGCGAGTCGAAGACCGGCCAGATCCTGCACATCGGCATCAACGAGGCAGGATCGATGGGCGCCTTTGCCGCTGCGGGCAGCGCCTACGCCACCCACGGCGTCCAGATGGTGCCGATCTACATCTTCTATTCGATGTTCGGCTTCCAGCGCACGGGCGACAGCATGTGGGCCGCAGCCGACCAGTTGGCGCGCGGGTTCCTGATGGGTGCAACCGCGGGCCGCACCACGCTGGCCGGCGAAGGCACCCAGCACATGGACGGGCACAGCCACATCCTGGCCAGCACCAACCCCGCCATGCGTTGTTACGACCCGGCGTACGCCTACGAGATCGCGCACGTCATGCAGCACGGTCTGGAGACCATGTACGGCGAGAATCCGCAGGACGTGATCTTCTACATCACGCTCTACAACGAGCCGATGGTCCAGCCGCCCGAGCCGGCGAATGTCGACGTCGAGGGCATCCGGCGCGGCATCTACCTGCTCAAGGAGGGCTCCGCCGAGGGGCTCGGCCAGGACGCGGCCCGGGCGCAGTTGCTGGCCTCCGGCGTCGGCGTGCCGTGGGCGCTCGAGGCCCAGCAACTCCTCAAGGACGATTGGGGCGTGGTGGCCGACGTGTGGAGTGTGACGTCCTGGAACGAGTTGCGCCGCGAGGCGCTCGAGGTCGACGAGCACAACTTCCTGCACCCCGAGGACGAGCCGCGTGTGCCGTTCGTCGTCAGTCAGCTGCAGGGTCGTCCCGGGCCGTTCGTCGCGACCTCCGACCACATGCGGTTGCAGCAGGATCAGATCGCCCAATGGGTGCCCGGCGACTACTACTCGCTCGGAGCGGACGGGTTCGGATTCTCCGACACCCGTGCGGCGGCTCGCCGGTTCTTCCACATCGACGGTCCCTCCATGGTCGTCCAGACCCTGCAGGCGCTGGCGAAGAAGGGTCAGGTGGACCGCGCCGCGCCCAAGCAGGCCGCCGACAAGTACCGGCTGCTCGACGTCACCGCCGGTGCGTCGGGTAGTGCGGGCGGCGAAGCCTGAGCCAGGCTCGAGTGGGCCGGCGCATCGCTTACGCGAGGCGCCGGCCCTTTCGCTGTCCAGGCTCCCGGCGCGCTTTTCGTGTTGCGGCTGAATCTGGCAGGCTGTGACGTACGCGCAGAAGTTCACTAGGACAGGAGTAGAAACAGTTGCCCACCACTGACGGCACTGGAAAGGTCACGGGTGTGGTCGCGCTCGGATTGGCCCCAGGCATGGCCGTACAGGAACTCGGCTGGAGCGACGATGTCGATGAACAACTGCGCGAGCAGATCATGGACACCATCGACGCTGACCTGTTGTACGAGGCCAACGAGGCTGTCGATGTGGTGCTGCTGTGGTGGCGCAACAGCGACGGCGACATCGCAGACGGCTTGGTCGACGCCCTCACCGACCTGTCCCCGATCGGCTACATCTGGCTGTTGTCGCCCAAGGTGGGCCGTGACGACTACCTCGATCCCACCGATCTCGCCGAGGCCGCGCTGACCGCAGGCCTGGCCGTGGCCAACCCGGCCTCGGTGTCGGCCAACTGGCAGGCGCAGAAGCTGGTTCGACCCAAGGGAACTCGGCGCTAGAGGTTTCGGCAACCTGGCACAATGAGTCGGCGGTTTGTTCCGGGCGCATAGCTCAGTTGGTTAGAGCACCTCCCTTACAAGGAGGTGGCCGGGGGTTCGAGTCCCTCTGCGCCCACCCCGAGGCCAACGCACCGCCGTGCGTAGAACTGGAGTCCTTCGCCATGAAGTTCACCGTTTCCATCGATCTGGCGTTGCCGCGCAACAGCGTCATCGAACTGCTCACCCAGCCGGCACACCGTCCCAAGTGGCTGCGAGGGCTGGTGTCGCACGAGCCGGTGCGGGGCGTGGACGGCCAGGTCGGCACCGAATCGAGAATCGTGTTCCAGTCCGGGCGGGGCAGCATGCAGTGCACCGAGACGATCACACGCCGGGAGCCGGCGAACCTGCAGAACGTCCCAGCAGATCGCGTCATCCACTTCGAGCGCGCGATCGTCGCGGACGGCATGTGGAGCGCCGCTCGCGAACGGCTGACCGAGTCCGGCGCTGGGGCGACTGTGTGGGTCAGTGAGAACGAGTACCGGTTCACGGGCGTGATGCGGCTCGTGGCTCCCTTGCTGCGCGGTGTATTCATCAAGCAGTCGCGGCAGCACATGGAGGACTTCAAGGCCTTCGCGGAGCACGGAACGGACGTCCGCGAAACGAACGGCTGACCTGCGTCCCCCCTCGGGTGGTCGTGGCTGTCGGCACGGCCGCCGAGTCGGTTCGACTAAGCTGCACCCTTGTGGCTGCCGTTGACCTGCAATCCGATCTGACCGAACTCGACAAGACCCTGAAGTCCATCGAGGCCGTTCTCGACCCCGCGGGCAAGAAGCAGCTGATCGACGAGCTGCAGGAGGAGGCCTCCGCCCCCGACCTGTGGAACGACCAGGACAACGCCCAGCGAGTGACGTCCAAGCTTTCCGTCCTTCAGGCGGAGCTCGACCGGCTCACCGGGCTGCGTCAGCGCGTGGACGAACTCGCCGTGCTGATCGAGTTGGGCCAGGAAGAGGACGACGCCGACACCTTGGTCGAAGCCGCCCGAGACCTGAGCCGGCTGGCCACCGACATTCAGGGCCTCGAGGTGCGCACCCTGCTCAGCGGCGACTACGACGAGCGGGACGCGGTGATCACCATCCGGTCCGAGGCCGGCGGTGTTGACGCCGCCGACTTCGCCGAAATGTTGCTGCGGATGTACCTGCGCTGGGCCGAGCGACACGGCTACGCCGCCGACGTGTACGACACCTCCTACGCCGAGGAGGCCGGGATCAAGTCGGCCACCTTCACCGTGAAGGCACCTTTCGCCTACGGCACGCTCAGCGTGGAACAGGGCACCCACCGGCTGGTCCGGATCAGCCCGTTCGACAATCAGGGCCGTCGCCAGACGTCGTTCGCCGGCGTCGAGGTGCTGCCGGTCACCGAAGAGGCCGACCACATCGAGATTCCCGAGGCCGACATCCGAGTGGACGTGTTCCGCAGCTCGGGTCCGGGCGGGCAGAGCGTCAACACCACCGACTCGGCCGTCCGGCTCACTCACCTGCCCACCGGCATCGTGGTCAGCTGCCAGAACGAGAAGAGCCAGCTGCAGAACAAGGTGGCGGCCATGAAGGTGCTGCAGTCCCGGCTGCTCGAGAAGGCGCGGCGCGACCGCGAGGCCGAGTTGAACGCCCTGAAGAGCGACGGCGGCAACTCGTGGGGCTCGCAGATGCGTTCCTACGTGCTGCACCCCTATCAGATGGTCAAGGACCTGCGCACCGACTACGAGGTGGGCAGCCCCGACGCGGTGTTCGACGGCGACCTGGACGGGTTCATCGACGCCGGCATCCGGTGGCGGCGCCAGCAGGGCGAGCGGTAGCCGTCCGCCCAGGTGCAGTCCCGAAGGCTCGGGCGTGGCGCTTCGTCGGGCCGCGACCGCTCGCCTAGACTCCACCATGGTCGGCTGAGTGTCTCTCAGGAACTTCCCCCAATCGTCGACACCGACCGGAGTGCTACCACCGTGATCACGTTCGAAGATGTCACCAAGGTTTACGAAGGCCAGCGGCGCGCTGCCCTGGCAGACGTCAGCGTCACCATCGAGAAGGGCGAGTTCGTCTTTCTGGTGGGTAGTTCGGGTTCGGGTAAATCGACCTTCATGCGGCTGGTCCTGCGCGAGTACCGGTCCACCAAGGGCCGGATCTTCGTGGCCGGCAAGGACCTCTCCAAGCTGCACGGCTGGAAGGTGCCGGGCCTCCGGCGCCAGATCGGCACCGTGTTCCAGGACTTTCGACTGCTGCCCGGCAAGACCGTCACCGAGAACGTGGCTTTCGCGCTCCAGGTGATCGGCAAGCCGCAAGCCAGCATCAAGCGACTGGTGCCCGAAACCCTCGAGCTGGTCGGACTGGACGGCAAGGGCAACCGGCAGACCGATGAACTCTCCGGCGGCGAGCAGCAGCGGGTGGCGATCGCGCGCGCATTCGTGAACCG
>Ga0075156_10001673_pt1 | contig 12181 bp, 9 predicted proteins | sample JI81AbrownDNA_FD_70966 | JGI IMG/M metagenome (GOLD analysis project Ga0075156, IMG submission 70966) | Wastewater effluent complex algal communities from Wisconsin, to seasonally profile nutrient transformation and Carbon sequestration -... | ecosystem: Engineered > WWTP > Effluent > Algae...
CTGCACAAACTCCACTCAATGGATTTCCACCTCCTATGGGTAATCCAGTAACAGCGTTAAACCATTGGACAGTTAAAGGTGCTGTTCCACCAGCAGGAACAGCTGTTAATACACCATTACAAACGCTATTACACGTCAAATTAGTTGCTGAAACCGGAACCGAAATTGCTGGTGGAGAAGTAACTGTAAAATTGATGGATTGAAAAAAACATCCGGCTGCATCGGTCACCTGTACAAAATAGGATCCGGCACATAGCCCCGAAACGGTAGTTCCCGTTGCTAAGGGAATTGGAAGTCCTGTGGCTACATCAAACCATTGAAGACTATAAGGTGGAGTTCCATTAGCTACTGAAACTGTAATGCTTCCAGAGCATACACCATTACAAACCAAATTTGTTGTGCTTACCAGGGTCACGGCAATGGACAATGGTTGTGTTACAGTTACAGTTTGTGTTCCTGTACATCCTTTGAAATCGGTTACAGTAACTGTATAAGAACCCGGACATAAACTGCTTATGGAATCATTGGTTGAACCAGTTGACCATGAAAACGTATAGGGTGCTCCGTTACCTCCACTCGGTGTTGAATGCGCATCGCCATCGCAATCGCCAAAACAGGAAACAGTGCTGCCAACAGCATTTGGTAATACTGCCGTTGGAATCAAAATGAAAAAGGTCGTGTCAAAAATACAACCGTTTAAATCAGTTACCTCAACTGTATTTAAACCGTTACACAATAACGATGCTGTGGGCGTTGTTTCACCGGTACTCCACGAATAGGTAAACGCAGGAACTCCACCAACAATTAAGGGAACAGCCGTTCCATCACAAAATCCAAAACAAGTGGGATTCGTGCCAGTCCAGGATAAAAGTGTAATGGCAGGAGGTTCAACTACATTTACAGTTGTAAAACAACTAAATCCGCCTTGTCCCATATCAAATACAACAACCAAATAGGTTCCGGCATCTACTCCTGCAAAACATGAAGTAGTTGGTCCACCAACCCATGAAAAATTAAAAGGTCCAACTCCACCCACTACATTTACGCAAACCGTTGCATCAGACGAATCGTTACAAGAAACATCATAACCATTATAATCAGTGGTGGCCACGGCCGTTATTGTAAACGCTATTGGAGCACCACATGCCGTTTTTGTACCTGAAGTATTTTGATCAGGTTTACCCGTTAAAACATCCAGTGGTTTGTGACTAAGTTTATTTTGATCGCCATAAACATTGCCGGTAATAATCGTAGATAAACTTAAATCTGATTTATTGGTTTTTATACTTAAAATCTGGAACTCATCCGTAACAATGAATTTGCTTTTAAAATTTACCGTTTGTTCTTCCAAAATAATTTTTTCACATCCACTAATATCGTCTATTACCTGAATGGATTCTTTTCCATTAAAATAAAGCTTACCGGTAAACTGCGTTCCCGAAGATTTAAACATTGCATTCGCTTCAGAGGTTTGAAAATTTATATTTAATTTTCCCTCTATTTTGATCTTGGAATTTAAATTAAAGCTGCCATGTACAGTTAAGTTTCTCTCTTGGGGAACAATGAAAATGATTTTACTTCCATCCTCAATTATTAAATTTTTGAATTCAACGTTTTGATCAATAATAATTTTGGCAGACCCAATGGTGGATTTGAAAATAATATTATCCTTAATTCCGGGAAAACTTGCTGCAGGAGAATTGTCAATTAACCAGGATGAAGCATCTGAAAATTTTGCATTTTTCTTTCCATTCCAAACAAAATCGGATGCCTTGGCGCCTAAAGCAAAAAATACAAAAAGAAAAAATAAAATATTCTTCATCAATCTCATCAATTCAGTCATTTAAGGTAATAAAAAGACGGGATAAACAGACACTACGTTGCCTGAAAGTTTTTACCTTTTATTTAAATGACAAATGCACTTAAACTAAGTTGTGAATACGTAATTTAACTAATGAATATCAGTTATTTACATTGTTCAAGTGACTCTTTTTGATGCTATAGGTAAAGTAAATGATCAGTCCTGCTACTAACCAGATTATGAATCCGATCCAATGAGAAAATTCAATTTGAGCCATCATATAGAGGCAGCTAATCAATCCCAACAATGGGATGAGTGAATAATTTTTGATGATGGCCAGCACGGTAGAGAGGATAAATACAAGGAAAAAAAGCATCATGGGTATCTTTAATGTCCAGTCCTCCACATCAAAATTAATAAATTCATTGAACCAGCTATTCCAGGTTGTTGCAAATAATACGCAAAGTAAAATAAGTAAAACCGGCATAACGTATCGGGCATTGACGTAAGGTGTGGTAAATTTTCCGGGCTCTGGTTTGGAACGACCCATTTTTAAAACACCTGCACAAACCAGAATAAAGGCAAAAAGTGTTCCTATACTGCATAAATTTTCAACCGTTGAAGCCGGCAGAAAAATAGTGGGAATTCCTACGACAAACCCGGTAACAATTGTTGCAAATCCCGGAGTTTTATACTTTGGATGAATCGATGAAAACTTTTTTGGCAATAAACCGTCACGACTCATGGCCAACCAAATTCTTGGTTGTCCCATTTGGAAAACCAGGAGAACACTTGCTAATGCAATTACCGCAGAGAAAGCAACAATGTCACCCATCCACCAAAGAGAAGGATAGGCCTTGAACACTGCCGCAAGCGGATCTTTTACATCCAATTCGCTATAGTGCATCATACCGGTTAAAACAAGCGCAATCAAAATATATAAAACCGTACAAATTAATATTGAATATAATATTCCACGAGGTAAATCCCGTTGAGGATTCTTGCATTCTTCGGCAGTTGTTGAAATAGCGTCAAAACCAATGTAGGCAAAAAACACACCTGATACACCGGCCAAAACTCCGGTCATACCGTGCGGCATGAATTCATGGTAATTTTCACCATTGATATAGTTCACTCCAACAATAATTACCATCAATACAACCGCTAATTTTATTCCAACCATGATATTAGTAGCTGTTCGTGATTCTTTCATTCCGCGATATACCAACCAGGTAATTAATGCTATAATTACTAGCGCAGGTAAATTAAAAATAAGACGTAATGAACCAATGGTTGGTGCATCAATCCATGCATTATACAAAGGAATTTTTGTGATCATTTCAAGTGATTCGTTGGTCATTAATTCTTTCAACGAATAACCCTTTGCCAACATAGCCTGCACAGCGTTGTAACCGTCATGAGCAGTGAAATAATCGTTGCATAACCAATGGGGAATATGCCAACCAAATTGGCCATCAAGTAAGGCATTAAAATAACTACTCCATGAAACCGCAACCACAACGTTTCCGATGGCATATTCCATAATTAGTGCCCATCCAATGATCCAGGCAAACAATTCGCCAAAAGCAACATAGGAATACGTGTAGGCACTTCCCGAAACAGGTACCTTACTCGCAAATTCAGCATAAGCAAATGCTGCAAAACTACAGGCAATACCGGTAAATAAAAAAAGTAAGATAACTCCCGGACCTCCTTTTGCACTGGCACTGCCAATGGTACTGAAAATACCTGCACCAACAATGGCCGCAATACCAAAGGCAACCAAATCCTTAACCCCAAGGGTTCTTGACAAACCGGCACCATGACCATCAGCCGGTGCATCTTTCATGATTTGTTCAATCGATTTTTTTCGAAATAGTTTACTCATTGGTTTTATTTATGCGTGCTAAAGTTATAATAATTCGAGTGCAATTCAATTATTAATTTTCAAAGAAGCTATAACATCTTTGAGAATAATGCTCATTTTTTGCTCAGCTTTTCCAGCAACATCAATGATTTCGGCAATATTAATGGGTTGCAAATTATCAGGATCACATTCATCTGTAATAACTGAAATGGCCGCTACTTTCATTCCCATATGATTAGCAACAATAACTTCGGGAACTGTACTCATGCCCACAGCATCGGCACCAATTTTACGCAAAAAGCGATATTCAGCTGGTGATTCAAGCATTGAACCTACTACAGAAACATAAATTCCATTGTGCAATGTAATGCCATTATTTTTTGCTGAAGTATTAAATGAAGCGACCATTGCTTTATTATATGCTTGACTCATATCCGGAAAGCGCGGACCGAATTCATCTAAATTTTTCCCAATCAAGGGATTTGATGGTTGTAAATTAATGTGGTCGGTGATTAACATAAGATCCCCTTTTTTCCAATCCAAATTCATTCCTCCGGCAGCGTTGGAAAGAAAAAGATGGTTTGCACCCAACACTTTCATAACCCTGATTGGTAGTGTTATTTCCTGCATGGAATATCCCTCATAAAAATGATAACGGCCATTCATGGCTAAAACAGTTTTACCCGATACCTTTCCATAAATTAATTTACCTGAATGAAACTCAACGGTTGCTTGCGAAAATCCGGGAATTTGCGTGTAGGGTATTTCCGTTATAATTTCAATTTCATTTACAAATTGTGATAAACCTGTACCAAGGACAATACCTAAGTCAATGTTGTCAATGCCTTTTGACTTTAAAAAATCAGCGGCCGTATGTATTGTTTGCGAATAATTATTTGACATGTTTTTTATAATAAGCAAAAATTTGTTCATGTGAAGCGCCTAACCGGTAACGGGTATGAATCCACATGAAAATTAAATATAACCGAATTGTTCCATTCTCGTTGAATCTACGGGCAGAAGTTACTATTCTTTTTTGAATCACGTAAAATTTTGAATGTTTACGAATGCGTTCCAAAATCTCGTTGTCCTCATAAATAATCAATTTCTCATCGTATTTACCCGATTTTTCAAATACTTGTTTAGTGACAAATAGTGATTGATCTCCTCCCCTGCACCAACTCACATTGAATTGGGTGAACCAACCCGATAATCGAAGAAGCCAGTGACGTGAATCAAAACTCATGCGAAAACACCCCGACTCATATCCTTTTTGGACCCACTCTACAATATCGTTTGAAAAATTAACAGGTGGTCGGCTATCCGCATGCAAAAAATAAAGTATTTCACCTGTGGCTAAATCGGCAGCCTCGTTCATTTGCACCGACCTTCCTTTACGCTTACATTTTAAGAAGATAATTTTGTTCAGTTCAGAAATTTTTTCAGAATTATCGGTACTTCCACCATCAGCCACTATAATTTCGTGAATATTATTACCAGCTTGTTTCGACAAAAAAGGCAGTAGTTCAGCCAAATTTGCTTCTTCGTTTATAGTTGGAATTATTACACTTATTTTCACCCTTGCAAATTTAAATTAATTGATTAATTTTAGGCACTTTGAAAACAATAAAGTTATACATGATTCCATTTCTGTGCTTTAGCTACATGGCTATTGCCGCACAGGTAACTCAGCCTAACCTTGAAGTGGACGGGACAAAAGAAAATTCCGGTAAACAAAGTAAACGAGATAGTTTAAGAACCGTTTATCCCTTTGGATTTGACACAAATTATGTGAAGCGTTACAATGACCGCTTGGCCGTTTCAATTTTTCAATCGCAACGTACCTTTGACTTACGCTCAACACAAACTTTTTTCGATGATCCCACAAATATTTCTAAACTAAACTTTATAGCTCGATCCAATAAAGCTACAGGTATAACCATTGCGTATGATAAAATTTCGCTTTCCTTAGCCTATGCAACACCTATTCCCGAATCAGAAATTGCACGAAAAGGTAAAACTAAATACAGTGATTATAGTTTTTCCTTTACAAGTTATCGCTATCGCGTGGAGTTATCCTACAGGAACTACAAAGGGTTCTACGAGGACAATACAGCTAATTATGATTCTACATTTAATGATACTTCGACCTACTTTAAAAGACCGGATATGAATAACCTGGTGTTAAAGTCAAAATTCATTTATTTTTTTAATAAGCGGAGATTTTCCTACAATGCTGTTTATAACAATACCTACCGACAAATGAAATCGGCCGGAAGTTTTTTTGCTTACAGCGATCTTTTTTACAATTCAGTAACTGACCCCGCAGGATTTTTCCCAACACAAGTGGATTCCTTTTATTCCAACTATAAACGATTTAATGACCTAAGAGCCGGAGGAATCACGATTGGCGGAGGGTACTCCATCAACATTGTAATATTCAAATCACTTTATGTCAATGGCACCATTGGTATTGCTGCACAATTCTATCAGCAAAACACCCGATCAGCTGACGGGCTGGTGAACAACCATGTATTTAAAGCCGGTATCACGAGTTCAGATGTACGTGGTGCTATTGGTTATAACGGAAAGAACTTCTTTATACGCGCTACCATTGCATTTGACAATACAGTATTTGCCATTTCTAAAATACAATTCCGATCACAACTCATTGGCGGTTCATTTGCCTATGGTTATCGTTTTAAATTCAAAGAACGTAACTGGGTGAAAAAAATGAAGAATCATAAATTGTATAAAATACTCTAGCAGAACTTGCACATGGATCTTTTAAAAAAACTATGCTCACTTGGTGGAGCCAGCGGAGATGAATTGGTTGTAAAAAAATTTCTACTCAATTACATAAAAAAAAATCAAGGCAACTGGAAAGTAATTCCTAAAATAATTCAAGGCGATGGTTTTCAGGATTGCTTTATTTTAGTTTTTGGTAAGCCTAAAGCCAGCATATTTGCCCATATGGATGTAATAGGTTTTACCGTTGGGTATAAACGCAACCTGATAAAAATTGGTGGTCCGCATTTAGTTGATGGGATAAAACTAAAAGGACAGGACAGCAAGGGAAAAATTGAATGTGAATTAATGGTAATTGACCGGGAAGATGGATCGCGGAAACTCGAATATATTTTTGATCGTGAAATTAACCGTGGAACTAATTTAACCTATAAACAACATTGGAAAGACGATGCAAGTTTTGTGCAATCGTGTTATCTGGACAATCGATTAGGAATTTGGAACGCTTTGAAAGTAGCAGAAACGTTAAAAGACGGAGCCATTTGTTTTACTTGTTTTGAGGAACATGGCGGAGGTACAGCAGGGTATTTGGCCAATTATTTATTTAATGAATATAAAGTTACATCCGCTTTAGTAAGTGATATTACCTGGGTTACCGAAGGGGTTGAACACGGAAAAGGAGTTGCCTTAAGTATGCGCGATGGGAGCCTACCATCAAAACGTTTTGTAAATAAAATCATTGACTTTGCAAAAGAAAGTAAAATACCCTTTCAACTGGAAGTTGAGAGTGCCGGAGGTAGTGACGGAACAGATATTCAAAAAAGCATTGCCCCGGTTGACTGGATGTTTATTGGTGCTCCCGAGAGCAATGTTCATACACCCTATGAAACCGTGCATAAAAAAGATATTTTGAGTATGGTTAAAATGTACCAATACCTGATGAAACGCTTACACGAGTAGTGTTTATTTATTTCTCAATAATCAACCTGGAACTTTGGTTAATGAAATTATTTTGAACCTTAATAAAATATATGCCCGTAGGTAAAGTTTCAATATTAACCTGATTCCAACCACTTGCTAAATTAACATTGATCACCGGTTGACCATTGGCATTATAAATATTCACGGATGCATTTTGTTCAACCTGAATATTCATAAATGATTTTGCAGGGTTTGGATAAAAGTTTAATTCCGAAATCGAATTTACTTCAGAAACATTTGATGTTCCAAGTAAATATGTAATTCCGGATTCCATAAAATTAACACGATTTGCGCGTGAATCTATTAACGCAGGATCAAAGAAAGTACTCATAACATTATTACCAGGAAAAACACTGTGTAACATACTTGCAGATCCCGACAGAGGATAACCAGATGGTCCCATTTCGTAAATAGATTGCGTCCCTGAATTTCCGGTACAACCATCCACATACCATAATGTGCTAAAAATCCAAATTAAACTATCCGGGAAAATTGTTGAAGCCGAACCTACTCTATCTACCTGTGGAACACCTAAACTTCCATCATCAGCATACGATTGAACATCATATGATGATAGTCCCATAAAATCATAGGCAAATTCACCGGCAATAAACGAAGTGCCACCTGTACCGTACATCTGGTATAATGCGTCTTGGCCAATAATCCAAACTGGCGAACCCGTTAAGATATGTGCTACCAATTCCGCATTTCCTGAAGTAGAACCATCCCACAAAGCAAGGCCCAAACCATCCGTAGAGGTGTACCAAATTACAAGGTCGTAAGCGTCCAAGACTACAGAAGACGGGTAAACCCCTCCTGAATCAGGTATGCTCCAATAGTCATAACCGGAATACATAGTATTGTTAAGCGCTATAAGAACGGTGTCAGTGTTATACGTTATATTATCATTATCATTAACAACCAAAATATTTTGTGCGCTTGCACTGCTTAAGAATAAAGCAGTTAAAGCAATTAGTAAAATTTTTTTCATGCGTTTGTTTTTATATTGATAAAAGTAAAAAATAAACTTTAATAAATACTAAAAATTTCATTTTTTGGACGCAGATACATTTTAAAATCTTAGAAATATATCGCCCGAATTAACACATTACCACTTGTAGTTAGTCCTATTGCCGGAAATGGAATTTTAACTACATTGAATATTTTTAAGAAATTCCGCAATACTTTATTTTTGATATTGAATTTAGTAAAATCAATGTCGAGTGATAAGTAGAATTCACCTACTCTGGAAAATACAGGTTGGTTAATTATCCCCGGATCCACATAATTCTTTTTACCTCCGGTAAATCCATCTATACTATAGCCCAATGAAAAACAAAGCCAATTACGCGATTCATTGGTAAACCATTTTTTAGGCATATTTACACTCAACCAATAATTTTGGCCGTTATAATCTTTAAGCAATTGTTCGGGAAATGTAGTCCCCAAAACATCTGGACGATAGGCAGCATATTTTGAATTCATCCATGAAAATTTATAATGGAAATTTTTTAACCTGCCCGTATTTCTGAAATAGGCAAACGAACTTCCAATCAAATTAGCACCCATATCACCAAACGAAAATCCCCAATCGGCCGAAAAACCATCAAAAATCTCCAGTGTACTTTGATATAAAAAAGATACTGCCGAACCAATGAATGCTGCTTTGTTGTTTTTTATACCGGTATAACGGTAAAGGGTATACGAAAAATTAGCCAATTGCCAAGCTGTGGTAATATGCCCAAGTTTATCCATTCCACCCCATTCATTGATATCATCAAAACTGTGAAATTTAGTTTGATCAAAATTATTATACCAAACATTGGATAATAAATACAATGAACCGGCATAACCAGCGGTGTGCAATCCGGTAATAAACCAAAACTTATTTTTATTGAAACCTGAATCCTGCTGAGGATGTTCTTCAAGCTGTTTAATAGCTAAACTATCAGACTGAACATTGGCATAAGAAAAGTTCAGGAATACTATTCCTGTAAAAATAATTGAAATGATTTTATGATAAAACCCTGATGGCTTCATTGTACAATTGTTGCTTTGAAATAGGCACTACCCCAACATATTCACAAACAATACCACCGGCTAAATTTGATAACGAAGCTATTTCTTTAATGCTGCATTGAGAAGCCAAACACAAAGAGGCAACAGCAATTACCGTATCACCGGCACCGGAAACATCTGCAATTGTTCTATCAAATGCAGGCAAATGAATACTTTCCTTTTCATCACTGATAAAAACTCCGTTTTCACTTAACGTTATAAACGAAATTGAATGCCCCAACTTCGATCTTAATTGTGCATCTGCTTGCTTTATTTCTTCTAAGGCCTTTGGTGCTTTTGATAAATTCAACCCTTCGGTTAATTCCTTCAAATTAGGTTTAAACAAGGTAACACCTTTATAGGTGAAAAAGTTTTTCTTTTTAGGGTCAACACTGGTCGGAATATTTTTTGAACGTGCTGTCGTAATAATATTTGAAATGACCTTTTCGGTTAATACACCTTTGTTGTAGTCTTCAAATAAAATGCAATCAATTTTTTTTGATTGAAGCAAGGCATTTACAACGGTTAGCAACTGGCTTTCCAAATTTGCGTTTAAATTATCGGTCTGCTCTTCATCAACACGAATAACATGTTTATCATTACTAATCACACGGGTTTTTACAGTGGTAATCCTATCTTTCGATAAAATAATTGATCCATTATCAATTCCGGCTTCTTCAAACAATTGGATGATTTTTTTTCCGGCATGATCATCGCCAATAATTGAACATACCGTTATTCTTGCACCCAATTCTTTTAAATTTAAAGCAACATTGGCTAATCCTCCTAATCGTTCTTCGCGCTTTTTAACATCCAGTACAGGTACAGGAGCTTCGGGCGACATACGCTCAACATTTCCCCATATGTATGCGTCAAGCATGACATCACCAATGAGCAATAAATGTTTATTGGAAAAATTATCGAAAATATGGTTAAGTCTTTCGTTGTTCACTAGACCAATTTTGCAAGCGAAACTTTAATACGATTCATTGCTTCGGTTAATTCAGCTTCGCTGGTAGCATAAGAAATACGAACACAATCAGGATCACCAAAGGCTTCACCGGTTACCAAGGCTACTCGTGCATCTTCTAACAAGAATAAACAAAGTTCCTCGGCATTATTTATTTTTTTACCGTTAAATGATTTTCCAAAAAATGATTTAACAACCGGAAAAACAAAAAACGCACCTGTAGGAACGTTGCATTTTAAACCGGGAACATCTTTTAGCAATGACAAAACAAGATCTCTTCGTTTCAAGAAAGCTTCTCGCATGGGCTCAACAACTTTAGGGTCGGCTTGCATAGCTGCTAATGCTGCACGTTGGGCAATGGATGATGCACCCGAAGTAAACTGACCTTGCAACTTATTGCATGCACTGGCAATTTCTTTTGAAGCACCAATAAATCCAATACGCCAGCCGGTCATGCAAAATGCTTTTGAAACGCCATTTACGGTGATCACATTATCAAACATTCCATCAATGGAAGCCATACTGGCGTGCTTACCGGTAAAATTTATATGCTCGTAAATCTCATCCGAAATCACGTAAATATTTTTATGCTTTTTCAATACGGCTGCCAAGGCTTCCAATTCACTTTGTGTATAAACTGAACCTGTGGGATTGCATGGAGAACTAAATATCATCAATTTGGTTTTTGGCGTAATAGCCGCTTCCAATTGTTGTGGTGTAATTTTAAAATCGTGATCAATGGTTGCCGGTATAAACACACATTTACCTTCGGCCAATTTTACCATTTCTTCATAACTCACCCAAAAAGGTGTAGGAATAATTACCTCATCACCTACATTAACCAAGCTCATGACAGCATTGATTATACTTTGTTTTGCCCCGGTAGAAACCACAATATTGTCGGGAGTATAATTCAACCCGTTATCGCGTTTAAACTTTTTTGCAATAGCTTCGCGCAAATCCAAGTATCCGTTTACGGGCGGATATTTCGTAAAATTATCGTGAATGCCTTGTATGGCTGCCTCTTTGATAAAATCAGGCGTATTAAAATCGGGCTCACCCAAACTTAAGCTAATAATATCAAGTCCTTTGGCTTTTAACTCACGGCTTTTGCGAGCCATCTCGAGTGTGGCCGATTCGGTCATTAATTCGAGGCGTTTTGATAAAATGGTCATACACAAATATGCTAAAAAATGGGTTTTAATTGACAATAATCATTAAATTTAAGTCAATAATTTTGGTGTGTGAATTGAGCACAAAATTATTTTACCTTAGTAACCCTTAATGCTTATACGTCTCGAAGAAATATCAAAACATTATGGTGACCTTAAGGTCCTAGATAACATTTCTTTAACCCTTAACAAGGGTGAAATTGTGGCCATTGTAGGCGCTTCGGGGGCAGGAAAGTCAACTCTTTTGCACATATTAGGTACGTTGGATACACCCGATAAAGGGACGTATCTATTTGACCAAACCAATGTATTTTCGTTAAAAAGTACAGGTCTTTCAAAATTCAGAAACGAAAAAATTGGCTTTATTTTTCAATTTCATCATTTGTTAAATGAATTTACAGCCTTGGAAAATGTTTGTATTCCCGGCTATATTTCACGAAAACCTGCTTCGGAGGTTGTAGCAAGAGCAAAAGAATTGCTTGAAATGTTGGGGCTAAAAGATAAGATCAACAGTAAACCGAAACAATTAAGCGGTGGAGAACAACAACGTGTTGCCGTTGCCCGTGCCTTGATCAATAATCCTG
>Ga0075156_10001675_pt1 | contig 12179 bp, 12 predicted proteins | sample JI81AbrownDNA_FD_70966 | JGI IMG/M metagenome (GOLD analysis project Ga0075156, IMG submission 70966) | Wastewater effluent complex algal communities from Wisconsin, to seasonally profile nutrient transformation and Carbon sequestration -... | ecosystem: Engineered > WWTP > Effluent > Algae...
CATGTCGTTTAATGAATGCGCCGAAAAACGAACATTCACATTTGTTTTTCGAACAAAATTGGGCATACTTCGCATTTGTTTATTCTTGTCACAATTCTGTTCTACAATCTTTAGGATTATTAACTTTCATAAAAAGTTATTTGTATCTTTCTCTAAGCTTCTAAGTGTTCATAATTAAGGCTTTAGAACCTGACTGGTACCTAAACACCAATCGTGACGCTCAATTCAGATAATCAACCATGAAAAGAACCATATTGATTGAATTTATTCTACTTTGTGTAATAGGGGGCCTTTCGGTTGGACTTTATCAAATAATTTACGGGATTAATCTTGGTTTCGATAACTATTTGGACATGCTTACTTTTGAGGCACGTAGATTAACAATAGTCTTAGAAATCGTTGGAATATTTTTCTTGCCTACTCTTATCGCATCTGCTATTGTACGTCAATTTTATTACAAATTCTTAAATCCTTATCTGGCTTTTCAAATATTTGTAGCGTCCTTGTTTCTGGCGGGTTTATTCACTTATAAATATCTGTTTCTTTCGTCTAAAAGTGCAGCTATGGCCCAAGAAGGTTGGACTATTTATCCGCCTTTAACCGGACTATCTGTCTTAGACGAACACGATCCGGCGCAACTTCAAATGGAGCAGAATAATTTACTTGTTAAAATTGGGGTCGTGCTGCTATTGGGTTTAGGGTTGACACTTCTTACGGTCAGAAGACGGAAGAAAAACGGGGTGTAACATGCAGAAGGGTGTGCGAAATATGGGAACATTGATTTGTATGAAAAAGCAATTATCGTTTTGCGGGCATGGCATTTGGACATGGTTTTACGATTGTCAAAAATAGTTTAAATTCACAACAGTGATGGGGCAGGTTAGCATGAAAAGAACAGAGAATATGTCCTACGCCTAACCCCAATTTCACTATCAAATAGATGAAGGCACGAATAATTACAATTTTAACGCTCCTAACGTTAACAGTAAACGGTCAGGCTTTTGAACCGTTGGAACTGGCAAAAAGAATATTTGGAAAGGAGGTTTTCCCCAACCTTAGCAGTTATGTAACTGGTGAGTACAAAGGGCGACCCAATGGGCAAGATTTACAAATTGGGGCAACAACTAGGTACTTGTTGCTCGGCAAAACGGAAAATACAGCAGTTGTGGCCGTGACAATTTTGGACTCTTTGGGAGAAGGCGTTGATACATATTTGCATTTTGTGAAGGATACTCTTTGGAAGGCAAGTGCATTTAGAGCATTGGCCATGACAGGGATTATTGAACAGGTTAAAATTGAACTTGAAAAAATGAGCACCCAACAAGTGGACGAAATTATTGCCAAATCAAAAAATAGCAAAAAGGGCGAATTTGTAATGTTTAGCTCACGAGAAGATTACAATTTTCAATTGGGTAATGCAAAACTCACCCTGGAGTTAGACGATCACATCGCTAAACACTTTGTGACAAATCAAGCAGTATTCGAACGACTTAAGAACCTTGCTTTGTCAGAGCTTAAAAAGGAAAAGTTGAATGAAGAAAAAAGCTTCAAGCTTATTGAAAGCTCAAAATCGGATTATCAAAAAATATTCATTACATCGGTTACTACGGGTGGTTATGAATTAGGAAATTGTCTCAACTTTTTAATTGGCGGAATGGTTGACAATTCTGTTGGTTATATTTATGTAAAGGACAAAAAAGACTTACCGGAAATGAACCCAAGCAGGATAATAATGATACGAGAAATAGGAAATGGGTGGTATATATACAAGACAACCTAAAGAAATAGAGAACATTCAAACTAAAGTGAATTGGAAATAGGATGGCCGTTACTCCGCAGAGTTATTTATTTGAACGAAGGATAGGTGATTCGTATCTATTTCTATTTCGGTTCGGGGTTTTGCACCCTTTAAAGCCATAGCCTCCCTCGGTGAAATGTTATTTCATAAAAAATTAATCGAGTTTACGAAGTCCCTTTCATTCAAGGTCTTTGATAGGCTTTAATCGCGAAATTCCTTCCACGTAAAAATGATGGGGAGAGCTTTAACGGTGATGGAAATGGCATTGATAAGATAAACCTGCGGGTACACTCCAAAATACAGGCATAAAGAGGAGTCGATGATGACCCACACGCTGAATGCGGTGAGAATAGAATTTCTGGTCCATTTTTGTTTTTCTTTGAAAGGATATCGGGCAATAAAAGCCAAGAGGATGTAACAACAAGCAATCGTTCCACCAAGGGGACCGTAAATAAAGGCACGAAAAGGTTCTGCCTCATAAGGAAATGTAGCGCTGTTCCATAAGGCATGTGCGAGCATGGTGTCGTATAGTTGGAGTACTATGTTATTGCCGTAAAAGGGAAATACCATCCCGAATGCTGCAAAAAGTAGACTGCTTTAAAAAAGCCATTTTTGCCAGAATAAAAAATGACTCTTCTTAAAACGGTTTTCCATGTGTTTGTTTAATTACCCCTTTAGCCAAAGCAGGAAACAGGTTAAATAAGGCAATGGTGCGTTTCGTTAAAAACGATGATTCGGAAAGATGTTGTAAAGAACGGCTTAACCTTATCCTTGTCGAGAACTCGTGATTCCATAATTGGGTGTAATTTTCAATCAATTGTTGTTTGGTAATTTGTTTGGAAAAGTACTGATCTATGTACTCTGCCAAGGCAGAAGCCGATCTAAAACCCATGCTCATTCCATTCCCGATAATGGGCGCCATGCTACCGGCCGAATCACCTAAAAAGAAGGCTTCCTCAGTAACCGGTTTTTTAATGGCAAATTGAATTCCGCTTACGGTAACAGGTTCCTTCAAAATAAATTCAGCAGTCGTAAATATTTTTTCTAGGTTATTGTTACGGAATAAAACTGTTCTTTCTAATTCGGGAATTGAGTTTTTTACTTGCTTGAGATATTTGGCATTTACAATGTAACAAATACACGATTTATCTTCTTCTATGTTTGAAATGCCACAATAACCGCCGGGAAAATTGTGAATCTCAATTAAAGTGGAGTTCCTTGGTATTTTCACATGGTATTTTATACCTACGTAATTCGTCCCCATCTTTTTGGTCGCTGTATTCTTAAGATTGGAATTTCTACCGGTAGCATTGCAAATCAGGGAGGTGTTAATGGTTGTACCATTGGTCTTGATCGCGTAATGATTGGTATCTGGATTCCATCGAATATCTTGCGCTTTTGTGTTGAGCATGAATACAACACCTTGTTTTTCGGCTTCCTTAAAGAGCAACTCTTCCAACAAATAACGACTGATGCCAAAGCCTCCGAGGTCGAGAGTTATGTTAAATTCCTTGCTACCACCTGCAGTTAATTTAAAGTTGTTGATGATTGGTAAGTTGTATGCAGATAAGTCCGGGCAAATACTTTGAACATATTGGTGCGATTCCATGGAGATGTATTCACCGCACACTTTATGACGGGGATAATTTCCTTTTTCAATCACAAGCACGTTGTAACCTCTCTTTTTAAGGTCGATTGACAAAGAAAGTCCTGCTAGTCCACCCCCAATGATAACAAGCTCGTAAATCATGCGTAAGCAATTAAAATGTACCTAAATGCCCAACTCCATTTTACCGAGTAATTTTTGTATCCCGCTTTTTGAAGCAAGGAATTCAATTCCTTTTTTTTAAACCCTCTCTTCACCGAAAGGGGGGCATCGTTTTTCACCAAATATGATTTGGAGAAGAGGGCGGTTAGAAATTTAATGCTAGAATAGGCAAACCAATGGCGTTGTAAGTCGTTAGCCAAGAGTACACACCCGTTGGATTTACCAAATTTAAACAACTCAATAATTTCTTCATCTTTTAGATGATGTAGGAATAAACTACAGTGCATGACATCAATTTGTTTCAGCAAATCGGCAGAGATATGACGATAGTCGTCGCAGATAAGCTCTTTGTTGCCAATGGCGTTGAGATTATTTTCGGCATATTGCACACAATCCTGCTTTAAGTCCACGCCATAGAAAAATAGTTTCATGTCCTTCTTTTCGCAAAAGCCATGCATTTGTTTAATCGAATCTCCACCGCCAAATCCAATGTCTAAGATCGTCTTAATCGATTTTGTGTTTTTTAAGATAGACGCTAAACCTTTGATGGTTGCGTTATAGCCGCCTAAGCGATGATTGATCACATCCAATTCTTTCAGATTTTGATATAAGTCTGCGGTGGCGATATTATCCTGATCAAGGTATTCCTTATCGTAGGATCTATGCTTCAAGAACATGATTTTGAACGGTTGGATTTATTTTATTTGGTTTACTTGTGTCTAATGACGAAAGGCTCACCATCTCGATGTTTAGACCCGGTCCAAAAGCACAGGAAAATATGTTTTGATTTTGGGCAGGTGCCGACTTTTTTATTTTGTTGAAGATGTTGTTTAATATAAAAAGAATGGTGGCGGAGGACATATTTCCATATTGCTGCAGAATGCTCATGGAATCTTCTACTTGATCTTTATTGAGGTGTAGACTTTCTTGCACCGCTTCCACAATTTTAACACCACCCGGATGAATGGCCCAATAGTTTGTTTCTGATGTTTTTGTTTCTAGAAAATTGGTTACTGCCTCGTGTATGTTGTTTTTTATGGCGTTCACCACTTTGGTGCTTAAATGCATTCTGAAGGCGGTAGATGTAATATCCCATTTCATCAGTCCGGAAGTGTTGGGAATAGAGGCGCTGCCAATGTCATCGATGTTTAAAACAATTTTATTTTTAGCATGTTCGTTTTTGTTTCCACACACAGTTACTGCTGCTGCCCCGTCGGCAAATAATAAATTGGCAACAATGTCTTCGTTAGCCTCTGAAGGGTAAAAGTGCAGCGAACAAAGCTCAACACTCACAATTAAGATACAGGCAGAAGGCTTTGCTTGTGCAATATAATGCGCTTGTTTTAGGGCTTTTAAAGCGGCATAACAGCCTAAAAAGTTTACAGCCGACTTTTCTGTGTGTTCTAGTCCATACTTTTCAGCGATTAAAAATTCCAGACCCGGAGCCATTAAACCTGTACAGCTCACCGTGATGAGATGCGTATAATCACCGGCTTGAAGATTGCTTTGAGCGAAAAGTTTGTCAATGGCATTAGAAGCCAAAGGCATCACCTTTTCTTTATACAGCGCCATTCTTTTTTCAATCGGTTGCTTAAAATTTCCATGGGTGTACAATTCGCAGTTGATTCCTTTGTAATCGGGAATACAGCTGTAGCGGGTATTTATTTTTGTCTTGTTGTTTAATACATCTATTTTTTTAATAAAATGGTCTTTTTCATCCGGATTAAGCGCCTGCAAATAAAACCTTTTAAGGTCTTCTTTTGGAATTTGAAATTCGGGAACGGCGGTAGATATGTTGAGAATGTAGGACATGAGCATTTATTTAAGAAGGAGTATAAAAAAATAAAGATTGTTGAGCAAGGATGAGAGGACCAGCATGGTCATGGTGTTTCTAAAATTAACATGGCTTGTGCTATTAAATGATTTTAATGCCCAGAACAAGAAATAGAGGGTAGAAGGCAGCATCACAACATTAAAGAGCCAAAAATTACCTAAGGCATCTTTCTCTTGAAAAGATAGATAAATAAAAAGGGTGGCAATGGAAAACATGAAGGTTGAGAAAAGGAAGGTTCCCTTTATACCAAGTAACATACTGAGTGTTTTTACACCATCTTGATGATCTGCTTCGTGCTGATATATTTGTGTGAGTGGGTAAATGGTGGCGATAAAAAAAGATGAGGCAATGGCTGAGAATACAACAGATGGATTAGAAAATAGTTCAACTGAGGATAAGGCAAAGATGTTTGCGCAGAAGATCCAGGCACCTTGGAATATGAATACAATCAAAAAACCGAGAATGGGGTATTTTTTGAAACGAATTTTCCTATTGCTGTAGAGTCTGGAAGCAAGAATATAAATGGATACAAAAAAGACAAAATAGAGATTGATAAAAAAAGAAAGTACGATTGCTGTGCCGTCCATAAGATTGGAGAGGAATAGCAGTTGTTTGGTTGGTTTGGGAGGAGAGGCCAATCCTCCAATTGGTCCAATGTCCTGATCATTATAACTATTATAGCCATTACTGGAGGGAAAAACCAAGATGTGCCAAATGGCTAAAACGAGAACGAGTTCGTAATGGATGGCAGGTTGTATATAGAAAAAGGAAAACAACGAGACCGGTAACAGGAATATGGAGAAGGGGAATCTTAGAAGTTGAATTGTATCTTTTATCATTTAGACCAAGTTATTAGGAAATATTGAATAATTCAAACCCAAAAGCACAGTTTGAAGTGGTATAATTAAAGCAGGGCTTTCTTCTCGTCCTGATTACATGTGAATTGTAAGAATTCCGGTCGACCCAAATTGTAAATTTATGGTTAAACTATACTTACGACTCCATGAAATGTTGCGAGGCACAATGTTGCCTGTTGCTATGCATCAGTAGTATGATCGCTGTTATTTAGAACTTCAATGTTGTGCTTAAAATTGATGAATTAATGTTTTGAATGTGTTGTATGGTCTTTTTAATGATTTACAACATTCACGTATTCTGAAAAGATTGGAACATGCTCCACGCTGGCAGATTTGGGGAATATGTTGCGACTGGTTAAACGAGGCAACATCAAATAGTTTTATGTTTCAAATCTACCCTTCGGTAAGCCGCTAACCGTAAGTGTTTGCCTGCGAACCTAGGTTTCGAAGGTGAATGGTGCGTTTGGAGCCGGAACACAAAAGCATAAATAAAGTATATGGATTGAATAATTTTCTTAAATTAGCTTATTGTTAATTTCAATACCAAAAAGTATGAAAACAGGTTTTTTACGAATTATTGTCATCACTCTTTCTTTTTTATTCGCGCAAAGCATAGCGCAGGTACAACATTATACTTGGATGAAAGGAGCTCCGAACAACAGCTTGGCGGTATACGGTACCATTGGTGTTGGCGGTTCCGGCAATACGCCCGGCAATCAGTACGAAGGGATCACATGGATTGATCAGTTAGGAAACCATTGGCTTTATGGTGGAAGAGGGTACAACGCATCCAATTTTACAGATTTAAGCGATTTGTGGAAATACACACCGGGTACCAATAACTGGACTTGGATAAAAGGTACCGGTTCAGCATCGCTGGCGCCGGTTTATGGAACTTTAGGCGTTTCTTCAAGCGGCAACACACCCGGTGCAAGAAGCGGTTCGGCCTCATGGACAGATGCATCGGGTAATCTTTGGTTGTTTGGAGGCATGGGTGTTTCGGGGCCTTTGAATGATTTGTGGCGTTACAATCCTTCTAACAATCAATGGACCTGGATGGGAGGCACTAGCACCGCCAGTGCAAATCCGGTGTACGGCACGCAAACCGTACCTTCTACCACCAATATCCCCAGAGCTTCTTATAATTTAATTTCTTGGAAGGATCCTTCAGGAAATTTCTGGCTTTACGATGGCTTGTATGGAAACGAGGTGTGGAAGTTTAATCCGATAACAGCACAATGGGCTTGGATGAGTGGAACCAGCACGGGTGCAGTAATGTCTGGAATGGTTGTTTCGGTTTTCGGCACCCAGGGTGTATCTTCTTCAAGCGTGCATCCAGGCGAAAGATCGACCGCGGGGGTGGGCGATGCGGCAGGCAATCTTTATATTTTTGGAGGGAAAGTTCCAAGTGGGACTTTTACGAGCAGAGGCAATGATCTTTGGAAGTACAACATCAGCACAAATCAATGGACCTGGATAAGTGGTACACAGTTAATTAATCATGTAGGCACTTATGGCACACTTGGGGTTTTTAGTAATACATCGGTTCCGGCCGGACGAAGGGGTGGTCATGCCTTGTGGGTTGACAATACCAACAACAAGTTGTGGCTGTTTGGTGGTGATTACATTACTTTGGTGAATGTTTATAGTTTGAATGATACTTGGTGTTATGATCTGAGCACCGGACAATGGGCATGGATGAAAGGCAGCAATGTTCCATACAGTGGTAATGCAGCAGACGCAAGTGCGGTGTATGGCACACAAAGCGTGGCCTCTCCTTCTAACACACCAGGTTGGAGGATGGGAGCAACTTACTGGGCAAGCGATCCGAATGCCCTTTGGATTTTTGCCGGTAATGCAATTGGTCCAAATACCGAGTTGTGGAAATTTAGCGGTTGTACCATTATCACGCCGAGCGTTAACATTAGCAGTAGCCACAGCATGGTATGCGCCGGAAATACAGCCACTCTCACAGCCAGTGGATCCGTGAACACATTTAGTTGGAACACCGGGGCACAAACAAACAGCATAGTTGTTTCGCCGGCCAATACTACCGCGTATAGCGTGATTAATACAGGTTCGAATTGTATGAGTATGGGTGCCTTCATTTTAACGGTTGCACCTGTACCCACTCTCACAGTGAATAGTTCTACTTCGCTTTCTTGCGGAGGAAGTTCGGTGGTATTGACTGCTTCGGGTGCCGGCACTTATACTTGGAGTTCAGGTCAAACCAGTGCCTCGATTCAGGTGTCGCCGCTTGCCACCACCGTTTATACGGTTACAGGCACAAACAATGCTTGCAGCAGTATTAAAACATTTACGCAACAGGTTCAAGCACTTCCGATTCTCAGCATCAACAGCACATCCAATCAAATATGTCGCGGAAATTCGGTGGTGCTTGCGGCTTCCGGCGCATTGGGGTATTTGTGGAACACCGGCCAGTCGAGTCCATCTCTAAGTTTATCACCACTGGCGACAACGATTTATACGGTTACAGGCACCACCAATGGGTGCAGCGCCATTGGCACGTTTACGCAACAGGTTTTACAGCTGCCAACAATTGTTGTGAGTGGCGCAACCAATGTGGTGTGTAAAGGCGAAACGGTAACACTGAGTGTTTCTGGAGCAAGCACCTATACTTGGAACACGAATGGACCAACGAGTCCTACGATTCAGATGAGTCCGACGAGCACCTCTGTTGTTGCGGTAGCAGGTACCGACAACAATGGATGCATGAACACGCAGACGGTTACGGTGAATGTTTCGGAATGTGTGGGGATCAATAGCTTTAATTCCGATGCAAGTTTCGGGCTTTACCCCAATCCCTGCTCTAACGTATTTAGCATTTCGGGAGGCAAAGGAAGAATGCTCAGTATTGTGAATGCTTTGGGCCAAATTGTGTTCGAACAAAAATTGGAATTGGACATAAACATCCTGCGAACCCACTTAACACCCGGAATTTATTATTGTACGGTAAGCGGATCAGGAAAGTCGGTGAAGCTAGTTGTGGAGTAGGAAATAGCCGAATAAACGAAAGACAAGATTGGGCCTTGTGAAGAGAGTTAATTTGAAAAGAGCCAAGTAAGTCCATAATGACTAAATAAACGGAGAGCCTTAATTAAATTGGTTGGGGCAAAATGTTTTTTAATTATTTGAAGTCGCAGCTACTATCGCACCTCTTAATATTAAAGCAAATCGATTAGTTAACTAAACGACCGTAAGGGTGTAATTTAGAACAATAACCACCCTCTGCTCATATTAAATATTGAAGTTAAGTTCACTTCTGAAAAAACGGATACTCTTAACAGGTATTCCTCAAAACGCTTTATTAATTGAATGTTATCGCTCAAAAGCTTAACTTAGTCAGTACACCAGGCTGATGCCGAACCGCTGCTTCATGGGTGAAATATTATGACCAAGGACAAGCAACAAACAAAACCCACCATTGACAATTATTTAGACAGTCATTATATACACCGGAGCAACTGGTTAAGAGCGGCAGTATTGGGTGCCAACGACGGCATTATTTCAATATCGAGTCTTGCTATTGGGGTGGCAGCCGCAAGCTCCACACGACAACCAATTGTTTTGGCAACGGTGGCAGGTTTGGTTGCAGGCGCTTTGTCGATGGCTGCCGGCGAATATGTTTCGGTAAGTTCTCAAACAGACACCGAAAAGGCAGACATTGAAAGAGAAACAAAAGAACTGAAAGAAATGCCGGAGGAGGAACTCCGTATTTTGGCGCAAATCTATGAGAAAAGAGGTTTAAAAAAGGAAACAGCCAGAGAAGTGGCCATTGAATTAACGGAGAAGGATGCCTTGGGTGCTCACATGCGAGATGAATTAGGCATCAACGACATTAGTCAAGCAAATCCAATTCAGGCAGCCATTGCCTCAGGCGCATCGTTTACTGTTGGAGGTGTGATGCCAATACTGACAGTGCTTTTTGCGCCGGTACAAGGAATGGAATATTGGTTGTATGGATTCACCATTGTATTTCTTATTATTTTGGGTGTAACGTCCGCTAGAACGGGAGGTTCAAGCATTAAAAAAGCCATCTTAAGGATTACTGTTTGGGGAACCATTGCCATGGGATTATCGGCACTTGTTGGTTATCTTTTTGGTGTGAATGTTTAGGCAGTTAGAGATTGGTGAATCAATCTAATTATACAAAACCTATTTCAACGAGTGGTCATCCTTTGAAAGATAGATTAGGCGTTTGACCGTTGGCATGATAAAATAGAAAACAAGAGCCAAACAATTATGGCCAATCAGATTCGTTTTATTGAAAATTGTATGCACAGAATGGAGCGTAATCAATCCAGTAAGCCAATGATCGAATTAAAATTTTATACCTTTAAGTAAAATCAAAAACATGATAGGTTTTAAAATCACGACTTCCAACCATATTGAAATCCATTTCGAATTGTATACAGAGGCTGCACCGATTACTTCCAAGGCTTTTTTAGAGATATTGCCGTTTACGCGCGTCTTTTATCATGCCAGGGTATCCGGGCAGGAAATTTGGATAGACAATGTGCCACCTCTAAACATTATTCAAGAAAATGCATCCGTCTTCACCGAGCCTGGAGAAGCCGTATTTGGTCCATCAAATCCTGCCCGCACTAAAACAGCAAATTGTTTTGGTATTTATTATGGGGAGGGCAAGGGTTTAGATGCTTGTAATATTTTTGCCAAGGTTTTGGAACAAGACAAACAAAAGTTGGTGGACCTTGGTATGGATATATGGAAGAACGGGGCACAAGAATTAACCATTTCGGCGATTGAACCAAGTAAAAATTAGGTTAATTAGTAAACATGAACATTGGAAAAATTAATCCAACCGCTATTTACTGGGATAAAATTAATTCGGAAACCTTTAATGGCGAAACAGGCTTTACGGTTGTTAAGTCACAAAGTTTTGGTGACATGAAGATACGGCAAGTAGAATATTCGGCAAATTATCTGGCTGACCACTGGTGCGAGAAGGGGCATGTTGTTTTTATGGTGTCGGGGCAACTCATGCTTGAACACATAGATGGAAGCGTATTGGAAATGAATGGAGGTTCAACTTATGTGGTTGGCGATAATACCATGGCACATAGGGCAAGGTCTAATAGTGGGGCCTTGGTTTTGATTGTGGATTAAGCCATCAAAAACTTCCGGTTAAAAGGGCTTATGTGCCTTTGCCTCGTCTCAAAACCAAATCACTAAGGTGTTAAGAATGTATAGTCAGGATGAAATGATATTCTAACTTTTAGCATGACGTGTTATTCTTGAGAAAAATTGTGAAATAAAGGGAGTGTAGATAGCAATTGCCCACATCCTTCATGAGTTTACACCGTATTTTCCTGATATTTGTTTTACCTATCCAAAAAGTGAAATTGTTATGAAGAGAGGTATAAATGGGAAATTAGTTTGTATTGTAGCATGCATTTGTTTTGCTTTTACCTGCACCAAGGCAAATTTAAAACAGCATCCTGTTACTTTTTCGTTGAGTCTTTCCAAACCAAGTTATTACGAGGGAGATAGGATTACCCTTCTAATAACAATCACCAATACCGACAAGGAAAATTCACACCGGGTACTCTTGCCTCACACGCAAAATGTGGGTCAAAAGTTATTTTGTATAAACCTTTACGATAAGGCCGAAAACACCCAACTGCTGAGATATGCTGAGGAGAAAACATTTAGCGGCAAAGTCAGGGATACCGGAACAGTAATAATCAAATTGCTAAAACCACTGGAGCAGGTTGTGGTTCCCATATACTTGAATGGCGATAAAAACGATGGGACGGAGGTTTCCTTACAACATGGTTTTGATGTACCATTGTTTGCGGGCGTTTACAAGCTCCAATTGGTTTATCAGCCAAAAGGAATAACATTGGGAGATAGTATTTATAGCTATTACAACGACTTTGA
>Ga0075156_10001676_pt1 | contig 12177 bp, 12 predicted proteins | sample JI81AbrownDNA_FD_70966 | JGI IMG/M metagenome (GOLD analysis project Ga0075156, IMG submission 70966) | Wastewater effluent complex algal communities from Wisconsin, to seasonally profile nutrient transformation and Carbon sequestration -... | ecosystem: Engineered > WWTP > Effluent > Algae...
CGGAGTCCGGCACCGGCCCCGGCGGCGGCCGGCTGGTCCGCCGGCGCGGCCAGGTCGGTATCGAACTCGAGAATGGCGTAGCCCTTGCTGCGCAGCGATTCGAGCAGCGCGCTGCCGTAGGCGTCCGGCGTCGGCTGGCCGAGGTCGAAGCGGGTGCTGGCCGGCGGGTACAGCGTCACGAGCTGCCGCACGCTGTCCGCCGCGAGCCGTTCATTGACGGTGGCCGGAGCGTTGGCGCCGAGGAAGTTGCCGTAAGGCTCGGTCGAGGCGCAGCCGGCCATGCCAGCCAGGAGTAGGAGCGGGAATGTGAGAAACGTGAGGGACACGAGGCCGGTAAGCTTGCGCATGATCATTGCCCCTTCTGAATGGTCACGCGGTCCTGGCCCGATCCGACACCAGCAATCAGAATGGCCTTGTCGAACACCGCATCGACGATGTAGCGGTTGCCCTGCACGCGATAGTTGACCATCACCGTCTCGTCATCGGAGAACAGGCCGCCGTCCTGGCGTACGACCAGGAGCGTCGGCGCTTCGCCCTGGGCCATCGTCGCAGGCATCTGAATGATGGTCTTGCTGCCGTCGTTGTAGACGCGCAGCGGCTTCCAGGCGGCGCTGCCCGAAACCTCGTAATCGAAGCTCAGGTTGCCCAGGTACTCGCCGGTTTCCGGCAGGGTGCTGTCTCGGCGTTCCCTCACTTCGCGGCTCTTGATCGCTTCCCACTTGGCCATGGCGTCCTCGGGATAGGCGAAGGAAACCTGCGGCATGTATTGCTTGCGATGTGAGCGCAGGCGCAGGTGGTAGGTGCGGCGGTTGGTGGTCACCACCAGCGACGTTTCCAGTCCGACGTCCAGCGGCTTGATGATCAGGTGTTGCACCTCGCCGCCGCCGCTGCCGGTGATCGCCGGTTCGACCGTCCAGCGCGCGGTATCGCCGAGGTTGATCGAGTTGACCTGCTCGCCGGCTTGCAGGGCGACGTCGCAGACCTGCAGCACCGCGCAGACGATGCTCGGTTGCTGCGCGCCGTAGAGGAATCGGATCGAGCCGTTTGGCCCGGCCACCGGTGCCGTTCCCGTTCCCGTTCCGCCAGAGGCCTGCCACTTCTCTGCGATGGCAATCGCCGCCCGCTCCTGTTTCGTCAGCTTCGGGTTCTTGCCCGAGAAATAGAGGTCGGCGAGGTTATCGCCAGAGGCCGCCAGTGCGACTGCCGGTACGGCGAGGATCATTGCGTACAGAAACTTCTTCATGGGGTGCCCTTCTCTCAAAGCTGTCTCGACCAGGAGAACTCACGAACGTAGATCCCCAGCGGGTTGTTGCGCATCTGTTCCTCGCTGGTATCGGTGGTCGGTTCGACGACATAGACCGTGACCAGGGAACGCATGCGGACAGGTGTGCCTTTGACGATTCCTTGCCGGTCGCGGGTGGTCTCCAGCCAGTCGACCTGCCAGGTTTCTGGCGTCTGCTGGAGCACTGAGGCGATTTCGATGCTCACCGTTTCCTTGGCCGCGCGTTTGAACGGGCTGGCTTCTTCCGTGCCGTTCAGCCATTCGTTCATCCTGGCCGTGCCTGGATCGTTCGGGGCGAGCATCGAGTACAGCCGGAAAACGGCCTTGCGCTGCAGGGCTACGTCCGGGGTGACCAGGCGCGCGTCGCTGATGAACGAGGCCACCGACGCTTCGAGAACCCGCACATCGGCAGGCGCGGCGCGTTCTGCCGGCGCCACGGCGAGCGCCTGCCCGAGCTTGTCGACCTGGACGACGTAGGGCACGAACTTCGCCTGGCTACCGATGTGAATGATCCCGCCGATACTGGCCAGGGCGATCAGCAGCGACAGGATGCTGAGCAGCTGCCAGGTCTGGCGTGAAGAGACGACGCTGCCGACGTGCTCGTTCCAGGTACGGCGCGCCGCCAGATAGGGGTTCTCGTTCTCGCCGTTGCGACGGCCCCCGATCATCGGTTCATGGGAACGCCGGGGGTCGGCGTCGGCGGCGGGCGACCTGAACAGCCAGCCTCTGAGTTGATTGGCAAAGCTCATGCGGCGACTCCATATTCGCGAAGGTTCAATCCCCTGCCCTGCAGCCACTCGTCCACCCAGCCGTGGCCGAACTTGGCTTCCAGGTGCTTGATGGCGGCCAGCGATTCCTTGTCGGCCGCGCCGACGAAGGCCAGCGCCAAGGGCCCCAGCGCGAGGTCGTACAGACGGCGGCCGTTTTCTGAAACGTAGTAGTACTGACGCTTGGGAATGGCGGTGGCGAGGATCTCGATTTGCCGGGCGTTGAGGCCCATGCGGCGGTACAAGGCCGCGGTGTCTTCGTCTCGGGCGTAGATGTTGGGCAGGAAGACCTTGGTCGCCGTCGATTCGACGATCACGTCCAGGATTCCCGAGTTGACTGCGTCGGAGAGGCTTTGCGTGGCCATCAACACCAGGCAGTTCGCTTTGCGCAGGACCTTGAGCCATTCCCTGATCTTGGCGCGAAAGGCCGGGTGTCCGAGCATCAGCCAGGCTTCGTCGAGGATGATCACCGCCGGCTGGCCGTGCAGTGCGCGCTCGATGCGTCGGAAGAGATAGAGCAGCACCGGCAGCGCGTACTTCTCGCCCAGGTTCATCAGTTCCTCGATTTCAAAGACGGTGAAATCGGAGAGCGACAAGCCGTCTTCTTCGGCGTCCAGCAGGTGGCCCATGGCGCCGTCGACGGTGTATTGGCGAATCGCGTCGCGGATCGCCTCGTCCTGGATGGTGACCGAGAACTCGGACAGCGTGCGGCCACCGCTGGAATGAAGATTCACGATCGCATTGCCGATTTCGTTGCGCTGCGCTGCGGTGGTATCAAGACCGTTGAGCGCCAGGATAGTGTCGATCCAGGCCATAGCCCAGGCTCGGTCGCCTTTGGTTTCAAGGAACTGCAAGGGACAGAAGGCCAGCGCTTCATCGTCGGCGGCGACGGTGAAATGCTTGCCACTGCTGCCCTGGGTCTGGGCACGGATGGCGGCGGCGAGCGGGTACATCGACAGGCCCTTGTCGAAGGCGAAGATCGACATTCCGGCGTAGCGGCGCAGCTGTGCGGCGATGATTCCCAGATGCGTCGATTTGCCGGCGCCGGTCGGGCCGAACATGAAGGTGTGGCCGAGGTCGCTGACGTGCAGGTTCAGGCGAAACGGGGTCGCGCCTTGCGTTACGCAATGCATCAGCGGCGGTGCCAGGGGCGGATACATCGGGCACGGTGCGGCGTTGCTGCCCGTCCAGATCGTGCTTGTCGGCAGCAGGTCGGCCAGGTTCATGGTGTTGATCAGTGGCCGGCGAACGTTTTCTACGCCATGCCCGGGCAAGCTGCCGAGGTAGGCGTCCATGGTGTTGATGGTCTCGATACGGGCCGCGAAGCCGAGACGGTTGATCGCCTTTTCTACCTGGCGTGCAGACGCTTCAAGACGATTGCGATCCTCGTCCATGAGGACGACGACGCTGGTGTAATAGCCTTGTGCGACGACGCCGCTATTCACTTCGGCGATGGCCGCTTCGGCGTCGGCGACCATCGAGATCGCGTCCTGATCCACCGGCCCGGTGTTGGTGTTGAACACCTGGTCGAAGAAGCCGCGGATCTTCTGCCGCCACTTCTTGCGGAACTTGTCGAGGTGCCGCACCGCCTCGTGCGTGTCCATGAAGATGAAACGCGACGACCAACGGTATTGGCAAGGCAGTTCGCCCAGGGCGGTCAGGATGCCTGGCGTGGACTCCAGGGGAAAGCCTTCGATGGCGACCGTTTGAATGAACTGGCGGCCGATCTTGGGTACCACGCCGGTCCACATTTCCTGGCCGCCGATGAGGGCGTCGAGGTACATCGGGTTGGTTGGTAGCTGGACAGGATGATTGATGCCGGTGACGCAGAATTGCAGCCAGCGCAGGAGTTCGTCGTGGGTGACTTCTGAGCCGTCCTCGTTGGCCACCTTGTGGCCGTGCAAGCGTTGGAGAATCACCGCCGACGACAATCGCGACTCGATGGTGGCGCACTCGCGTTTGAAGAAGTCGATCAGGCCGCGCGTGCTGGCCTTCTGATCGGGTGCCTTGGTGTCGTCGTCGAACATCAATTCAACGAACTTTCGTTCCGCGAGCAGCGGCGGGAAATAGGTCAGCGTCAGCACGAAATAACCTTCGTACATGGTGCCCAGGCTCTCGAATAGCCGTCGCCGTTCCTCGTCGATGGCCGCCGACACCACATCGGGGAAATGTGAGGTGCCACGGTCCGAGTAGTTGGCTGCCGGCCGACGCACCGCGTCGACATGCACCATCCAGCCATTGCCGAGTCCGGCGAGCGCCTGGTTGATGCGAAACGAGACGATCTCTCGTTGCTCGTCGGTGCTGCTTGCGTTGTCGTTTCCCTTGTACAACCAGGCGGCCATAAAGGAGCCGTTCTTGCCGACGATCACGCCGTCGTCCACCATCGCGGCGTAGTTGAGTAGGTCGGCCAGCCCAGCGTCTTCGGAACGATGCTTTTTGAGCTTCAGGCCCTCGTCGAGCGCGCGAATGCGCCCGTAAAGAGCGAGCAGAAGCGCGACGCCCAGGCCCGCAATGGAGAATGCAAGTCCTTCGATCATTGGTATTGCTTCCCTTGGCTCGGCGTGTTTTCTCGGAAGGGCGTGCTGCGCGCCGGGTAGTACGGCTTGTAGCGACGATGCCGGATGTACACGAAGCGCATCTTTGGGTCGGCCTTCGCCATCAGTCGGAAGGCGTAGAGCGCCGCGAACCACAGCAGCAGGCCGATGAGCGTCGCTCTCAGCTCCTGCGCACTGAAGATCAGCGCGAAGGCCAGCAAGCCCGAGAACATGACCAGTTCACGGTCCCCTCCCATGAACAGGTTTTCCCGGTTGCCGGCGCGCCGAATTGGCACCGAACGTAGCGCCATCGTCAGGCCAGCCTTCCAGAAGCGAGCAAACCGGCGATTTCCGCGCCGCGGCCGAAGAAGGTGCCCATCACGTTCTGTGCGCCGACCAGCAGGGCCATCACCAGAACGATGAAGATCAGGGTGCGGAAGAAGCCGTTGAGGTCGCCGCCGAAGATCAACACGCCGCCGGCGACGACAATGCCGATGATCGACAGCGCAAAGGCGACCGGGCCGGTCACCGAGTTGCGCAGGTTGGTCAGCCAGCTTTCATAGGGCAGCGAACCGCCAGTGCCGACCGATGCGAAAGCCTGTTGCGGGGTCAGCAGAAAGAACGCGAGCAGGAGAAGCAGCCCGAGACAGACGACGGTCGAGCGCTTGATTGGGAAAAGCATGACGGGTGCTTGCATGGGCCTTGGTCCTTTACAGAGGGCGAGTGAGGTAGCGGCCGTTCTCATACCCGGAAACCTCGATGATTTCCTGGACGCAACGGCCTTCGGGAGTTCTGGCGATATGGATAACGACATGAACCGCCTCCCCTATCAGCGGTTCGATCGGCTTCGGTGAATCCGGGTGCATGCTGATGAGCATGGCCAGGCGATCAAGTCCGGCCTTGGCGTTGTTCGCGTGCAGCGTTGCCGCACCGCCTTCGTGGCCGGTGTTCCAGGCCATCAACAGGTCGAGCCCCTCGGGGCCGCGCACTTCGCCGACCAGGATCCGGTCGGGCCGCATGCGCAGCGTGGTTTTCAGGAGCATCGTCATCGTGACTTCGAGCGAGGTGTGGTACTGCACGAAGTTTTGCGCGGCGCACTGAATCTCGCCGGTGTCCTCGATGATGAAAACGCGCTCGCTCGGATCGAGCTCGACCATGGCGTTGATGATCGCGTTGACCAGCGTGGTCTTGCCGGAACCCGTCCCGCCAATCACCAGGATGTTCCGGTGTGCCTTAATGGCGGCAGTCAGAACCGCTTGCTGCGCGGCGGTCATGATCCCGGCCTCGACGTACTGTTCGAGCGTGAAGATGGCGACGGCCCGCTTGCGAATGGCGAAAGTCGGCGCTGGAACTACCGGCGGGATCTGCCCGGCGAAGCGCGATCCGTCAAGCGGCAACTCGCCTTCGAGAATCGGCTTGTAGCGCGTGACTTCCTTGCCGTGGTAGCCGGCAACCGTCTTGATGATTGCCTCGGCCCGTGCAAACGGGACGGTGCCGATACAACGCATCCTCTCGCCAAGCCGCTCCTGCCACAGCCTGCCGTCCGCGTTGAGCATGATCTCGACAGTCTTGGGATCGGCCAAGGCGTCCATGAGGAGCGGCCCCAGGTCGCGCTCCAGCTTTTTCTTCGCCCGCTCCTTGAGGGTGGAAACGAGCGCTTCACTTTCTGCCATCTGTTAATCCCGGGTTGTTTTTCTAGAATGCCGAAAACGCCACATTGGCAAACGATATACCGAAATTAGGACGGCTGCAAGCCACCGACTATAGTGGACGGTGATTTGGCTTTGTGCTAAGGAATGCCCCGGTTTAACAAGTCTGATGGCTTGTCATACGTGAATTTTGTCGATCCGGAATCGGGCAACTGCGGGCGCGGGGTGCCCCCTTCTGAGAAAGTTCTTGAGGAAAGAACTTTAGCGGCTAAAAACCGCCAGGTGAGCTACGTTCAGTGGCGTGAATTGCGCAGCTTCTTGCGTGTAGCTTCGTCCCATTTCTTGACGATGAAGGCTTGGTGTTCCGGCAAAACGGCTGAGATCCGTTCAAAGCCTTCGGGAAGGCTGCACGGAGCCTTCCCGCCGGCCAGCGCATCAAGGCTTTCCTGATCGAGGTCGGTCCACTCCAGGAGTGTCGGCAACGGCGTTTCGAGGGCTTCGGCGATCGCCGCCATGATCTTCAACGACGGATTGGCCTTGCCGTTGCTCAAGTCCGAGAGGAACGATATGGAAATGTGCGCCTGGTCGGCCAGGTCGTGCTTCGTCATGCCTCGTTCTTCAAGCAGGCGAAGGATGTTGGTGAAGAAAATCTGGTTGTACACGTGGTCGTTGCCGTTCGGTGGCGCAGCTCTGAAATTTTAGCCGCTAAAGTTCTTGACGCCAAAATCGTGTTTAGCTAAACTCGACATCAACGCTTTAAGGAGGTCTGCGTTTGCAAACCACGGTTTCCGGTTTATTGGGATCGCGGCCGGCGGACCGGCAGGGGTGGAGAAGCGCCCCGGATAAACCGAGGCGCTTGGCCTTGGCGCTGTCACACCAAGGCCCAGGCGCGGGCCTGCAAATGGCATTAAACATGCGGCAGCATGGGGGGTCAAGCAATGGCGAAGGTCATCCAGTTTCCCCGAGGCAGCGGCCTGCTCGCTCAGCATGCGGAATTGCCGCTTCCTGCATCCAAGCCATTTGGCGAGCCCCACGGAGAAACCATCTTCTCTCGTCTGCTCACAGTTCCCTGGGTTGTCATCACCCTGATGTGGCCGGTTTTGAAGTGGATTCTTTCCATCGACGTGGTTTTTCAGTTTTTCCGCATGATATACCACTGGGGCACGCCGGATATGCACGCTGGTTGGACGTTGTTGCTGCACTTTGCTGCGCTGACTTCGCTTACTTGCTTTGTTTCTCTCTACAAGCCGAAAGGGAAGAAATTTTAGCGGCTAAAAAAGCTTGACCTCCCCGGACAGCTTTTTTGCTGACCGGCGGCTCACGACTGGCGGCTGTCACCGCCTTTTGACCAACCCTGGCGCGGAGCAAAAAATGAGTGCTATCCATGAAAAAGCAGCTGACCGAAGGCCAGTTTCACGAGGCCGTCAAAGGGCTGAAAGTAGGGGAGCAGACCCTGGAGATCGCGCGTGGCGTGCTGGTCGATGGCAGGCAGCAAGCGGAGTTTGTCGCGCTGCTTGGACTGTCCAGAGGCGCGGTATCGCAAGCGGTCGACCGGGTGTGGGCGGCGCATCAAGCGAAGAACCTACCATCGGGGTACGAGCGGGTTTCGGCAGTCCTACCGGAGCACCAGGCTTTCATTGTCAAGAAGTGGGCCGAGGACGCCTCAAGGAAACGGGAACCCACTAAATGAAAACACTCGTGACGGCAAACCAGAAGGGCGGCGTTGGCAAGACTTCGACCGTCGTTCACCTTGCCTTCGACTTCCTTGAGCGCGGCTTGAGAGTTGCCGTGATCGACCTCGACACCCAAGCCAACGCTTCTTACACGCTCCAGGAATTCCAGAGCGGCTACCTGGCGAGCCAGATGTTTTCGCGAGACGGAGACGCGGTCGCTGGCTGGTTCAAGAAGCTTCCCGAAGGCCCACTGGTAAGCCTGATCGCTTCCGACGCGCCGCTGGCCGACATGGAGAAGCGAACGATGGCCGATGTGGCATCGAGCTTCAAACAGAACGTCAAGGCACTGGCCAACTCCGGGTTTGATGTGTGCCTGATCGACACTGCTCCTTCCCTTGGCGTCAGCATGGCCGCCGCGCTTTTTGCGGCCGACTATGTGCTTTCGCCGATCGAGCTGGAGGCGTACAGCATCCAGGGGATCAAGAAGATGGTCATGACCATTGCCAACGTCCGCAAGGCGAATCCCAGCCTGCAATTCCTCGGCATGGTACCCAGCAAGGTCGATGGCCGGAACCCGCGCCACGGCCGCCACCTGCAAGAGCTGCAGCGCGCTTATCCGCAACTGATGATTCCGGCCGGTATTGGGCTGCGCAGTAGCATTGCCGATGCGTTGGCTTCCGGCGTGCCGGTCTGGAAGATCAGAAAGACCGCCGCTCGTAAGGCGGCCCTGGAACTCCGCGCCTTGGCCGCGCACGTTTTCGAAAAAATGGAGATCGCACTATGACCACTGCCGCCGCCACCAACACCGTCAAGAAGGCCAAGAAGCAGCCCGAGGCGACGCCACCGGCGTTCGGGCTGGGCCTCGATAACATTGGCGACCTTTCCGGCCTCCTTAACCAGCCCGCGCCTGGCGGGAGTGGTTACGGACCGCTGGATCTGCCGCTCGATCTAGTTTCCGAGGATCCGCACCAACCGCGAACCAAGGACAACCCAGGCTTCTCGTCGGACAGCCTGGCAGAGCTCGCCGACACGATCAGCTTGCGCGGCGTCAAGACGCCGATTTCCGTACGCGACAACCCCGAAGCCCCCGGCTTCTACATCATCAACCACGGCGCTCGGCGCACCCGAGCTTCGAAACTGGCCGGCAAAACCAGCATTCCTGCATTCATCGACAACGACTATAACGAAGCTGACCAGGTCATCGAAAACCTGCAGCGCAACGACCTGACCCCCCGCGAGATCGCCGACTTCATCGGCCGCGAACTGGCGAAGGGCAAGCAGAAGGGCGAAATCGCCAAGGAGCTTGGCAAGTCAGCGTCCTTCGTGTCGCAGCACGTAACCTTGCTGGACCTACCAGAGCCAATCGCCATCGCGTTCAACACCGGTCGGTGCCGTGACGTCACGGTGATCAACGAACTGGTGACGGCACACAAGAAGCGGCCCAAAGAGGTAGGCGCGTGGCTGGCCGACGAGAACCAGGAAATCGCGCGCGGCTCAGTCAAGCTGCTGCGCGAGTTCCTGGAGGACAAGCGCAAGCATGAGCATGTCGACCGCGTCGGCGACAACGTGCCTGACGAGGCTCCTGCCACCCACTTCAACGCTGAAGCGGACAACGATGAAACAACCGGCAGCGACCAGTCTCCCGAAGGTTACGAAGGCACGCACGAGAAAGCTTCGGGAGAAGCCAATCCGCACAAGCTAAAAAAAGCCATCGTGCAGGTCCGGCACGACGACCGGCCGGCTCGCCTGATCCTGAATCGCCGGCCACCGGCTACCGGCTTCGCCCTGTTGAAGTATGAGGACGACGGACAGGAGTTCGTAGCCGATCTTTCGCAGGTGCAGCTCGTGGCACTCGTGGAAGGGTAAGCAGGGTTCTTGTACTCGAGCAGCCTGGCGTCTTTGCAAGTTCGCGCCGCAAGGTCAACGCAAGACAGAGGGAGTAGAAAAACATGGCAACCGGCGAAACCCCGCCCCTAGACCAGATTTCCGGAAAGTTGGACAAGCTGCGTCGCGAAGCTTACCTGGACAAGCGCGGCATTGACCCGCATCAGCCGTTCCAGCTGGACTTGCTCCTGCCCGACCTCAATGACAGCCAACGCTTCATTCCGAACGATTACGCTCGCTCGTCGCTGTTCACCGCCCGCAACAAGAAGGAAGCCAGACGGGTTCTGCAACACGAAAAACTCTTTCATCTGCACGAAGGGCAGGGCATTTCGCTCGTCTACACCGGCATCGAACTACGAGCCGAGGACGATGAGCTGGTCTGGCTGCAAATCATGCATTACGCCAAGCACGTGCCCTTGGGCGAACCCTTCGAGTTCTCCGTCAAGGACTTGGTGCGCGATCTTGGTTGGGCCAAGAATGGACGCTACTACGACAAAGTACGAGAGTCGATTTCCCGCCTCAAAGCCAACGAAGTTTTGGTCCTCAACGCAAAAGCCTACGGCAAGAGCGGCGCAATTTCGCTGATCGACAAGTACAGCGCCCTGAACGACGCCGAAGGCAAGCTCACGCAGTATCGCGTCTGGATCGACCCTAACTTGATCGTGCTCTTCGCCGGGAACACCTTCACCAACCATTCATGGGAAACCTACCGCTCCTTGTCACCCGTCGCCCGCCGCCTGGCCGACTACATCGAGAGTCACAAGCAACCTTTCCCGCTGAAGCTCGACCGTTTCCGCGAAATGTGCGGTTCAACGAGCAAGACCGCCTACGGGTGGCGGCGTACGGCGCGCGAGGCCTGCGCGGAGATCGAGGCCAGCGGTATTGCCAAATGCGTGCAGCTACACACCGACGACAGCATCTATGTCGTCCACGACTGACGGCACACAGCGACCGTGACACTGCCAACCCGGGAAAGTCCTCTATTCATGGCCCTGCGTCATCTGTCACGGCAGGCTCTCCGGCAGACAAAAACCGCGATCCTGACGCCAACCACCCCAAGTTATCCACAGACTCGTGACAGATGACGCATGCGCCGTGACAGATGACGCAGGGCAAAATCGTCTTTCATGCGTCATCTGTCACGATTTCGGACGCTCAATCCTCTTCCTCCGTCCCATCTGTGGATAACTATCCTTTTGCCTCCTCTCAGATCCCCAAAACTGCTGCTAGCCGTGACAGATGACGCATGATCCGTGACAGATGACGCATGAAACTCGCCGATTCGGCCAAAAACTCGTGACAGATGACGCATGGAATCGTGACAGATGACGCATGAAACCGTGACAGATGACGCATAGCGTGATTTTCTAACGTCTTCTTCTATATAGATAATTCGACCATTTTTTCCCGCGTTAACCATCTTTTAACCCTTTATAACCAATGCGCAAACACTGCAGTCGCCCAAAACGACTCCTGTTTGGCCTTTCAAAACCCGATCCCATCTTCGTAATTTCCTCACTCTCTCGGTATGCCTAAGTATCCCAAACCGAAAAGAATTGAACTCCAGGGAAAAAACTACTGAAGCCCCATCCCCGTTCCTGACCAGAGCAAATTGAGACGACCAATGTCTGCCAGAAATATCCTCAGATCTCTACTCCTCCTCCTAGCCATCACCGCTCATGCCGAGACACTCACCGGTACAGTCGTCGGCGTGGCAGACGGTGACACGATCACCGTACTTGATGAGAACCATCAACAGTACAAGATCCGACTTTCTGGCATCGACGCTCCAGAGAAGCGCCAGGCATTCGGGCAACGCTCCAAGGCAGAGATGTCGAGACTAGTGTTCGGTAAGCCCGTCGATGTTCTTTGGAACAAGCGTGATCGGTATCGGCGCATCATCGGCAAAGTAATGGTGGCTAACTCGAATTGTCGACTGCCCCAGTGCCCCAAGACCCTGGATGCTGGTTTGGCGCAGATCACCGTCGGTCTAGCATGGTGGTACAAGAAATACGCCAAAGACCAGACAGCCGAGGACGCCGGCAGGTACGAATTTGCGGAGCATGAAGCACAAGGAAAACATGTTGGCCTTTGGGCCGATCGTCAGCCGATACCTCCGTGGATTTGGCGAAGAGGCAAACGCTGATGAATCGGACCTCATCGGGCTGCATTTCGGCCTGGGGACGTGGATCCGCAACAACCTCGGGATCTGGCGAGGCAACAATCCACTAACGCAGGCGATTCGAGGCAACGATTCGTCGATTCATCCCGGCGAGGACGGCAACGGCGAACGCCGCCTCAATCTGTGGGTCAGTACGCGCACCGATTTGGCTATCGAACGATTGGCTCGCCGTTACTGCGTAACGAAACGCGAGATCGTCGAGCGCT
>Ga0075156_10001677_pt1 | contig 12172 bp, 14 predicted proteins | sample JI81AbrownDNA_FD_70966 | JGI IMG/M metagenome (GOLD analysis project Ga0075156, IMG submission 70966) | Wastewater effluent complex algal communities from Wisconsin, to seasonally profile nutrient transformation and Carbon sequestration -... | ecosystem: Engineered > WWTP > Effluent > Algae...
CCGTCGAGGTGGGGCACGTGTTCGCGCACCCGGTCGGCCAGCGCGGCGAGGTCGTCGTCGTTCGTGACGTCGAGCTCGACGACGGCCGGGGTGACGGGCAACCGCTTGGCCATGGCCGCCGTGAGCTTCATCTGGCGGCCGAACGAGGTGAGCACCACCTCGGCACCCTGCTCCTGCGCCAGGCGGGCGACGTGGAAGGCGATGGAGGTGTCGAGCAGGACACCGGTGACGAGGAGCTTCTTGCCCTGGAGCAGCATCTGGGAGGACCTTTCGCGGGGGGTGGGTGGCGTGCTGGCTCGGGTCAGTGACCCATGCCGAGGCCACCGTCGACGGGGATCACGGCACCGGAGATGTAGGCGGCCTCGGTGCTGGCCAGGAAGCGGACGGCGGCGGCCACCTCCTCAGGGGTGGCGAATCGGCCGGCGGGGATCGCCGCCTGGTACGTCTTGCGGGTGTCCTCGGGGAGCACCGCGGTCATGTCGGTCTCGATGAAGCCGGGCGCCACGACGTTGGCGGTGATGCCGCGTCCGCCGAGCTCTCGGGTGATCGAGCGGGCCAGGCCGACCAGGCCCGCCTTGCTCGCCGCGTAGTTGGCCTGTCCTGGGCCTCCGTAGAGCCCGACGACGCTGGAGATGAGGATGATGCGGCCCCGGCGCAGGCGGATCATGCCCTTGCTGGCACGGCGGGCGCACCGGAAGGCGCCGGCGAGGTTGGTGTCGATGACGGAGTCGAAGTCCTCGTCGGACATCCGCATGAGAAGGCCGTCCTTGGTGATGCCAGCATTGGCGACGAGCACCTCGATCGGCCCACCGAGCAGACCCTCGGCCTCGGTGAAGGCGGCGTCGACCGAGGCCGAGTCGGTGACGTCGCAGCGCACCCCGACCAGCCCCTCAGGGGCCTCTCCGGACCGGTGGGTGACGGCAACCTTGTCGCCGGCCGCGGCGAAGGACCGGGCGATCGCGAGACCGATCCCGCGGTTGCCGCCGGTGACGAGGACAGTTCGTGGCTCGCTCATGCTGTCGAACCTAGTCGACTACCGCTGGGTAGCCGGAGAACAGCGACATACAGTGGACAGGTGCCGACCACCCAGCCCCGGCAGGCTCCCACCGCCCAGTCGGTGACGAGCGTGCCCGAGTCGCGCACGCAGGAGCAGTCCCGCCGGCTGCGGCGCTACCTCGTGACGATGGTCGTCCGCACGATCTGTTTCGTGCTGCTCGTCGTCATCAACCACCCCATCCGGTGGGTGTTCGCCTTCGGGGCCGTGTTCCTGCCGTTCTTCGCCGTCGTGGCGGCCAACGCTGTCTCGCCGCGGTTGCGCGGGCGCGTCATGCCGGTCCTGCCCCACGCCGACGACACCCTGCTGATCACCCGCGAGGCGGATTCACCCACCGATCGCTGACATCGGTCGCTCGGGCTGCTCGAAGTCCGGTCGGTCGATGCCGTGTCCGGCCTTCTTGGCCCACATCTCGGCGACGATGAGGTCGGCCAGCTCGGCGTCGGTGGCTCCCTCGCGAAGTGGGCCCCGCAGGTCCACCTCGCGGCGGGCGAACAGGCAGTTGCGCAGCTGGCCGTCAGCGGTGAGGCGTACCCGGTCACAGCTACCGCAGAACGGCGCCGAGACGCTCGCGATGACCCCCACCGTAGCCGGGCCGCCGTCGACGAGGAACAGCTCCGCCGGCGCGCTGCCGCGTTCGTGGACGGGAGTGAGGGTGAAGCGCTCCCCGAGCCGCTCGAGGATCTCGCCCTGGGAGACCATCTGCGCCCGATCCCACGCGTGCTGCGCGTCGAGTGGCATCTGCTCGATGAACCGCAGCTCGTAGCCCCGGTCCAGGCACCAGCGCAACAGGTCGGGCACGTCGGTGTCGTTGACCCCGCGCATCGCGACCGCGTTGACCTTGACGGGGTTCAGGCCGGCGTCCGAAGCCGCCTTCAGCCCGGCGACGACGTCGTTGAAGCGGTCCCGCCGGGTCAGGCCGGCGAAGTGCTCCGGGTCGATGGTGTCGAGGCTGACGTTGACGCGGTCCAGGCCCGCGGCCGCGAGCGGCGCGGCCAGGCGGTCCAGCCCGATGCCGTTCGTCGTCATCGCGATGCGCGGCCGCGGGTCGAGCGCGGCGATGCGCGCCACGACCTCGACGAGGCTGCGGCGAAGGATCGGCTCTCCCCCGGTGAGGCGGACCTGGGTGACCCCCAGACCGACCATGACCGAGACCACGCGCACGAGTTCGTCGTCGCTCAGCATCTCGGGTTTGGGCATCCAGTCCAGCCCCTCGGCGGGCATGCAGTAGGTGCAGCGCAGGTTGCACCGGTCCGTCACGGACACGCGCAGGTCGCGGCCGACCCGCCCGAATTGATCGAGCAGGCGCGGGGCAGGGAGGGCGGTCATAGGACACCAATGTACGACGGGTACCGTGGCTGGGTGTTCAGGCGGCTGGTGACTCCTCGCTGGCTGGGCGCTCTCGTGCTCGCAGCCCTGTTCGCGGTGGCGTGCTACCACCTCGGGTGGTGGCAGTACGACCGGCACCTGGCCAAGGCCGAACGCAACGAGCGGCTCGACGAGCACTACCGCGGCGAGGCCGTCCCGCTGGGCGAGGTGCTGACCCCCTCCGGCCTGGCCGTCCAGGACGAGTGGCGGCGGGTCACGGTGACCGGGACCTACGAGGCCGGCCCGGTGTTCGTGCGCGGCCGCAGCCTCGACGGCGAGGCCGGTCTCGAGGTGCTCTGGGGCCTTCGGCCGGATGCCGGGGGGCCGGACGTCGTGGTCAACCGCGGTTTCGTCAGGCCGTCCGACCAAGGAGCGAGCGTGCTTCCGTCAGTGCCGCCCGCACCGGACGGCGAGGTCACCGTGACGGGCTGGGCGCGTCGTGGGGAGGCGTCTCGGGGCAAGGAGGCGGCGGCCGGCACGGTCGCGAGCATCAACCTGCCCGAGGTGGCTGCCCAGATGGCGCTGACGGACGTGCTCCCCGACTACGTGCTGCTGGACTCCGAGCGCACCGCGGACGGCACGACGCCACAGCGCCCCCAGCCCCTCGGTGAGCCTGACAGGTCCCTCGGGACCCACCTGGCCTACGCGTACCAGTGGTGGATGACGATGGCGCTGGGCTTCGTCCTCATCTGGTTCGGCATCCGCCGCGAGCTGCGGGCGGAGAACCCGCAGCAGTACCCGCCGAAGGTCAAGAAGACCCGGATCTGGGACGAGGAGGACGAGTAGCCGGTCTCAGGCCGGGGTGTCCACGGGCTGGTCGAGGACCTCGCCGAGCTCGTCGTCGAACTGGGTCCGGTAGAGCTCGCTGTAGACACCGCCCGCGGCGACGAGTTCGGTGTGGGTGCCGCGCTCGACGACGCGTCCCTCGTCGACGACGAGGATGAGGTCGGCATGCCGGATCGTGGACAGGCGGTGCGCGATCACCAAGGCTGACCGGTCGCGCAGCGCCTCGTCGAGCGCCCGTTGCAGCGCCTGCTCCGACTCGCTGTCCAGGTGGGCGGTGGCCTCGTCGAGGACGACGAGGCCCGGGCCCTTCAGCAGCAGCCGCGCAATCGCCAGGCGCTGCTTCTCACCGCCGGACAGCCGGTGGCCCCGGTCGCCGACGACGGTCTCCAGGCCGGAGGGCAGTGACTCCACGAGGTTCCACACCTGGGCAGCCTTCAGGGCGGCGACCATGTCGGCCTCGCTCGCCTGCGGAGCCGCGTAGGCGAGGTTGGCCCGGATGGTGTCGTGGAAGAGGTGGGCGTCCTGGGTGACGACGCCGACGGCATCGTGCAGTGAGTCGTTCGTCGTGTCGCGCAGGTCGACGCCGTTGATCCGGATGGCCCCGGCCGTGGGGTCGTAGAGCCGCGCGACGAGGGAGGTGATGGTCGTCTTTCCTGCACCGCTCGGGCCGACCAGGGCGACGAGGGAACCGGGTTCGATGACGAACGAGACCTCTCGCAGCACCGGACCGCTCCCCCGCCGGTCTCCCGAGGCCGTGCTCTCCAGCGAGGCCAGCGACACCTCGTCGGCCGACGGGTAGGAGAAGGCGACGTCGTCGACCTCGACGCGGACGGGCCCACGGGGCACCGGTCGGGCGTCGGGCGCCTCGGCGACGAGCGGTTCGAGGTCGAGGACCTCGAAGACCCGCTCGAAGGACACGAGGGCGGTCATGATGTCGACGCGGACGTTGGAGATCGCCGTGAGCGGGCCGTACAGCCGCGCCAGCAGGGCCGTGAGCGCGATCAGGGTGCCCACCGTGAGGCTGCCGTTCACGGCCATGAGGCCACCGACGCCGTAGACCATGGCGGTCGCGAGCGAGGCGACGAGGGTGAGCGCCACGAAGAACACCGAGCGGTTGACGGCGATCCGCACGCCGATGTCCCGCACCCTGGCCGCGCGCACCGCGTACTCCTCGTCCTCGACGGCAGGGCGGCCGAAGAGCTTGACGAGCAGTGCCCCGGCGACGTTGAAGCGCTCCGTCATCCGTGTCCCGAGGTCGGCGTTCTGCACCATCTGCTCGTGGGCCAGGCTCGACAGGCGACGCCCCATGAAGCGGGCGGGCAGCAGGAAGAACGGCACGAGGACCAGGGCGGCCAGGGTCAGCTGCCAGGACAACGTGGCCATCGCGGCGAGGATGAGCACGAGGGTGATGGCGTTGCTCACCACGCTGGACAGCACCGACGTGAAGGCCTGCTGGGCACCGATGACGTCGTTGCCGAGGCGGGTGACGAGGGCCCCGGTCTGGGCCCGGGTGAAGAAGGCCACCGGTTGGCGCAGCACGTGCGAGAACACCTGGGTGCGCAGGTCGTAGATCAGGCCCTCGCCGATCCGGGCGGAGAACCACCGCTCGACGAGGGTGAGCGCGCCACTCACCACGGCGATGCCGGCGACGATGAGCGAGAGCCGCACGACCACCGCGGAGTCGCGCGGGTAGATGCCGTCGTCGATGAGCGACTTCAGCAGCAGCGGGGTCGCGACGACGAGCACCGACTCGATGACGACGAGCCCGAGGAACCAGGCGATCGGCCCCGAGTAGGGGCGGGCGTAGCCGAGCACCCGCTTGGTGGTGCCGGGGGTGAGGCGGCGTTCCTTGACACTGGCGTCCCTGCTCAGGCTGCGCAGCGCCTGCCAGCCGTACATGCTCACGGTGCGGTTGCTCCTCGTCGTCAGTCAGCCACGCGAGAGAACGTCGCGGCCGCAAGCAGTCAACCACCGGCACCCTGACGGGTGTTCCGTGCTACGTCGTGGAACCCCCTTGTGGTGAGCGCGGACGCCGTTCAGGATGACCACGGCGTCGCCGCCGGGGCGGGCGCCGGAGAGAAGGGGAGACATCACCGTGACCGCACCGCTGCGCCACAAGGTCCTGCTCGACGAGGACGAGATGCCCACCCGCTGGTACAACATCCTGCACGACCTGCCGACTCCTCCCCCGCCGCCGCTGCACCCCGGCACCGGCCAGCCGGTGGGCCCCGACGACCTGTCGGGGATCTTCCCGATGGACCTCATCGCCCAGGAGGTGTCCACCGAGCAGTACATCGACATCCCCGAGGCCGTTCAGGACGTCTACCGACTGTGGCGTCCCTCTCCGCTGTTCCGGGCCCACCGGCTCGAGAAGGCCCTCGGCACGCCCGCTCGCATCTACTACAAGTACGAGGGGGTCTCGCCAGCCGGCTCGCACAAGCCGAACACCGCGGTGCCGCAGGCGTACTACAACGCGCGCGCCGGCATCCGAAAGCTCACGACCGAGACCGGCGCCGGGCAGTGGGGCACCTCGCTGGCGTTCGCGTGCGCCCAGTTCGACCTCGAGTGCGAGATCTGGCAGGTGCGGGCCTCCTACGACGCCAAGCCTTACCGCAAGATCATGATGGAGACCTTCGGGGGCACTGTGCACCCGAGCCCGTCGGACCTCACCGAGGCAGGGCGCGCCATCCTCGCGAGCGACCCCGGCTCGAACGGGTCGCTCGGTCTGGCCATCAGCGAGGCCGTCGAGGTGGCGGCCCAGGACCCGAACGCCAACTACGCCCTGGGCTCGGTGCTCAACCACGTGCTGCTGCACCAGACGATCATCGGCGAGGAGGCCCTGCTCCAGCTGGCGAAGATCGACGAGACCGTCGACCTCATCGTCGGGTGCACCGGTGGTGGCTCGAACTTCGGTGGCCTGACCTTCCCGTTCCTGCGGGAGAAGTTCGCCGCCGGTGGTGCCGGGCCGGTCATCCGCGCCGTCGAGCCGGCATCCTGCCCGTCCCTGACGCAGGGCACCTACGCCTACGACTTCGGTGACGTCGCCGGGCTGACGCCCATGATGAAGATGCACACCCTCGGGCACGACTTCATGCCCGACCCCATCCACGCCGGGGGTCTGCGCTACCACGGCATGAGCCCGCTCATCAGCCACCTCTACGAGGAGGGGCTCATCGAGGCCGAGGCCAGGACGCAGAAGGACTGCTTCGCGGCCGGGGTGCTCTTCGCCCGCACCGAGGGCATCGTGCCGGCACCGGAGCCGACCCACGCGTTGGCGGCCGCGGTCGACGAGGCGATCCGGTGCATCGAGACCGGCGAGGAGAAGGTGATCCTCACGGCCCTCTGCGGACACGGACACCTCGACCTCCCGGCCTACGACGCCTACCTGCGTGGCGACCTCATCGACCACACGTGGGAGGACACCGAGCTGCAGGAGGCCGTCGCCCAGGCGCTCACGAGGCTGCCCGCGATCCCGGGCTGATGAGGGCGGTGCGCTGACCCCCCGCGGTCAGGACGGGTCGGTGAACAGCGGTTCGTAGTACGTCGCCATGCCCTCGTAGTCGGGCCACGCCACGGCCGCCACGTCGTCCCCTGCATGAGCGGCGACGAGCCGGTCGAGGTAGTACTCCCAGCCGGGCCCGACATCCTTGGCCAGCGCCGGGTCGGGCAGTCGCTGGGCGAAGGTCAGGGTCGTAACACCCGCGGCCTCGGCGAGGTCGAGCTCGAGGTGCCAGTGGGCAGCAGCGTCATCGGAGTTGGCGATGGTGAGCTCGAGCCGCCGCGGCGGGTCGCACTCGTGGATCGTCACGGCCTCCGCCGCGACGTCCTCGCCCTCCGCGGTCATCCGGAACATCACGGCGCCGGATGCCGGGTCGCCGCTCCACGTGCCGAACCACCGCACGAGGCGCTCGGGTTCGGTCACGGCCGCCCAGACGTCGCGGGCGGGTGCCCGGAACGTGCGTTCCAGCACGAGGGTGACGATCCCGTCGCGCTCCTCACGTCGGCCGTCTGCGTGAGTAGGGGTGGTGTTCATGCGCTCTCCATGGGATGGGGACGGGCTGTCGGGCGGGGTTCGGTGGACATCCGGTCGCGGCCGACGCGTCTGACCTCGAGGTCGAGGGCGTCGAGCATGGTCGAGGTCACCGGGGGTTGGCCCGCGGCGACCATCTCGGCGATGAACGCCTGCACCTCGGACAAGGCCCCGGGGCGAACGCCGTAGTGCCGTTCACGGCCCACCTCCTGTGCCTCGACCAGGCCGGCGTCCGCGAGCAGGCGAAGGTGCTTGCTCACCGCAGGTCGGCTGATCGGGAGGCCGGCCGCGAGGTCGACCACGCGTGCACGACCCGCCGTCAGCGAGCGCAGGAGGTCGCGGCGCACCGGGTCGGCGATCGCTGCGAAGACGTCCATGCAGATAGGTACCCATATGGTTACCAATCTGTCGAGTGGCTCAGGCCAACGTCACCAGGTCGCGGTAGTCGGTGCTGAAGAGGTCCTCGACACCGTCGGGCAGCAGGAGGATGCGCTCGGGCTCCAGTGCGTCGACCGCGCCCTCGTCGTGCGTGACGAGCACGACCGCGCCCTCGTACGTGCGCAGCGCACCGAGGATCTCCTCGCGCGAGGCCGGGTCGAGGTTGTTCGTCGGCTCGTCGAGGAGCAGCACGTTGGCCGACGACACGACGAGCAGCGCCAACGAGAGCCGGGTCTTCTCACCACCGGAGAGCACCCCCGCCGGCTTCTCGACGTCGTCACCGCTGAACAGGAACGAGCCGAGCACCTTGCGCACGTCGGTCTCGCCGAGGTCAGGCGCTGCCGACTTCATGTTGGCGAGCACCGACCGGTCGACGTCGAGGTTCTCGTGCTCCTGGGCGTAGTAGCCGATCTTCAGCCCGTGGCCCGGCTCGACCTGCCCCGTGTCGGGGGTGTCGACGCCGGCGAGCATGCGCAGCAGGGTGGTCTTGCCGGCACCGTTGAGGCCCAGCACGACGACCCGTGAGCCGCGGTCGATGGCCAGGTCGACGTCGGTGAAGATCTCCTGCGAGCCGTAGGACCTCGAGAGCCCGGTGGCCCGCAGCGGGGTCTTGCCGCACGGGGACGGCTTGGGGAAGCGCAGCTTGGCGACCCTGTCGTGGGCCCGCTCGGTCTCCAGGCCGGAGAGCAGCCGCTCTGCACGACGGGCCATGTTCTGGGCCGCCACCGTCTTGGTCGCCTTGGCGCGCATCTTGTCGGCCTGCGCCATGAGCACGGAAGCCTTCTTCTCGGCGTTGGCCCGTTCCCGCTTGCGCCGACGCTCGTCGGTCTCGCGCTGCTGGAGGTAGGCCCTCCAGCCGAGGTTGTACTGGTCGAGCTCGGCCCGGTTGGCGTCGAGGTGGAAGACCTTGTTGACCACCGCGTCGAGCAGGTCCACGTCGTGCGAGATGACGACGAGGCCACCCTTGTAGCCCTTGAGGTGGTCGCGCAACCAGGCGATAGAGTCGGCGTCGAGGTGGTTGGTCGGCTCGTCGAGGAGCAGCGTCTCGGCCCCCGAGAACAGGATCCGGGCGAGCTCGATGCGGCGCCGTTGACCACCGGAGAGGGTTCCCAGCGTCTGCCCGAGGATGCGCTCGTCGAGGCCGAGGGCGCCGGCGATGGATGCCGCTTCGGACTCGGCTGCGTAGCCTCCGGCGGCCACGAACTCGCCTTCGAGGCGGCCGTACCGTCGCATGGCCTTGTCCTGCTTCTCGCCGGTGGCGGTGGCCATCGCGAGTTCGGACTCGCGCAGCTTGCGCACGATCTCGTCGAGGCCTCGCGCCGACAGGATGCGGTCGCGGGCGGTGACCGTGAGGTCGACTCCCCGGGGGTCCTGGGGCAGGTAGCCCACCTGACCACTGGTCGTGATGCTTCCCGCGGCCGGCTGGGTCTCCCCCGCCAGAGCCTTGGTCAGCGTGGTCTTGCCGGCACCGTTGCGGCCCACGAGCCCGACCCGGTCTCCCGGCGCCACGCGGAAGGTCGCGTCGTCGAGCAGCAGGCGCGAGCCGGCGCGCAACTCGACGGAGGCAGCGGTGATCACGAAAGGGCCCTTCGAGCAGGTGGGGGACGTTGCGCCGGACCGGTGCGGTTGCGCACGACGGCAGGCGGTCGCCGTCTAGTGTAGGTCCCGCCGCGTGTTGCGCGGTTCACGCACCGGCACGGAGGCACGACCCATGAGCTTCAACGAGAACGTCACCCTCGACACCTCACAGGTGAGCTCGGGCGGTCGGGGTGGGGGTGCGCCGGGGGGCATGGTCGTCGGCGGCGGCATCGGCGGCATCATCATGCTCATCCTCGCGATGGTCTTCGGCATCAACCCGAGCGACATCACCGGTGGTGGCGACCAGCCCGCGCCCGGCCAGGTCCAGTCCGGCGGTGAGCAGGACGCGGCAGCCTTCGCCGAATGCGTCACCGGTGCCGACGCCAACACGAACGTCGAGTGTCGAGTCATCGGGTCGGTCAACTCGGTGCAGGCCTTCTGGGCCGGCGAGCTCCCCCGGTTCGGCAAGCAGTGGCAGCCGACCCAGACCGTGCTCTACCGCGGCACGACGCAGTCAGCGTGTGGCACCGCGAGCAACCAGGTGGGGCCCTTCTACTGCCCGCTGGACAAGAAGGTCTACATCGACGCCAGCTTCTTCCAGATCCTCGAGCAGCAGTTCGGCAGCAGTGCCGGCCCCCTGGCGCAGGAGTACATCGTCGCCCACGAGTACGGGCACGCCCTGCAGGACCAGCTTGGGCTGCTCGGCCGCGCACAGCAGGACCCGCAGGGCCCGGAGTCCGGCGCCGTTCGCATCGAACTCATGGCCGACTGCCTCGGCGGGGTGTGGGCCAACCATGCGTCCACCGTCAAGGATGAGGACACCGGGCAGCCCTTCCTGAAGCAGCTGACCGACCAGGACATCAAGGACGCGCTGTCGGCCGCCTCCTCGGTCGGCGACGACCGCATCCAGCAGAAGACCCAAGGTCGGGTCAACCCCGAGAACTGGACGCACGGCTCCGCCGAGGCCCGCCAGCGGTGGTTCCTCCAGGGCTTCAAGACCGGCGACCTCAACCAGTGCGACACCTTCGCGGTGGCGTCGGTCAACTGAGCGGTCAACCGGCGAGCAGCGCCCCCACGAACGCGGCGTAGGCGGCCAGGGCTGCCCAGGCCAGCCCTGCACGCAGCCGCGGTGGGCCGTCGGCGACACCGATGAGCATCGAAGCGGCGAGGAGTGCCCAGCACACTCCGTGACCGAGCCGCAGCGCGACCCACGCCAGGCCGCTGGCGTCGTCGGCGGCATCCGGGACGATCCGGAACCAGATCATGGACATCCCGGCCGCGACGGCGGCGCCGGCGGCCAAGCCAGCTCGGCGGTGCTGCGACCACCACCGGCGCAAAGCGTGTCGTGGGCTCCCGAGGTTCACCCGGCCACGGTAGCGCTGCTACTCCTCGATGGTGATCCGCACGGCCAGGCCGCGATCGAGCGCCTTCTGCAGCACGTCCAGGCGTGGATCCGGCAGGTCGTAGAGCTCACGCCGCGGCAGGTGGCGCAGCCCGGCGAGCCGGTCGTCGTCCAGCAACGAGGCGGCCAGCGCCTTGTCCCCACCGAGCACGAGGCCCCGGGGACGGATGCCGGTGAGCAGGCGCACCGCGTGTTCAGCTGCTGCCCCGACGAGCCCGTCGGCCTGGTTGGCCCGCCGTCGCGCGAAGCGCTGCTGGCTCCAGCCGCCCGCCGCGGTGCGCGACTGGACGTAGCGGGTGCCCACCTTGTGCTCGGTCAGGGCTCCCCCGGTGGCGACGCCCACGGCATACCCCCCGCGCCGGACGAGGATCACGGCGAGCGGGTCGTGGTCGAAGCGCTCCTGCCCGACGATCCGTTGCGGGCCCTCGGGGTTATTGGCGTGGAAACGCTCGAGCCAGCCGTCGAGGCGTGCGGGGGCGACCTCGACGACTCGTCTCGGCACCGGGTGCGTCAGATGTTGAAGCCGAGGGCGCGCAGCTGCTCGCGGCCGTCGTCGGTGATCTTGTCCGGGCCCCACGGCGGCATCCAGACCCAGTTCACGCGGTACGAGGCGACGAGCCCCTCGAGCGACTGCTGGGTCTGGTCCTCGATGACGTCGGTCAGCGGGCACGCGGCCGAGGTCAGGGTCATGTCGATGACGGCGTGGTTCTGGCCGTCGACGGTGATCCCGTAGACGAGGCCGAGGTCGACGACGTTGATGCCGAGCTCGGGGTCGACGACATCGCGCAGGGCTTCCTCGACGTCGGCCACGTTGGCTGGGGTGCTGGTCTGGGTCACTGCGGGGCTCCTTCGGCCTGGTGCAAGGCATCGGTGAACGCCATCCATGACAGGAGGGCGCACTTGACTCGGGCGGGGTACTTCGCGACCCCGGAGAGCGCGACACCGTCGCCGATGCGCTCCTCGTCGCCGGGGTCCTCCCCCTTGCTGGTGAGCATCGAGCGCATGGCCTCGACCGTCTCTCGCGCCTCGGCCAGGGTCTCGCCGGTGATCTCCTCGGCGAGGATAGACGCCGAGGCCACGCTGATCGAGCAGCCGACGGCGTCGTATGACACGTCCTCGACCACCGTGTCGGCACCCGCGCCGGCCAGGTGGACCCGCAGGGTCACCTCGTCACCGCACGTGGGGTTGACGTGGTGCACCTGCGCCTCGAACGGCTCGCGCAGGCCGAAGCGCACGGGGCGCTTGGAGTGCTCGAGGATGAGTTCCTGGTAGAGGTCCATCAGACCGCCACCTCCAGACCGAACATCGCAGGCACCCGGTCCAGGGCCGCGAGCAGGGCGTCGACCTCCGCCGGGGTGGTGTAGGCCGCGAAGCTGGCGCGAGTGCTCGCCTGGGCCTTCAGTGCCCGGTGCAGCGGCCAGGCGCAGTGGTGGCCGACCCGCACAGCGACGCCGCTGTCGTCGAGCACCTGCCCGACGTCGTGGGCGTGGACGTCGTCGACGACGAAGGCCACCGC
>Ga0075156_10001680_pt1 | contig 12163 bp, 7 predicted proteins | sample JI81AbrownDNA_FD_70966 | JGI IMG/M metagenome (GOLD analysis project Ga0075156, IMG submission 70966) | Wastewater effluent complex algal communities from Wisconsin, to seasonally profile nutrient transformation and Carbon sequestration -... | ecosystem: Engineered > WWTP > Effluent > Algae...
TGGAACTCGGTCATGACCACCATTTTACCTAGCCACCGTACGATTCAGGCCCCACGACACCCCATCGAGCAGCCGCACCCCGACCGCCAAGACTCGCTCATTAATCAGCATTTCCCTAGGTCCTGGATGAAGGCGGCTCCAACGGTGAGACCCTCGCGGCGGCCGGCGTCGGCGTAGATCTGTAACTGCAACGGTTTGAGTTCTTCGCCGAGCGCCGTCTTGTAGTCAACGATGGAGAGGTTATCGGCCACGCCATCGTGCTGGTCGAAGACCACATCCGCGCGCCCGCTGACGACGACGCCGTCGAGGTACAGCTCGAAAGGGCGCTCTGTAGCCCACGTCCGCTGCAACTCGTCCGTGTTGTCGGTGACGTAGGTCTGAACGAGCTTCCTGGCCTTTTCCCGCATCTCCTTATGAGCTGGCTTGTTGGCGAAAGGTAGGAAGAACTCCGAGTCCATCAGGGCGTCAATCGCGGCCGAGTCGGGCACGGTCCCCGTCGCCTTGACGTGCTCGGAGATGGTGCGCAGGACGTGGTGGACGGCGTTGCCATAGCCGATCTCGGATTGCACCGGCGGCATGAAGCCGAGTTCATTGCGGAGCAGGTAGCCCCGCGGGCACTCCATGTAGGCATCGAGTTCGCTGTAGGTGACAGTGATGCTGGTCGGTGCCTCACCGCGCGGCTCCGCATCGGTAGGAAGGCTGCCGCTGGTGGCAATCGCCTGGGCTTCGAGGATGTAGGGCGACGGCTGCCGCGACTGGGTGTTAACCCGCTGGTGCGAGGAGAGACCGACCCAGTCGCGGGCCCGGGTGAGGGCGACGTAGAAGAGACGGCGTTCCTCCGCGTCCGAACCTTCGTAGCGCGCGGCGTCGAACAGCGTGCGCGGGATCAGCCAGTTCTTCAGCGACCCGGACTTGTCCGATGGGAAGCGCCCTTCCTTCAAGGAGGGCAGGAACACCACGGGCCATTCGAGCCCCTTGGCGCCGTGGATTGTCCCGAGGGCGACCCCATTGCCGAGTATGTCGTTCTCGCCATCGAAGTCGTCGTAACTGCCGATCGCGTAGTTCGTCAGGATCAGTGCGAAGTTCTTGTAGAACCACTCGCCTCCTACGGCACCGCCGAGCTGCTCCCCTGGATGGTCCGCATCTCGCCGCGAGCGACGCGTCACCGATTCGTAGTCAGCCATGACCGCTGTGAAGCGTGCGATGGTGCCGAGCCGATTGCGCTGCATCTCGTCTGCGAGGTCCCAGTTGCGGATGCCGAGGAGGTCGGTCAGCTTGTAGAACTCGCCTACGAGACTCGGTGTCCAGTTCTCATCGTCACGCTTGGACTTCCACGTTTGCAGGTGTGTGCTCAGGGCCTGCTGCTTGGCGGCGTCGAGGCCGAAGACGGACACGTAGCGGTCGAGAAGACTGCTCAGATTGACGGATGCTCGCGTCTTCCACTTGCTCACGCTCCAGTCGACATTCGAGATCCACGCAAAGGTCGCCCCAAAGACCTCCGCCTCGGGCTGCTCGAACAGGCCCGTTCGCCCGCCTGGCTGCACAGGGATGTTCGAGAGCGCGAGGGCATCCAGTAGACGTGTGTATGCCGTCTTGCCACGCACGAGGATGGCGATGTCTCGGTAGCGGACGCCGTCCTTGTGGAGCGCCTCGATGTCGAGCGCGATCGAGTCGGCCTCGTCCTGCTCCATCAGGTGACCGATGGCGATGGAGACCGACGGCCCTGCGGATGTGCGGACTGCGGTCATCTCCTTGTTGATGCGGCCAGGGATCGACTTCGCGAACCCGTTGGCGAGCGCCACAATGTCCGGTCGCGAGCGGCGGTTCGCCAGTAGCTCGAACTTCGACACGTTGGGGTAGCGAGTCGCGAAGGCGACAATGTTCGCCACATGCGAGCCGCGCCACTGGTAGATGGCTTGATCGTCGTCACCCACTACGACCACGTCGGCCGAGCCTTGGGGCTTCGCCAGCAGCTCGATCAAGCGCTCCTGGGCGGGGTTCACGTCCTGGTACTCGTCGACGATCAGGTGCTTGAGGTTGGCCGTCACTGCCGCATGCACAACGGGGTCTTCAAGCGCGCGAACGGCCTCGACGATCTGTGTGCCAAACGACATGAAGCGGTAGTTGTCGAGCATCGCGTAGTACTTGACCAGCGCGTCCTTGAAGACACCGTCAGGGATGACGTCGAGGGCCATGTACTCGTTCTCGACGACGTCGACGGACTGCTGGAACTGCTCGATACCGGAGAACACTCGGTTGCGCTGGTCGAACTGTCGGAGGCTCAGTCGGTTGGCCTCCCGGTACAGGAGGTTGGTCAACTGGTTGGGGTCGAGCGGGGTGTAAGTCTCGAACCGAGGCACGTAGGTCTGGAGGAGGCGGAAGCAGTAACCGTGGATGGTCCCGACGTATAAGTGCGCCAGCTTATCGGTCGCGGACGGTCCGAGGAGGGCAACTGACCGCTCTCGGATGCGTTCCTTCAACTCCTCGGCGGCCTTCTCAGTGAACGTGAACGCCACGATCGACTCCGGCTGCTCGCCGTCCCTGAGGAGCGAGGCCACACGCTGGGAGACGACCTCGGTCTTTCCTGAGCCGGCGGCCGCGATGATCTGCACATTCCCACCTCGGTGAGCAACCGCAGCCGCCGCCTCCCCCTCGAGGACAGGGATTGTGTCGGTGGCGCCTGCTGTCATGGTTCCAAGGCTATTGGAGTAGACCGCCGGCTTAGTCCGCCACGGGCGTCTCTCCCGCCGATAGCCTTGCTGGGCACGACGAACGAGAGTGGGGACGCATGACCGACGATCCGGACCAGGTCGATCTGGAGACGCCAGACCTGGCTGCACGCAACAGGGCTGCCCTAGATGAACTGTTTCCCGGAGTCGCATCGGACGGCGTACTTGACGCTGCCAAGTTGGGCGAGTTGCTCGCGCTCGACGTCGCCCAAGCCGAAGAGCGCCGTGAGCGGTACGGACTGCAATGGGCAGGCAAACAGGACGCGGTTCGCTCCCTACTGACTCCGAGCAGGGCCACCTTGGTGCCTGACTTGGAACGCTCCGTTGTGTTCGATAAGGCAACGAACGTCTTCATCGAGGGCGACAACCTAGAGGTTCTGAAGCTCCTCCAGAAGGCGTACAACGACCAGATCAAGTTGATCTACATCGATCCCCCCTACAACACCGGAAACGACTTCATTTACAACGACGACTTTGCCGACGGTCTGCGTGGCTACTTGGGCTACACCGGGCAACTTGACGAAGCGGGCAACCGAATCTCGGCGGACGTCGACACTGGCGGACGCCGCCACAGCCGGTGGCTTTCGATGATGTATCCGCGGCTTCTTCTGGCTCGTAACTTGCTCACACAGGATGGGATCCTATTTGTCTCGATCGACGACAACGAGGTCAGCACTCTTCGTTTGATGCTGGATGAGGTTTTTGGACCAGAGAACTTCGTTGCCACTTTCGTTTGGGTGAGCAACATCAAAGGTCGGCAGATCTCTGGCGCCGGCCCAGCGGGGACCAAGGAGTATATTCATGTATACGCGCGGAACAAGCTCAACGTTGAGGACTTCAGAGCGTCCGCCTCGTTCCTTAAGAAGGTGATGCCTACCGTCTACAAGGGGTTCAACTATGAACTGAAGCGCGATGAGCACGGCCCGTATGTTACGAAGAACGAGCTTTACAACACCAACTCGGCTTTCAACGAAGTCACTCGTCCGAACTTGGTATACGACATTTACTACAATCCGGATTCCGGGGAGATTCGCACAGAACCTGTGTCATCGCGGCACCTTCACGAGGGCATGGATAAAATCGCACCGAAGAAGAACAACAACGGCGTGAACAAGTATCACGCCTACCGGTGGAGCAAGCAGAAAGTGCAGGCCGAAAGCTACGACCTCGACTTCCGCAAGAGCGGATCCACTTGGCGCATCTACACCAAGGTGAGGGATGTCGACTCGACCTCGGTCAAGGACCTGTTCATGGATGTGAGCACAAACAATGGTTCGGCGGACTTGGAATCCATCGGAATCAGCCCGGCTTGGTTTGACTATCCGAAGCCAGTAGGTCTGTTGCAAATTCTAGTTGATCTCGCAACCGACAAGGACTCCATTGTCCTTGACTTCTTCGCTGGCTCGGGTTCAACGGCGCACGCTGTTGCGATGCAGAACGCGCGGGATGGAGGTTCGAGAAGGTCGTTGATGGTGACGCTGCCAGAACCACTTCCGGTTGATTCGGATGCCCGAGCTGCCGGGTTGGAGTACATCACCGACATCACCTACAAGAGGTTGGTGGCTCTCTCTGAGAGCGTTGAAGGCGCGGCATCCCGGGGGCTGAGGGTCGTTTCGTTGGCCCAGAGCAGGTTCCGGACAACTGAGACGGTCGAAGGCGAACTGGACCTTGCGAGTTCCACGCTGGCCGCAGGTCTCGATGACATCCGTGCTGTCGCCGCCGAGGTGCTGCTGAAGGAAGGCGTGCGACTCGACGCAGAGTGGTTGGAGCACGAGTTTGGGACAGTCACCGTGCAGGTGTCCGGCGGAGTTGCGGTTGTCGTCGGCAAGGGTCTCGACGTTGCCACTGCCGAGAAGGTGTTCGATCTGGATCCCAAGCCGCGCGTCGTCGTCTTCCTTGAGGATGAACTTGCTGGGCAGGATGCCCTGAAAGCCAACCTCGTCGCGAACGCGAGGTCGCACGGCATCACGGTGAAGACGGTCTGATGCCGGTCGAGATCAAGTTCGACGGCGGCCAGCAGTATCAGCTGGACGCGATAGATGCCGTTCTCGAAGTCTTCAACGGAAATGAGGAGCAGGGCCGCTCGGAGGTGGCCGACCTGGTTCTCGACGACGGGACGCTCGATGCCCTCGACAGGGTGGTCATTGGGAACCAGCTGGTGCTGTCCTCGGAGCAGCTGCGTCGGAATCTAAGAGCAGTGCAGGACAAGCCCGTGCTCACGGGGGATGGTGGCGAGACTCCTGCCATTCCCGAGAGCTTGCGCCAGAATTGGGTCGAGGGCGAAGTCGTGCCTGACCTCAGCGTCGAGATGGAGACCGGTACCGGCAAGACTTACGTCTACATTCGAACGTGCTTGGAGATGCACAAGCGGTACGGCTTCTCGAAGTTCGTGATCGTCGTGCCAGGTGTGGCGATCCGCGAGGGCGTGAAGTCGAGCCTTGCGCTGCTGAAGCCGCACTTCAAGGAGCTCTACCCGGACTCGCAGTACGAGTTCATGGTGTGGGACTCGTCGAGGCGGCAGATGGCAAGCGATTTCGTCCGGGACTCCAGGCTCAAGATCATGGTTATCAACCTGGAAGCCTTCAAGAGCGAGGACAACATCTTTCGGCGCAAGGACCCTGAGTTCAACGGTGGCTATGCGCCGCAGGAGCTGATCGGCGCCTCACACCCTGTCGTCATCATGGACGAGCCGCAGAACATGGAGTCGCCGGCGAGCAAGAGGGCGATCGCGTCACTGGCTCCGCTCGCCAAGCTGAGGTACTCAGCCACCCACACGGACCCGAAGCACCTCGTCTACAGGCTCACCCCTGTGGACGCGTACGACCTGAGGCTGGTGAAGCGCATCGGCGTACTGTCAGTCACGAAGGACGAAGATCTCAACGGTGCGTACGTCGAGGTCTCAAGGATCACCGCTACACCCAGCGGTGTCACAGCCACCGCGAAGATCTTTAGAACCAGCGCGGGCAAGACGAGGCTGACCCGGATCACTCTGCGCAAGGACATGGACCTGTTCGACGAGAGCGGCCAACGCGGCGTCTACCAAGGCTGGACAGTCGAGGACATCCACCCCGGTCAGAACGGCGAGCGCGGTTATGTCGAGTTCGGCAACAGAACGCACCTCCACGAAGGGGTCGGGACTACCTCAGAGGAGGAGCAGCACCAACGGCTGATGCTCCGCCAAGCCGTCGAGAGCCACTTCGAGAAGGAGCTCCAGCTCAAGCTTCAGTTGCGACGCGGCCTTCTCGCGGCGGCGATGAAGCCGCTCACGTTGTTCTTCATCGACTCGGTGGCGAACTACCATCCCGCTGACGGCAAGCTCCGCCAGTGGTTCGAGCAGGAGTACGAGATCGTGCGATCCGACGCTCGGTTCCGCTCGCTCGAAATGCCCGACCTCGACGTGGTGCACGACGGCTACTTCGCCGTCTCCAACAGGGGTGTTCCCGAGGACGTGTCGAATCGCGGACTCGAAGGGGCGAAGGTGGCGTCCGCGCTGGAGCGGATCATGAAGAACAAGGAGAGACTCCTCAGCTTCGACGACCCTCTGCGTTTCATCTTCAGCTACGCGGCCCTAGCCGAGGGCTGGGACAATCCCAACGTCTTCACCATCTGCAACCTCCAGCACGGCCGCTCAGAGATGCGAAAGCGCCAGCAGGTCGGACGAGGGTTGCGTCTGCCAGTCATGGTCGATGGTGAGCGTTGCCGCAATGACGACATCAACGTCGTGACCGTGATCGCCCACGAGGACTTCTCCAAGTTCGCCGACGACCTCCAGAAGGAGATAGAGGACGATACCGGCATCAAGTTCACCGGCCGGATCGTCAACCTCAAGAAGGACAAGATCAGCCTGCAACTCAAGGAGAAGGTGCTGCTCGACCCGCAGTTCATTGAACTGTGGGAGAAGATCTCGCGAAAGACGACGTACGAGTTGGCGTTCTCGACCGACGACGTCGTCGCCGATGCGGTTCGCCGCATCAACGCGATGCCTGCGATCGAGCCCATCAAGTTCCGCCTCGCGAGGCACTTGGCCAACATCAACTACGAAGGCATTACATCGAGCAACGCCGAGGACCGTGGCGCTGTCGCTGTAAGCGGGGTCCGAAAGCTCCCTGACGTGGTCGGAGAACTCACCCGGCGCGTGCCGCTCACCCGGGCGACCATCGTTCGGATCCTCTCCGACATCGACGACCTCGGCCAAGTGAAGCTCAACCCGTCGGTATTCATGGACCAGGTTGAGCGTGCCATGAAGGATGCGCTTTACGCCCGGGAGGCCGAGGGGATCGTCTACAAGCAGACGGGAGACGCCTGGAGAGCCGAGCTGTTCAAGGAATGGCACCAAAGCGAGACAATCGCGCCGGCTTCGATGGTGGTCGACGTCACGAAGAGCATTACTGACCAAATCGTGTGCGACTCGGGCATCGAGAAAAAGTTCGCACTGTTCTTGGAAGAGCGAGAGGACGTGCCTCTATTCATCAAGTTTCCGCACTGGTTCAAGATCGACACACCTTTGCACGGCTACAACCCGGACTGGGCATTCGTGCGTGAGTATCCCGACGGGAAGTATCTCTGTCTCGTTCGGGAGACTAAGGGCACGGACCAGCTCGAAGAACTGCAGTGGGAGTCGGAGGGTTGGAAGATCAAGTTCGGCTCAGCTCACTTCAAGGAACTCAAGGTCGACTACTCCTGGGGAAACGACCCGAAGGTTCTCATCGAGGTCTCGCCCGAAATCGCCGCACCCGGGGGCATCTAGAGCGATGACTGTGCCGGGCACCTTCAACCCGCGCCAGCCACCCGCTTGTGGCGCCTCGCTTCTCCAGACGGGCTGACTTGCGCATGCCGGAGTCAGGGCTTCCTGCCGGCCTCAATCATGGAGGACACGTTCTCGGCGATGGCGGCGAGGTAGTCAACGTCTGCGCGCTGGTAGCGAAGGGCGGTCTTGGAGGAGGTGTGTCCTCCGATGGCTTGGACGGCCTTGAGGTTGCCGCCGGAGAGCCGGTAGCTCCAGGTGAGGCCGGTGACGCGAGTGCCGTGGAAGATGTAGCCGCCTTGATCCGCGAGAAGCTCGCGGACGCGCAGGGATTCGTCGCTCTCGGGTTCGCCAGTCGCGGCGGCGAGCTCGAGCGCCTCGGCCTCGAGGTCGGTAGCGACTTGTAGGCAGGCCTTCTTGAAGATCTTCAGCCAGGCGGCCGAGCGGATTGGTCCGCCGTCGGCAGCGCGCCAGAACAGTAGGCCGGAGCGTCCGATCTGGGTGTGGTCTCGCAGGTGGGTCTTCACCGCATCCAGCAGCGCAGCTGGAATGGGAAGGGTTCGCGTGGCGACGCCCTTGCGCGCTGTCTTCAACGCTCCGATCTCAACCCTCCCTTCGGCCTCCTTCACTGCGCGGGACACGGCGACGGTCGGCATGTTCCCGCCCAGGCTGAAGTCGCGTCGCTGCAGGGCTCGGACCTCGCCGGAGCGCAGGCCGAGTACGCCGCCCAGCAGCACGCCGAGACGCAGCCGCTCAGGCATCGCGTCAGCGATCCGGAACAGCATCGGAATTGGCAGCGGCGCCAACTCGCGCTCGCGCGACACCTGGGCTTGAGCTGCCGCTTTGACCTTGACCGGGTTGTTGTCGACAAGTTCGTCCTCGACGGCGGCGTTCATTATCGCCCGCAGGAGGTCGTAGGCCTGCCGGCAGGATGACTCGCGGGCCTTCACGGGCATGTTCTGCCACCAGGCGCGGACGTGGGCTCGGGTCAGTTCGGTGACCCGGATGTCGCCGATGCCGTGCTGGACGACAGGCTCGCCCTTGGTCATTCCGCGGTGGTTCGAAGTCGCTGGCTCACCGAGGATGTAGTGCTTCAGTAGGCCTCGGTACCGGTCTCGGGTGCCGGCGGAGAGGTCGTCACGTTCGACGTACTGCCTGCCGTAGACCTCGATGGTGGGCAGCGCTTCGGCTGCTCGCCTGGCTCGTTCTGCTTCGAGGCGTTCCTTCTCGAGCCGCTGGTATCGCTCGAACGGGGGAGTCCAGGTGCCCCTGTCGATCAGGTCGCGTTCTCGTCCTAGCCAGGCCCAGGCGTCGCCGCTGGTGTCGAATGTCGACAGCGCTGTGAAGCGCGTGCCCTCAGCTACGCCCCAGACGCCTCCGTGAACGTAGGACGCCTGATAGCGGCCGGACCGGATCTGGCGGACCTTGCCCCAGTTTCGTCTGCTCGCCACCACCTCGTGCTACCGCCTCTCGCGCATCTCGTATCCTGGATCGCGCTCAGGGCCTCCATTCCGTGCCCCGAAAGTGCCCCGAGATTCCGTCCGCATACCTATGAACAGCTAGGCGCTCACCCGCAAACAGCGAACAAAAGACCTAGTCAGAAGCAAGTTTATGCCGCTGGCTAGGTGCTCGCAAGCAGTGGGCCGTCGAGTTCGAATCTCGTATCCTCCGCCAGTTGATTCCGCCCAATCAGACCGGGGTTCGCTTGTGCGCGCGGCCCTGCCGGGTTGACTGCCCGACGTGACTAGGACGTCCTTCGTGCTTCAGCCTGCTGTGCCGGCCATCGCGAACAGAGCTCGGATCCTCGCAAAGGCCAAGCGTCGACTGATGGTGGAGATGGCGATGGTCGCCCGCTCGCCCCGGTGCTCCATCGCGCGTATGTGGATCAATCACATCGATGAAAGTTTCCACAACGAGCGCTAGTGTTGCATTGTGGACGTCCAACTGTTCCAGAACACGCCATACGGCACACTCGTCCCGATCAGCGGGTCGCTTCCGAGCGGTACCCAGTGGGATCACTGGGCGTTCCTCCCTGACCCGCTCGAAGACGAGAGCCCTGAGTTGAGCGGGCGAGCGTATCGACAAGTGGCGGATGCCCGGGCAGCCCTGGCGGCATTGGACTCGACCGCGCAGCGCCTACCCAACCCGAGGCTCTTCAGGAGTTCGGCGCTGCGCCTGGAAGCTCAATCCACTGCCGCGCTGGAGGGCACGTACGAGCCGCTGGCAAGAGTTCTGACCGCCGACTCCGACGACGTGCAGGACCCTTCGCTGCGCGAGGTGCTCAACTATGTTGCCGTCGCCGAGTCCGCCTTCGGGTGGGCGGAGCAGGGCCGTGGCTGGGGCGTGTCCTCGCTGGCGAACCTCCAAGAAGTGCTGGTGAAGGGAACGCCGTCTGAGCGCGAGCACTCCGGGCAGGTGCGTCAGGTCCAAGTAGTGATCGGTCGTCGGGACGGAGTTCCTGCGAGCGAGAGTCCGATCAAGGCGGCCCGGTACGTGCCGCCACCTCCAGGTGCAGATCTCGAGGCCCGCCTTCGGGATCTGATCGCCTGGATGCAGGTTGACCACGGGGGGCGGATTGATCCTGTCGTCGCTGCGGCCATGGGCCACTACGAGTTCGAGGCGCTCCATCCCTTCCATGACGGCAACGGGCGGCTCGGGCGACTGTTGATCGTTCTGCAGCTCTACGAATCGAACGTTCTCACCGAGCCAACCCTGTCTGTCTCGACCTGGTTCGAGGCCCGCCGAACGGAGTACTACGACGCCCTGCTGGGAGTGTCGATGGACGGCGACTGGTCCACCTGGATCGAGTTCTTTGCGCAGGTCTTGGCCGATTCCTCCCAGGCGGCACGGAGGAGGATGCTGGCCCTGGCGAGCGTTCAGGCAGAGTTGAAGCACCAGCTTCAAGCAACGCCGATCCGCACAGGCAACGCGCGGCTTCTCGTCGACCTCGCCATCGGCCAACCCACCTTCACCGTCGCGCAGGCAGCCCGAGCACTGGGCATCGGAAACGCCGGTGCAAAGAAGCTGATCGACTCCCTTGTCACCCACGGCATTCTCGCCCCCTATGGCGAACGGGTGTACTCCCGGCGCTTCCACGCACCACGAGTCTTGGACGTACTGCTAGAGCGATAGCACGCGGCGCTTGTCGTCAGGGTCAGGTGGGCGGCGGCTGACGGTCTGTCCAGTGGCGATCGTCCAGCAGGGGGTGATTGGCGTTCGTTCGCTTACGCAGGTGGAGGAACCGTGAGCCGTTGCCGCACGTACCTCCCGCGCATGATGCGCTAAGCCGACGAATGCGGACGGAGCCCTACCCTCTCTTCATGGCGAACATCCTGGTCACGGGTTCCTCGGCGGGACTGGGTCTCAACGCGGCGCACGCACTAGTGGCTCTCGGTCATCGGGTGATCGTGCACGCCCGTGACGAGTCTCGCGTGCCGAAGGAGGCACGTGACAAGCCCTGGCTCGGCGTTCTCACTGGAGACCTGTCCGACCCCGAACAAACTCGCTCGGTGGCCGCACAGGCCAACCGGTTCGGTCGTCTCGACGCGGTGATTCACAACGCTGGCGCCCTGCATGCCCCAGCGGCCCTACCGGTGAACGTGTTCGCCCCCTTCGTCCTGACAGCACTGATGAACAAGCCTGCTCGACTGATCTACCTGACCAGCTCCATGCATCGCGGGGCGTCCATCGACCTGAACCGGCTGACCTCGGGAAACGCCACGTACAGCGACACCAAGCTGTGGGTGACCGCCCTGGCCCTGGCGTTCGCCGCACGCTGGCCTGAAACGTCCAGTCATGCCGTCGATCCTGGCTGGGTGCCCACCCGAATGGGCGGACCATCAGCGCCGGACGACCTCGCGGCCGGCCACCGAACGCAGGTATGGCTCGCCACCGCAGAGGCGGTCACACCCGCGACGGGCGGCTACTGGCACCACGAGCGCGAGCAGCGTCCGGATCCACGCGCACCTGACACGAGCTTTCAGACCGACCTGATTCGGGCTCTACAGGACGCCACCGGAATCAGACTCGATGCCTCCGGCGCGGTGAATGGGCGGTAATCGCGACTAGGGGCGCGGAGTCCCGGGACGTCCCCTTCGACTGCGGATAAACCAACATCACGGGGATTGCGCCTCGGCACTCCGCCACGTGCTGGGTACGGTTCCAGCGCCTCCGGTCAGCGAGGGTTGACCAGCCGACCCAGGGAGTAGCGGGCGATCGGGGCATAGCCGAGCACCACTGGCCAGAGACCGCGCGCCACCAGCCACGCGGTGCTCAGCTGATCCAAACCCGACGGCGCAACGTTGACTCCGTGGTCGAAGGACACGCCCAGCGGACCGCTTCGCACACTCCACGACCAGGTGCGAGCCTTCTCGTCGACAGCGTCGATCTGAAACTCCGCGACGACACCCCCGACACCGGTGACCCGACCGCTGGTACCCGGCCGGATCACCGGTTCTGAGTAGTCGATCTCACGCAGGTGGGGTGCCCACTCCGTCCACCGCGCGGGCCTGGTGTACCGCTGCCAGGCCTCGTCAGCAGGCAACGAGCCACTCGCCGACAGGCGCAACGCGCCCAAGAGAAGGGAACTCACCTGCCGGCCTCTGGTCTCAGAGCCGGTCGTCGCGGTGCTCGACGACATTGGTGCGGCGCGTGGCCTGCGCGTTGGTGATCAGTCCGAGGATCACTGCAA
>Ga0075156_10001683_pt1 | contig 12143 bp, 8 predicted proteins | sample JI81AbrownDNA_FD_70966 | JGI IMG/M metagenome (GOLD analysis project Ga0075156, IMG submission 70966) | Wastewater effluent complex algal communities from Wisconsin, to seasonally profile nutrient transformation and Carbon sequestration -... | ecosystem: Engineered > WWTP > Effluent > Algae...
ATTCCGTCTTGCAAAAAAATTAATCTTTTATGACCAATTAGCACTGCATAGTAGCTGCGATACACATTACTTTTTATACTGTCTTTTACAATATCAATATTGCTACTCACATATTTCATAGATGTTGAACGTGCTTTTAAGCCTACAAATACATCTGGTTGAAACAATAATTGCTGTACCGTAAATCCAGCACTAGCTTGCCATGGCACCCCAAACTGTGCAGGAATAGTTCCAAAACTATTTGGCATTGTTATGGCAGTTCCACTTCCATTTCTTACTCCTTCTTGGCTTAAAACACCATACACTGCAGGCGACAAAAAATCGGGTAAAACCGTTACAGGAATATTAAAAAAATGCTGAACACTTACACTACCATTTATAGAAGGTAAGGCTGCACCTGTAATTTCCCTGTTTTTTTCCCATTGCAAAACCGAATCTAGCTTTACATTTTTTAATTCAATTACATTTTTAAACGCTACTTCAACCGCTTCGTTGGCACTAATGGTATATTTTTTTGATGTGGGTTGTGCCACAGCAAATTGCACCCAAGCCAGCAAAGGAAAAAGCAGCCATTTTGATGATGGATAATTCATGATTTGATTATTATACTTGTTTATATTTATTAATTAATTGATATCCTTTTTCAGATAGGATGCCATGTAAAAAATGCTCCATTATTTGATGGGATAGGTTTACTAGATTGTATTTTGATGCAGGAAAAATTTCTTGATCAAACATTAGCCAAATACTAGCCATTCTAAAACGAGCTAAAATTTCTATATCAAAATCGTTTCTGTAGTTTCCCTCTTCAATGCCTTTTTCAATATTCTCCATTATCATTTTAACCATGTTTTCGTGCATATATTGGTTAAATTTTATAAAGGTGGTGTGGTGAAACTTTTTAAGGTCGTGCAGTATTAACGGATTTAAATTTCTAAAATCATCATCTAAATGTTGCATTAATAAAAATATCTCTTCTATTGCATTTTGGGCTCTTGTTTTACATAACTCACAATCGTTATTGGTTTTTGCAAACTCTTGCATCATTATTTCATCTACCAAAGCATCTTTATCTGCAAAAAATTGATATATAGTTTTTTTACTAATACCAAGATTACTAGCAATTTCGTCTAAAGTAACTGCTCGTAATCCAAATTTTCTGAACAACTCATCTGCCTTGTGCAATATTCTGTCTTTTGTATCCATTGAGGCAAAACTAAAGAAACTTATAGAATATTTAAAGTTTCCTTAGTGTTAAGTGGTAATATAATATGGATGAATGGCTTTTTACATTTAATGTAGGTTAGAAAATACAAAAACAGAAAAACGCAGAGCCAGAAAAATTAGTTTAGTTTAAAATATGGAACTTTTGTCCATTTTTTGGAATAACGAGGAATTGGCTTCATTTAAGTAGGTTTCTATCAATATCCTAACACGAAAATTTGTTTAATATAAACACAAGCTTGGTCTATTTTCTTGAAACAAAAAAAGATATTTGCAATTAAACTTTGCTATAGCATTCAATTTGTTTATTGAAAATGCATACTTAGCTTATTTGGCATAAATTTTGACGCATATATTTTGGTTTTTCATAGGATATTGGATTTTAAAAACAGGGTAAGATTTCTATCTTCGCCCTTTTTTTATGCCAAAAAACTTATAAAAAATTAAATTAGGCAAAAGTTATTTCAATCACTCGATTAAAATATTGATTAAATATCATACCATTTTTGCCTTTTTTACTAAAAATGTCTTTTTTGTACCACCAAGCTTAGGCTTTATCGTTTCATTTTTACAAAAATTTTAGAAAATGAAACGTAAACAATTTTTAAAAAACAGCTTATTGGCTTTACCCGCTTTAAGCTTTATACATGTACTAAAAGCATCTCCAAATAAAAATATCAACCCAAAACCCTTTATTGTAGATGCTTCAAAATCTAGATTTGGAGATGTAGTAAAATTTTTAGGTGTACATCCCAACGACTTAAAAATTTCTAGCAAAGACACCAACGGGGCTTTAAGTGTTTTTGAATACACTGGTTTAGGAAAAGTTGGCCCTAATTTGCATATACATTTTAACCAAGACGAAATTTTTTGTGTTACTGAAGGAAAATATAGATTTGTTGTTGGAGAAGAAACACATGTGCTCGAAGCTGGTCAAACTATTTTTTTACCCCGAAATATTCCTCACACTTGGATACAATTAAGCGATAAAGGAAAGATGATTTACATGCTTCAGCCTGCTGGTAAAATGGAAGAATTTTTTGTGTTGATGAATAGCCTAAAAACTAGACCTACGAAAGAAGAAATGGATAAATATCATGCTGAACATGATATGAAAGTTGTTGGTCCGCCTTTAACTCTTTAAATTAGTTGCTTGATACTTAAAGATTTTATACCTGCACCACAAGTTAAAGAGTTTGTACAGTTGTATAGAATTGTGCATTTACAGTTTAATGCTGGTACATCCATTCCTCCAAAAGCTTATCCACCTAGGCCAGAGCAATGCTTGGCATTTTATCCTTTTGATACCGAAGTAGTAAAGTATTCTAGCAGTAACTTAGTTAAAAAAGATATTCCAGTAGTTTTTTATGGTCAATTTACTGAAGTTACGAATAGAATTATTGGTAGCCATTTTTTGGTGTTTCAAATCATTTTTTATCCTGGTGCTGTGTACAAATTATTTGGCATCCCTTCCACTACTCTAATTAATGAGTATTTAAATGCAGAAGATATTTTGGGCAATGAGGTTCATTTAATAAACGAGCAACTGCATTTTGCCAAAACTTATGAAAATATGGTGCAAATTGCCAATCAATTTATTGAAAAATTAATACAGAACCAACAAAAAAGTAATCACTATATCGATGATGTTTGTAAAAAATTGCTTTTTTCAAATAATCCATTTTCGCTTATAAATGCAGCTAAAGATTCTTTTTTAAGCACCAAACAATTTGAGAGAAAGTTTAAAGAACGCACAGGCATTAATCCTAAACTTTTCGAAAGGATTGTGAAATTTGATAATGCTTTTAGGTATAAAAACGCTAACCCAAATGCAGATTGGCTAAAAGTTGCTATTGAATGCAACTATTATGACTATCAACATCTAGCAAAAGCCTACAAAGATTTTTGTGGTTTAAGCCCAACAGCTTTCCATAATATAGAAAACAAAGCTCCAGAACGAATATTTGGGCTAAGTGAAGGATATTATAAATAATTTTTACAAAAAAAACGAGTTTGGCACGATTATTCGATTAATAAATCGGTTTTTTAAGGGTTTAGGGTTGAAAAGGCAGCTCCTTCTTTTGGAGTTGCTTTTTTTATTCACTAAATACGTATTGGCATTTTATTTTAAGCCCATATCATTTACAATAGCAGCAATACGAGCATCTAACTCAGCATGTTTAGCATCAAAATCTCCTCGATTTTCTAAAGTAGTTTTTACACTAAAATAGAATTTTATTTTTGGTTCAGTACCACTTGGTCTTGCACTAATTTTGCTTCCATCTTCAGTAATAAATTGTAACACATTGCTTTTTGGTAAATCTATTGCCCAATTTTGACCATTTAAAAGGTTTTTGCCTGTTTGTAGTTCGTAATCTAATAGTTGTACCACTTTACTACCATTTATGGTTGCAGGTGGGTTGCTACGATAATTACTCATCATATCTGCAATTTCTTTAGCCCCATTCATTCCTTTTTTGGTAATGCTAATTAAGCTTTCTAAATAAAAGCCATATTGCATGTACATATCAATCATTTTATCGTACAAGCTTTTTCCGTTTGCTTTTTCAACAGCTGCCATTTCACATAATAAAGCTACGGCACTTACAGCATCCTTGTCTCTTATTTGGTCGCCAATCATTAAGCCAAAGCTTTCTTCTCCACCAACAATATAGTTTTCTTTGCCTTCTTTTTCTTTAATTAAACTAGCAATCCATTTAAAACCAGTAAGTACATTGTAGCAGTTTATACCATTTTGTTTGGCAACCTCGTTTATCATTTCTGTTGTAACAATAGTGCTTATTACCATGTCATTGGGTTGAGAAACGCCTTTGTTTTTTCGAGCTTCTATCATATAAGCAAAAGCTAAAACGGCTGTTTGGTTTCCGTTCATTAAAACCCACTCACCCTTATGGTTTTTTACTCCAATACCAACTCTATCAGCATCAGGATCGGTTCCCAACAAAATATCTGCATCTAAGGATTTGGCTTTTGCCAAACCAATACTCATAGTTTCTGTTTCTTCTGGGTTTGGATAACCTACTGTAGGAAAATTACCATCTGGAGTTGCTTGTTCTTCTACAACAGTAACATTAGTAAAGCCAAAAGCTTTCAATGTTTTTGGCACAACTGTTATTCCTGTGCCATGTATAGGTGTATAAACAATTTTTAAATCATGTTGATTTTTAATAGCTTCTGGATTAAGGCTTAGGCTTTTAATCATGGCAATGTAAGCATCATCCATTTTTTCGTCCAAAAGCGTAATGTTTGCTTCGCCACCAGTCCACAAAACATCATCTACACTTCCTATAGCTTCAACCTCTTTTATTACATTTTTATCGTGTGGGGGTACAAGTTGTGCACCATCATCCCAATAAGCTTTATACCCATTGTACTCTTTAGGGTTGTGGCTTGCTGTACACACCACACCACTTTTACAACCCAAGGATCTTATAGCAAAACTTAATTCTGGGGTTGGTCTTAATTCGCTAAATAAATAAACTTTTATACCATTTGCAGCAAAAACATTGGCCGTTGTTTCGGCAAAAAATCTACTATTATTTCTACTATCGTGTCCTACACATACTTTTATTTCTTGGTTTGGAAACGACTTTTTTAAATAATTTGCCATGCCTTGTGTAGCCATACCAACAGTGTACTTGTTCATTCTGTTTGTACCAACACCCATTACACCCCTTAAACCACCAGTTCCAAACTCTAGGTTTCTATAAAAACTATCTTCTAAATCGGCTAGATTAGTTTGTTGCAAATTTTTTATGGCTTCTTTTGTTTCGTTGTCGTAGTTGCCATTTAGCCAATTGCTAATGTTTTGTAGGGCAGTTGCATTCATTATATATTGTAATTTATTGTTGGCAATTTTAAGGAAATTTGTTTAGTAAAAACAGGGTGTGTAAAGTTTATTTATATGAATTGATATTTTTTATAAATGTGAGTATGTATAGAAATAAATGGTTAGGAAAGTTTTTAAAACTCACAAACAAATTATTTTCTTTATTTTTTTTAGCCAAACTTTAATCATATTCCATCTTTTGCCTTTTATTCTCTTATTTTAGCAAATCTTAATTTTTTAGATGATTGAAGCAATAATTACTGGATTTACATTAGGAATTTTACTAGCCATAAGTATTGGCCCTGTAATTTTTGCTATTATAAAACAAAGCTTAAATAATGGACACAAGGCAGGGTTGGTATTTGTAGCTGGTGTAAGTTTTAGCGATGTTTTATTGGTTACAATTTGCAATTTAGTTTCAACATTTATTGAAAAAGCATTAACACACCAAAAAGCCATTGGAATTTCTGGCAGTGTTTTTTTATTTGTTTTAGGAATTTATACTTTGTTTTTCAAGAAAGTTTCGGTTGATGAAAACGGTGGTTTACAAGAAAAAACATTTAATACAAAACAGTATTTAGGGATTTTTTTAGCTGGTTTTTTTATGAATATTCTTAATCCTGGTGTATTTATATTTTGGCTTGCTGCAACCTTAAAGGTTCAATCGCAAATTATTGGCGAGTTGCATCCTGTACGTTACTTATTTACAGTTTATATAGTTTGCCTTGGTTTTGTATTGCTTACAGATATTGCCAAAGTTATTCTTGCAAATAAAATTCGTCCAAAACTTACTTTACATAATTTACAATTGGTAAACAAAATTTCGGGCGTTATTTTGTTGGTTTTTGCAGTATCATTAGCTTGGGGAGCTTTCAACTTATCATTAAAGCATTAATAATTTGTTGCGTGCAATTAAGCAAGCACCAATTACTCCAGCAGATTCGCCCAGTTTGCTACTTTTTAGTTGTGTATCGTTATTAACTAAACTCAAAGAATATTTATTAATAGCACTTTTAGTTGGCAATCGTAAGTAATCGCCACTTTCTGCTAAAATACCTCCTAAAATTACCAGTTCAGGATTAAATAAATTTATTAAAGCAGATATTGCCTTACCTAATAAGTCGCCCATTTCGGCCAAAAGCTCAATCATTAAAACATCTTCATTTTTGGCAGCCTCAATTAAATCTTCGAGCTTTAAATCATCTATATTTTTGTATTTTGAAGTAAGTATAGATGCGTTTCCTTGCTGCAACTTTTCTTTTGTTTTTCTAAGCAAAGCAATGCCCGACACTTCTGTTTCTAAACAACCTTTTTTACCACAACCACAAATAATATCATTGTTAAAAAATGGTATATGTCCAAACTCTCCACTAAATCCACTTCTTCCGTAATATACTTTGCCATCAATTATAATTCCAGAGCCTGTGCCATGGTCTAGGTGAATGTATAAAATGTTTTTCTCGTTTTGTACTACACCATGTAAAAACTCTCCATAAGCCATGGCGTTGCTATCGTTTTCTAAAAAAGCCTTAACCCCAATTTCTTTTTCAATTATGGCTGCCAATGATTCTTCTTGAAAATGAAAATAACTGTAACTATATCCTGTATTATTATTAATTCTACCAGAAAGGTTGATGCCCATTCCCAAAATTTTCTCTTTAGGCAGACCTGTTTCTTTAATAAATTTATTAATAATATCAATTAAAGCATTTAAGCTTTTTTGTGTGTTTTCTAGAGGATACTCAATTTTTTGCTCTGTGGTTATGATGTGCTTTTTAAAATCAATCATACCAATATTTACATAGTAGCGTTTAACATCTACACCAATAAAATAGCAAGCGGTATTAAGCAAACCATAAATATTGGCTCTTCTTCCTCCTGTACTATCTACTTTACCCATGTCTGTAATCAACCCTTCTTCCATTAATTCGTTTAACAAACTGGTAATTTTAGGGGTGCTTATATTTAACTCTTTTGTAAGTTCAGGAATGGTAAGGTCGCCAACTACATCTAAATGTTTAAGTATAGATTTTTTTAAGGATCTATTCTTATACGCTACATTGCTACTTACAGAATCTTCTGAAAAAAAATCAACTAAAGTTTGTTTTTGCATCATCGTTATAAAAAATATTTTTATTAAGTTTCTATAGTTTCCACATTATCAAATGTAATAAATGCTTTGATTTAAAATCCTTTTTTTTAAAATAGTTCTTAAAAACTCAACTAACTAAAAATAATTACAAAGTTTGATTGTTTTACTAAAAATTAATAATAACATTGCATCGCTTTAAGTTTTTATTAACAAGTTTTTTATGATTGCAACCACACTGCCAATAAACTCAACTACTAATACATTAGCTAGTTACGCCAGTTTGTATTACAACGAACTGGTAGATAATATTCTTCCATTTTGGTTGCAAAACAGTATAGACAAAGAACATGGGGGATTTTTTACCTGCTTAGACCAAGAAGGCAAAATTTACGATACAGATAAGTTTATGTGGCTGCAAGGAAGGCAAGTGTGGACATTTAGCTACATGTATAACCATGTGCAACAAAACCAAGAATGGTTAAAAGTAGCTCTACATGGTGCTAATTTTATGGAAAAATTTGGTAGAGATGCAGATGGTAATTGGTATTTTTCGCTTACAAAAGATGGAAAACCATTGATACAGCCATACAATATTTTTAGCGATTGCTTTGCAACTATGGGCTTTTCATCGTTATACAAAGCAACTCAAAATGAGAATTATAAAAAAATTGCTATTGATACCTTCGATAATATTATCAAAAGACAACATAATTGGAAAGGTAAATACAATAAAGCTTACCCGGGTACAAGAAGTTTAAAAAACTTTTCGCTACCTATGATATTGTGCAATTTAGCTTTAGAGCTAGAACATATTTTAGGCGAAGAAAAAGTAAACGAGTTTATACCTACAGTAATTCACGAAGTGATGGACGTTTTTTATAATCCAGAACTTGGTGTGGTTTTAGAAAACGTGTACGAAGATGGAAGTTTTTGTGATAGTTATGAAGGTAGGGTTTTAAACCCTGGCCATGCCATTGAAGCCATGTGGTTTATTATGGATTTAGGAAAACGCTTGGGCAACAACGCATTAATTGATAAAGCTTGTACCATAATGCTACAAACTTTAGAATATGGATGGGATAAAAAATACGGTGGTATCTTTTACTTTTTGGATGTAAAAGGGCACCCAACACAACAACTAGAATGGGATCAAAAGCTTTGGTGGGTGCATGTAGAAACCCTTGTAGCCCTTGCAAAAGGCTATAAACTTACTGGCAACCAAGACTGTGCCAAATGGTTTAAAAAAGTACACGATTATAGTTGGAGTAAATTTAAAGACCCAGAGCATGGCGAATGGTTTGGTTACTTAAATAGGCAAGGTGAGGTTTTACTAAATCTTAAAGGTGGAAAATGGAAGGGTTGCTTTCATATGCCTAGAGCTATGTATCAGGTTTGGAAAACCCTTGGTGATTAAAGAAGTTAATTGTTAAGAAATTATAAAACTCATTTTGAGCTTAGTATCATTTGCTATTTTGTATGAAAAAAAACTATGCACTCTAATAAAAACATCATTCTAACTTTACTGTTGCAAGCAGCTTCCTTTTTTGCAATAGCACAAAAAACCATTAAAACCGATGTGCTAATAATTGGTGGTGGTGCAAGTGGTACAGCTGCTGCTTTACAAGCTGCACGTTTAGGAGCAAAAGTTGTATTGGTAGAAAATACAACATGGCTAGGTGGAATGATAACTGCTGCTGGTGTAAGTGCCTTTGATGGCAACCACAATATGCCAAGTGGAATTTGGGGAGAATTTAGAGAGCATATTTACAAAAGATATGGAGGCCCTAATAAGGTTGCAACAGGCTGGGTAAGCAACACATTGTTTGAACCACATGTTGGTGATAGTATTTTTAAACAAATGGTGGCTCAAGAAAAAAATATTACTGTACTATATAATACAAGATTTACCAATTTATTATTAAAAAACAATCAGGTATTAGGGGCAAACTTACTTAATGTTAGAAGGCTTAAAGAAAATCAAAGATTTATTGTTTATGCCAAACAAACCATTGATGCAACAGAGTTGGGCGAAGTAATTTTAGCCGCCAAAGTACCTTTTGATATTGGGCTAGAAGCTAGTAAAGAAATAAATGAAGATGCTAAAGTGCCTTTTACAAAACCAATTATACAAGACCTTACCTATGTTGCCATTTTAAAAGATTATGGTACTGAAGATAAAACAATTCCAAAGCCAGAAAACTATAATCCAATGGAATTTGATGGTTGTTGCAACGAGTTTTGTAGTAAACCCGAAAAACTAACCAGTAATGTAACTGCACAAAAAATGTTGGAATATGGCAAACTACCCAATGGTAAATACATGATTAACTGGCCAGGAAAAGGTAACGATTTTTATACTAATATTTTAAATCAAACGCCTTTACAACAGCAACAATCCATAAATGCAGCAAAAGCCAAAACAATACGTTTTATATATTTTTTGCAAACCCAATTTGGTTTTAAAAATTTAGGAATTGCAGATGATGAATATCCAACATTAGACAAACTTCCGCTAATACCATATTACCGAGAAAGTAGAAGATTACAAGGAATGGTTAGGTTTAAAGTACAAGATTTAGCTAAACCTTTTGAGCAAGAAAATGCTTTGTACAAAACTGGGGTTGTTGTGGGAGATTATCCTATAGACCATCATCATAGAGAAAATACAGAAGTACCAAAAGATTTAGGATTTTACCCTGTACCATCATATAACATTCCTATTGGCAGCCTTATTCCAAAAACAATAAAAGGCTTAATTGTTGCCGAAAAAAGTATTAGTGTAAGCAATATTGTAAATGGTACAACACGCTTACAACCAGTTGTAATTTTAATAGGACAAGCAGCAGGTACAATTGCAGCTTGGTGTGCTCAAAACAACAAACCAGCACAGCAAGTAAACATTAGAAATATTCAAGATAGGTTGTTAAGCAGCAGAGCATATATAATGCCATATTATGATGTAAAACCTACGCATCCTCATTTTGTTGATATTCAAAAAATAGGAGCAACAGGGATGTTAAAAGGAAAAGGACAACCAAATGCATGGGCAAACAGAACTTGGTTTTACCCAGATACTACAGTTACAACACAAGAAGCCATAGAAAGCATAACAATTTTTTTACCTAAGGTAAGAATTGGTAGAAGCGAAGACCCCACCTTATTAACCATTGAAAGAGCCATTAGCTTGCTTAATCAACTGGTACTAAATCCTACTATTAATGAAAAGTGGTGGCTAAATCAACAATTAAAAAACTTTAATATAAAAAGAAACATTACACGTACCGAATGGGCTGTAATGCTAAATAGATTATATAAACCTTTTGAGAAAGACATTAATTTTTTTGGAGCATACAAATAAAAATTTTACAAAAATTCAAAAACAAAAAACATAACAATGAAAAAACTATGGTATTTGTGTTGCCTACTATTGCTACTAATAAACAGTAGCTTGGCACAACAAACAAAAATTACAGGAACATTAAAAGACTCCGATGGAAAACCCATTGAAAGTGCAACTGTACAAGTAAAAGGGAAAACAACAGGAACATTAACAAATGCAAATGGCGAGTTTACCATTAATGCAAGAGTTGGTGACAAATTAATTATAAAAGCTATAGGATTCAAAGATCAAGAAGTTGAAGCCACTGGCTCTGGTCTAAATATAAAACTAGATGCTCAAGCTGGTGATGCTGGTGAAGTTGTAGTTGTAGGATATACTACTCAAAAAAAGGGTAATATAACAAGTGCCGTTAAGGTTGTAAAAGGTGAAGATTTAAGACAACGTTCAATTGCAAGTACAAGTATGATGTTGCAAGGGTTTGCACCAGGCGTTGTAGTACAACAAGGGGGTGGACAGCCAGGGGGTGATGGTGGAAGTATAATTATAAGGGGCTTTGGTAGCATTACAGGAAGCAGTGCCCCATTAATAATTGTAGATGGTGTAGAGGGTACTAGCTTAAATGATATTGATGCTAATATTATTGAAAGTGTTACTGTACTTAAAGATGCTGCAAGTACTGCTGTTTATGGTGTACGTGGTACAAATGGTGTTATTTTGGTAAAAACTAAGCGTGGGCAAAATGGTAAAACTTTTATTCAATACAACACATTTATTTCTAAACAAACACCCACTAATTTCCCTGAGTTATTAAGTAGTGTAGATGATATGCTCTTAAGAAACGAAACAGTTGCAAATACAGGCTCTCCCATATTACCTTTTTCTCCAGCAACAATTGATTTATATAGGAACTTTTCGGCAGACAATATGAGTGTTTTTAATACCGATTGGAAAGACTTATTGTTTAGAAATAATGGAATGATGCAAAACCACAATATCCAAGTAAGTGGAGGTAGCGATAAAGTAAGTTTTCTAATGAGTGGAACCTATTTACAACAAGAAGGTCTAATGGTAAACAATAGTTTCAAAAAGTTTGACTTGCGTATGAATGGGGATGTACAAGTAACTAAGAAAATTAAATTTTCAACCGATATTTTTTACACAAAAGCAACAAATGTTCAACCAGCTGGAATGAGTACTACAGAAATTATTCAACGTAGTATTTCAATGGCTCGTCATTTTCCTGGTAAATTTGGTAATGGATTGTATGGAGATGCAGGGCAAAGCAACAGAATAAACCCAATTGGTGCAGCAGAAAATAGTGGTATTAATAGAGCAGAAACGCCAACTTTAAGTTTACGTTTTGGATTAAATGCTGAATTATTTAAGAACTTCATTATAGAAGCTTCATACAACTCAAGGTCTTCTTTTACAGAAGCGTATGTTGCTAGAGGTACTTACAGGTCTTTTAACCCAAACCCTGCAACAAATGAATATCTTTTTGCACAAGATATTGGTGACTCAACACTTAGCTACACTAATAATAGAACCAATATAAATCAATATAACGCTTCTGCTAACTATTCGTTCACAATAAAAAAAGACCATCAATTTAAAGTTCAGGCGGGTTTTCAATCTTT
>Ga0075156_10001686_pt1 | contig 12138 bp, 9 predicted proteins | sample JI81AbrownDNA_FD_70966 | JGI IMG/M metagenome (GOLD analysis project Ga0075156, IMG submission 70966) | Wastewater effluent complex algal communities from Wisconsin, to seasonally profile nutrient transformation and Carbon sequestration -... | ecosystem: Engineered > WWTP > Effluent > Algae...
ACAAACTTAAAATTTTGTAGGAAAGTAAAATGAACTGACAGACATCGAGTCACAAGCCAGAGTCAAAGGGGCAATGCAAAGTCAAGCAACAATTGTTTGAATAAACGTGTCAAGCATTTAGTGACTGTTTCGCCCGATTTTTAGGCTGTTCGTAGAAGAAACTTTATGAAGGTTTTGAAGTTTGAAGGTTTCACGCTTGACGATTTTTTGGAAAGACATTGTGCGAATAGCAAAGTACTATCAAAATTTAAATGAAATTTTTAACAGGAATATTCAGTTGTTTTTGAGGGCTCAGGCCAGAGTAACTACTAAAGGGTTCTGCGGCTTCTTGTTTTGTCAATCGATTTATACAGGTTTATGATATATGTCAATGTTTGTCAGTGAACGCAACAGTGCAAGACTTTTAACATAGCCAGATATTGACCTGATGACTATAAACTAATAGATTGATTGACACAGGCAAGCAGAACACGGTATACTACTGTTAGCAGACTTGGTGGCACAAAATGCGACTGTTACCTCGGAAGGACAGGAATGACCCACGTGACTCCTCTTCGCTTGTTGGTTCGGGCAGCAATGGCGGGATGACCTTATCCTCAAAGTCTGAAAGAGGAGGATCCAAATCCCGCTCTTCTTTAACGAAGCTTTTACATGGTATTGACAGAAGTCATCATGGAAGTAAGTTTTTGAACAAGCATAAAAGCAAGAACATGTCAGAGCTAATGCAGGGCAGGCTGCATGACCTGGAAAGAGGCACTAGCAGCCTCGCGAAGATGGATGATAATGGTGAGATTGATTCTGTAGCAGATTCCTCCCGGTCTGCAGTCGTTGAAAACTGGGGCCAAGACGTTGGACACTCACAGAGCCAAGTAATGTCACCTAGTCGTAAAATAGACAATTCGAACCGTAGGCCAGGCGGAAAAGCAGCGACATTAGAAAATCTAGGCCCTTCGATAGAAAATTATTCCACACTTGTCAGTGACGATGCGGATGACCACTTCAGCAACAAGGACGACCCAGATGACTTGGACGAGCCAGAGGATGTAATCCCAATCCACGTTAACACCCCGAATGTACGTGAGACGCTAGACCGTGCGAGGGACAAGGCAAAGGTTCGTGAAAGGGAACGCGCCGAATCAGAGACATATCGGACCAGAAGTAGTAAATCTGTAAACTCTTCTGGTGTAAATGACGCAGTGCGTAAATCTAGACATGGAGCCACCTCTCAACAAACTTTTGCCAAAGACAAGGATTCGCTGAGGAAATCTAGACATGGAAGTTCACGGCATCTCGACGATACGCTACACAAGCCCCGACACGGAGAAAATCATAGAGCGTCAACGGGTGATCTGAATATGCATAAAACTACGCATGGACAAACTGGAGCACGACGTAGTGCAAGCTCTGTTGAGGATTTGTTGCGATCAAGTCTACATGGAGAGCGAGACCGTGAATATGGGCGAGATAAAGCAAAGGCGAGCGACAGCCTCCGCAAATCACGGTATGGGAGTAGTGCAAGCTCAAATTCTGGCCAAGTTATTGAATCTCTACACAAGAGTTATCAAGGTACAGATAATCAAGACTTTTTGAAGTACTCTAGTAAAGATCGGACCTCTGATGTAAAAGTTGCTGACTTATTATCCAGAAGTCTTCACGGAGACGAAAGGAATGATGCTGTCAGAAAACCTCGCCACGGTGGTTCAAATACCTCGAGATCTCGACACGGAGTTTCCACCACATACAAAGCCCGGCAAAGCCCTAAAGACAACATACAGAGAAGCAGACATGGAAGTAGAAAAGATGTAAAGGACTTACTCGCCCCTTCACGACATGGCGCACGGCCATCCTCTGATCTTGAGCAAGAGCTAAGAGGATCCGAGGCACTGTCGGCGTCCATTTGTTGCGTGTGCAATGAACCTGCTCGAACCTATTTACAGGCCTTGAATAAGAAATACCATCATGCTTGCTTTAACTGTGTCGGGTGCCATGAGCCGATCGATCCAACTGCGCCTTTTACATATATGTCAGAAGGCGGTGAAAAGCACCCTCTTCACATGTCATGCCACTCGGAACTCTACAGCATGAAATGCACTGTGTGTCTTAATCCTATCCCAGCTGGAGCGGATGGAAAGATCAAATATACCAAACACCCATTTTTTAGTAACGAGGTTATGTGCCCAACACATGTTGTTGAGACTATAGAGACAGGAACTATGATGAAAAACGGCTCGATGTCATTGACATCGCGAAGTAAACGCCCCGTAAGGCGCTGCACATCATGTCACAGATTTGAACCCCTCAAGGGAAAAGGTTTTTTGGACCTAGGAGATCTGGATCGATGCGTATGCATGGCTTGCTGTCGGACCATCGTGTGTGATTCCGTCGATGCACAACCTCTATGGCGCAAGATCCTTAGATTTTGGGAAAAGAATTTGAATTTGCCCGTATGGGAAGGCATGAAGGAGGTTCCTATCTTAGTCGTTGGTAGTGACGTCATGTTTGAGCAGGTCGCTCTGGGTGGATCTGCCGGAACAACTCACCATCACACAACAATGGCAAGAGGACTCTGCTTGGGCGAGCAGCAAGCAACTAATTTGCCCTCTTCTGTAACGGACGACGGAAAGCCCCTCCCAACTACCAAATCACCAGAACTCACAGCTATATTGTGTTTAACTGGCCTGCCCTCCGATCTAACTGCAAGTGTACTCGCCCATGAAGCAATGCACGCTTGGTTCAAACTACATCCTGAGTTCGGTGCATCTAATCACACTATACCGCCCAACGTGGAAGAAGGCTGCGCTCAACTTATTTCATACTTGTATCTTTGTGAAAGAGAGGAATCGGCGTCAGAAAGCAAGAAACGTAGCACACGCAATGAAGATGGGCCAAGTGACGAAATGTTAAGACAATACTTTAAGTACAGCATTGAAAGTGATCCTACTGAAGTTTTCGGAGATGGATTTCGAGAAGCAAGTAGGGCTTACTCAGAGGTTGGAATTGAAATGCTATTGAACCACGTTGCTTATTACAGGGAATTTCCTGATATTTAAAAGGAAAAGCTTCAGCTACAAATATGCATTATTACTTTAGATTTAGCATCCTATGTGTTTTGAGTTGCGCTATTTAGTTCATATGCTACATAGATGTTATAGATTAGTTTTCCGATTTTCATATCTTCCCCAAGGCTATTCTCAACATACAAGTATACAATACTCTGCAGTGCTTGCTATATTAATGGCCAATGAGAGACTTGTTGTATCTAAACATGTGATGACATGAATTCTGGCATTATATATGCTGAATTAGAACATTCTTGCTCATTAATCCATCAGTATATATAGTAATCTGTCATACTACAAATGCCAGTCTAGGCGGAAATCATATACTATTCAGATGAACTTAGATGTTTGACCCAGTTTTGTTCGCTCAAGTCTAATGCAGCAAATTTTATCGAGAAACCTTCCAGAATTATGGGAAATGTTGCCCTGTTGGATCATCTCATGGGTTTGTGCTGCCAGTCACAATATGAATTCATTAGAAGAGCCATTAACTGCTTCAGCCACTTGATCTTTCAGTTACTGCCTGATGTTGAAGAAGTTACGGATGGGTTTGTGCTGCCAATCACAATATCAATTCATCACAGAAAAGCCATTAACTGCTTCAGCCACTTGATCTTTCAGTTACTGGCTGATGTTGAAGAAGTTATTGGTCCAGTGGATCGACCACAATGCCCAGTCTATAATGAAAGGGAGGAACAACAAGGAGTAGGAAATGTGATAACAACTGGAGCGCAAGAATAAGATATACATCCAAGACGAAGATAAGAATCACAGTTGAAGAAAACCAATTATTGCCTATATGTCAAAAAATGGGTAAAACCAAACAGTCGGGCAAAGTTGCCTACTATAGTTAGTACTTTCTAGTCAGCAACAGCAGTGACTATCAGAATACTCTTCTAGATCATTTTCAGATACAAGAAGAATAAAATCAAGTGAAAAAGGGAATATCCTCAGAAACCTGCTGTCTTTGAGCAGACATTTGCAGAAGGTTTGATCATCTTGTGAGCTACCTGCAATGAATTTCAATAGAGCTATGAAAGCTGGAGAAATGGAAAAATGTTTGTGAATATGCAGTGGTTCGTGCAAATTTGTGGATTGCACTACGTTGCGTATGATTTCTTGTCTGTCGTAACTGAATAAGCCAGTATTATTCTAAGATATCAATCATTTACACTGGATCAATGTACTGTATGTCGAAATTTTAAAGGCAAAATCTAATTTGTATGAAAGACCCAAAAGTTTTATCCAGGAAGTGTTCTATTGATATTGCTACAATCTGTAAGCTGAAGCTAGCAGCAAGAGTTTTGTGCAAGAGTAGAATTCTTATGGAAATCACTATTGTCAATGCAATGTGAATTGCATTTAACGACTTCTAAAATTTATTGATGTTCAAAATGTGAATAATATTTTAGATACTACCTAATTTGATTTTTCTACTTTCATCCTGGTGTACACTCGTCTTGTCATTTGTAATCCTTAGCTTCTCATACAGCACATCCTTTGTCTTTGCTATACTCCTGATGCTTACAATTGCCATTTAGCCTGGCCCTGTGCTTGCTTATTCCCTTTGTGCGGATTTTTCTTTTTCTCTTCATAGCCCATACTGAGTCCAGTATTGTTATTGCTTTTGGCACTTATTTATTTAGAAATTGTTCCAAATGTTTCCTCTATTGGTGGGTCTCTATTTCTTTGACCTTGGCCTTGATGAATTCCACTCTGTCAGATTGCTGCATGGCTTATTGTAGTGGCAATATTCTGTTTTTGTTACAATCTTTCATCTAATATGTATTCAGGCATCCATTCAGTTATAGGTGATTGAGGAGTGGTACAGTGTTAGAGTTATTGAATAATGATAGTGGAACAAGGTCGTCTTGAGTTCTTGGTTTAATGTTTCTTACTTCATTTGCCAGTCAGAGTGCACATGGCCACAGGTGAGATGTGATGACATCTGGCCTTTGGTGTATGGAGTGTAGAAGTAGTATCCTGCATTTTTCCTCTAGGTCCTTAATTCTCTTCTAAGCTCTTCCATTCTTTTGATGAACATTGACTCCATCAGATGAAATATTCTGGCGTAGCTCCTTCATGTTGTTTAAGAAACTCTTGTCTGTTAATCTTCTATTGTTGGCATGGTAGTGTGTATGCGGTGTTTAATTACATAGTTTCTGAAGGCTATCTTAACATTTCACTTCATATTGTCTGTTTGCAAGCGAACATATGATAAGTCACTATAACTGTCCGCATATTTTGTGGCCACTTTGTACCTCTTATATGTCACGCATACTTTCATCTGTGCCACAAAACCTGCAGTGTTGTATTCTATGCTATCCAATGACACACATGTTGTTTGCTGGATGTATACTTTTGTTGTAACTTTTGTTACGCCATGGCTTTTTGGTGGCTTTGCTGAAAGTGCAGGTTGGGCAAAAAGTTTCCTCTACCTTGGATAGTTATATGAGTATACTTGCCTATAAAACTTGTAGTTCGACCTTGTTTTATTTTACGCAATTCAATCTCACATGCCACTTCCTATGTTGGCGTTTGTCTGGAATAGTAGCTTTATCCACTTCCTTGTTCAATTCCTCAATGTCGAACTTGCATGGAATGAAGTGTTCTATTTCACTTCCATTGGTCTTTTGTTTTATTTGGCCTTTTAATTGTACTTACTTTTTGTCATTTTCCATATTTGGGTTTATTTGATTTACAAATTTGCTATATTTCTCATAATTTGGCGTGCTACTGATGAATCCACAGTTGTTGTCTTTTTCCAGCTTTATTTGCCTCTGGATTTGCCTTTACATTCTGTTGTGTTGGATAGTTTAGTAAGTTCCACTTGGGTATTCATATTTTGGCGCCAGTGTTGAGCGTAAAACAAATGTAATGGGCTTTGAAGCATTGATTGTATTTGGGATTAACTCAGTGTGGGTCATATCCTGGTCGTTACTTTGATCTTCCCTGAAAATCCCTGTATTATTGTATTGCATGGAGTCATCTTCCCAACAAAATACAATTTCCTTTTCACTACAATGTATGAGCAGCATCTGTCGATTGCTATAGTGATTGTGTCTCAGTCAAGTAGTTGCTCTTTGCACCATTTGTTTGTTGGTGTGGCTTTGTACATGACTGTAGTCAGCTCCCATTAGTTGTTTGTGCTTTTCTTGGTTTCTTGATTCTCTTCATGCCAGTTGTGGCTCTCTTGGTGTTATTGAAGTAGTACTTGAGGAATTTCTTTATCCTCTTTTGTTTACATTGTTCTCTTATCGTATTTCGGGTCTTTGAACTGCTTTTTCGATTATCATAGATAAGCATATTAGTTTATTGGAGAAGTAGTATATAAAAATATTATTAATAATAGATACTCAATTTTTTGGCTGTAAATATGTTGGTATACTAATCCACCTATAATCAAACCCCACACCCAAGCAAGCAAGCCAAAGACATTGGAGTCATTACATTGACTCATCATAGTTCTGGATTGCTGATAGTGCCTCCTAAAGCTTTTAGGCCTTCCTTGTTCTTCACCTGATCTTTCTTCTCTTCAAGACTAGATTCCTCTGCCTTTTGTTGTTGATTCACCAGTGGTATGTCTTCGCTTTTCTGTGCTTAGTTGACGTGAAGTCTTTGGGGGCTTTCTTTCTCCATTAGAATTTCGTTGTTCCTCTCGCTCTTCTGACTCCTCTTCGCCTTGGTGGGGTTTTCTAGTTTTGCATATAGTGCAAGAATATTCTTTTGATCCTTGTCTGGAGCATTCCATTCTCCTGTTCGCACCAGCAATTTGTATATATTTCCGCCATCACCATTAGAGAATCTTCTGAGAAATCCCTTCCTTCCTTGTACTACTTCTTCTTTTGTTTAATATAGTATCTGAATTCTTGGTCATTTGCGGCTAGGTAGCCTTTAAATAGATTAACCGTCACATCGTGAAGTTTCACCTCCCGCTGTGAGGGAATTGATCTCAAGCCTTACGAATTCATTTAACGTTGTTTCTTTACCATTCACACTGGTCATATAGTCATCTAGTTCAGATAGTGCCTTCATTATGTAAACAGTAGATCTTGAATCAATGGTGATCCTAGATACTAGTGTGATATGCTCACTGAGTGGGTTCCCCTCTTGACCTCAATTTCAGATGTCTCTCTGCTGGTTATTACCTTCAGAGGCATTTGTCGCTGATGGATTCTTGGATTCGACAAAACATTTGAGCTAAGAGTTGCGCTCTCTTGTTCAAAGTCAGGTTGCCTGCAGAGTCTAGATTTAAAAAAGGTTTAGGCACTTGCTGAAATGGTGCTGTACTGAGTGATGAGGTCTTTGACTTTGATGTTGGTGATCAATCTCCGTCCTTTGAGGGATTTCGCCATAACTTATCTCACTCAATTTATCGTTGGAACCTGCCCTTTTTTTCATACCCCATGTCATGTTTATATTCCACAAGGAATTTGGTTGATAAATCTGGAGTAAGTGCATACTTGACCACGATAATGCCATACATTTTTTTGCTTTATTTTATTTATAATCCTTTTGCAGAGGAAGGGGAAGCACTATTGTTGATTCAACTAAAATTGTGATTATAAACTTGTAAATTCATTGGTGATAAAAATGTGAATTATTTCAGATACTCTCTATTTTGTTTCCATTCATTAGTCCAGGTGTACCTTGGCTCCTCTTGTCATTTGTAATTCCTAGCTTCTCGCACATCGCCTAGTTTGTCCTTGCTAATTATGTGTTTTTACCTAGTTTTCTCCACAGCGCTTATTGTTCTAGAGATTTTCATAATTGGAATTTGTCTTGGTCGCTCTTTTATTTCGTTCTGGAGTTCTCATCTCATCCTAATTTTTTCTCAAAATACGCCATAAGACGGCCACAAATCCTTGTCTCTACTAATCTTGGACGATGACGGAAATCCGTGTCTGTGTCTGGTTGAATGGATAGATGAAAGCCAAATAGGAGGAATTTAAACAGGAGTGACAGCAGCTAATCAGCAGATGAAGCAGAAATTGGATTGAAATGAGGTGTGGTGAGTCGAAAATGTACAGATTTGGCTGTAGTGATAACAAGTCGATCATGCCTGTCGAATCTGGCAAAATGCTGGTAAATTGTGAGGAATCAAAGTTCTCCAAAGAGGACCAACAATAGGGGTTGTCAAAGTTCTATCTATCGTTGATTATTTTCGCGTTTTTTTGAGAAAATTAGGATATTTTTCTCAACAAATTCTGATTGGTCAAAACCAAAAAGAGCTATAATAATAGTAACTTCTAAGATATACTGTTTTTGGTTATCTTCAATGATATTTCTCACACAAGCCACATGCTGCAAATGGAGAATACATGTGAGCTTCACTAAAAGTGCCTCAAGAAGGACGAAAACTTAGATGAATGTAAGAACCCAGAGCAGGAACCGACAATCAAAATGGAAAAGCTCAGAGCAGAAGAAGCTCATGAGCGCCTCAATGTTGAAAAGGAGCAATTGCAGCTAAAAGTAGATTTACTGCAACAGAGGGTGCAGCTACTTAAGGAAGGGGTATCACAAGATGACATTGATAGTGAATTGCCTTTAGTGAATGACTAATCTAATAATTAAACATACTAATCTAATAATTATAGTTTAATTTGAATTTAGTTTAGTTTATCCAAAGCTTTAGTTTATCCTGTTCAACACTCTTTGCCAGCTTGGTGTTAAAGTATTTTCTTTCCTCGCTCAGATTGGTGTTGTGGCCTTTCTTGAAGGCTGGCCTTTCTTGAAGCCTGGAATCATCACTGCTGAGTTGGTTTACCCTACTCAACGACCTTCTAACATGTAGGCAAAGACTTGGTTGCATCTTGCATCCAAAGTGCTATTCTCAACAGACTGGCTGAGTTCATCTTCTTTCTCTAACTCCACAATGTTGTATACTCCTTCTGATTGAAATACTTATCTCTACCAACATAAATCTCACTGTTTGACCATACTCAATTGTTGTGGACACTACCCAGCCAACCCATTTTAATCCAGGTAATCGCAGCATCATCACAAATGACCAACGCTTTAATAGCATAATCACCTTTTCTTGTATAATAATCTTCTCCATTCACTGTGGGTGCAAAAGCCAAAGGAAACAATGTACCATTGATCACACCAATACAACCAATGAAACCATGTACCTTTCTGATTCTTCCGCTGATGTTTCGATGTTCTTCTTTGTCTGGCCACTTGATAACTTGATCATGATGCTTCAAAATAGCGTTACAAGCCTGCACGACATAGTCATTTACCGAACCTTTCAACATACCCATCATGTGACCAATCTTCTGAAATTGAGCTGCATTCCTATAGCTACCTAAGAACTTTAACAACACCATGATATGAAGCACTGATGATCACCTGCCTACCTTTCCATAAACTCATCTTCAACCAGTCTGTTCAATTGCATGATGCATGATCCAACCATACAAAAGTTGGACAGAAACTGTCATGTACATACCATCTTCCAACATTTGTTCCCAATTGATATCCCATTGCCTATATGGGCCTCATAAACAATACCATGATTCCTTCAACACAGCTAACTCTGCCGATATACAATAATCAATGTCATCCTCAGAGCTATCCTCATCTTCAAAGCAAAAGTGGACACAAGCCTTTATAACCCCATGTTTTGCTAGTGATTCATATTCTCTTATCAAGGTTGCTATTTTAGAAAGTCTAGGCATTTTGGAGGGGTTCTTTCGAATGCGACGGGTTCATTCAGCTGCAGATAAAAAATATACCTTTTTGTGATTTTAAGCCTTTTGGGGTAGTCAAAGTTGCTTGGATTGGATTGGTTGAGCCGGAAGTTTAAAAAAAATATTTTTGTTCAAAAAATTTCGATGATAGATAGAACTTTGACAACCCCTAATGTGTCATAAATAATTGGAAAACTCCTACAGCACAATTCACTGGCCAAGCCAAGTATGTTCGTGATCTATCAAGGCTCACAAAAGTGGGAGCAACTGTGTAGAACGTACAGGTCCACTGTGTATTAACGTACATTTTCTCTCTCTTCTTCCATTCATATTAGCTATTTGATTCTCATCATTGTTAACTTTTTAGTCTTTTTCCGGTTCTTGTTTATTTCACATATTTCCTGGCATTTTTTAATTTTAATTCAACACACATCCGTGCACTCCTGCGTTTTTTGGAGGTAGATTGAGGCTATTCTTTCTGAATGTCCATCTTGAGATGATTTGTTAAGAAATCTGCTAACATGTTTGTTTTCAGGCAACTCCACCTTTACTTACTCTTCTTGATCCTGTCAGTTTCAAAAATAACTTTATTCAAATATATTGTTTTTGCCACTGGACAGCTTTAAATTCTCAACATATATGATTGTTGTCTGGTATGTTGCTGTTGTTGTTATGTGTAGGGCCTGAACAGAGGCGTGTCAACATTTTTTGTCTTATCACATCATCAATTGCTCCATATTCAACATTTGTAGAGCTTTGAAATGCCTTTGCTGTAAAGTGTTGGCAAATGGCCTCAAACACAGTGGCCATGCCTATAGGAACACTAAGCTCTGTGAATCTTATTCTGTTCTTTATATGACATTTCCTCTTTATGTATAGGCTGTAGTGCATCTCTTGTGCAAGGTTCTTGTGTTTGTAAAGTGTGTCTTGACTCATTGCTATCATCCATTTATGTGATTTGAACAGTTAGTATATTCACATCTATATCTGTAAATAATATACCCTCATGTTCGTCAGACGCCGAAACCATTACTTGTACATTCTAAAACCTCATTTGCGATGGACAAATTGACCATGTGCATCTGTTGATTCTTTCTTTGGATTGTAGGCCGAGGAAATAGTGTGGGCCTTATTCATAGCCCTTAGGTAGCAGTGCTATCGGGATGTTCCTCATGGACTTGTACATATGCCCCAAACAGCAATAACATTTGCTTGATGTGATGTATGGAATGTCCTGTCATTAAACTTTTATGGCATGCATATTGTTGCATGTATCCTATGTTTTGTGAGAAAAGCTGTTCGACCATAACCCATGGGCAATACCATCTAGTGGTTTCTATGAATCTTTTTCCTGTATGTAGACTTAGGAAATAGTGTCCAACCTGTTCATTTCCTTGTGGTCTTAGGTCTATAGCACCTGACATCCTTGATTCCATTGAGTTGTTTTGTTTCTAACGTGTTTGTACATATGATCTGAATTCCACTTTGCAATGTTTGTCATACATAATTTTCTGTCCTGTCATTATCACTCTTGCACTCATTGTTGCATGTACGCCATCTTTGTGTGGGAAGCTATTTAGCCAGAATATGCATTGCACACCATTCCAATGATTAGTCATGGTGGATATCTTTCGAAAGGAAGTGTCATGGCAATACTCCTGACTCATTCTTTTATGGTTCTTATTTATGGCACATGTTCATTTGCAGCGCATATATTCAAGATAATACCCTTTTGTTCAATAAATTGTTGGATATGTTTGAATTGCCCATCCATGAGAATTGCCTTGATTTTGAATCCCACATGCTGTATATTCCTGTATTACTTGCTCGATTGATGTCATCATTGTATTGTTTTCATGTCTTTTACTAGCTCTGCAGTTCCAAAATTTATATTGCATGATTTTGTCATTATGGGTTGTCAATGTTCTATCTAACATCGATAATTTTTTTTGAGCAAAAATATTTAATCTTGGAAACTTCCGGCTCAACCAATCTAAACTGAGCAACTTTGACCACCCCAAAACACTCAAAATAACAAAAATGTATTTTTTTCTTTGTTCGTCGAACGAACCCATTGCACATGCTTGGCGTTCTAATCTAGAGCTTGTAACAATCACTTGTACCTTACTATGCTTTACCTTAGTAGATGAACGTCAGCACAATCATTTAGAATAACTTTAATCAATTACTATAGAATTAAAATACAAGTTTATTGTTGTTGTTCATTTGGAACGTTAATCATTTACTTTTAGACACTTCGAGCGCAGTTTACACATATGGTCCAAGTGCGGCTTGTGTGAAAAACAAATTATCAAATATATTAACCAAAAACGATTATATTAGAAGTTACTGTTAATTTAGCTCTTTTTCTGGTTTCGACCAAT
>Ga0075156_10001688_pt1 | contig 12120 bp, 11 predicted proteins | sample JI81AbrownDNA_FD_70966 | JGI IMG/M metagenome (GOLD analysis project Ga0075156, IMG submission 70966) | Wastewater effluent complex algal communities from Wisconsin, to seasonally profile nutrient transformation and Carbon sequestration -... | ecosystem: Engineered > WWTP > Effluent > Algae...
TCCTTACTTCCAATCCAACTCTCTTCTAATATATTCTAACCTCACTCTGTTGTGGAAAATATCGAATATCCCGAAGACAGAGGCAGATCGAATCTGAACAGTTGGAGTCTTTTCGTCAAATAAAAATTCGACTTTATCTGGAAATCGAAATACTTTTGTGAAATAAAAAGTTTTTATGTAATAGTTATTCGGGTCAGAAGTCACATGAACATTTTCTTTCGAATCTAAAAGAGTTTTTAATTGATTGAATGCTTCTTCTCTAGAAATATTTTCATAGGCGTAAGGCTTGATGCTATGAAGTGGATTCCATTTCCAACTTTGCGACGAAACGCAGTTAGGCGTAGGTGGACAATAATTTAATTCTCCTTCATAGACTCCCATTCTTGGTCCGATAAAACTAGAACAACAAATTAGCAGAAATGTTAAAATTGGTTCTGGCGCCATATTAATGTTTGCTTTCGGCGTTAACTGCTCTCATGATTTTAGGAAATCCTGCTGGCTCGAGAATACAGGCTGCTGTTGCAACGCCTCCCATTAAGGCTCCCATGATTCCAAGAGACATTACGTCAGAGCCAGAGAGATAAAAGTTTTCTAAAGGAGTTTTGGCACCTAACCATTTTAGTTTGTATCTCTCTGGAGTTGCGGATAACCCATAGAATTCTCCGTTTGCTCTGCCCGATAACTCTATATATGTCAGCGGTGTGGATAATTCCATGTATTCTACAAGGTCTTTAAAGCCGGGGTAATGCTTTTCTACAAGGTTTAGTAGCCCTTCTGAAATTACTTTTTTCAAAGCCTCATATTCCTCGCCGCGTTTTTTCCATTTTGTTTTCTCCCATTTTACAAAAGAATCAAAGTTTGCGAAAGAAATAATCTCTGCTGTATGTCCTTTTGCACTCCTATTTTTTAGTGAGGGGAAGGATAAATAGCAGGCTTTTGGGTTTCCTTTTAGTAGCGTATTCTCTGAATTAGCCGCTTCTTCGTCATGATTGTAGGATTCATAAATCCAATTGTTCTCACCCTTGAAACCAAGTTCAGAAGGGTCGTTTTTTAATCCTACGTAGAGCGTAACAGCACTTTTTCCCTTCGGGATAGTTTTAAGGTCTTTGTAATAGGATTCAGGAACAAAGCCTTTTAGTAGTTTCGAGTAAGAATGGAGTGCGCCTGTAGAGGATACAACAATGGGAGCTTCGAAGATTTCGACTTGCTTTTCTCCGCGTTTGTGTTGGACTTCTACTCCTATCACTGTATTGTTTTCGACGATTAGTCTAGTCGCTTCTGCACTTAATAAGCATTTGCCTCCATTCGATTCAATGATAGTTTTCGCGGCTTCTGCGATTGTGCTAGCGCCTCCTTCTGGATAAACTGCTCCTTCCAGGTAATGAGTTGCAATAATCGAATGAATTAAAAAAGCACTCTTGGCTGGAGGCAAACCATAATCACCCCATTGACTGACAAGTAGAGCCTTTAGCTTTGGATTTTTAAAATGAGCATCCAGGTATTCTTTTGTAGTGGATAATGCGAGTTTTTCGCTCCGTTGATTCCAGAGTCGAATAAAAAAGCCAATGAAGCTCGGAACTAATTCTGCCATCATTTTCAATTGCGCCCATCTGCCGGCTTTCTTCATGTCTTTAAAATATTTTTTAATTGCTACTGTTTCTTCTGGGAATTGTTTGCATAATTTCTCCGTATATTCTTTTTCATTAGAAGGAACGGTAAAGGTGAAGTCAGGATAAATAAATTTTTCAAATTCATATGGTAGGGCATTCCATTTCAATTTTTTATCCGTAATAAAATTAAAAATATTTCCCCCCATTTCTCCTTCTTCCATCTTACCAACGTAATGCACTCCGACATCCCAACTAAATTTCACTTTTCGTTTAAATTCATGCGTTAATCCACCGAGTTCCCAATGTTGTTCAATGACTAAAACCTTTTTTTTGCCTACTTTCGTAAGAATTGTAGCAGTGGCTAATCCGCCTATGCCCGAACCAATCACAATTGCGTCGTATTTACTATTCATATTCTTTCTCCATCTTAGATAACTGGGATTCCATTTAGGGCTTGTATAAGACTAAATAATGTTAGCCCAAGGTATAGAATTCCGATTGCGTATACTATCCATAATCCACTTGTATAATTAAATTTTAACCTGCGAAATAAAAATCCAAAGAAGGGAAGAATTTGCAGAGCATGTAGACCAATAAAATGTGCAATGCGTAAATCTCCTCCCGTCCGAGCCCAGCTAGTTAGAGGCAGTCTTTTAGTTTCATCTTTCTCACCTACACTATGAGAACCCATGACAAGCCCGATTGGTCCTTTGTTTTGCTCTGCTTTTTGAATATCTTCCTTCGAAGGTTGAGTCATCGTAAAAGCCATAACCATTGATAAAAAAGTAATGATGAGACCCACTCGAATAGAATGAATCAATACATCGCCATTTGCATCTAACATAAAAAATCCAATCACGTAGACAATTAAACATATCCAAACTGCTACAATTGCAAACGCCATGATTTGAAATAGAATCATATCTTCTAGGGTTAAAAAATTAAAATGACTCATTCTTCCTCTATAAGCTTGGAGGTAAATAATGATTAGCTCCACTATCAATCCATAAGAAGTAATCAAGTTTGCGATTTTTAAAAATTTCTGCTTTGGAATTAAGCTAGTTAAATAGAGTAAGCTGACCGCATAAATAATACTTGATACTGCAAACTTAAAAGGTTTCAGCCAGAGCGGACTATAATTCAAAATTCTATCATCAATGATAAGACCGGTCGTTGAAAAAATTAGACAGAATACTGATATAAAAAGAAGTATTCTTAAATCAGAATTCTCTTTTGTTTTACTGAGAAAATTAGGGTTAACCATGCTTATCTCCTCAAATTACTTTTTTAAACTATACATTTGCTTTAAGTCCTGCATAATCCAGAACATCAATTCGAAAGAATCTCCCACATCTTCTGTGCTACCTAAATTTACAATAATATGTGAATCATAGTCAGGAGAATAAAAAAGAAGCGTAGACAAAAGACCAGAATGTCCATGTAAATCGGGAGTGCCAGGCATTAGAAAAGACATATCTCCAAATCGAACAGTCATTAGCCCTTGACCGTAATAAATCCCATCCATGAACTTGTGATTGCCGGCAAGAGAAAGATATGTTTTCTTTTGGATTAGTTTTCCTTCAATAAGCGCTTGGTGAAAAAGGAGTAAATCTTCTGTTGTTGAAATTAATCCACCGCCTGCCCAATCTGCACTCAGGCTTTTGAATCCAGTTACATTTTTATCGCGAAGCATCATAGTCGAAACGGGTAATTTAATTTTGTCGCTTGGCTCGCTTCTAAGATACATGTAGGTATTTTTCATCACTAAAGGAGTAAAAATTTTCTCTTGTAATACCACTTCTAGCTTCTTAGCCGTGATTTTTTCAATTATTAGACCTAGTAGAATATAGCCAGTATCGGAATAATGAAATTTTGCGCCGGGTGGAGCAATCGCTCTTTGATTAGTTCTTGTAAAGTTTACTAAGTCGATTGGTGTCCAGAATTTGTCTGGATTTGTAATGATTTCATCGATTACTGACTTGTTTTTTTTGTCTACACTATCAAAGTAATCATCTACGCCCGATGTATGGGTAAGTAAATGAGAGATAGTAACTTTTTCAGAATGATCGATCCCTTCATAAACAAAAAGATTTTTTAGAACATCTGCTCCAAGTATTTTTTGCACGGAGTCGTTTAATGATAATTTGCCGCTTTCGATGAATTGGTGAATCAAAACACTAGTAAATATTTTTCCAATGCTTGCTGTATGAAATGGTTGGTTAGGAGTAACTTGGCTTTTTTGGTCTTCTAATATTCCGGCAGAAGATTTTACGTGAATCTTTAATCTGTCCGAGTGGACTAATAGAGTTGCCGTCTTGCTATACTTGGAGTTTTTAAATGTCTTTTGGAATCTTTCTACTATTTTTGTTTCGCCTTCTTTCACAGAAGCGATACTACAATTTAGAAAAAGGACACTGATTATAATATACGCTAATTTCATTTTACTCACCCTTACTTCCTAATACTTTCACAGTTTCTAGATAAGAATCAATTCTTTCTTTTGGCGCTTTTCGAACAGGTCCGAGAAGAGTTGAGCTAACGGGGCTAATACCGCAAAACTCCAATGTGCCCTTCTTTAAAGCATTGAGTCCGGGGGCATTTCTAAACCATTTATAATACCAGGAAGGAGAATCCATCGTAATGATAATGCGAGCAGTTTTATTCTTCAGAAGTTTTTCGGGTAATGGTGATTTTTCTCTGTATTTAAATGCAAATCCCGGAAGGAAAGTTCTATCAATAAATCCTTTTAGGAGCGCAGGCATCATTCCCCACCAATTTGGAAATACAAAAACTAAATGCTCGGCTTCTAGAATATATTTTTGCGCTAAAACTAAATCGGGTTCAAGTTTTTGTTCTGACTTATAACTGACATGCAGCGAAAGATCAAACTTTAATTCGTTCAATTCAAGTAGCTTGACATGATAACCTGATTTTTCTGCTTCTGCAAAATACATGCGGGCAAGAGAAGCGCATAATGAGTCTTTGCCTGGATGTCCTTGTATGATTAATATATTTTTCATTGCAATAGTCCTCAGTAATTTAATTGAATAGAAAGATTTGTTTCACTTTGATTCATTGAAACGGAAGTGTCCTTGAATCCAGGTGGTCCAAATTGTCCTTTTACATTATTGGAAAAACCATAACCTTCTGCTGGCATTCCTACAAAGTTTCTATCGAGTTTAAAATTTTCATTCTCATCATGGTATACGGCTACTCCATAGTTGCCGTAATCAATTCTATTGAAAACAATAACTCCGTCTGAATCTGCGGAAATTCTGTTTACATAGGAGAATTTTTCTTGCTTGAAGTCTGTATCGCTTTTGTAAAGAGCTATGTTGATACTTCCCTTTTTATTCTTAATTCCCTGAATTCGAATTGTAAGTTTAGTGCTATTCGGTGTTTGACTGTAGATTGTTTCCATTAAAAGGAAAATTCCTAATACCAAAATATTCTTTGTTCTCATTATTTTTCTCCGTCTTATAATTTTGATTCTATTGTGTGAATGGTTTCCTCTAACCATTCTAAGTAAGCCTTTTCGTAAAGCTCGCCCATGCGACGAGTTGCTTCCCATAGAATTGCATCACGGGCACAGGCAGGGTTTTCAATGGCAGCATCGGCAATTACTTTTGTGGTTACATGTAAATATGTGTTCAATTGCTCAATATGAAGTTTACGCTGTAGATGCAACTCTTGCAATAAATCCTTCTTATTTACATTTGCAGAGAAAAAAAGTTTTAAAAGTAACTCATCTTTGTTTTGAGGTATTTCGGTTAACGGTTTTTCAAGCCAAGTTTGTAAGTCTTTTCTACCCGCAGGCGTAATGGAATATCGTTTCCTATCAGGCTTATCTTCTTGGTTTTCGATTTCCGAAGTGAGTTTTTTTTCTTTTGCCAGCGTCTTCAAAGTCATGTAAATTTGGCTTAATTTGCAGTGCCAAAAATAACTAGTTGATCCATCCATTGCCTGCTTCAATTCGTAGCCAAACATGGGTTGGTAGTTTAAATACCCTAAAATGGCATATTTAAGCATTTATAATGTCCTTATACATAATAATTTATATATAAATATTTATATATAAAAGCAAGCAGAAAAATCACTGAATTTGAAAAATTTAATTTGGTCTATTTAGAGAAGGACTCTAGGGCAGCGTTTTCTGAATCGTAGATTTGCAGAATTGCATTCATGGAATTTTGTTCGATAATCTTTTTTACGAAGCCAGTTACATTTAGAATTTTTAGACTACCCTTATATTGCTGAAATTTTCTTGTCCATGTGACTAAGCTTACAAAACCAGAAGAATCCATGAAAGGCACATTTTCTAGGTTTACAATGATGTGAAGCTTGTTTTCGTGTATAAATTTTTCAAGTAGCTGGGTAATTTCTTTCGTATTGTATAAATCTATTTTACCAATAATGGAAATCACGATTACACTGTTTTTTTCACTAGTTTCAATTTTCATATAATGCTATTCCACGCAGGCTTCTAGGTAATTTGTATCAAGTGCATTTTTGCATTTCAAGAAGAATAAGTTTTAAACTGAAATAATTTTGAAAAAATGTAAGTCTGGATTTGATTTAGGAAAAATTACTTGTTTCAATGCAGGGAATTACACTGATACGCGGTATATTATTATTTGCCTCTTGATGGTAAAATCTACTTGAGTAGTTACGATTGAACTAAATTTCCTCGTATTTTTTCTTTAATAATTCCAGCAGTGAGTTGTAGTCGTCTTCTCGCAAATGAATGGAGTGTCCGCCGGCTAAAATCACCGTATAACCTTCTTCATCAGACGAATAATTTCTTATTGCAATGACTGCGTTTAATACGATGTAGCCTGATCCATCCTTTAATTGATACATGTTTACATTCCGTAGAAATCTATGATTTCTTCAACTGATTTAATTTGTGACCGATTGTGTTAGTTTATTTTTTGCAAGATTTCCAATGTAAAAAATCTTTGGCGAATAAAACCCTTTAGAATCAATGGATATTAGAAGGATTCTAAAATGGCAACTGTAGAAGAAATTAAACGAGAACTCACCAAAGTAAAGCATCCAGAACTCAAGAAAGACTTGGTTTCGCTTGGAATGATTGCGTCTGTAGAAAAAACAGAGGAAGGATTTTTAATTAAAGCAAAGACTCCATCAGCTGATAGAAAACTACAAATCAGTCTCGAAGCGCAAATTCGTCAGTTTGTGACCAAACTCCCTGATGCGGGAAAAATTAAAATCAAATTTGATGTGGATACCAATATGAAGTTCGATGACGGGAATAAAATTCCTGGGGTTAAACGGACAATTGCGATTGGCTCTGGTAAGGGTGGTGTTGGCAAATCTACAGTAACCGCAAATCTCGCAATGACTCTTGCGAATAAGGGTTTTAAAGTTGGACTGTTGGATGCAGACATCTACGGTCCTTCAATCGGAAAACTTTTTGGAATTAACGGGCGTGTTGCGCTCAAGTCAGAAGAAGATAAAATCTGGCCGCTCGAAAAATATGGAATCAAAATTATTTCTTTTTCTTTTTTAGTCGATGAGAACCAGCCTGTTGTTTGGCGCGGTCCTATGCTTGGCAAAGCAGTTGAACAATTTCTTTACGATATTGTATGGGGTGAACTTGATTATCTGCTAATTGATCTTCCTCCAGGAACGGGTGATGTGCAGTTGTCGCTTGCGCAACTTATTGATTTAAACGGAGCGGTTATTGTTACTACTCCGCAAGGTGTTGCTACTCTTGATGCATCGAAAGCGGGTGCAATGTTTAATCAGGTTAAAATTCCTATACTTGGAGTTGTGGAGAATATGAGCTATTTCATTCCGCCTGATATGCCCGATAAAAGATATTCTATCTTCGGCGAAGGTGGTGGACAAAAGCTTGCTGATTCTTTTAAGGCGCCACTCCTTGGAAAAATTCCCATGACCATGGATATCATGCAGTCTGGCGAAGCGGGCGATCCAATTGTTCACGCGCAAAAATCAGGAGCAGTAGCAAGCGCATACTCTGAAATATTCGCTAAATTAGAAACTGAAGTAGCTAACTGGGAATAAGTTGTATAAGAACCTAATTATTATTTTCCTCTCTCTGGCACTTGTGCAATCAGGGAGTCTTCTGATGACTTCTACGAATACATTGATTGGGCTTGATTTGACAGGAAGTGAATCATTGTCTACACTTCCTGTTTCCTTAAATATTATTGCTTCCCTCCTTCTAACTATACCGGCTTCTTTTTTTATGGCAAGATTTGGAAGAAGGAGTGGGTTTCTATTGGGAATTCTTTTTGGTCTTGTGGGGACAAGCCTTGTTATCCTCGGCTTACAAACAAAAAGCTTTGTGATTTTCTGCACGGGAAGTATTTTTATGGGATTTTTGAATTCCTTTTCCACATACTTTCGATTTGCCGCTGCCGAAGTATCTCATCGTGATTTTAAATCTCGTGCTGTATCTCTCGTTCTAGCAAGTGGTGTTATTGCTGCTCTCGTTGGACCCAATCTTTATAAATGGGGACTTAGTGTTTTTCCTGAACTCAAATTTATAGGTGGGTTTATTTTAATTTACCCCTTGTATGCGGTTGCGTTTATAATTCTATTTTTTCTGAATACTGGAAAACCAGCCGCAATGAATTGGAAGACTAGCAAATCAACCAAAGAATTATTGCTTAAAACTCCACTTCTTAAAATCATTGCCCTTGGAAGTTTTGCTTATATTGTAATGGTATTAATCATGGTTGCCACGCCGCTCGGTATGAATCATTATCATTTTGAATTGAATGATATTACGCAAGTGATTCAGTTTCATGTTTTAGGAATGTTTGTGCCTTCTTTTTTTACGGGAAGTCTTATTAAGCGTTTTGGTGACAGGAAAATAATGTTAGCCGGTGCGGTGCTCTTTCTAATTTGTGCTTGGATTAATTTTACCGGTCATTCTCATATGCATTTTATATCTTCGCTGATTCTTTTAGGAATAGGTTGGAATTTTTTATACGTTGGTGCAACTACACTTCTTTCTTATCAGATTCACGCTGAAGATCAACCGAAAGCGCAGGCACTCAATGATTTTTTTGTTACCGCTTTTGCTGCGATTTCAATTGCATCTTCCGGCAAACTTCACGAAGCAGTTGGTTGGGCTAATTTGAATTTACTCGCAGTCCCTATAACAATTATGGGGATAGTTATTATTATGCGTAAGCATAAAGTGGTTGGGTGATATTGTAGGCGATGCATATATGCATCGCCTACAATATCGTTTCGAACCTAATCCTTTGCTAACTGAAGCCTGATCGAACCATGGAAGAACCGTTCTATTCCCTTTTCTCATCGAAAAACTAATACTATAGAAATTCGAAAGTATTAGTTTTTAAAGCGTTTTTGGGTGGAATTTCGATGTTCCTTACCTATTTTACAATGAATGTTTTTGGTTTGAGGAAATTGGATATTACTTGAGATTAACGTGTTTTCCTAAATTCTGGCATATGTTATGCCACAAAGTAAAGATATCTCCTCCGTTTTAATCATTGGTTCCGGTCCGATCGTCATCGGGCAGGCTTGCGAGTTCGATTATTCTGGAACTCAAGCAGCAAAAGCGCTCAAAGAAAAAGGTCTTCGGACAATTTTGGTGAATTCAAATCCAGCTACCATCATGACCGACCCAATGCTTGCAGATGCAACTTACATTGAGCCACTTACTGTTTCGGTTCTTACAAAAATTATCGAGAAAGAAAAACCTGATGCTGTTCTTCCGACTGTTGGTGGGCAGACTGCACTCAATTTGGCAATGAATTTAGTCAAAGAAGGGATTCTGGAACGTTATGGGGTAAAGCTCATTGGGGCTCAAGCCGAAGCAATCAAGAAAGCAGAGGATAGAGATTTGTTCAAAAAAGTAATGCTCTCTATTGGAATGAATGTTCCTAAATCAGGACTTGCTACCAATATGGAAGAGGCAAGAAAAATAAAAGACCAAGTGGGGATACCATTGATTGTCCGCCCTGCCTTTACACTCGCGGGAACAGGCGGTGGGCATTGTCCTAGAGAAGAAGATTTCGAAGACGTGGCAATGAAAGGCTTGAATGCTTCTCCTATTAGCCAGATATTAATTGAAGAATCTGTAATCGGCTGGAAAGAATATGAATTGGAAGTAATGCGAGATACTGCGGATAACGTTGTAATTATCTGCTCTATCGAAAACATTGATCCGATGGGAGTTCACACTGGAGATTCCATTACAGTCGCTCCACAACAAACGTTATCCGATAAAGAATATCAATCCATGCGAGACATGGCTCTCAAAATTATTCGAGAGATTGGAGTTGAGACAGGTGGGTCTAATATACAGTTTGCGGTAAATCCGAAGAATGGAGATGTAATTGTAATTGAAATGAATCCGCGGGTTTCTCGTTCTTCCGCACTTGCCTCTAAGGCGACAGGTTTTCCAATTGCTAAAATTGCTGCCCTACTTGCGATTGGGTATACACTAGACGAAATCAAGAATGACATAACACGTGTTACCCCCGCAAGCTTTGAGCCTTCGATTGACTATGTAGTAACAAAGATTCCACGCTTTGCTTTCGAAAAATTCCCCGGCGCGGATAGCACGCTTGGAGTTCAAATGAAAGCGGTTGGTGAATCTATGGCAATCGGACGAACCTTTAAAGAAAGTTTTCAAAAGGCTCTTCGCTCTTTAGAAAATGATAGACTTGGTTTTGGCTCTGATGGTTACCTTAAAGAACTCATCGAATTACACAAAATACCCGCTTCTGAGAAAAAAGCATTTATCACTAAAGCAATTAAAATTCCTACAGACAAACGAATCTTTAATTTAAAGTTAGCGTTTAACGCCGATTTTACCGTAGAAGAAATTGCAACCATCACTGGAATGGAACCCTGGTTCCTACGGCAAATGGAAGATATCCACAAAGTAGAGTTTGAATTTTTCGAAAAGGGATTTGCTGTTATCCGCAAGATGAAACAGTTCGGATTTTCCAATCGACAACTTGCTTATCTTTCATCTAAAGCAGAGATTGATTCTATCTTAGATTCTGAGTCCGTTGTAAGTAAGATTAAATCGAAAGTAAATTCAATCCTAGTTAAAAAAGAAAAAGAAGTAGAAGATTATTTGATCCAAGAAAAAATCTTTCCTGTCTACAAAAGAATTGATACCTGTGCGGGAGAATTTGAAGCATATACTCCTTACTTCTATTCAACCTATGATACCGAAGATGAATCCAATGTAACGGCTGCAAAATCTGTTATGATTCTTGGTGGTGGTCCGAATCGAATCGGACAGGGGATTGAATTTGACTATTGTTGTTGTCATGCTTCGTATGCGCTCCAAGATATGGGTGTCGAATCTATCATGGTAAATTCCAATCCTGAAACTGTATCAACTGATTATGATACTTCAGATAGACTTTACTTTGAGCCTCTTTGCCTTGAGGACGTAATGAACATTTTCCGCAATGAAAAACCGATAGGCGTTATCGTTCAGTTCGGGGGGCAAACACCTCTTAAGCTCGCAAATGAATTAGAAAAACGAGGTGTTCCAATCCTCGGAACAAGTCCTGATTCGATTGATCGTGCAGAAGATAGAAAAAGATTCGTAGAAGTTTTACAAAAACTAAATCTTAAACAACCTGCTAACGGTATGGCATCTAGAAGAGAAGATGCACGTAAAATTGCAAAAGAAATTTCTTATCCAGTCTTAGTTCGTCCTAGTTATGTTTTGGGTGGTCGAGCAATGGCAATCATCAATGATGAAGCCGGTCTTGATAAATACATGGATGAGGCTGAGGAGATTTCAGAAGATAGACCAATTTTAATTGATTCATTCTTAGACAGTGCCGTGGAAGTAGATGTGGATGCGTTATGCGACGCAGAGACTGTGTTTATCGCAGGAATCATGGAGCATATCGAAGAAGCGGGAGTGCATAGTGGGGATTCGGCTTGTATGCTTCCACCGCAAAATATTTCCGAGAAAATGCTTATTGAGATAAAAGCGGCTACTCGTAAATTGGCGCTTGAGCTTGGAGTAAAGGGACTTATTAACATTCAGTTTGCAATCAAAGAAGAAACTCTTTATATTTTAGAAGTAAACCCAAGAGCATCTAGAACAGTTCCATTTGTTTCTAAAGCGATTGGAATTCCAATTGTTAAGTATGCTACAATGATTATGCTCGGAAAAAAACTAAAAGATTTAATTTCAGCAGATGAGTATTCAGTTAAATTAGTCAATGTAAAAGAAGCTGTTCTTCCATTTAATAAATTTCCGGGTGTTGATACAATTCTCGGTCCTGAGATGAGATCTACTGGTGAAGTCATGGGAATTGCCGCGACTGCTGGTGAAGCTTATTTGAAAGCGCAAATCATGGCAGGGGAAGAGACACCTAAAGGTGGAACAATTTTTGTAAGTATCAATGATAAGACTAAGCAAGATTTGCTTCCTTATATCGTTAAGCTTTCGAAGTTAGGCTACAACCTAATAGCCACTAAAGGAACTCATAAGCTTTTGTCGGATAAC
>Ga0075156_10001689_pt1 | contig 12117 bp, 14 predicted proteins | sample JI81AbrownDNA_FD_70966 | JGI IMG/M metagenome (GOLD analysis project Ga0075156, IMG submission 70966) | Wastewater effluent complex algal communities from Wisconsin, to seasonally profile nutrient transformation and Carbon sequestration -... | ecosystem: Engineered > WWTP > Effluent > Algae...
TAGAGAATTCAAATACTACGGTAGAAAAAAATCTCCAAGCCCTGCGGCAGGTCATGTAAAAGTTCATATGAAAGAGCAAGAGGCAATCGTTAAAGAAGCTCTCTCCTAATAAGATTAGCCACAGAGGCACAAAGACACTGTGACTCTGTGGCAAACATCTTTACTTCGGTAAAAGCACTGTATCCATTACATGCACAATTCCATTGGAGGCAGGGACGGATGCAACGATTTGAGATTCTCCGTTGATTAAAGTCTTACCATCTTTAACGGTTACTGTGATGTTGCCGCCATTTGCCATTCCAATGACTTGACCATCTTGTAGATTTTCTTTTTTGTATGTTCCTACGATTACATGGTATTCTAAAATATTTTTTAAGTCATCAATCTTGTCTGCTTTTAATAAACCTTCCACAGTTCCCTTTGGAAGTTTATCGAAGGCATCATTCGTTGGTGCAAACACTGTAAAAGGTCCCGGATTAGCTAACGAATCGACTAAATCTGCTGCCTTTACTGCTGCAACTAAGGTAGTATGGTCTTTTGATCCAACTGCAATACCAACAACGTTTTTTTGTGAAGTGGAGTCTTCAACAGAAGCCATCCCACCACCGACGGAAGCACCTTCTTCTTTCTTACAATCGCCTAATACGAATAAGGCGCAAAGACTAACGCATATTATAAAAAAATTTTTCATTCTCTTTCTCCCATTTTCAATCTAAATATTCATTTGAAATGTTTGAATAGAATACTTTCTTATATTTTTATTTGCCTTGATCTATATCAATTTAGGGTTAAAAATTAATATACACGAGCTATATTGGTTTTCTTTTCAGACAGGATTAACAAGATTTACAGGATGAATAATCCCGAAAATGAATTTAGCTTGTGTATTAGTAAGTTTACAAATAAAGTTTGCATACAAAAGTCATGGACAGATTTGAGTTTACCTGTAAGACTATTCAGAGAGGGGATTTATGAAACGTAAAATCATACAAAACTTAATCATTTTTGTTTTACTGGCTCAACTTGCAAATGTTGACTGTGATTTGAATAGCATGGCAACTAAGAAGCGAGACAAAGCAGATGAAATTGCGCTCGCTACCAATGGATGGGGCGGACCTCCTGACTCAATTAAAAAAGGAATCAGTCCAACGGAAAGTAAAGTAAAAGAATATTTCTATACCAAGGTTACGGCTAAGGCTTCGGCAAAAGCAATCGAAAGTGGCTCCGACTCAAGAATGCAAACTACCTGTATTGATGCAGCTGGTCTTGTTGGGACATACGATATATTAGCCACATTCATGGACGCACTCGTGCAAGAAAAAAAATTGGACGACGAAAATGGATTTGTTACATTGCAACTCGATGAATCAAAGTCTTATAGCTGTAGATATTTCCAGTCAGAAGATAAAAAATTAAAAACAAAAGAATGCACCGGTGTATTACAGAATCGTGGCGTTGCAGAATGCTGGCCTACTTCGGGCGATTCATGGGAAACCTGTGGATGTCTTGTTTACATTCGATTTCCGGGTGGAAAAGAAGCTGTGATGAAAAAACTCTCTTTTCAAGACTAATTTTTTATTTACACCTAACCTTTTTAGGAAATCTCTACTTTAAGAGGTTATACATGACTGATCAAGACTACATTCGAATTTTCGATACCACACTTCGCGATGGAGAGCAGTGCCCTGGCGCTGCTATGAATGAAAATGAAAAGATAGAAATCGCACGCCATCTCGCAAAAATGAATGTAGATGTCATTGAAGCTGGTTTTCCAGTTTCTTCGCCTGTTCAATTCAAAGCAGTAGAAAGAATTGCACGCGAGATTGAAGGTCCGATCATCACTGGTCTTGCTCGCTCGTTACGTGTAGATATCGAAGCTGCGGCTAATGCACTTAAGCCGGCAAAACGTAAAAGAATTCACACATTCCTCGCCACTTCTCCCATTCATATGAAACACAAACTAGGTAAAACTCCTTCAGAAGTCTTAGCACTGGCAATTGAAGCTGTGAAAATGGCGCGTGACTTCGTAGACGATGTAGAATTTTCTCCCGAAGATGGGACTCGTTCTGACTGGGAATTTCTGAGAGAAATCTGTGAAGCTGTAATTGAGGCTGGAGCAACTACAATCAATGTCCCGGATACTGTCGGTTATACCACACCTGAAAAATATGGTGAGTTATTTAATTTTTTAATTAAGAATGTGCGCGGTGCGGATAAGATTATTTTCTCTGCACACTGTCATAATGACCTGGGACTTGCTACTGCAAACTCTCTATCGGCTATCGTCAACGGCGTGCGTCAGGTCGAATGCACAATCAATGGGATTGGAGAAAGAGCGGGTAACACTGCAATGGAAGAAGTAGTCATGGCTCTTAGAACAAGAAAAGATTTTTACGGAATCACGACTAGAATTGATACAACCCAAATTTCCAAAGCATCTTACTTAGTAAAAAATATTACAGGCATGACTGTTCAACCAAACAAAGCAATTGTAGGAGCAAACGCGTTTGCTCACGAATCAGGAATTCACCAGGATGGTGTAATTAAAAATCGAGAGACCTACGAAATCATGACTCCTCAATCCATCGGCTTAGAATCAAATCGCATGGTTTTGGGCAGACACTCCGGTCGTGCCGGCTTTAAAGATAGAATTATACGTTTAGGATTTCAGCCAAAGCAAGACGAATTAGAATTAGCCTACACAAAATTTTTAGAAATTGCTGATAAGAAAAAAGAAATCTTCGATGAAGATATTATTTCTTTATTTACAGACCAACACCGCAAAACGGGCATTAGCCGATTTGTTCTAGAATACTTTCATATTTCTACTGGCTCTAAAACAGTTCCGACTGCAACCATTAAGTTAAGAGTAAATGACGTAATCATCGAAGAATCTGCTACGGGAGATGGACCTGTAGACGCAGTATTTAAAGCAATTGAGAAGGCAACCAAAATGGAACCAGAACTTTCCAGACTTGTAATTTCTCCTGTTACAGAAGGCAAAGACGCATTAGCTGAAGCATCGGTTACTTTGAATTTAAACGGTAAGAGAGTTGTCGGAAAAGGTGGCTCTACTGATATAATCGAGGCATCGGCTTTATCTTTTATAGATGCACTAAACCGACTTTGAAAAAATACTTTCAAGAAAAGCTTTATACCCTTGCGCCCTATACTCCCGGTGAACAACCAAAGAGTATAGGAAAAATTGTAAAGCTAAATACAAATGAAAATCCCTACCCCCCTAGTCCCGCGGTAAAAAAAGCTGTTAATAGTATTTTGTCGAAAGGACTTCTACGTAGATATTCCAATCCTATTTCAGAAGGCGTGATTCGAGAAATTGCGAAGCTTCATAAGATTCCAGAATCGCATATCTTAGTTACAAATGGTTCCGATGAAGGATTAGCCATTCTATTTAGAGCAACACTCGGTGAGGGCAATATTGCCATTATGCCCTACCCGACCTATTCTCTTTATCCTGTACTAACCAGTCTTCAATTAAATGGGGCTAAAGTTGAGCAAGTTCAACTAAAAGATGATTTTCATTTTGATTTTTCTAAATTACAAAAATCGATGAATCCAAAAGCAAAGCTTTTAGCCTTCGCAAATCCAAACGCTCCGACTAGTATTCAAGAATCAAAGACAGATATAGTTAATCTAATCAAGAAATTTGACGGAATGGTTTTGTGCGATGAGGCTTACATTGATTTTGCGCCCAAAGGCACAAGTCTAATTTCGGAAGTAAAAAACTTAAACAACCTGGTTGTATCAAGAACTCTTTCTAAGTCTTATGGACTTGCGGGACTCAGGCTCGGATACTTAGTAAGCAGTCCTGAAAACATCACAGAGTTAATGAAGATTAAAGATTCTTATAATCTAGGAATGCTCGAGCAAGAAGTTGCCATTGCCGCCTTGAAAGATCAGGCTTACTTACAAAAAACGGTTAAAAGAATAATAGCCTCTCGAAAAAAACTTGCGGCTAATCTGGGCAAACTTGGATTTAAAGTCTTGGACAGCCAGACTAATTTTTTATTTGTGAAGCCGCCTGCTTTGATTTCTGCCGAAGAAATTTTTCTTTCTTTAAAAAAAGAAGAAGTTTACATTCGCTATTTCAAAGACCCTTTTTGCAAAGACTATGTGCGTATTACTATCGGAACGGAAGAAGAAAATAAAATTCTACTTTCCAAAATAAAAAAAGCAATCGCAAGCAAGTAACCCACCTTAGTAATGATTTATGATGAATACCAATTTGAAAAAGTGAATCCAGACTCTATGGATCTCTTATGGAAAGCTGGATTCAGACATTTTGGAACTTATTTCTTTCGTTATAGCATTGGACTTTTGAATGGAGAGTATACAGAGGTTCTTCCTCTAAGAATTAATTTAGCTTCATTTACACTTTCGAAAAGTCAAAGGAAAACGGTTCGAAAGAATTCGGACACAACGGTCATTATCCGCGATTGCTTCATTGATGAGGAAAAAGAAAAATTGTTTTCCATTCATGCAAAGCGGTTTACAGAGAATAAACCTGAATCTGTATTCAACTTTCTATCTCCGGAAGACACGGCCACAAAACCATGTGAGCTAAAAGAAATATGTGTTTTTGTTGAAGACTCCCTTGCTGCTGTGAGCTTTTTAGATTTGGGAGAGAAAGCCTCCTCTAGCGTCTACGCAATGTTCCACCCCGATTTTGCAAATCGAAGGCTAGGTATTTATACTTTACTTTTAGAAATTCAATATTCAATTGATAGAGGAATGGATTATCTATATCCCGGCTATGCTTACAGAGAATCTTCCTTTTATGATTACAAAAAAAAATTTCATCCAATGGAATATTTTGATTGGAATGGTAATTGGCTTCCGTTAAATATCGAAGAGACGAGCGAGGATTAAAACAAATGAGTTTAACAAAAGAATTAAAACTAGAAGTAGAAAATCATCCTATATTAAGAACAAAATGGCTTGTCGATAGAAGAAAGAGTTTATCTAAAGAAGACCTTTGCCTATGGCTAAGCCAGGAATACTTTGTATCTGTGGACTTTGTGAATTGGTTTTTATGGACAGCAAGTCTAACGAATAATGTCGATGCAAAAATTTTATTAGTTCACAATATTTGGGAAGAATTGGGTGAAGGGGATGCAAGTAGATCACACGTAATGGTTCTAACTCGTTTTTTAAGAGAAATAGGAATCGCTGAGTCCGAATTAAAAATTCTACATCATACTCAGAAATATTTGAATGATATGAAAATGCTTACCAACTCAAATATCTATTCCGCTCTTGGTGCCCTTGGACCGGCTAACGAGTATTTGCTGAAACTAGAATATGGACAGATGTATGAATCTTATCTGAGATTGAAAGCCGAAGAAAAATTACCCAATGCATTTTTTTTCGAAGTAAATTTGGAAGCCGATGAATCACACAGTGCAGAATTATTCAAACTTATTGAGGCTATTTGTGATTCTCCGCAAAAGATAGAACAGGTAAAAGAAGGAAATAGAAAAGCTCTCGATGCACGACTTCAATTTTACGAAGGCTTAGAGCTAGTCGGTAAACTCTAATCCCAAATAGTAGGAATTTTTCCTGAATAGCCAATTGTAAAATCAATTAGTTCTCGTAACTTTTTATCTTCTATTTCTGTTGAAGCATCTTGTAAAAGTTCATACAAATTTAAATGAGCATCCTCTCTTGTACCACCGTTGTCCTTAAAGCAAACTAAGATTGACTTAAGCTCCGGCAAAGAAGCAGACTTGCTGAGTGCTAGTAGAATTTCATCCTTTAGTTCCATGTCCAGTCCTGAGTTTTAAATAATTCATTACAAGAATCCCAATAATCGGAATAAGTGGCAAATAAAGAATCCAAAAGAAATATCGATAGAATTTTAAATGGAATGTTAGTTTACGCACTGCGAAGAATCCCGGATAACGAAGTCCATTGTAAATGAATTGAACGTTAGCCGCCATGACTTCCTCTGTGAGCGTTGGATGAATTTTACTCAATTGACTCGATGGTATATTCCTAAAGGAAAGAAATTCAATCTCTTTTGAAAGACAAATTGCCTGTAACCGCTTAGTCAGATTAAAGCAAAAAGAACAATTCCCATCGTATAAAAAGACTTTCATACAAGGAAGTCCTGAGCCTGTGAGCGGAGATAATGACATACAGATGGAATCTTCTCAATTTCCAAGTTTATCCAATATATATACCAGTCTTTTCCCTTATCCATTCCCTGACATTCTTTCGCATACCATTTATTGATTTGGTTTTCTGTTTTGGCTCTCCAAAAAATAGTTCTGTGCTGCTTTTTCATCTCATTCCAAATATCTCGACCAATCCCTTCTCCACGCGCGATCTCATCGACTGCAAATTTAGAAAGGAGAAATCCATATTCGGTTTCCTTTAGAATTGCTGCACCTCTGTAATCCACTTCTAAAAATAAGGAATCGATTTTTGAGTCAAGAAACCTGGGATCAATTTTCTTTCTAAAGGCTGCGTTGAGTAGATGCGCCAACTTAGTCTTATCCACTGAACCTACATCATTGATATGTTTGATTTCACTACCCAGCTTAATAAAAGTCCCGCTTCCTTTTACAGTGAATAATTCTCGAAGCATTGTCATGGGAGATGTAATCGCTATGTTCATGGAATGAGTTATTTTATTTTCCAAAATATTCTTTAACTGCTCTAATAGGAATAGACTTTCCGGAAAAAGACAATCTTCATCGCATAAGAATTGATAATCGCTTCTTATATTTATAATGGAAATTTTTTCGTTTGATTTTTTATTTCTAAGTCCACCCTTAGGGGAAACAATTAAAAATTTTGCAGTGAGTAAATGCTTTGCAATTTCTGATACTGCCTCGAATATATTCTCTTCTGAGTCGAATACTACGAATGGAATATGCCTTTTGTCAATGGATGCTTTTATTTTTTTAACTCCATTTTCTAATAATGGGAGTACGTCGCACCGAGGCTCACTCTTTTTGTGATAGTCTTTACTTGAATCAAAAATTCCTTTAAAGAAAAGATCAATATAAGAAATCGAATCCTGACTCATGAGGATAACAGGGTATAGCCCAAGAGAATGAAGCGTCTTGAGATCATAATAAAAGGTAGAGAATGATTCCATTACTACTTCCGAATCCACATAGATCAATAGAAATTTTTCTGAGTCAATGGAACGAAAACTTTTCAAGAAAATCAAGCTATCTGCTTCATTTCCCGTCATCTCAAAAAACTTTTGTAATTGGTCAGTAGATCGTTTCATTTTAAATCATAGGATACGAATTTACCTTTCATTTTTGCGATTGCCACATTCATACCTTTATCTTCCTTTAATTTAAAAAAGCCTAACAGGGATTTGTCGCCACTAATCACTGTAAACCTGAATCCTGAAAATTCTTGCTTGAACTTAGAAGAAATTTTTCCATAGAGAATCTTTAAGTCTTCTTTTGCTCCAAGTCTCTCCCCATAGGGAGGATTCATCACTATATGACCGGACTTCCAATTACCAGTATTAGAAATATTTAGAACATCTGACTTTTCAAATTGGATTAATTTATCAACGCCGGCTCTCTGTGCATTGTCCCGCGCAATTTGAACTGCCTTCGGGTTAATATCATAACCGAATAATCTACATTCGCCGCTCTTTAGCTCTTGTGTAGGACTAACATATACATCGTATAACATTCTATAAACCGCTGATTGATTCATTAGATTTTCGTTTATATATTTTCTTTTGAGAAGAAGTGCTGCTTCAATTAGGATTGTGCCGGAGCCACACATTGGATCAATTAGAATTTCATCTTTTGTCCAGCCGGAAAAATGAATGAGTGCCTGCGCCATGTTCTCCCGAATCGGTGCATCTAAAAATTCCATTCTATAACCGCGTTTATTTAAAGGTTGTGAGCTAAGAGAAAGTTCGATGTTTACAAAATCCCGATTGGATCTGAGATGTAAAACAATATCCGGCTCGTCTCTATCAATTTCAATTTCTTCGCCTCTTTTTTCTCTTAGTCTATCTTTAATCGCATCTTTCAATTTGTATAGCGCATAACGTGAATCTTTCAGGCTATCTTTTGTATTGGAATCAATTTTAAAGCTAAGACCGGGAGCAATGATTTCTTCCCAGGGTAAACGAACTGCCTGGTCGTATAAATCTTCTGCGTCAATCACGGTTAATTGAGAAATACTAAACGATACGCGTGAAGAAAATCGAGTAGTGAGTAAAAGCATTTGGATGGCAGATTTTTTTCCTCTGAAGAAAACGCCGCCTCGATTGGCTGATGTTATTTTTAATCCAGCATTTTTGATTTCATCTTCTAGAAATTCGTGTAGTCCTTCCGCACAGGATGCATGGTATTCTAAGACTTCGGGATTAAAAATTGTTTTATTGGATGAATTGATATGCGCCTCTCATTGAAAAATTATATCTATGTTTTGTAAGAATCGTTGTGGGTCAAAAACATTTCCATTTAATCCTCTTCTGGAAGTAGAGGAGAAATAAAAAAAGCAATAAACTCTAATTTGCCGGTAGTGCCGGACTTCTGGTAAATGGCAAACGCTTGATTTTCTACGGTCTTGAGACTCTTTCCCCGAATCGCTGCAATCTGTTGATTGGACAATCCGCGTAGAAGTAAAATGGCAATGTCCTTTTCCGCCTTTGTAAGACTCCATGCTTTGAATTGGCTCTCTACTGAATTCCAAAAGCTAAGACTTAGATCACTTAATTTTTGATTTTTTGATTTTAAACTTTCAATTACTTCTTTTGCTGAATCAATATTGTGTTTATTGTCTTTTAATTCTTTGAATAGAAAATAAATTCCTAAGACAGAAAAAATTGCAATGAGAGCTTCCATGAATGTAAAATAAGTTTGGGAATAATGGAGCCAATGCGCGTTCAGATAAAGAGAAAGAATATCTTCCAAAATCCAAAACGTCATAAACAATACAAAAAACGCAAAGAAGTAAAAGCGCTTTTCTTGTTGCAGTAAGAATTTCATGAGTGATTTCCCCCCTTTTTTATCTCATTGAAATGGAAAAAATGATACCTCATAGGTAATTCCCTCCGTTTCCTATATTACCTATATACAAAGCTAAGTTTAATTGCTACAATTAAATTAAAGAGGAGATCGATATGAAAACGCAAATTGTTTTTTTACTTAGTTTTTTATTCATTGTAAGTCTGGCTGATTGTTCCAATACCACAAATAGTGCGTCATGCAGACGAAGCTGCTCAGAAAAGGCAAGTCTCTGCATCATTGGAACAAGCACAAACACAGTTTCCAATACAAATAATCTTTTGCTCTGCGAAATGTATTCAATTGACTGTCATTCTGGTTGTGGTAGCAGTGGCACATCCTCTTCCAAAGGCTCGAGCTCGAGTCGAAGCAGCAGTCATAGTAGTAGCCGCTCTAGTAGCAGTAGTGGACATAGCAGTAGCAGCGGACACAGCAGTGGAAGCTCCTCAAGTGGAGGAAGTAGTTCTTCTGGTGGTGGAAGTGGTGGAAGTAGTCATATAATAACTGGTGGCATCGGAGACTAAAATGAAATTTTTAAAAGCAATCATGCTTTCTTCAATCCTATCAGTATTCGCGATGAGTTGTTCCAATGGTCACTCAGTTATACAAACTGACTACAATCAGTGTAAGGTTAAATGCGTAAACCTTGACTTTCTTTGCTCCTACAGCTTAAGAGGAACCGCACCCCTATTTAATATTTTTACTGCCTGTACAACTTTATCGGAAGGTTGTTATAGAAAATGTGCCAAGCACGCTGGCAAGAGTTCCTCTAGTGGAAGTCATTCAAGTGGAGGTGGCGGCGGACACAGTTCTTCATCACGTGGAGGAAGCAGTTCTTCAGGTGGTGGAAGTGGCGGTAGTAGCCATGAAATTCTTGGAAATTTCTAATGACTACTAAATCTTATACTTCTTTCTCTTTCTCCAAAGAGTTGCGGCATCGATTCCTAAAATTTTTGCTGCCACTTTATAGTCCGTTGTTCGATTGAGAACTTTCTTAATATGAATGAGTTCTACTTCTTCTAAAGTGATTAAATCCATATCATCTTTACGATTTCTAAATTGAATTTCGTCTGGCAAATGAATCGGCTCAATTACATCTGTCTTTGTTAAGAGCGCGGCTCTGTGTATAACATTCTTGAACTCAAGGACATTACCAGGCCAGCGATACAATTTTAGCAAATGAAATGCATCTCCAGAAAGTCTCATCTCTTTTCCTTTTTGGAAACGATGAATGAAATGAGAGAACAATAATTCAATGTCATCCGGTCTTTCTCGTAGTGGAATTAATTTTATTGTGACTTCATTTAAACGGTTGAATAAATCATCACGGAAAAGTTTTTCTTTGAGAGTCTCTTCGATATTTATTTTAGTAGTAGAAATAAATCGAATGTCTAATTTATTTTCACTATTTTGAATTGCAGCTAATAATCTAGACTGAATGGCGTGTGATAATTCTCCAATTTCATCAAGAACAAGAGTTCCACCGTGGGCTTCTTCCAATTTGCCGCTAATTGAAGCCATTTGACTTTGTGATTCTCCACTAAGACCAAATAATTCTTGCTCGAGAAGATTTTCCGGCACATTACAATTAACCACAACAAATGGTTTGTTGGCACGAGAACTTTTTTGATGCACAAGTTCGGCTATTAACTTCTTGCCTGTTCCACTTTCTCCACGAATTAAAATATTGATATTGCTTTCCGCCATTTTCAGAGCAGTATCTACACTGTTCGTAATGTTGGAATTTTGAGAGATAAAATTTCCTTTCTTGCTAGAAAAGGCGGCTTCTTTTAATTCTCTAAGTTCGGATTTAATAGCATGATATTCCCAGGCTTTCTTTGCAAAGAATTGAAGCTCTTTAATTTGAACAGGCTTCTGTAAAATATGATACGCACCTAGATCGACAGCTTTCAACGCATCATCGAGTCCACTATTTCCAGAAATGATAATGACCGTTGTATCCGGTTTTAGTTTTTTGATTTCTTTTAGAATCTGCATTCCATCAATTGGCTGCATTTTTAAATCTAAGAAAACTAAATCATAGTCTTTTTCGGATACAAGGGCTAATGCTTTGCCTGAATCAGAAATAGCATCAATTTCAAAATCTAAAACTTCGAGTGAAATTTTAAAAACTTCTAACAAATATTTATCATCATCTACAACAAGAACTCTAGGACTTCGCACTTTCATAATATTCTTTAAAAACTTTTACGGATTATAAGGCAAATACTTTATTCAATTAGTTTTGAAATTAATTCCTAACTTAATTTCTGATTCCGAGTGGCTCGAAGATTTTTGTAATTTTCCTTTTACCTTTGATTTGAATTGTATCTATTTCACGAAACAGAATCTTGTCCTGCAATTTCAACTGAATCCGCTCTGTAACAAGGATTGATACTTGGTAGAATTTCGTTAGACTCTCCAACCGAGAAGCAATATTAACAGTATCTCCGATGACAGTATAATCCATTTTGTTTATCGAGCCAATATTTCCGACAATAACCTTGCCAGATGCAAGACCAATTCCATGAGAGACTTCTCCTGTCGCCAATTTTCTACGAGCCCGATTGTAAGGTACGAGCGCACTAATCATATCAAGCGCACAATTAATCGCATCAAATTCTTTGCCCGCATCAAAGCGCGCCATGATACAGTCTCCAATGAGCTTATCAATTACTCCCCCGTTTTCAATGATGATTCGGTTGAATGTTTTGAAATAAGAGTTTAGAAAATTTACTGTTTGATTTGGATTTAGTTTTTCGGAGAGGTCTGTAAAATTTCGAATGTCACAAAAAAGAATTATTTTTTCTTCTAACTCTCCTAAGTTTAACAACTCTTCATTTGCATTGAAGTTACTGAGTATTTTCTCAATGTCGCGAGGTGGAACATACAACTGGAAGGTCTTACGAAGAGTTTCTTCTTTATGCATTGTATTGTCTAATTTCTTTTGTAGCGAATAATATCCATAAGACACATAAAATGTCATCGTCGTCACCAAGACCAGAATAGAATCTCCGCTGACTTGAATATTTGCAAATGCAGGCAAGATTTGGTATTTTTTATTCAATAGATCAAAAAAAGTTAGCAAGAAAGGAATGAA
>Ga0075156_10001690_pt1 | contig 12115 bp, 10 predicted proteins | sample JI81AbrownDNA_FD_70966 | JGI IMG/M metagenome (GOLD analysis project Ga0075156, IMG submission 70966) | Wastewater effluent complex algal communities from Wisconsin, to seasonally profile nutrient transformation and Carbon sequestration -... | ecosystem: Engineered > WWTP > Effluent > Algae...
TACACCCGTAGCGGTGTCATCGGCGGCATCATGCTGGGATTGGGGCGGGCCCTGGGCGAAACCATGGCCGTTACCTTCGTCATCGGTAACTCCTACGACGCCATCGAGTCGCTATTCCACCCCGGCAACTCCATCGCCTCCATCCTGGCCAATGAGTTCGCCGAAGCCAGCGCTGCACTCCACTATGGCGCGCTGATCGAGATGGGCCTGATACTCTTCCTCATCACCTTTGTGGTGCTGTCCTGCTCCAAACTGCTGTTGCTGCGCCTGCAAAAGGGCGATGGCAGCCATAGCTGAGCACGGGGATATAGATATGAACCAGTCACTCTACCTACGCCGTCGCCTCATCAACGGCTTCAATCTCACCATGTCCACCCTGACCATGCTGTTCGGTCTGTTCTGGCTGTCGTGGATACTCTTTACCCTGTTCAGCAATGGCTTGTCCGCCATCAATCTGGACGTTTTCCTCCACGATACCCCAGCGCCGGATAGCGAAGGCGGCGGCCTGCGCAATGCCATCTTCGGCAGCCTCATGATGGCAGCCGGCGGCACCGCCATCGGCACACCCATAGGCATCATGGCCGGCATCTACCTGGCCGAGTACGGCCAGCGTGGCTGGCTGGCCCCGACAGCCCGCTTCATCAACGACATCCTGCTGTCAGCCCCATCCATCGTGATCGGTCTGTTTGTGTGGATTGCCTATGTGCAGCATGTGGGTCACTTCTCCGCCTGGGCCGGCAGCTTTGCCCTGGCCCTGCTGGTGATACCGGTGGTACTGCGCACCACCGAAAACATGCTGCGGTTGGTGCCGCACAGCATGCGCGAGGCCGCCTATGCCTTGGGCGCACCGCGCTGGAAGGTGGTGACTGCCGTTACCCTGCGCGCCTCCAAGGCCGGCGTGCTCACCGGCATCCTGCTGGCCGTGTCGCGCATCTCCGGTGAGACCGCGCCGCTGTTGTTTACCGCGCTCAACAACCAGTTCTTCAGCGCCGACATGAACGCACCCATGGCCAACCTGCCGGTGGTGATCTTCCGTTTTGCCATGAGCCCCCACGACAACTGGATCAAGCTGGCCTGGGCCGCTGCCCTGATCGTGACCTTGGCGGTACTGGCGCTCAATATTATTGCCCGCGTGCTGCTCAAGAAAGACCAAGCTTAAGCCGGCCGACTGATGACATTGCAAGAAAGTCCAACACCATGACCGCGACCTCCTCCACGCCCAAGCTTGCCGTTCGTAGCTTGAACTTCTACTACGGCAACTTCCATGCGCTGAAGAACATCCATCTCGACATCCCCGAGAAAAAAGTCACCGCCTTCATCGGCCCTTCCGGCTGCGGCAAGTCCACCCTGCTGCGCACCTTCAATCGCATGTACGATCTCTACCCCAAGCTCCGCGCCGAGGGGGAGATCCTGCTGAATGGCGAGAATGTGCTGAACAGCCAGACCGATCTGAATATGTTGCGCGCCAAGGTCGGCATGGTGTTCCAGAAGCCCACCCCTTTCCCCATGTCCATCTACGACAACATCGCCTTTGGCGTGAAGCTCTATGAAAAGCTGAGCCGCGCCGAGATGGACGATCGGGTGGAATGGGCGCTGCAAAAGGCCGCGCTGTGGAACGAGGTCAAGGACAAGCTGCGGCAATCCGGCCTGGGCCTGTCCGGCGGTCAGCAGCAGCGCCTGTGCATCGCTCGCGCCGTAGCCGTGAAGCCCGAAGTGCTGTTGCTGGATGAGCCCACCTCGGCGCTGGACCCCATCTCCACCGCCCATATCGAGGAGCTGGTGCACGAGCTCAAGCAGGACTACACCATCGCCATGGTGACTCACAATATGCAGCAGGCCGCTCGGGTCTCGGATATCACCGCCTATATGTATCTGGGCGAGCTGGTCGAAGTGGGTGGAACCGACCAGATATTCACCAAGCCGGCACGTAAGGAAACCGAAGACTACATCACCGGCAAGTTCGGCTAGGCCGTATGCCGCAGGGGGTGCCCTTGCACCTTCCCGGCCAAACAAAAGGCGACGGTCGCAACCGTCGCCTTTTGCATTAGCTATCACGCACCCCGCTATAGGGCAGCCTGTGCCACAACTTCAGACAAGCGCTCAGCCCAGCGCTCGGTCAACGCCATATCATCAGCCTCCACCATCACCCGTAACACCGGCTCAGTGCCCGAAGGGCGCAGCAACACCCTGCCCCGGCCCGACAACTCACATTCCGCCTCAACCAGAGCGGCCTGTATGGTAAGGCTGTCGCGGAAATCAAAGCCTTTTTGTATCTTCACATTGCGCAGTATCTGCGGATAGATGGTCAGATCGGCGCAGAACTCTGCCAGACTGCGGCCCGACAGCCGCACTGCAGCCAATACCTGCAGGGCAGAGACGATGCCATCCCCGGTGCTGTGCTTGTCCAGGCACAGCAGGTGGCCAGAGTTCTCTCCACCCAGTTGCCAGCCTTTTTCCTTCAACACTTCCAGCACATAGCGGTCACCCACCTTGGCCCGGGCAAACGGGATATCCAGCCGCGCCAGCGCATGTTCCAGCCCCAGGTTGGACATCAGCGTCCCGACGGCGCCCCCCTGCAGCAGTTGCTGCTCCTGACGGAAGCGCGCCATCACATACAGCAGCTGGTCGCCATCGTAGAGGCGCCCCTCGCTGTCCGCCATCATCAGGCGGTCACCGTCACCATCCAGGGCAATGCCGAAATCGGCTTTCTCGGCCAGCACCCGTTGGCGCATGGCCTCTGGCTCGGTAGCCCCCACGCCCTCGTTGATATTCAGGCCGTTGGGCTGGTTGCCCATGGCAATGACATCCGCACCCAGCTCATCAAACACATGCGGCGCAATCTGGTAGCCCGCGCCATGCGCGCAATCGACCACGATCCTGACTCCGCGCAGGTCGTATTCATTGGGGAAGGTGCTCTTGCAGAATTCAATGTAGCGACCAGCCGCGTCCACTACCCGCCACGCCTTGCCCAACTGGTCAGCCGCCACGCAGTTGAGCGGCCTGTCCAGCTCAGCCTCGATCTCCAGCTCCACGGCATCGTCCAGCTTGAGCCCGCCTTCACCGAAGAACTTGATCCCGTTGTCCTCGAAGGGGTTATGCGAGGCCGAGATCACCACGCCGGCCGAAAGACGCAGGGCACGGGTCAGGTAAGCGACGCCCGGCGTAGTCAAGGGCCCCGTCAGGTGTACATCCACGCCCGCAGCCGACAGGCCCGCCTGCAGCGCAGACTCCAGCATATAACCCGATATCCGGGTGTCCTTGCCTATCAGCACTGCAGCGTGGATACCACCGCCCCGGCGGGCAGATAGCACCTTGCCGGCTGCATAGCCCAGCCGCATGGCAAAGTCCGGGGTAATCGGGTAATCACCCACGCGGCCACGCACGCCATCCGTGCCGAAGTATTTCCTGCTCATGCTCACTCCCTGCTGTGGTCCGCCATGTTCGTCATGGCATGGTTTATGGTTGGGCACCAGGGTTGGTGCGCCAACGCCGCCGCTATCGTCAGCGCATCCACCGTATCGCGTACGGCGTGTACCCGCAAGACAGCAGCCCCTGCCTGGGCGGCCAGCAGCGCCGCTGCAACACTGGCCGCATCGCGCTGCGCGGCCGGCCTGTCGCCCAGCAGCTTGCCCAGCATGGACTTGCGCGACACCCCGACCAACAGCGGGCTACCCAGCCCCACCAATGTTGGCAGGGCTTGGAACAGGGCGATATTGTGGTCCAGCGTCTTGCCAAAGCCGAAACCGGGGTCCAGCACGATGCGCTCGGGTGCCATACCTGCTGCCAGCGCCAGCGCCCTGCGCTGACGCAGGTAGTCGCTGACTTCCTGCACCACATCCTGGTATTGCGGCTCCGCCTGCATGCTTTGCGGCTCGCCCTGCTTGTGCATCAAGCAAACTGCAGCGGCACTGTCGGCCACCGCTGCCAGCGCACCGGGTGCCTCCAGCGCAGCAATATCGTTGACCATATCCACCCCCAGCGCCAGCGCCGCGCGCATCACCTCGGTCTTGCGGGTATCGATGGATAGCGGCACCTGCCATTGCACCAGCTCGTGCAATACCGGCAGCACCCGCGCAAGCTCCGCCTCTACGCCAACCTGCGGCGCACCCGGGCGGGTCGACTCCCCCCCGATATCCAGGATATCCGCCCCCTCATCCAGCAATTGCCGGGCGTGAGCCAAAGCGGCAGGCAAGGCGTCGTAGCGTCCGCCATCCGAAAAGGAGTCGGGCGTCACATTGACGATGCCCATGACCAAGGGGCGGTTCAGCGTAAACCGGAAGCGTCCGGCGTGGAGCAGTGTGGACATGGCAGAAAGCACAACAGCGGGACATGCCCGCTGTTGTATTTGCTTGGTATTAGAGTTCTTGCGCGGGCGTCGTGGTTGGCTGGGGTGCCGAACCGCTAGGGCTGTCGCCTGCCGGCGGCTTGCTGCCAGCCGAAGGCCGGGGTGGACGCGGTGGCCGGCCCTGCATGATGTCCTCCACCTGCTCGGCATCCACGGTTTCCCATTCCATCAGGGCTGCCGTCATGGCCTCGACCTTGTCGCGATTTTCTTCCAGCAGGCGCTGCGCCAACGCGTACTGCTCGTCGATGATGCGGCGGATTTCCGAATCCACCTGCTGCATGGTGGTTTCCGACAGATTCTTATGGGTAGTCACCGAGCGGCCAAGGAACACCTCGCCCTCGTTTTCTCCATAGACCATGGGGCCCAGCTTGTCCGACATGCCATAACGGGTAACCATGTCGCGGGCAATGCTGGTGGCACGCTCAAAGTCATTGGATGCCCCGGTGGAGATACGGCCCACGAACAGGTCTTCGGCGATACGGCCACCAAACAGAATAGCCAGGCGGCTCAGCATCTGATCCTTGTAGAGCGATATGGCATCGCGCTCTGGCAACTGCCAAGTCAGACCCAAGGCACGACCACGCGGCACGATGGTGACCTTGTGTACCGGGTCGGTACCCGGCAGCAACTTGGCGACCACAGCATGGCCCGACTCATGATAGGCCGTGGCACGCTTCTCGTCCTCGGTCATCACCATGGAGCGGCGCTCCGGCCCCATGAATATCTTGTCCTTGGCCTGCTCGAAGTCATTCATATCCACTAGGCGCTTGTTGCCACGGGCAGCAAACAATGCCGCCTCGTTCACTAGGTTGGCCAGATCGGCCCCCGACATGCCCGGTGTGCCGCGGGCCAGCACGGCCGCATCCACATCGCTGGCGATAGGCACCTTGCGCATATGTACGGCCAGTATCTGTTCACGGCCACGAATATCGGGCAGCGGCACCACCACCTGGCGGTCGAAACGGCCGGGGCGCAACAGCGCCGGGTCCAGCACATCGGGCCGGTTGGTCGCAGCGATCACGATAACGCCGGAATTACCCTCAAAGCCATCCATCTCCACCAGCATCTGGTTGAGCGTCTGCTCACGTTCGTCATTGCCACCGCCGAGACCCGCCCCACGCTGACGGCCGACCGCATCGATTTCATCGATGAAGATGATGCAGGGCGCGTTTTTCTTGGCGTTCTCAAACATGTCACGGACACGGGCGGCACCAACGCCGACAAACATTTCCACGAAATCCGAGCCGGAGATACTGAAGAACGGCACCTTGGCCTCGCCAGCAATGGCGCGCGCCAGCAGGGTCTTACCCGTACCGGGCGAGCCCACCATCAGGATACCACGGGGAATACGGCCACCCAGCTTCTGGAACTTGCTGGGGTCGCGCAGGAAGTCAACGATCTCGGTGACCTCCTCCTTGGCTTCATCGCAACCTGCCACATCGGCGAAGGTGATGGGGTTGTTGGTTTCGTCCAGCATACGGGCGCGGCTCTTGCCAAAGCTGAAAGCCCCACCCTTGCCGCCGCCCTGCATCTGGCGCATGAAGAATATCCAGACACCGATCAACAACAGCATGGGGAACCAGTTGATGAAGATGCTCATCAGCAGGCTGGGCTCATCCTGCGGCTTACCGCCGAACTTGACGTTGTGCTTGATCAGGGTATCGACCAGGCGGAAATCAAATGGCGCAAAGCTGGAGAAGCTGGTGCCATCGTTGCGCTTACCACGTATCCACTGGCCACGCAGCAGATCGCCCTCGATCTCGATGCTGGCAATGCGGCCTTCCTGCACCTCGCTCATGAACTGCGAGTAAGGGACCTGGGTTTTCTGTTCCTGGCCCTTGGAGAACTGGTTGAACACAGTCATCAGCACCAGACCGATGATCACCCAGATTGCGATATTCTTGCCCAGATTATTCACGGGACGCTCCTATTTACCGGCGATTTCGAAACGGCCACGCCGGCAGCGGCCATCATTACATACGGATTCTATCGGCAAGGGGCCAGCCCGTCAGGGCTTTTTTCCCCTACCCAACAGGTAGATTTCTGTAGAACGGTCGCGCGAGGCGTCCGGCTTGCGCGTTACCACCGTCTGAAAGGTAGCGCGCATGGCTTGCATATACTCGGTGTAACCCGAGCCCTGGAAGGTCTTGACCAGAAAATGGCCGCCAGGTTTCAACCAATCGCGGCAAAATTCCAATGCCAGCTCACAAAGATAGAAACTGCGGGCCTGATCCGTCACCGCCATACCGCTCATATTGGGTGCGATATCGCAAATCACAAGATCTACCAGACGACCGCCCAGCAATTCGGTGAACTGCTTCAGCACCACGTCCTCGCGAAAATCCCCCTGGATGAATTCCACCCCGTGCAAGGGGTCCATGGGCAGGATATCCAACGCAAACACGCGACCATGGTCGCCCATGCGCCGGCGGGCCACCTGCGACCAGCTGCCGGGTGCCGCCCCCAGATCCGCCACCCACAGGCCGGGCTTGAGCAGCTTGTCCTTCTCATCTATCTCCAGCAGCTTGTAGGCAGCCCGCGCACGATAGCCATCCTTCTGTGCCCTTTGCACATATTGATCGTTGACGTGCTCCTGCAACCACGCCTTGCTGGTTTTGCTTCTTGTCATAAACTTTGCTGCCTATTATTGAAACATCCCTGAATCTTCTTGCCACGCTATCTAATAGTCGCTACGTTCCGGAGAGGATTCAGCTAGAATTCGTCGCTTTTTCGCGGAGTTACATGAATGGAACTGAGCAGAGACGAGCGCCTGTACCTGCGCGCTCAAGCCCACGGCCTTAATCCGGTAGTGATGATAGGCAATAATGGCCTGACCGATGCAGTCATGCGTGAAATCGCGCTCAACCTCGACGCCCATGAACTGATCAAGGTTCGCGTACAGGGTGACGATCGCGAAGCACGCGAGACCTGGTATGCCGAGATATGCTCGGTGCTGGGCTGCGCCCCCGTGCAACACATCGGCAAACTATTGGTATTGTACCGCCCTACTCAGGAAGGCAAACCAAAGATTCAGCTGCCCAAGCCCGGCCAGAAACAACCTAGCGCCAAGGCACTGGAAGCCGCCAGCAAGAAGGCGGCTGCCAAGCCTACGGTGGCTACCGGCCGTGCCGGCAAGATGGCCAACAGCAAGGGCAAGCCTGCCACCAGGATCAAGGCCAAGTAAACCTGCAGCCCTACTGCTTACAAACAAGAAGCCGGCTTGCGCCGGCTTCTTGTTTTGGCATGGGCGCAAAGCGCCGGGCAGCGATCAGTCCTGCTTGAATACCACATCCGTATCCACAGTAAAGCCACCAGCAGCCTGCTGGAACTTCCACTTACTCAGCGCCGCCACCACGGCACGATCAAAAACCCGGCGTGGCTTGGCGTCGAGGATATCGACCTTCACCACCTTACCCGATTCATTGATGGTCATACGCGCCCTGACGCTGCCGCTGTCCACACCATTACGTGCCGCTTCAACCGGAAACTCCGGCTGCTCGCGGTAGATAGGCTTGCGGTTTGGCGCAGGCGGCTCTGGCTTGGCCAGCATGGGCTGGGCGCTTGCCACCTGCACCGATGGCGCAGGCTCAGCCTTGGGCGTAGGGTCTACCGCCAGCGGTACCGGGGCAGGCGCTACCGGAGGTACGGCAGCCGCAGCCGGCGCAGCCTGTGGGGCAGCGGCAACCGGCTGCAGCGCCACAGGCTTGGGCAACGGTGCCGCCGCCAGTTTGGGTTCGACGGGCTTGGCTGGCAACGCGGCCGGCTTGATCTCTTCTGGCGCCGGCTTGGGGCCAGGCGAGAACCAGCGCGCCGGGTTGGGCATCACGCCCAATATCTGCTGTTCGGTTTCTTCTGGCGCCAACTGGGCAACCGGCGTGCCATCGGCAGCACGCTGCTGTGCCACAGGCTGGGGCGACTGCTGCGAAAAGGCCACCAGGCTACCCACTACCGCCACAGCGCCAGCGCCCGCCAGCCACCAAGGCAGTTTTTTCTTGCTGCCCGCGCCTGCAGGCGCTGCCTGGGAAGCCGATGCCACATTGATACCGGCACCCAGAGGCTTGAGCAGACCCAGCTTCTCCAGGCGCTCCATATCGCGGGCAACCTGGGCGGTATCCACCGAGTGGCCGGCGGCCATGCGCTCGGCCATTTCGGCGACAGACAACTGACCATCGCTCCACTGCAGAAACTTGCGCTGGTTGATACTAAGACCATTGGCTGGTGCAGCAAGCTCGCTATCACCAGTAGGCGTGCGGGCGTATACCGCCAGCAGATTTGGACTGGACATTGCTTACAACTCCCCTGATAGCTCCGCGCTTGGATTTTTACGGATGCAGGGAAGTAGATTAGCGCCTACTGATGATCGCGTCAGAAAAAACTGGAATTTATGCTATATGCCGTCGCCAGAATGCGACAACCCCTACTTGACAGCACCGCGCGTTACATAGACAAGTCCCAGCACGCTTTGTATCAGGTAGATCAGGCTGGAGATGGTTTGCCAGCTCTGGAAGCCCCCGCCAAACACGCCCTCAGCGGCGGTATGCATTTGCGGCTTGACCTCGGAGATAACCGGAAACACCGCAAAATGATTCACCAGGGTCAGTATCAGCATGCCCAGGATCAACCAGAATTCCAGTGTCTGGAAAGCCCGCAGACCCTCATCCCACAGTATGTGGAAGACGATATAGATACCCGCCACGATGCCTACCCAGGCCATGGCGCGGAACATCACCGCTACCATGCGATAGGCCAGGTTGTTGTCCAGCTGCTGAAACAGCAAGGGGCCAACCAGCAGGCCTATGACCCACAGCCCACCTATCCAGAACACCGTCAGGATGGAGCGCAGCGCATTCGGAAACGTTTGCATCGCTACCTTTCGCGGGAGCCGGCGAGCCGGATCAGATGTACTTCACGTCCAGCACTTCGTACTCGCGGATACCGCCGGGCGCCTGTACCTCGGCCACATCACCGGCCGACTTGCCGATCAGGGCGCGGGCGATGGGGCTGGAAACGGAAATCTTGCCCAGCTTGATGTCTGCCTCGTCGTCACCCACGATCTGGTAGGTCACATTGTCGCCGGATTCCAAGTCTTCCAGATCCACGGTGGTACCAAACACGATACGACCTTCGGCATCGATCTCGGCCGGGTTGATGATCACGGCATTGGACAGCTTGCCTTCCAGATCAGCAATACGCCCTTCCACAAAGCCCTGCCGCTCCTTGGCCGCATCGTACTCGGCGTTTTCCGACAGATCGCCATGCGAGCGGGCTTCAGCAATGGCCGCAATCACCGAGGGGCGCTCAACGCTCTTCAGCTGCTGCAACTCGGCCCGGAGCAATTCCGCGCCCAAAACGGTAAGAGGTACCTTGATCATTTCGTGCTTCTCCATGCCGGCCACCTTTCTGGCCGGGTGCTAAAAACAAACCCGATGGCAACGCCATCGGGACAAAAACAGAGCCGCCGCGCCCAGGCGCGGCGGCCGGCTAACAATAGGATGGGTCAGGCCGTCTTGAGACGCTCGTGCAGCCCCTGCACCGAATAGACCGTCCATTCCCGCATGTGCTTGATGCCATAGGCTGCAGCACGGCCACCTGCCACCGTGGTGTAGATAGGCACGCGGCCCTTGAGTGCCTCAAAGCGGATGGAATAGGAATCCTGAATCGAGGCACGTCGCTCGTCAACCGTATTCACAATCAGGGCAATTTCGCCGTTCTTGATCATGTCCACGATATGGGGGCGACCTTCCTTGACCTTGTTCACTTCCTGCACCGGAATACCGGCAGCATGCAGCACGGCAGCGGTACCACGGGTCGCCACCAGCTCCAGTCCTGCATCAACCAGCATGCGGCCCATCTCAGCCAGCTGCGGCTTGTCGGCATCGCGCACCGACAGGAACACCCGGCCCGAGGTCGGGAGCTTTTCACCGGCACCCAGCTGCGATTTCACATAGGCTTCCGCGAACGTGTCGCCCACACCCATGACTTCGCCGGTCGACTTCATTTCCGGCCCGAGTATGCTATCCACACCGGGGAACTTGATGAAGGGGAAGACGGCTTCCTTGACCGAATAATACGGCGGGATCACCTCGCCGTGCACGCCCTGCGCTTCCAGCGTCTGGCCCACCATGCAACGAGCAGCGATCTTGGCCAGCGGCCGGCTGGTAGCCTTGGACACATAAGGCACGGTACGCGATGCCCGTGGGTTCACTTCCAGCACAAAGACCGTCTCGCCCTGGATGGCAAACTGCACGTTCATCAGGCCGATCACATTCAGGGCACGTGCCATGGCAACAGTCTGGCGACGCAGCTCGTCCTGCATCTCCTGGCTGAGCGAATACGGTGGCAGCGAGCAGGCCGAGTCGCCCGAGTGCACACCAGCCTGCTCGATATGCTCCATGATGCCGCCTATCACCACGGCCTGGCCGTCGCTGATGGCATCCACATCCACTTCGATGGCATCGTTGAGGAAGCGATCCAGCAGCACCGGGCTGTCATTGGAGACCTTCACCGCCTCACGCATATAGCGCGTCAGGTCATCTTCGCTATGGACGATCTGCATGGCACGGCCACCCAGCACATAGGAAGGACGCACCACCAGCGGATAGCCGATTTCAGCGGCCAGCACCAATGCATCCTTCTCATTGCGTGCAGTTGCATTGGGCGGCTGCTTCAGGCCCAGGTCGTGCAGCAGCTTCTGGAAGCGTTCACGGTCCTCGGCGGCATCTATCATGTCCGGGCTGGTGCCGACTATGGGCACGCCATTGGCTTCCAGCGCCCGCGCCAACTTCAGCGGCGTCTGGCCACCATACTGCACGATCACGCCGGCCGGCTTTTCCACATGCACGATTTCCAGCACGTCTTCCAGCGTCAGCGGCTCGAAGTACAGGCGGTCGGAGGTATCGTAATCCGTAGACACGGTTTCCGGGTTGCAGTTGACCATGATGGTCTCGTAACCATCATCGCGCAGCGCCAGGGCGGCATGCACGCAGCAATAGTCGAACTCGATACCTTGGCCGATGCGGTTGGGTCCACCACCCAACACCATGATCTTCTTGGCATTGGTCGGCTGCGCCTCGCACTCTTCCTCATAGGTCGAGTACATATAGGCCGTATTGGTCGCAAATTCCGCCGCGCAGGTATCCACCCGCTTGTAGACCGGGCGCACACCGAAGCTATGGCGGCGTGCACGCACGGCAGCCGCTTCGGCGCCCAGCAGGATGGCCAGACGGCGGTCAGAGAAGCCCTTGCGCTTGAGGCGGCGCAGTTCGGCGCCATCCAGGCTGTCCAGGCTGCGCTGGGCCAAGGCCTTTTCGTCCAGGATCAGGTCTTCGATCTGTGCCAGGAACCAGGGATCGATCTTGGTATGACTGAACACTTCATCCAGGCTCATGCCCAGACGGAAAGCATCCGCCACATAAAGAATACGCTCAGGCCCCGGTGCGCCCAGCTCGGCCGCCAGCTTGTCCACATCGGTGGTGCGCTCGTCAAAGCCTGCCAGGCCAGTCTCCAGGCCACGCAAGGCCTTTTGCATGGATTCCTGCAGCGAACGGCCTATGGCCATCACCTCGCCCACCGACTTCATCTGGGTGGTCAGTCGATCATTGGCCTGAGGGAACTTCTCGAAAGCAAAACGTGGGATCTTGGTGACCACATAGTCGATGGAGGGCTCGAACGAAGCCGGGGTCAGGCCACCGGTAATGTCGTTCTTGAGCTCATCCAGGGTAAAGCCCACAGCCAGCTTGGCCGCCACCTTGGCAATGGGGAAACCCGTTG
>Ga0075156_10001692_pt1 | contig 12107 bp, 9 predicted proteins | sample JI81AbrownDNA_FD_70966 | JGI IMG/M metagenome (GOLD analysis project Ga0075156, IMG submission 70966) | Wastewater effluent complex algal communities from Wisconsin, to seasonally profile nutrient transformation and Carbon sequestration -... | ecosystem: Engineered > WWTP > Effluent > Algae...
CTGGCGCGCCGGAGCTGACCTCGAGTCCGACCCAGAAGCTCTCGTCACACGCCAGTGGCAGGAGCAGCTCGGATGCCGCGCCAATTCCGACCGGTAGGGCGCCAAGACTCGATGGTGCACGATCCACCACTCCATTGACCGGCCAAGCGAAACGCTGGAATGATAGAACGAGCCCCGGGGGAATGCGGACGTTGCCTCTTATTAGCCAATCGGCATGAACTATGTCGATGTCCGTGCGACCTCTCCCTTTCTTTGTCGCTACTCGATCCCTGTCTTCAATAAGTCCAGGGCGCATGGTGGCAGGTACATCCGCGCTGCTCGCGCCTTTGCACTCTGCAGCGGTGTGCGGCCCAGCACAGCAGTGTCCGACGCCGGCCCCTCGAATGCGGGCTCGCTCAGGATCGCCCGCGCCAAGTCGCGGCTCACAGCCAGCTTCGTCGCCTCGTCAGCAGCCCACGCAAGGAACGGTGGCACCGACGTTAGTGCTTGCACCCGTTCCCACATCGCCGCAGCGATCAGCTTTGGGCGCTTCTGGGCCGCCGCCGCGAGCAGCGTCCAGCTTCGCTGCAGCATCGGCGGCCCGACCAGCTGCCGGACAGTGCGGCGCAACCTCGGGTCGGCACATTGCAGGGCCAGCGCGGCGACATCGGGATGACTGGTGCCGACAAGCGAGTGGAGGTTTCTTACCACCGTGTCCAGGAGGCTCAGATCGCGGAATGGATCGCGCGCGCGCTCGACGAGTAGCAGATGCCCGCCAATGATGCCCGCCATCGGGTTCTCGAATTTCTGAAGCAGAAGCGCCTCGAGTTGCGCATTAAGGACGCGGCGCTCGTCTGCGAGCGAGACGCGTGCAGTTTCGATCAGCCGGTTCTCGGCATCGCTGGGCGCTACCTGGCCCAGCCTGCGCATCATGACCGATACCCGCGGCCGCGGAAGGAGGGCGGTCTCACCCGGACCGACGCGGCGCAGCACGTAGACCTCGTGCACCCAGCCTTCGCAAACGATGAGGCTCTGCTCGAGGGTGGTCCCGTCGTCTAGTCGTTGCCGGAGGAAATAGCTGCCGGGCGGGAGCGCTTTCACGGCAAAGGCGAACGGATCGCCACTTTCGCGGATCTCGCCGGTCTCCAGCTCCTGTACTGTCTGCCCCTGCGAATCGACGACGCTCACGCCCTCCCACGGGCGGGTGACCCCAGCCGACGAGGCTGCATCGCGGAACACACGAACCATTACCATCAGGGCCGCGCGGCTGCCAGCGCGCTCCAGCTCTCCAACCTTCCCGAGTGCCTCGGCCATTCCATCAGCATGGTGTTCGTGGCTCGCGGTCGTGCCGAGTATCGGGACTACGGTCGCCATGGGCTGGACAATGGTCTCGCGGTCCACCAACGGCCGGTCCCGGTCGAGCAGAATGACGTGCTGCTTCGTTGCCCGGCCGATCCGGGTCTTAATCTTGAACAGGCCGAATGGGAGTGGCGTCGAGAGCCGAGCCGAATCGCAGTCCGCCAGTTCGAACTGGCTATCGATGATGAAGATCTCGGCGTTCGGATCTCCTGGATCGACATCGAGCTTGAGGACCGTTCCCGGCGGCGCGTCGGTCACGGCCGGCCCCGGCATGTCGATGAGGATATTCGCCGGCTGCGTCACCTCGAAGCCTTGCCGCAGACCGGCCGGTGCGACGTCAATCAGGTACAGCGCCGGCTGCAACGATAGGGTCTCGGCCGCGGCGGTAACCGGAAACGACTTGACGACGCGCGGCGGCATGCCGCACCAGAGGCGCGCCGTACTGCCGGGCGCGATGGGCGGGAACGACACGCGTACCTCATGGAACGGCTTCGCGACCCCGCGCGCGAATATCAGACCGGGATCCTCTCGAATCACCTCGGGCTCATTGGCAACTTCGGGGTCGTCGATATCCTGCTGAGCCATCCGCGTGACCTGGGCATTACGGATCCAGTCGGCAAGGCTCCGCCCCGTGACCCGCCCGTTGGCGTCGGCGGCAGCCCCGCGCAGGCCCTCGAGTAGTGTCCAGGTGAACACGCCGTGCAGTTTGCCGCCGTCCTCCGCGATCGGGACCTCGACCGCCTTCAGGTTACGCTTGGCCGCAAACGCAACGAAGCTTGCCCTCGGCGGTTTCATGGCGTTGACCTGGGGCAGTGGCGGATCGCGCGGCTGAAGGAACGACATCCGGTTCATGCAGCAATCCATCCAGAGCACGAACTCGCTGAAGTAGCCGGAGTCCTGCAGCCAGTTCAGCCAGCCCGTCGCGTGCACGTTGAAGGGCAGCCGCTCTTTCGCGTTGGCTGCGAACAGGCAGCCGCGCTGAGGCGTCGGTGAAAAGCCGTGGCCGGACATGAACAGATAGATTCGCCGGCCCACGAGCCGTCCCCGGCCTGTCTGGCTGTTTTCCTCGGCGATGTTGTCCAGCTTGGCGAGTTCCTCCTCCAACTCGTCGGCGGTCGGATGGGCATCGGCCGCGGATGTCGCAGCGCCCGACTTGATCACGTGGATTTTTTTGTCGTCCGGAAAGCCTCCGCCTTGCGGGTCCATGAGCCAGTCCCGGATGGCCTTGACGTCGTTTGCCGGCCCCTGCAGGTCGGCGGGTGAGCCACCCTCCCCGAGTTCTGGGTAGCGGTTGATCCCGATCAGGATCGCGTGATCGTCAGCGTTCATGGTCGCATCCCTGCACCCCCGCTATCTCGGGTAGTTGGTCGCGATGAACGCCTTGTCGCTGTCGGACAGTTTGCCGTTCAACCCGGCCGAGGTGCCGTCGCGGGTCCATGCCAGCGGGATCGGATACATCATGATCGAGAGCCGATCGACATCGGTTGCAATGACGTCGCTGTATTTCTTGAACATGTTGTTCTCGATGGTCGCCTCGTCCCAGTTGTTGGGTGGACCACTGAGATCGCTGATCACGGCGGCGCGGTTCCAGTCGATACCGCCACCCTTCGGGTTCTGATGCTCATGGATCAGGCCGAGCGCATGGCCGAACTCGTGCAGCACGACGCGCCGCACCTCGTCATCGGGCGAGTCCGGCGTGAGCCAGCCGTAGTTCATGGTCGGCTTCGGTTGATCTATCTGGCGGCACATCTTGCCGAGGTAGGACCACGAACCGTCGCCCTGGCTGAAAGCGATGCGGATATCGGTTGGCCCGGCGTTGCGGAAATCGAGCGTGAGGTTGGCGAGCTTGGTCCATTCCTCCGCGACCTCGCGAACGCGCCGCTGCAGTTCGGGGGCACCCTCCAGGAAACGGACGGTGATGACCTCGCCGACAGTCCATTTTGCAGAGCTGAGCAATGCGGCTTTGTGACCAGCGAGCCGTTGCTGCTCCTCGGCACTCAGCTGACCTGCGGTGGGGCACATGCAATAATGAGTCTGGTTGGCATCCATAACATTCTCCGTTCGAGTGAGTGGGTGCATGGACCGTCGTGCCGCGGCCTCACGCGAGAAAACTGGTACCTGTACTCCGATTGCCGTCTTTGCCTGGTTGATCGTCCTCGCTGCCGCTGCGAGCATGCCAACGGCAATCTTCATCTCCTGCCGCCCGGGCTAGAAAATTGCTGGTGACACGGCCAATGTCAATCCTGACCAGCGAGGAGGCGATTGAGCAGACTTCCCTGTACCCTGCTGCTCGGCGACACGCTCGAAGGTTACCTTGGGCGATCCGGCTGGCGCATCCTTCTCGGCCGCGTCGTCGACTCTGATCGCCTCGGTCGGTAGCGGGTCCTTGCCGGTGGCTTCAGCGCTGATCAGTAGATTGACAGTGCCTTTCTCCTGCGCCGTCGGTAGGCGAAGCGTTGCTTCGCTGAAGGCAAAGCGAATCTCGGGGACCGCACCCGGCTCCGGCGCAGGGGCCGGAGCCACTGCCGGTGCCGCGCCTGTTGCTCCAGGTGTCGCAGCCTGCGCCACCACGAAGGCACAGCACATGAGGCCCAAGATCGGCAAGTGGCGCCATTCGAGGCAGAAGACTGGCAGCTTCGGACGGCAATTGGACATAGAAGATCCTTCTGGCGCGGGCGCACACATTTGTACCGTCCGCCGCGATAAAACGCAAGAGTTATATGCAATCATGGCTACGCGCAGCGGCGAGGAGGCCAAGCGCAGCGGTGTCGGTTGTGCCGTTGGACAGGCCTGGGGATGACAGCCTCCCGACGCCGCGCAAGCCTACGGGGATCTTGCGCCTGCCCTTGCTGCAACTCCGCAAAAGCAGAGGCGTTTGACGACAGCGTACCGCTTGCGGGCGAGCGGGCCCCGCGGCGCACGCCGAGCTCAGTAGATTGCGCTGCGTGACCATCCGCGGGCACATCTCGACCACGTGCAGCGGGTAGCCTCGCTCGGCCAGCCGTAGCTCGTGCTCCAGTACCAAGCTGCTTCAGCTGCGCAGCAGACAGACCTGCGCGATTCCACTGCCCTGCACGATCATCGGCCCCACCCAGGCCGGCGTGACGCCGGCGGGCAGCTCCTTCGCCAGCTTGGGGGTACCCAAGGGCGGATCCGGCGCGGTGTCGAGTTCCTCGAACTCCGCCAAATTGGTGAGCACGCTCTTAGCGTTCACCCAGATGCGACAGTTGTGGAACTTCGTGCCCAGCGCCTCTTCGCCTTCGATTGCCTTCGACAGTTGGCCCAACGAGAACTTGCCAGAGAGTTCGACGTGATAAGTTGCCATGGCGCTGCGCTCCTCCTTACTTCAACAAGCCGTTGTCCTTGAGGGCTTTCTCGACCAGCCCGATGCGCTCGGGAGTCGGCGGCCGCAGGGCTTTCAACAAGGCCGCACGCACCTCCTTGACGCTCTTTTGCTCGGGTAGTCCGAGCTGCGCTAGCGCCTTCTTGCCCTTGTCCATCGAAGAATCGTTTATGGCGAAGATGGCACCGCTGATGCTTTTGCGGCGCGTGATTTCGGCATCCGACGGCACCTCCAGTGCGCGAACCTCGTCCAGCGACGCCTTCTTGTCGCTGTCCGCCCGGGCGGTGATCTCGGCAATTGCCGCAAGCACTGTGCCTGCCGAGTAATATTCCTCAAGGTCCGCCAGCGCCGCCGTGCCGTCATACGCGCCGATAGAGTCGCGCTGGCTGCCGCGGATGCGCACTAGCACACTGGCACGAGCAGCACCCATCGCCGCCACCAGAGCCGGCACGGTCTTTTCGTAGAAGTAGCTCTTGTCTATGATGCCGACGGCGCCCACCACGCCCGCGGCAAAAAGCGCGTAGTTGGTCTTGGCCTTGACGCTTTCGACAAACGCGCCCGCCGTGCTGGCACCCAGTGTAGTGCCAGCCGCAGCAGCAGAGGCATCGGACCGATCCGCCACCAAGTCGCGCACGAACTGGTTGAACTGCAGGTCAATCACCGCGACCGCCTTGTTCTGCAGCAGGTTGCGATCTACTTCCGAGGTGGCCGCCTGCAGGTTTGCCAAATCCTGCGGCACGAGATTAATCGTGCTCACAACCTCAGCCGTAGGCAGGTATCGTGTGGGCGAGCCGCGCAGCGTAGAGCAGCCCGACGCCAGCAAAAGCAGCGCTAGCCCCACCAAGAGCCTGGCCGCGAGCAGCGAACACGGGTGCGGCTCCAGCACGCCACAATGCATCGTCGTCATCTTCATCGTGATTCCCCTTTCGCTATGACCCTGGGGTTGGAGTCTCAGAACTAGCAGCCTGTCCGACTTTCCGAAAAGACACTTCCTGTTGAGAAACATAGGCTTGAAATATTCGCATGCTTCGAAGGAGTCGCCAAATAATGCGTTGTGCATTTTTCGGGGCGATTCCCGCCAAAAAGTCTGGCTCATGGCAGTTCTAGTAACCGAGACTTCTGAAAATAACGACATCCAATCAACAGGCTGCTAGCTTTACGAACCGACAGACGGATAGGAAATGCAATCGCTATTAGGCTCTTAAGCGGGGTTTGATGCAAGCATGTTGGTGCTAGCAGCCTTACATGGTCGCCCCTTGGTGTGCCAAGCATTCCATTGGTGACGGTTTGAAGGGTAAAGATTGCAGCCATACATTCGGACTTTGATGGAGGCGATGCCTCTGTCCCTGATGGAATTCGCTGGTCGATTCCTCATCAATCGGACGCGCTCGAAGCGCGAGGCTGCTATCAGGTTGAATCGACCACGGTCTTACCTGTCTTGCCATCACGTCATGATCGCCTGAGAGTCTGTGAAAATATTCCCCGGGCTTCGCTGCCAAGCCAAGCACAGGGGTTATATTGACGTGGTCATTTGGATTGTGGAGGTGACGACCATGCCCGTGACGCAACCCCTCTTCGCCGACGACGCGATGCCCCCGCTGGGCGCGAGTACGCGAGAAGCGGCGAAGGCGACATTGCCGAAGTCGTTAGCCCGTGTCTTGATGGCGAACCGCACGCAGCTGGAATTTCGTGCCAGCGATCTGGAGTCGCTGCTACCGCCTCGGCACCGCGCACGATTGTTTTGGAGTTACGTCGAGCGGCAGGATCTGGAAGGACTGTACGCCGGGATCAAAGTGGCTGAGGGTGGCGTGGGACGGGCGGCGATTGCTCCGGAGATTCTGTATGCCCTATGGCTTTACGCCACGCTGGAAGGCGTGGGCTGTGGGCGAGCGGTGGCTCGCCTGACCGAGTCGCATGATGCGTACCGGTTGATCTGTGGTGGCGTGCAAGTCAATGACCATACCTGAAGTTTAGACACACGCCATTCCCCGCCGGCCGGGATTTCCTGGGTGGCGGGCGATGACCAACACGACAACGGGACGCCTCGACGCTGATGGACGCAAGGCAAGACGCCTCAACACTGCAAGCGTTGATCCTGACCGGGAAACGGCATCACGAATTGACCGGACTTCGGGTCGTAGGCGTCGCGGACGGGAAGTCCGATAAATTGAATTCGCATCCACTGGCCGAAAAGCCCGGCGGTGATCATCGCGCCCTTGCGCCACGGCGCGATGGCCATCAGCGGAAAGGACTCCCACGAGCGCAGGGCCAGCATTTGCGTCAAGGCGTAGGCGGTGGAGCGAATCTGCATCCACAGTTCCAGCGCGGCCTTCGACTGCTGCCACAGATTGGCGACCCCCCACCAGCGCTTCAGATTGTGAAACAGGGGCTCGATTCCCCAGCGCTCGGCGTAGATTTCCACCACCTGTCGGGCCGACAGGTCCGTCTCGGTCGCCAGAATCAGGCGTGGGCGCGACCAGGTGTGGTCGGTCAGGAGCATCTCGCACCACACCGCTCGCACCGGCAGCCCTTTCAGGAATCGCGCGACGGCGATGACCGAGCGCACCCGGACCCGTTGTTCCTTGCCGTACAACGTCAGTTCCATCTCCTGCACCGGCAAGATATCGAGCCACGCGACATCGATTCGCTGGCCATACTTGCGCTTGCGTCCTCGGCGTTTCGGCTCGGGCTCGGGCGGAAGAAACAAGGCCGTATCCCGCCGTACCTGTCCGATGATGCGGACCTGTTGTTCGAGCAAGAGCAAAATCAGACTGCGGCGCATGAACCACGCATCGATCAACAAGCGCACGCCCTTGACCTGTCCCTTGATCGAGTCCATCAACTGCCGCGCCACCCAAAGCTTGCCGCGTTGCCCCGACTCTTCGAGCAGCCAGGAGCGGATCGGGACCGTCAGGGCCGAACCGAGCCGGACGCGAACCACCAGAGCCAGCGTGACCCAGCATTGGCTGTTCAAGAACGTCGGGCGATTCGCCTTGTGGCTGTGATCGTGCTTGACCCTGAACCCCGGCCCGCTCTTCGCGCAGCGCGGAACCAGCGAATCGTCGATGATCACATTCACCAGCTCTGCCGGGAACACCCACAGCACCAGCTGCAGCAAGCGGATCGACAGTTCCGCAACCGAGACGTGCGCCCGCTCGATCAACTTGTAATAGGTGGTCCAGTGCGCCTCTCGACGAATGGCCCCAATGGCGCGGGTGACCCAGCCTTCCGGGTTGAGCATGCAACCGAGCAGGAGCTCGACAAAGGTTCGGCGGGAACGCGGCGGCACCGCCACCAGGAGAAAGGAAACCCATTCCGAGAGCAGCAAGCAAACGTTGGTAACGAGAGACATGAGGGAAAGTCCGAGATCGAAAACGATCTCTCATTGGTCGCCGCGCTGCTTGCGCGAGAAGCATGCGCAAGCAGCGCGGCGGCCTCACGATTCCCATGTCATGTCAAGCGTTTTTTGCGTTTTCCGAAACTTTTTTTCGCGCCGCCGAAATGCGATCGACATCGCTTCGTAAGCGCGTGCGTCTAAACTTCAGTTAACGATTTCACACTTCGCGGATGCAGCGATAAACTCCATGCCATCCAAGTGCCAAGGCCCTGGAACGTCACCCTCTGTCACCCTCTCCTTCTGCAGCGCCCACAAACAAAGCCGGACATAAAGCCAATGGCCGAAAAGACGCCCTCAGTCTATCTCCAGTATTATTTTCTCAACGGGCTATTCAATTTCTGCCGCGCTCTGTATATCTCGACGTATTCCCTATATTTAGTTGAGGGGGTTGGAATTCCGGTGTCCTGGCTGTTAGGGCTGATGGTCACGGATCTCGCCTTCTCGACCGCAGCGGAACTGCCCACCGGTGCATTCGCCGATGCATATGGTCGGAAGTTGAGCTTTGTCGTGGCCTGCGGGACATGCGCTATCGGGTATGTTTTATTTGCGTCGGTGATGCTTCCAGCGCTGCCCTTGCCGGGTCGCCTTGTTTTGGTCTTTCTCGGTGAAGTGGCTCTCGCCGTCGGTGTGGCATTTTACTCCGGAGCGCTGGACGCGTGGATCGTAGACCATCCCTCAAACCCGCACACGCTCTCCCTGCAAAGCCTCTTTGCCAAGGCGCATGCAATCAAGAATGCTTTCTATATCGCCGGCGGAGTGGTAGGAATCGCACTATTTGCGCAGTGGCCGCGATTTCCCGGTATCTACTGTGTCGCGGCGATACTCTGCGCACTCTTGACCGCGTTCGCTGCCGCGAGCATGCACAGGGACCCGCCTGAGTCCAGAGCGAAACAAGACCACTCCGACGGCAGATATCTACGCACAATATACGACCGTATGGCCGATGCGGTTAAAACATGCGTTGTCGATAGGACACTTTCGACGTTAACAATCTATTCCTGCGCCGCTATGCTGCTTTTGCAAGTGCTCGTGGTATTCTGGCCCTATTACCTCACTCTTCTGCCCAGTTCCGATGCTGGCAGGACTGGACTCTATTGGACTTTGGCCACGGCATGGGTCGCCGCCTACGGTTGTCGTGCACTCGGCAACACCTGCGCAGGACTTGCCATCGCGCGGCGTAGGCCCAAACTCACCATTTGTATTTCCATTGCCTTCACTAGTGCCTGTGTACTGAGCCTGTCGCTACTGCCTTTGTTGGCGAGCAATGGCGTGTGCTCTGGGCCGGTGGTCGCCGCAGTGATCATTTATGCCTTCGTTCGCTGGGGCGAAGGTTCGGGGGAGTCCCTCAGGCAATCTATGTTAAACGAAGTTATTGAGAAACCCAGGCGTGCGTCGGTGCTGTCCGCCGTTAATGTCGTGGCTCTCTTGGGCACCTCAGTCATGTTGCTTCTCGCCAGCGCCGCACTCTCGTTAGGATTCAGCGTCCTGTGGATGCTCTCGGCTATCGCTCTTGTCAATTTTTCCACCCTATTCCTATGCTCGGGCCTAACCTCACATCCAAGGATATCCTAATTATGCCATTTGACGCCAATATTCTCGCTATTCTCGAATCACTTCCTCTGAAAACGCTGGGCAAGTTCGCCGAAACAAATGGGCTGCAAATCCCAGAAGGTGCTTCGCAGGCCGACATTATTGGCGAGCTCGACCGCAGCTGCCCTGGGGCTGTTCGCGACAAAATCCGGAGTGCCTTTCTAATCGACGTTGATGCGATCGGCCACGACCTGAAGAATGAGTTAAGAACAACGGTAAAGATGGAAATCGATGAGGGCATGAAGGGTGTGGGCGGCCTAAAAGTTTTGGTTGGTTCAATTGCCTCAATTGTTGGACTTTGGGTCTTGGTGGGTAGCATCTTCACCGGACACAAGGTTTCGTCGATCGATACTGACCTGAAGGCGAGTCAGCAGAAACTCTCAGTCTTGCTGGGAACGGCCCAACTCTTTGTCAAGCAAGCCCGTGCAGTCGCCGAGGCCAACGCCAGCCTTACGCTCCGGCGAATTATCTCCGAAATAACCGACATGCTTGACAATTTTTCCGTGACGTCCGAAGGGCCACGCTTGCGTAGCGATCTTCAAGAGTTCCGGACTACCTTAGTAGATCTCGCGGGAGTTCAAGCGGCGGTAGGTCCTGATGCAGCGCAAGCGTTGGAAGATCTTTATGCAGCCGAAGCGTTGTTGGGAGATCCTGATCCAGCCCAAGCGAGTGCTCGGCATGGTGAGACGAGGAAAATGCGGCAGCTTGAGGAATCGGTTGTCATGTTGATCTCGCTGATAGACGCCCTGCTGAGTTTTGAACACTTGAAGGAGCTTTCGGGGGAAATGAAGCGAAAGAATCTTCCAGGCGTGACAGCCGATTGGAAGAAGATCGCTGTTCCTGAGAAGCTGGAAAAAGATGCGTTCGGGATGTTCGCGGAGCGTTTTGATATTTACCGCTCCAATGTGCTTGGGGTTCTCATTCTTCAGCGTCTCAAGTTCGCAAAGCCAGATCAAGCGAAAGAGCTGTTGGATGAGGCGGATGAGCATTTTAATCGCGCCATAGCTGGTGCGACTAAGGTCGGCTATGTTTTCACAAGGCCGCTTAGCAACAAAGCTCTAGTTCTCTCGCGCCGAATCGATTTTTTGCCACAGACTGATGCTACCACTATTTACTCGTTTTTTCGGACAGCTCAAAACTTCCTTGAAAAAGCGCTCCTCTATGAATCCTCCGACAAAAGATTAAGCCTACTCCTCAACAATCAAGCTTCTACCTTTCAGGATGAGGCGCAATATGCCCGATTGCGCAAAGATCTTCCGAAATCCCGTGAGTCATTGAAGTCAGCGGAGGCGAGTATCAAGAAGGCGCTTGATCTCAATGATATTCACCCCGCCGTGTATGGCACACTCGCGGAAATAAAAGCTGAGGCACTGTTGATCGATCTTGACGAAGGCAAAAAGATCAAATATCAGGAACGCGCCCATGAAGTCGTGCTCATTGTGGAAAAGGCGATTCGCGGCGGTTATCAGGGCTGGAGAAATATCACGCTGAATGAGTTCTTCACGCCCGGCAAGGTACTCGACAGGCTGAGACAAGAAGATTCGAAAAGGGGCGGAAGGTTTGTCACGGAGATCGAACAGGTTTTAACAAAGAAGTGAAACCTAAGTCGGACCACGGAATCTCGAACGGTGGGAAACCCGGGACAGATCGCGGTTCCTGAGGTTTCCGGAGAGTAGTTAGAGCAGATCGTCAAACCGTTTGCTTTACCGTGAAAGAACACCCTTCTGAAGGCGAGCGAATTTCTGGCGCTTGTTGAAAGCGATTTCCAACGGCCTCGCTTCGCCAGCACCAGGGAACGGCGTTAGCGGCGGCGTAAAACCGCAAAAATTTGGTGGCAAAAACTGGGGTTGGAGGGTAGCCAGGCGCGGTTGCCCGCGCCCAGCCCCCGAGGAACCGAGCGTGATAGTTTCCCATCACTCGGCTCGAGCAGCACAAAGGCCAGCCTCAATAAGTGCCGGCCCGGGAACTCGGAATGCTCCCCGAGCGACCTTCGCGATACCGACCCACAGCCGTTGTACATGTCTTTCGACAATGTTGAGAGCGCACACGCCCAGTGGTGCAGCGTCCATTTGCTTTCTCCCACACTAACAGTTCTCCGAGCTTTCTCGCGACGTGCCACCAATCGGACGTGGGCCCGCTTTCGCGTCGGGTAACGCTGAAACCCGTATCCGCACCATTACAGCACGGCATTCGCTTCTTCCGATATCCTACTCCCGCACCACTATAGGCAGAACCTTGCGGCCTGCTGTCCCCGAAGGGAGCGATACGGGGTTTTCACGTTCCACTTGCTGAAGTACGTCGGGTTAGGTGCCTGCTATTGGCCGGGAGGCGTATGGGTCACGAAAGCGCAGACCTAAAGCGCTGTTCCCACCTCCATTACCTTTTGGTTCAAGCGTAGTAGCCACTTCCGCTTGTTACGATTCACGACCTTTATCACAG
>Ga0075156_10001693_pt1 | contig 12106 bp, 9 predicted proteins | sample JI81AbrownDNA_FD_70966 | JGI IMG/M metagenome (GOLD analysis project Ga0075156, IMG submission 70966) | Wastewater effluent complex algal communities from Wisconsin, to seasonally profile nutrient transformation and Carbon sequestration -... | ecosystem: Engineered > WWTP > Effluent > Algae...
TTATGTAAATAAAGGGAGTACCAATGCTATTGATGTACCAGGTTTTGGAGTAAGTATTGAGAATTCTTTTACTGCAAACTATATTGAAGTGCCATTAAATATTTTATATAATATTCCTTCAAAAAATGCTGGTTTTTATATTGGTGCAGGCCCCACTATAAGTATGGGTTTAAATGGACAAGGCACTCTAAAAGGTAATTCTATGGGAATACCAATGAATGCATCTTATTTAGTAAAATTTGATGGTAAAACTGATGATGAATTGCCTGCAACTGACGAAGATGTACATTTAAGAAAATTTGAACTTGGAGCAAACATTTTAGCTGGTTATAAACTTAATAATGGGCTTAATTTTAGGTTAAATTATAATTTTGGTTTTACAGATATGGATCCAAATGTTGATGCTGGAACAAAAAATAGTTATGTTGCTTTAACAGTTGGTTTTTCGTTTTAATATTAAACTGTATAGAATATAAAAAGAGGTTGCAGGTTACGTGCAATCTCTTTTATTTTAGTAAAGTATCTTGTTTTAAAATAAGTTTATCGCTTGGGATGTTTTCGAGAATACTTTTTTCGTCGATTAAGTTTTTTAAATAGTCAACATTCAAAGAATCTAAGATTAGATTTTTTAAATAAATTTTTTTAAAAGTATTGTTTGGTTGTTGCCATTTAATAACCTTACAATTGCAACTTGCATTTTCTACATCATTTAAAATTTCGGTTGTTGTGCCACCTTTTCCAAGTTTTACATAAACTTCTCTAATACCAATAATTTTGTTTTTTTCACCAACATCAAAATTCCAAGAAGCTGATATAGCAGCTACGAATTTTTCGTTTTTATACAAGTCAAGCAGAGAATGTCTAGGAGATTCTGTTTGGGGAGAATTGTTATTTATTTTTGAAAAAATAGAAACAATTCCTGGACGCTCAAATTGCATATAACCTATATGATTAAAACTGGCTCCATATCTTGTAAAAGTGAAGTAACCATTTTTGTACACTATATTGATAAGGTTTGGTACTACTTTATGAAATCTATTGGGGTCTGAAATTCTGGCTTGAGGTGATCCAGTGTAGCACAACCAAACTCCTTGCAAACTATCTATTTCTGCCTTAGTTGGTTGGTAAGGCAAAATATTCATGTCTTTTTTTATAGCTTCAAATTGTAGCCTCGTATTATACCACTGGTAGCCAAAAATTGCTGATACAATAATAAGTGAACTGAATATTAAATAAGAAATCTTAGTTTTTAAATTATTTTTTGGTTTTGGGGGAATTGATAAGAAGGTTTTTTGAGTTTCAATTACTGGAATTGACTGCTCTGTTTCGTTGGTATTTTTTTGACTGTTAAAATGATTAAGCAACAAATTGGTATCGGTAGGATTTTTTTCAAATTCCATTCTGCCCATGCCGAATAAATATACATAGCAAGCATCTACTAAAAAAACCCTTGGGTGGGCAACAATCCCATTTAGTGCATCTTTTATTTGCCCTCCAGTAATATCGTATTTTCTATAAGGGTATGCCTGAGATTTGTGATTGGTATCTTTTTCGTAAGGTTGTGTTCCAAGCTGTTTCCAATTTTGAGGAAACTGATTACTTATATTGCTTAGCAAAATAGCTATAACCTCATAATTTTTTCTGTTGGTGTTTAATACAATTTCCTTGCCTGTATCAGTTTTGTACTTCTCAATTACCTTGTTTAAAAGGTAAACTATTTCTTCTTTTCCATTTTTTAAAATCATCTTAACCTGTTGTTAATCAATTATTTGTAATTTCCGAAATTTATTATTTCTTTTCCGAAACTTTAAATTCTCATTTAGAAAAAATTCGGAACAAAAGAAAATCTTGTTGTTTATAAATTACATTACTTTCGATTTCTAAATTGCTAATATATGAAAAAAAAATTGGCTAGTAAATGTTTCATTGCTAGAAGCTTTTTTTTGCTATTTGTTTTATTTGGCTTTCATGCAAATTTAACTGCCCAAACATTTTATTATAATGGTACAGGTGATTTAAACAATGTAGCTAGTTGGGGAGCAAATGCAAATGGAACAGGAACTGCACCTGCAGATTTTACCACAAACAATCAAGTTTTTATTATTCAAAATGGAACTTCAATAACACACAATAGTGGTGTTTTTGCTGTTGCAGGAACAAATTCTAAAATTGTGATGGGTAATCCAACATATGCTTCACCAGCAACTCCTTCACCAGCAATTACAATTACCATTAATGCTGGATCACAAATAACTACAGCTGGAAATGTGAATTTTGAAGTTTCGTTGCCAAGCTCAGGTAATCATAAAATAATTTATAAAAATACCAGTGCTATATCATTTAGCACAGTTATGAACGATCCTAATTTAGAATTAGTTTTTGATGGTAATACATTAACTACTACAACCAATAGAACTTTTGGCAATGTAAGTATTATTAATAATGCTAATATAACAATGGCAGGGGCGTCGATAGTTTTAAATAATTTGTTGGTAGAAGAGGGGTCAACATTGGCTGGTCCATTAGACGCATCTGGAAACTATATTGCCATAAAAACAGGAGGCTCTGTTACTATAAATGGAACTTTACGTGCAGGTAGGCAGGGCTCTGTTACAAGCCCAAATGTTGGTGGGTTATACAGTACTGGTATAGCTTTGCCTGTTGTGGCAGCCTCGTCTCAGGCTACACTTTTGTTTCAAAGTGCAACCACTCCGCCAGCATTAACTTTGGGTGCAAATTCTACAGTAGATTATTATAGAGGTTTTGGAGCTACACAAACTGGAGTGCAAGGAATTACACCTTGGGCTTATGCCAATTTAATATTGAGTAATGATGCTACTGCGAGTAATAGATCATTTAGTGCTGCTGGAAATATTACTGTTGCAAAAAATTTTATTGTGAGATTGCGTTCAACAGCTTCAATAACACAACCATCTACTAGTACAAATGTAAGATTACTGCCTACTGCAAAAATGATGATTGATAGTGCCAATATTTTTCCTACAAATGGAAGATTAACTTTGCAATCAGATCTATCAGGTACTGCATCAATTGGTGCATTAGCTAGTGGTGCTTCAATAACTGGCAATGTTACAGTTCAACAATTTATATCAGCTGGTGCAAGAAGTTTTCGCTTTTTAAGTCATCCATTTAATAGTAACCAAAAATTAAGTCAGTTAGTTGATAATATTGACATTACTGGAAATGCAGCTGGTACGATAGGGCAATTAGGGCAAACTGCAGTGGTTGGTTTTACTGCAACTTCTACAAATAATCCAAGTGCATTCTTATTTAATACATCCTCTGCAAATGGCAATGTAACCAATGATGGTGGATGGACTGCAATAAATGATACTTCAACAGCAAATTGGAATGTTGCTAGAGGTATAAGAGTTTTAGTTAGAGGCACAAAATCACAAGCAGGTACTTTGAATGGAACTAATAATAATCCAAGTGCACTTACATTGGACATGAGTGGTGTAATCAATCAGGGTCAAGTAGTTACAAACCTTGCAATAGGTGGAACAGGTGCAACAGAAGGATTTAATTTAGTTGGTAATCCTTATCCATCACCAGTAAATATTGGAGCTGTATTAAACGCAGCAACAAATATTGGTAATACAATTTATTTAAGAAATCCAATAACATCTAGCTACATAACCATTAATCCAATACCACCAAGCTACATTATTCCTGCAAATGCTGCCTTTTTTGTTAAAGCAAATGCTTCAACTAGTTTAACTTTTAACGAAAGTAATAAAGTTAATTGTACATCATGTGCTACTGTTTTTAAATCTGCTATTCCAAATAATAGATTTGAAATGCAATTTGAAAAGGATGGTGAAGTTTATGATAACTTAATTGTGAATTTTACTAATAATCCATCTATTTCTCAAAATAAAAATGAAGCTGTTAAATTAATGAATAGCACTTTAAATGTATATGCTGTTAGTAGCAATAATAAAAGGCTTGCAGCTACTACTAGTTCATTAAAAACTAGTAAAATTAGACTGGGAATTTTGTTGCCAAAAACTGCTGATGCACAAACATTCAATCTAAGAATTACCGATTTTAATTTAAACTTTAAAGGTAGTTTAGTGCTACATGATAAGTTAAACAACAGTTTCACTCCAATAAATGAAACAACTGTTTATCAATTACAAATTAATCCATTAAACCCAGAGAGTGTAGGTGAAAATAGATTAGAAATTATAGTAAAAAATTAAAAAACTAACTCATGAAAAATTTATTTTTAAATAAAAAGATTGTACTATTAATAGTTGGTGTTTTAAGCATTGCAATGCCCAAAATTATTGTTGCACAAGCATTTGAAGATTTGGTTGTTGATTCTGTTATTGCTTTACCTATAAAACTACAATCATTTAGTGCCAATAGAATGGAAAAAAATGTTCAAATAAATTGGACAGTAGAAACTGAAAAAAATCTTAGCTATTTTACAATTCAACGTTCTTATAATGGTGAAAAGTTTGTAGATGTAAGTAATGTAAAATCTACTTCTTTTAAAAGTTATACTTTAATTGATAAAAATGTAGAAGATAAGAACGTATATTATCGTTTGCAAAGTGTTGATAACGATGGAAAATCTAGTTTTTCAAACATTGTATTATTAAAATATAATTCAAATAATTTATTTGATGTGAGTGTTTATCCCAACCCTGTAATAAATAACATTTTAAATATTAGTATAAAAAATGTTTCCATCGGGAAGTTTACTCTTGAACTCAAAGATTTTAAAGGCTCTACAATTGTAGCAAAGACTCTTAATTCAGGATTTACAAACACAGCATTTTCTTTAGATTTACCAGAAGGAATAAGTAAAGGAGTGTACATTTTAAATGCTTATAACAACAATGGCTTAAGACATTCACAAAAAATAATTATTAAGTAAACTAGTGTAATTTTTATACAATAATTTCAACAACTACATGAAGAAATTTGCTTTATTACTTTCTTGTTTTTTATATTTTAATATAGTTTTTGCCCAACTAAATAATAGTATGGTTGGTAAGCAAGTATTTTATTTTAATAATGGCGGAAAGTTAAAAAATGCCATTAAAGCATTTTACTATAGTCCAAAAAATGCAACAGACACAACCCCTATTGTAGTTTTATTGCATGGAGCTCAAAGAGATGCTAGTGCTTACATTGATGATGCAATACATGCAGCTTCACTTTTTGGGTGTAGAATAATTGCACCAGAGTTTGATAAAGAAGATTATCCTGGTGTTGATGCTTATAGTTCAGGTAACGTATTTAATAAAAAAACTGGAAAATATAATGCAGAAGAAGATTGGAGTTTTTCAATTATTGAACCCTTATTTGATACAGTTGTAAATCAAATACAAAGTAAGTGCAAAGGATATTATATGTATGGACATTCAGGAGGTTCTCAGTTTGTACATCGTTTTTTATTATTTGTAAAACAACACAGAGTTATTAAAGCAACAATAGCAAACGCTGGCTGGTACACTGCTACAGATTTTAAAGTTGATTTTCCTTTTGGATTAAAAAAAGCACCAATTGATAATACTAATCTTACAAATTTATTTGCTACAAAAGTTTACGTTTTATTAGGAACTGCCGATACTGATAGAGATAGCAAAGATTTTAATACAACAGCAGAAGCAGATGCTCAGGGTAAAAATAGATTTTTAAGAGGGCAATATTATTTTAAAACTGCTCAAAGCAAAGCTGCCGAATTACAAATGCCTTTTAATTGGACTATGATTTTTGTGCCCAATATTGGTCATTCAAATTTGGGGATGAGCAGGTTTGCATTTGCCAATTTTTTTATGAATATTCAATAATTTAAATTTAATAAATGAATATTAAACCATATATCGTTACTATATTTTTCACTTCTTTTTTCTTTATTTCGCTAAAAGCTCAAGATGAAGAAAGATATAGAAGCGATACTACTTTAAATGTTGCTACACCCACAAATAATGTACAATTTTTAAGATTAAGAAAAAGTTATTCGATGGGCGATGGTATTGCTTTGCGAGGTGCAACTGGTGGATTAGTTTTTACACAAAGCTTGCAAACCCTTTTTTCATTTAACTCTGTAAATAAAAATTTATCTAATGGCACTTCTGGTTTTGAAATTCGTAGAGCAAGACTTACCATGGTATGCAACTTATTTAGTAATAAATTAAGTACAGTTTTTCGTGTAAACTTTCCTGCCAATTATCAAAGTGTTACTACTGGAAGTCGATCATTCAACAATCCATTGCAAGAAGCATTTATTGAGTATCGCCCCAATAGAAAACATGTTTTTAATTTTGGATTAAGGGCAGATTATATAGATTCTAGAGAAACAAGAATTGAGGGTGAAAGTTTGGGCTTTACCGAGCGTAGTGCTGTTTCAGGAGCTTTTGATGCCATTTTTGATTATGGACTTAGATACAAAGGCAGATACAGGCTTGGTGGAAAAAAAGTGTTGAAACCATATTTTTCAATTACAACAGGCGACAGTCGTTCTTCATTATCAAGAAATTTTGGAGGATTTAAATACGGAACAAGAATAGATTTTTTACCCTTTGATGAATTCGTGAGAGGGGGTGAATATTACATGGAAGATTTGCAAAGAGAACAAAAGCCAAAGCTGGTTATTGGTGTTATTGCAAGTTACAATGATGGAGCAACTTCAGCATTTGGCGTTAATGGTGGTCGTTTTATTTATGGAGATTCTTTACAAAATGTATTGCTACCTAAATTTACCAAAATAGGTTTTGATTATTTGTTTAAATACAAAGGGTTTTATTCTATGGGTTCTTTGTTTTCAACGCAATCTTCTGTGCCTGATAACATTAAAGGAGAGTTTAGATTAAATGGAACTTTTAATAGATATGCATTAAGTCAAACAAATCAGCAAACGCAAAATGTAGTTCTAAATAGATTAAATATTGGTACAGGATTTAATATGCAAATGGGTTATGTATTTCCAAGTGATGTTGCTGTAGGCTTTCGTTACAGCCAATTAAATAGTAATACACAATCTGCAAAGTTTGATGAATACAATAAGTTTTACAGCTTAGTATTTACAAAATATTTATCAGATCACAATTGTAAGTTTCAAATAGAATTAGGATACGATAGATTAAATGATCCTATAAAAAAACTTACACAAGATGGTAATTATTATTCACAATTTATGTTCACTATTCAACTATAGTATAAATGATAAAAACAGTTAAAATATTTTCAACTTTTATTCTACTTTTTATTGGGGTAAGTGTTACTGCACAAAGCAGTGAAGCAACGGATTCTTCATTAATGTATGTTAGTGGCGAAGGCTTGCTAATAAGCTTAGGTAAAGCCAATAAAACAAAGTTTAATTTGCAAAGTACCATTCAATCGGGCTTTAATACATTTAGTTTCGATTCTACTAATAAAACAACAAAAACAAATCGATTATCTCTAAACCTAGTAAGATTATCTTTAACAGTTAGTGGATTAAAAGATAAAATAGGGTTAGGAATTGTAACAGATTTTACAAGTACAACCCCAATTTTAGAAGGTTGGGCATCAGTAAAAGTGTTTAAAGAAAATGGTACCTTGTTTTTAGGACAAAGACAAACACATACCAACAATAGATTAGCTATGGCTGATGAAAGATATTGGCAAGTAATGGGACAAACCATTGCTGGAAGATCTAATGATGGCAGTACTACAGGTGGACTAATGCAAAATTTTGTAGGAGCAACCCGAGAAGGTGGTTTGTTTTTGGAAACTAATTTTAAACTTAAAAAATGGGTAATTTATCCATCTGCATCTATTACAACAGGAGAAGGCCAAAACTTTTTTGGCATTCAAAATAATGTAGGCTTTAAGTATGGTGGAAGATTAGATATTATGCCTTTTGGAAGTTTCGTTAAAAATGGAGCTTATGTAGCACAAGATATTTACAGAGAACAAAAACCAAAATTAGCTTTTGGAGTAGCTGCAAGTTACAACCTTAAAGTTAGTAGTGCTATGGGGTCTGATAATGCCACTATCACAGGAATATTTAATAAAGCTGGAGAAGCAGATTTTGCAGATTATAGAAAAATTGTTGCCGATTTAATTTTTAAACATAATGGATTTGCTTTTGTAGCGGAGTATGTAAATACAACAGTGGCAGGTAAAGAGTTATATACCAATATTGCTGCAACTAATAAACTTACCAATGATAGAGCAAGTGCTTTTTATAACATTGGTTCTTCACTTAATTTTCAAACATCTTATGTAGCAAAAAATGGATGGGGTATAGATGGAAGATTTACAAGTATAACCCCAGAATTTTACAATCAAACATCTATAGTGCATAAACAAAATTGGTACTCTTTTGGGCTGTGTAAATTTATAAATAGCAATAGTGTAAGGTTTGGATTAAATGCTACGCTAATTGATGATAATGATAGTAAAGTGAATACAAAAAAATGGCTAGGTAATTTGGCAGTACAAATATTATTATAATACTACAAGTAGTTTTATGTTTCAAAATTCTAACTACAACAAACAAAAAAAATAACAAATGAAATTCATAAAAAGCATACTCCTATTTTCTATTGTTTTTATAGGTTGTACTTCAAAAATTGTGTTTGAACCTGAACCACCAATTGTAAAAGTTTTTAATACTGATTTATTGATTTCAGAAATTTCAACAGCCATTAATACTGATCCTAATGCTAGTGGTACAAGAAGTCATTATGTAGAATTATTTAATGGAACATCAAGTGCAATTGATTTATCAAACTATGCAGTTGGCTACTTTGCCTGCACAGATACATTTACGCTTGCTAATTTTAGTTTTACTGCTGCAACAACAATTACACTTAATAGAATACTTGATTCCTCCAAATGTTATGTAATTGCATCGCCACAGGTAGATGTTACAAAAGTAAATAGAGATACAATTTGGGGTACAACAAGCACCACATCGGCCAATGCTAGTGTGCCTTTACAGTTGAGTGGCAATAGTGCTATTGCTCTACTTAAAAAAGATGCTGCTGGTGCAATTACAATTGCTGGAAATACTTACAGAGTAATTGATGTTTTTGGAAGCCCACTAGTAAGGCGTTTTAATTTTATTGGTACACCAAGTGCTCGAAATAATATTATGTGGCAAGTAGGAGATGAAAAAGTGGATACACGAAATAGAACTTTTTTTAGAAAGCCATCTGTAACAAGCCCAACAATAGATTGGGAATTATCAAGGGGTACTAGCAATGCTAATTCTCAATGGATATATACAAGTGATAGAGTATGGGATTATACCAATGTAAAATTACCAACCAGGTAAATTTTTTCTCCATACTCAAGCCCAAAATAAAATGAAATTTTTTAAAACCTTATATGGCCAAGTGCTTATAGCTATTTTACTAGGCATTTTACTTGGTCATTATTTTCCTACATTTTCTGTACAACTTAAACCACTTGGCGACGGATTTATTAAGTTGGTAAAAATGCTTATTGCACCCATAATTTTTTGTACAATTGTTACAGGAATTTCGGGTATGAAAGATGCCAAAAAAGTAGGTAGAGTTGGGGTAAAAGCTATTTTATATTTTGAGGTTGTAACAACATTAGCATTAATTATTGGCCTTTTGGTTATTAATATTTTAAAGCCTGGAGTAGGAATGAATATTAATGCTGCAACTTTAGATACTAAGTCGGTTGAAGGATATATTTCTCAAGGAAAATCCTCAACAATGGTCGACTTTTTGCTACACATCATTCCAGAAAATATTGTACAAGCATTTGCCAATGGTGAACTATTACCTATTTTGCTTTTCTCAGTATTGCTTGGTTTTGCTTTATCTAAATTGGGCGAAAAAGCATTGCCATTAATTAAAGGAATAAAATCTTTTGAAGCTGCTTTGTTTGGTGTATTAAAAATTATTATGAAAGTAGCTCCTCTTGGAGCATTAGGAGCGATGGGTTTTACAATTGGTAAATATGGTGTAGGTTCACTGCAACAATTAGGTCAATTGATGATTGCTTTTTATATAACCTGTATTATTTTTATTATTATTGTTTTGGGTTCAATTTTAAAAGCATTGGGTTTTAATATTTTTAAATTATTGAAGTTTATAAAAGAAGAGCTGCTAATAGTTTTAGGAACTTCATCTTCCGAGGCGGCTATGCCAGGTTTAATCACTAAGCTTGAAAAGCTAGGATGTTCTCCACCAGTTGTAGGTTTAGTTGTACCTACAGGATATTCTTTTAATTTGGATGGCACTTCAATTTATTTAACTATGGCAGCTGTGTTTTTAGCACAAGCTACAAATACACCATTAGATGTTAGCCATCAAATTTCATTACTATTAATATTGTTGCTTACCTCAAAAGGTGCTGCAGGTGTTACAGGTAGTGGTTTTATTACATTAGCTGCAACTTTGCCTTTGGTAGGCAATATTCCAGTGGCTGCAATTGCTATTATTTTAGGAGTTGATAGATTTATGAGTGAAGGAAGGGCAATCACCAATATCATTGGAAATGCAGTGGCAACAATAGTTGTAGCAAAGTGGGAAAAAGAAGTTGACTTACAAAAAGCAAAGGTAATTAGATAGGTTGGTTTTACAGATACTAAAAAGGCTACCATTTGGCAGCCTTTTTAAATAAATTTTTATTCAAAATTTAGTTTCCACCAAATCTAAACATGCCACCCATTCCGCCACCTTTTTGCATTTCTTCTAAAAGGATTTTGCTTTCTGCTTCAAACTCTTTTTGACTTACTTTTTTACCTTTAGTTGGTATTACAAATTCTCCTTTTTCTAATTTCTTTTTTATTTCAATAGCAGTAAATGTAGTACCACCATTATCAATATCAATTTCTAAAATTGCACCTGGTAAATTGCTATAATCTTCAGGGCCACTTGGTACAATAATTTGCTCACAAAACCAAGCTACAACTTCTACTTCTTTAGCTTTAATTTCAGAGCCTGAACTTTTCTTAGTAGTGTCTGATGAATTATTTGTTGAAAAAGTAGCAATCATCATTCTTCCGCCAGATTGTAAAATTGTTGTTGTTGCTTTTCTACAAGTATAGCCAAGAATTTTTTTTGTTTCATCTGTTAATTTCCAATTTTTTTTCTTTACCGTATCAACAATTAAAAATTCATTATTTAAAAAGTTTTTGCCAGTAATTTTTTCTTCGGTATTAAAATCTTTATATATAATGTCATCACTAGGTCCTCCACTCATTCTCATTACAATTGGTCCACCACCATTACCCATTGGTGTAGCTTGTGGTAATTCATCAACTGGTGATTTTTTGTATAAACTTGTATTATTTACAAAAAGCAACATATGTTCACTGGTTCTAAACTCTGGCATCATTGCTTTCATTTGTTCATTAGGCAAATTGCGATGCATGTTTTGTTTGCGTTCGTAAAATATGGTGCCTTCTTTTAATTGGGCTTTTATGCTGTTTAGGCTTGTTAAAGCAACAGCTACAATTAGCATTTTTTTCATTTATTTTTTATTTTAATGTAAAAAGATTTTTATAATTTTAATTCAAAGGCAAAAGTATAATACTGAACTGTTAAGCAAGGTTTTAGAAAAGTTAATTAAGGTTAAAGGCTTGTATCCATATTTTTTTTTGATTGTATGTTTGCACAATGAATAAATTGGGTTTTAGTAAATGGTTAATGATTGCAGCAATTTTTGTAATTGGGTGCTTTCAGGCTTATTGGCTAAAACAATTGTATAACGAAGAATTTAATAATTTAAAAACGCAAACAAACGTTTTGCTTAAGCAATCTGTACAAGAATTGCAAAATAAAAAATTAAAAAGCGATTCTGCATTTATTGCATTAATAAATAAACCATCCGTTCAAAAAACAAAAATCGATTCTGTAAACAAAACTAGATTTCAGAATCTTAACAATGGAATAAAAAAACAAAAAAAATATTTTGAAACAAGTTCAAAAAACTTAACTACTCCTTTGCCTAAAATAGATTCTTTTTTTGGGTTTAGTCAAACAAAAGAATTACCCAATTCTAATAATGCTGCAGCCCCAAAAAGAATAATTACAATTAGCAATACTAGTGATGGCTCAATAATAAATATTGATAGTTTTTTAAATAAGATGGACCCTCG
>Ga0075156_10001697_pt1 | contig 12094 bp, 11 predicted proteins | sample JI81AbrownDNA_FD_70966 | JGI IMG/M metagenome (GOLD analysis project Ga0075156, IMG submission 70966) | Wastewater effluent complex algal communities from Wisconsin, to seasonally profile nutrient transformation and Carbon sequestration -... | ecosystem: Engineered > WWTP > Effluent > Algae...
GGGCATGTCCGATGGGAAGAATCGACAATTGCAAGCTTCGCCAATGACCGAAGAGTCGGTGGAACGCATATAGATGAAAATATCCTGGCGCCTACTGCGTGTATCTATGCCGGACTTGAGTTGGGGTTTGATAAGCGCATCAAAAATAATAGCGTTACGTCGCTTACAATCGAAGCCCGGTACTCGGTAATCAACATGTCGGCACCTATGTTTGCGACGGTCGCATCGCAGTTTTTTAATCCTCCTGATACGTGGAAGCAGAACTTCAGCGTCGGTGCAAGCGGATTCTCACTGACGATAGGATTGGCATTTCAGTCGCCGGATATTTAGCAGGTCGTACATACCTTCTTGGGTATGTACAGTGTAGATTTTTTCAAGTAGGTTTTTATTAATTAATTTAAAAGGATAGAGTTATGATAACCAATGTAACAGCCCGCCATTTCAAAGCATGGCCGGAATTAAACGAAGCAGTAATTAATGCAGCTAATGGATTTACAAAATATAACGAGAGCATTACGCGTACTGATATTATTTTATCCGAAGAAAACGGAAAGTTTGTCGAATTTACCGTTCATGTCAACGGGCATACTTTCCACGGTGAGGCGACGGGTGATGATTTTGATAAAGCAATTCATGGTGCCAGCGATAAGATTGTCGTCCAGCTCCGCAAGCTGAAAGAAAAGCTTACGAATCATAAAGCAAAAGATATAACGGAATTTTTGTAAATCTTCCCGCGGAGTGGATCTAAGCAGTATGACCCTGTAATCTGACCGTAAAATCCGACAAAACGAGGGAAGCGTCTTGCAAGACAAAGACTCTTCCCTTGTTTCGGAATACCTAATAAATTTAAATAGTTGCGTATGTCCCAATTCTCCAAACTCAAGACAATTTCCAAGCAGAATATTCATGTCGAGCAGCTCCTTTCCTCGCCGGTACAGCTCCGGGCAGTGGTTGGCGGCAAAAGCTTGGCAAATGCCATTACCGACAAAAATCTCCACCGTCCTCAGCTTGCGCTTGCCGGATTTGTGGAGCTTTTTACGTTTCATAGAGTACAGATTTTTGGCAATACGGAGATTTATTACCTCAAAAGTCTTACAGAAGAGGCACGTCGGCAGGCGTTTGAGACCATTACAGGATTCCCGATACCATGTATCATTCTCACGAATAATCATGAGCTCGAGCCCGAACTCCTTGAAATTGCTGAACGTAGAAATATAGCTGTCCTCACGACAGAGTTCGAAACCACGAAGTCGTCGTATCTCTTATCAGAGTTTTTGGATGATCAATTCGCCCAGCAGGCCGTTCTGCACGGTTCATTCGTCGATGTCTATGGTGTGGGTGTACTCCTGACCGGCAGAAGCGGTATCGGCAAGAGCGAAATTGCGCTTGATTTGATTGAGCGCGGTCATCGATTGGTAGCCGATGATATCGTTTATTTTACGAAAAAACGGGAAAGCGTTCTCATGGGAACCGGCACCAATCTCTCAAAGCATTTCATGGAAATTCGCGGACTCGGGATTATTGACGTTGAACGGATGTTCGGCATTCGTGCAATTCGATTCCAAAAACGCCTCGAAATTATCGTCGAACTCGAAGAATGGGTCAAAGACAACGAATACACGCGCACCGGACTCGAAGAAGCGCCGCTTTCTATTATCGGTGTCGATGTTGCGTCGGTGAAATTACCGCTCTTCCCCGGAAAAAATGTGACCGTTATTACTGAGGTTATCGCTCTCAATTATTTACTGCGTACCTACGGCTATAATGCCGCTAAAGTATTTGCCGAGCGCCTGCAAGAACAAATATTTTTACGCAAAAAAGACAAGTCCACAGTCTATGACCAGCGCTCGGTGACGTATTTTCAAAGTGATGATGAATAGCAAGGAATGAATTTTAGTAACTTATTACTCCTATAGAATTATGAAAATAACGGATATTCTCCATAAAAACTCCATCCTCGTTCATCGCCCGATCGAAACGAAAGAAGCTGCATTAACGCTGATGATCCAAGCACTTGCACAATCAGGGCAAATTACTGACCCGACCGAAGTACAGCGCGTGGTATGGGAACGTGAGGCGATAATGTCCACAGGCATCGGAAAGGGATTCGCACTCCCGCACGGTAAAACAAATTCTGTAGCCGATACGGTAGGATGCTTCCTCACACTCGCTGCGCCAATAAATTTTGATGCACTCGACGGTCTGCCCGTCAATACGATTTTTATGCTCATCGGACGCGAAAATACCGTCGGAACTCATCTGCGAATGCTCAGCAGAATCTCCCGCCTGATGAATAATGACAGCTTCCGATCGGAAGTACAGTCAGCAGGATCCAGTGATGAGATTTATGCATTATTCGAACGTGAAGAATCAACTATGTTTTAACTTATCCATGTCTCTTATGAAAAATCTACTTGCAATACTCGTAGTATTTGCTCTCGGTACAGTGTCTCATCTTCTCGCTCAAGCTCCGGCGACTCAAGCTCCGGCAGCTCAAGATGATACCAAAAAACAACTCATCAAAATTCTCGACGATCAGACCCATTCCCTCGTCAAAAATTACGACGGACAGCTCCGCAACCTCGTTAAGCAGTTCGATGAAAATGCAAAAGGTATGCTCCAGAATCAAAAAGAGCAGATTAAAGTACTCCAGGAAAGTCTGAATCAAATCTCCAGACAGCTCGAAGAACAGCTCAAGCAACTCGCCGAGCAAACCGCCAAGCTCAACCAACGATTTGACGAACAGGTCAAAGCCCTCAATAAACAGCTCGATGACCAGACTATCAAGCTCACAAAACAGGTTGAAGAAGCTGAAAAGAAGTAACTTCTTGAAATTATATGATACTACGCAAAAAGCCGGTTGATTCAACCGGCTTTTTGCGTGTTAATTAGACCAAATGTACACAACAAATTCAAAATCATGAAGTTCCGTATATTCTACCCTTTACTCTCCGGCTTCTCAAGCGTAATCACCGTTATCTCAGGTTCGATGGCGATCCGTATCGGCGGTCCTACCATCCCGATACCACGATTGACATAGATCGATTGATCTTTATCGGAATATAATCCCGCCCATTGATCATAGACGACCTGCGCAAAACTATAATCGTCACCCAAAAGATGTACTCCTACCTGTCCACCGTGAGTATGACCGGCAAGCATTAGATCGATAGGCACCTTTCCACGGACTTGCGCATCCCAAAATGTAGGGTCATGCGCAAGAAGAATCGTAGGATTCGATCTATTGAGTCCGTGCATAGCATCACCAAGCCGCCCAAATTTCTGCCGAAGACCGGTGTTGTCAATTCCGGCAATATTAAGAGTAGCACCATCGACCTGAATCGTGGAATTGCTATTGACTAAGAGGTGGATACCCGTCGAACGGAGCCCCGATTTGAGCAGTTCATGGTCTTCGGGTGTCATGTAATGGTCGTGATTACCGAGTGAACCATAGACACCGAGCGGAGCTTTTAATTTGGATAATTCCTGATGCGTTACTTTGAGTTCGTCCGCACGGAAATTCACATAATCACCTGTAATAACAATAATATCCGGCTTATGAGAATCGATTATGCGTCGTACTTCCTGCATTGGTCGGTGCGACCCAAACGAACCGGAATGGATATCCGAGATATGGATGATTTTGAGTCCGCTCAGTTGCGAAGGTAATCCGGCAATCGGTATAGTCTGATAAAACGACTGAAAGTCAAATGCCGTACGGAACATACCATTCGTCGCAATTGCAAATGGCGCCGCCGCCGCCGTCCATGCTACTTTCTCGAGAAAATCACGACGAGGTGTGGAGGGTATTTCCACCGGTACGGAAGTGGTTGATGATGTATCTGCGTTGAATTTCCGGTAGATCACCAGACAAAGCCGACCAATATCTTTGAGTAATAATACCAAAGCAATCAATAACTTCGGTAAAAACCACAGAACGGTGATCAGTTGAAAAGTTCGCTTTGCCGGTGCATCAAACCCAAACGAAGTCTGCAGCAAAGGACTCGAATACAATGTACCGAGGAGGACGAGCCCGGCAATCATCCACGGTAATCTATAGAGCAGTGGGGAATATCCGCGGCGCTTGACGAATTTCTGCCAATTGTAGAGAACGTAATAGTCAACGAGTATTTGCAGGGTTACGGTAAAGAACCAAAACATTGAAAACTGAGCAGGATTCATACTATTGGGAATTGAAGGGTAAAAGAAAAGGGCAAGACGCTTATCAAAACGCTTGCCCCAATTATGCGGAAGTGACCGTTAAGCGATGGAGCCCTTGGTCGGAGAATTTTGCAACGGTTTGAGATTGATTTTTGGTGCAAGCTCTTGACCGTTAATGATTTGATCGAGTTCTGCGCCGTCGAGAATTTCCCGTTCGAGGAGGATTTTGGACGTCTTGTGGAGTAATTCGATATTATCCTGCAATAGCTGCTCTGACTGCTTCATTGCATCGGTGAGAATGCGGCGCACTTCATTGTCGATGATGCGGGCTGTTTCCTCGCTGTGGTCGCGCGGTTGGGCGATTTCACGCCCAAGGAACACTTCTTCGTGTTTTGTGGCGAACGTCACCGGTCCTACCACATCGCTCATACCCCATTCACAGACCATTTTGCGGGCGAGGGACGATGCACGAACGAGGTCACTGCTTGCGCCGGTATTCATTTGTCCGAAGACAATTTTTTCGGCTGCCCGGCCGGCGAGGAGCACCACAATCTGTGTTTCGATAAATTCTTTGGAATAAGTATGTGCATCTTCTGTCGGGAGATACGATGTCACGCCAAGTGCGCGGCCGCGGGGGATGATCGTTACTTTATGTACAGGATTGCTATGAGGAAGGAGCTTGCCGGCGAGGGCATGACCCATTTCATGATAGGCAGTTGTTTCTTTCTCTTTGTCGGAAATGACCATGCTTTTACGTTCGACACCCATTAAAATCTTATCCTTTGCGCTTTCGAAGTCGAACATCGTCACCGTTTCACCATTGCGGCGGGCGGCGAAGAGAGCTGCTTCATTGACTAAATTCGCAAGATCTGCACCGGAGAGACCGGGAGTACCGCGGGCGATAGTTTCCAAATTGACTTCTGAGCTCAGCGGAATGTGCTTGACATGGACTTTAAGAATTCCTTCGCGGCCTTTAACATCCGGGCGATCAACGACGACCTGACGATCGAAACGACCGGGGCGAAGGAGAGCGGAGTCGAGGACATCCGGACGGTTAGTCGCGGCAATAATAATTACGCCTGAATTTTGTTCAAATCCATCCATTTCAACGAGTAATTGATTGAGGGTTTGTTCACGTTCGTCATTCCCGCCACCGAGACCTGCGCCTCTTGAACGTCCGACGGCATCAATTTCATCGATAAAGACAAGACATGGAGCGCTTTTTTTGGCTTGCTCGAAGAGGTCACGTACGCGGCTGGCACCTACACCGACAAACATTTCGACGAAGTCGGCACCGGAGATGGAGAAGAAGGGAACATTAGCTTCACCGCTGACGGCGCGTGCGAGGAGGGTTTTGCCGGTGCCTGGAGGTCCGAGGAGCAATACACCACGAGGAATTTTACCGCCAAGCTTTTGGAATTTCGAGGGTTCTTTCAGGAATTCAATGACTTCTTCGAGTTCGTATTTGGCTTCATCAGCGCCTGCGACATCGGCGAAAGTTACACGGTTGGCACCCGTTTCATTCAGTAGGCGGGCACGGGATTTACCGAAGGAGAAGATACCTTTGGGACCGCCATTTTGCATGCGGCGCATCATGATCATAAACAAGCCAAAAATTAACACCCACGGAAGGATGGAGTAGAGCAGGAGAGTCCACATTGTTTCGCTGTCTTTATAGCTCCATGACATGCCTTTTGACGCCCATGTTTCCTCTGTTTTCGAGTCCACGACACCGAGCTTTGTCGAGAAGTAGGTGACAGCTTTTTCATGACCGTCGCGGGTCACATTAGCGGGCTGTCGGAGAGTGCCGTGAAATTCAAAATCATTGAGTTGGGATTTTTCGATAGTAGCGAAGGCAATCTTGCCACTGTTGAGGAAGGACGTGTATTCACTGTACGTTACCTTGATTTCTGCCCGATCGTTGGAATTAATGGTCGTGACCAAGAAAATCAGTCCAATAATACCGGCACCAAAAATAAACAGTGATTTCATGACTTTCCCCATTTGCTGATCGCCGTTATCTTTGGGGAAGTTAGAATTGTTTGGATTTTTTTGGGGTGGTTTTTTGTCCTTGGGAGTGTTGGGAGTATTCATTTCACTCATCATAATAGTGGGTAATAGCGTGAGTCCGGCAACGCCGGGAAATTTGTAATTGTTGGATGCCATGCTGAATGTCCTGAAATCGTGGGTTAATGTGACCGCTTCGGCGGGCTTTGGGAGCAGTGAATCAGCGATTTTGAGGGATGATTTCACAGCGCCGCCGCTAAGACGAACAATCTTTCCCTAAAATTGCCTCGCGTGCTAAAATTCCTTACTTTTTCAGAAATTTGGGTTCGGTCAGGCACAATCCAACGTACCGATAGGAGCCGGAACTGTTCATTGCTGCAAAAAAAAACATCTTTGTACAAAGCGGCTGAAGTGAGGAGAGAGAAATTGACCGGTTGGCGATTATCTGTGTGGAATGTAGAATAGCTCAAACCATACGTTCCGATTGATAGAATATAACGTGCTGTTGTTTGGATATTCATGTAAAAGAAAACCGCTCCTGAAGTCCCTGCAACAAGAGCGGTTGTATGTATAAATCAGAAATAATCCATACTCTTACACTATGCTGTAGCCGGCTTCGGGGGCAACAGAGTGCGTAATTTCCACATCATAAAAGAGCCGGCGAGAATCATACCGATCGATATCCATTGTGCCTGTGAGAGACCACCATAGAGTGGATTAATACGGATAAACTCCACGCCGAGGCGTTCAAGACCTGCGAGGATCAAATACATCCCGAAAAGCCATCCTGCCTGACTCGGACGAGTACGGAATTTCCACAGAATGACAAAGCAGAAGATTGAAATAAGCGTTTCATAGACCGGAGCAGGGTGGACGGGAATATCCACCGGTACCGGCTGCCCGGGGAAAATTTGCTTGAAATACGTTACCAATTCGGGATTTTTCGCCGCTAACGTCGAGACATAGCCGTTGGGATAGCCCATCGCCCACGGCAAATCCGTCGGAATTCCGTAGTCTCCGTCTCCTGCGAGCTGGCAGCCGATGCGACCGATGCCATACGCTAGGATGAGCGATGGAGCTGCTGCGTCGGCAAGAGTCATGAACATAATTTTCTTACGACGGGAGTAGATATATATCATCACTATCGAAAGGATCAGCCCGCCGTAAAAGGTGAGTCCCCCGGGGTTGAAGATAGCGTCAACGGGGTCAGCAAGAAATTCTTGATAATTTTCAATCAGGTGGAAGAGTTTTGCGCCGACAAGACCGCCGACAAAGGCAAACATCGTGGCAACAGATGCGATTTCCTCGCTGTAGCCGCGTCGCTTGACTTCTTTGGTGAAGAGATAGTTTGCAGTTAAAAATGCAAGCGCAACCATCAGCCCGAAGCTGTGAATATGAATGGGACCAATTTGACCAATTTCCGGGTACATTTAATCTTTCTTATAATGAAAAAGCCAATAAAGAAGCAACTGATACGAGACCTTAGCGTTACGAAGCATCCTGTGATATTTGCTGCAGGAATGCCGATGCGCGGCGGAATTCATCCTCAAGCTCAAAGGTAAATACTTCTAAGTCCATATCGACCAGTGAAGGATTCTTATCGCAAAGTATCGACCATGCCGGCTCGTGTGCGAGCTCTACTTCCTTCATTCCTTCGTCAATTCCTGCTCCCCACACCTCACAAAGCAGGTCGGCGATGCGGATGACTGCCGTAAGCTCACGCCCCTCTGTCAGGAGTCCCGGATGATGATGGCTTGAGACAATATCCTGTAGCTCTTTGGGCAGCTTCCACAGCCGTGCGATGAGTTCGCCGGTGGTCGTATGCGTCACACCAAAGGTTTCCATCTCGGCCTCAAGGTCTGTCATGCCCTTTTCTGCAATTAATTCCTTGCTGCGTGCATAGCGCTCAGGGTCAAATTGAATCATCGCCATTTTGCCGATGTCATGAAGCAGACCACCGATAAATTCTACATCACGAAACTGACGTTTGATCTTTACTGCCAAGGACTTGGCTACCATGCCCGTACTTGAGGAGTGATTCCAGAATTGCTCCATATACTGCGCGCTCTGACTCCTGGAATGCATCATAAATTTACTGAATATCGATACGCTGAGCACGATATTAGCAACACGGTTGAGTCCAAGTGCGAGAATTGCCTGATTGAGGGAGGTGACGGTCGAGCGAACAGCGTAGAGTGGCGAGTTGGCCATTTGTAAGATTTTCAAGGTGAGCGACACATCTGTTTCGATGATTTGCGTAATTTCCTTCAAATCCGCTGTATCACTTTCGAGGAGGGCAAGAACACGTCCGGCTACGGGAGGGAGAGTAGCAAACTCCTGAGCCCCGCCGATGATATCAAGTATGGACATACATATTCCTTTAAAAATGCAAATTCTACCCCAAATTTACCGAATTAAATTCAATTCAACATTCAATTGTGAGCGATTGTTCAAACTTTATCCAAGATTAACCTCCCGTACAACTGCCGTGGAATCGATGTTTCCCGGCAGGTGATGTCGTGCTGATACCTGCTATGCAGGAGCACTCTCATTTCGGAATGCGTATCTGATACGCTCCACCCTTGGGTAAAGGCAGACTGCGCTTGAGTATCCATGGATTGAGGATCTTCACATCTTTATACGTCGTGCCATGCTTGATAGCCCATTCCGAGAGATCGGCAATAGAAGAATCCCAGGAGATGATTTTAGAATCGCTGTCTTTGTAAACCGTTAAATTTTCTAGAGTAATGCCATATTTGTCGGCATGATCCATGAGCTCTTTGACAATCGCTATCCGTAGAATATACCGCGATGTCTCCTCATTGAGATATAAGTCATAAAAGCTGTCTTTTGCCTGAAAGTCGAGATTATCGCCTACATTTTCATGACCCATATTATAGCCGGCTGCGGCTAAAGTCCACGACTTGTATTTCTTATAACCGCTTCTTAAATATTCAATTGCAGCGCGCGTGCTTTTTTCGGGATGACGACGCTCGTCGATGTATTCATCAATTTGCAATCCCATGCGCTTGCCTGTCGCCGGGATAAATTGCCACATTCCGACCGCATCCTTGGTCGAGCGTGCCATATAGAGAGCGCTTTCGGCAACTGCGAGATATTTCAAGTCCTCGGGAGCATTCTCCTGCTTGAGAATTTTCTCAAACATCGGGAAATACCGCCCCGCGCGCTTGATGTAGAGAATTAATTGACCCGGTGATTGGAGGTTGAGGTAAAATTCCCGCTCGGCACGCTCACGTACCTCCGGTATATCAAGCGGCACTTTCTCACCGCAAAAACTCAGATTCTCCGGGAATTTTAACGAAGCAAGATACCGCGCATAATTTCCTTCCTCCGACTTTGACACTACAGCAGCATGCGGCTGCGTACGCACTTTAGAGGGCTCAGCACAGGAAATACATTGGGTAAGCGATAGGAAGGAAAGAACATACGAACACGTAACAACAATTGAATACATAGAAATTTACCATGATTTTTGGAGGGAAACGACGCGCCTGCACAGCGAACTCTCGCGCTCTTCGTTGGTTGCCAATAGTACACCGCCACCATACGATGTCTGCCGTTCAATTAAGCGAAGAACAGCCGCAACACCGACAGCATCAATATTCGCAGACGGCTCGTCCAAGATCAAAATCGGCGGCTTGTGCTGAATTGCAAGCGCATATTTTAAGCGTTGCTTCATGCCCGATGAGAAGGTCCGAATGCTGTCATGCCTGCGATTGTACAAAGAGAATTGCTCCAACGATTGAGCGCAGAAGTCCTCCTCAAATTCTATGCCGCGAAGCTTGGCGGTGAGTGATAAATGTTCCCACGCGGTGAATTCCTCATAAAGATTGAGATATGGTGAGACGAGACCTATATACTTGTGGAAGTATTCTCTGTCAATGGATTCAGCGTTAACCGTCAGTGATACCGAACCCTTAGAAGGGGAGAGTACGCCGCAGAGAATGCGGACGAGTGTTGACTTCCCGGCGCCGTTTTCACCTGTGATACCGAGTAATTCACCGTTGCTCAATTCTACATCCGCGACACCGAATACACTTTTGCCGAAGGTAAAATTTTTTTCAATACCATGCCCCGCAAGGACAAATTCTGCACATCGCTCACTCATTCGTATCGTTCTAATTTAAAGGTTTCTCCGAGGTAACGTTTGCGAACTTCGGCATTATTGGCGAGCTCTTCGGCTGAACCCGATGCGAAGATGTTGCCATCAATTAAGATATAAGCGCGGTCGGTGATCGAGAGGGTTTCGTGGACATTGTGGTCGGTAATCAGCACGCCAATACCGCGGTCTTTGAGCCGCCGGACGAGCAGCATAATTTCCTCGACGGTAATCGGGTCGATACCGGCGAAGGGTTCGTCAAGAAGCAGGAATTTCGGGTCGGATGCAAGCGCCCGTGCTATCTCACAACGTCTGCGTTCACCGCCGGAGAGCATGTAGCCCATGCTTTTGCGTATGTGAGTAATTCTATAATCTTCAAGTAATTGTTCCAGACGCTCTTTACGTTCTTTCCGGCTCAGCGACTGCAATTGCAGAATCGCCATGATATTATCCTCGACCGAGAGTTTCCTGAAAATCGACGGTTCCTGCGGCAGATAGCTCAGCCCGAGCCGCGCCCGCTTGTACATTGCTTTGGAGGTAATATCCTTATCATCGAGCATGATTTTGCCGCTCGTGGGGCGCACCATACCGGTAATCATATAAAACGACGTCGTTTTACCTGCTCCGTTCGGACCAAGCAAGCCAACGACTTCGCCGTCACTTACCGATACAGTCACGCCTTTGACGACGGTGCGCTTGGCGTATCTCTTGACGATATTTTCGGCGTGAATTCTACTCATCGCCGACCCTTTTCTGCTTTTTCGAGCTTCATTTTCTTGGTTAATTTATCATCGCCTCTGAGGAGCGTCACATTGAGTGTCTGCCCGACTGCGCCATCGGAAATGACCACTTGCAGGTCATCGGTGCGATTAATTTTGGTGCTATCGACATCGAGGAGGATATCTCCCGGCTCGATACCGGCGCGCTCGGCGGCTGAGTTTCTTGATACTTGTACGACGACAACCCCTTCTTTTTTCTCTAAGTTATATGACCGGGCGATACGTTCGTCAATTTCCTGAACGAGGAGCCCCGGGGTAAATTCACGGTCAATTTTCCCGCCATCCTTGAGCTGTTCGATAATTTTCTTGACACGATTAATCGGAATGGAAAAGCCGATACCGATACTTCCTGCGCCACGTCCGTTCTGCGAAGTGGAGAAAATTACCGTGTTCATCCCGATGACTTCTCCATTGGAATTGACAAGCGGTCCGCCGGAATTCCCAGAACTAATCGCCGCATCGGTCTGTATCATATTCCGATAGACGCGTCCTTCCTGCGGAAAGCTCACCCCGGTATTGCTCACGACGCCAACCGTAATGGTGGGCTTGGCATTGATATCGAAGAGTCCGAAGGGATTACCAAAGGCAATTGCCCATTCGCCGATGATCACATCGTCGGAGTTGGTAAATTTTAAGTAGGGGAAGTTTTTACCTTTGATTTTGAGGAGGGCGACGTCGGCGGTCTTGTCGGTGCCGATGATTTCTGCGTCGTATTTCTCGCCGTTGGTCATGGATACGACGATTTTTTTTGCTGAACCTGCCACATGGTCGTTGGTGAGAATGTAACCGTCGGAGGAGATTAAGAATCCGGTGCCGAGTCCGTGAACTTCCTGATTATACACTCTGCGAGGAAAATTACGCATAAACTGTTCAAAAAACGGATCATTGAACATCCCGCCAAACGGGTCGGCGGAGTATTGCTGCACTTCTGTGACGCTGATACCAACGACGGCCGGACTACATATTTTCACAGCTTCGGTTATAGCGTTCTGTCGTGAGGCGGTAATATCGCCCATTGACTCACGGG
>Ga0075156_10001698_pt1 | contig 12086 bp, 11 predicted proteins | sample JI81AbrownDNA_FD_70966 | JGI IMG/M metagenome (GOLD analysis project Ga0075156, IMG submission 70966) | Wastewater effluent complex algal communities from Wisconsin, to seasonally profile nutrient transformation and Carbon sequestration -... | ecosystem: Engineered > WWTP > Effluent > Algae...
TGCATCTGGAGCACCCGTTCATGGGTGCACGCATGATGCGCCGGCAACTGCAGCGCCAAGGCATCCATGCTGGCCGGCGCCACTTGAGTACGCTGATGGACCGCATGGGCATCCACCCTCCACCCCCGAGCAGGCCAACATGCCGCTGATCTATACGCCCTACGTGCCCAGCCTGTGGGAAGACTTCATTTTGCGCAACCGCCGTATCCTGGCCGACCAGATGGAGTTTCTGATGGCCCATGTGCCGAAGTCCTCCCGGCTGCTGATGTAGTTACAGTGGGTGCGTCACCAGCTTGAAGTCCGGATCTTCGTCGAAGGTCTTGACGACAAAGCCCAGGCTGCGCATGAGCTTGAGCATGCCGGGGTTGTTGGCCAGCACCAGACCATCCATCTCCGTCAGGCCCTTGTCGCGCGCCACGTCCATGATGCTCTGCATCAGGCGTGAGCCCAGTCCCTTGCCATTGAAGTCGTCTGCGACCACCAGCGAGAACTCGCAGCTGGACTGGTCCGGGTTGGTGATGTAGCGCGACACGCCAATGATGCGTTCGGTCTCGGTGATTTCGCCATCGGCGCCTGCAGTGCGTTGTTTGTGGATGGCCACCAGCGCCATTTCCCGGTCGTAGTCAATCAGCGTAAAGCGCGCCAGCATGCTGGGCGGCAGTTCCGCAATACTGGAGACAAACCGGAAATAGCGGCTCTCGGGCGACAGGTGGTGCATCAGGTCCTGCAGCATCTGGGCATCGTCGGGCTGGATCGGGCGCACCGTGTATTCGCCACCACCGGGCAGCGGCCATACCTGTTCGTAGTGGGCCGGGTAGGGCAGGATGGACAGGTGGTTGTAGTTGTCCGTGCGGTTGCTCACGCCACGTGCCGCGTGGTCGATCACGATGCGCGCATCCACGGCCACCGCACCGTTCTCGTCAATGATGATGGGGTTGATGTCCATCTCGCGCAGTTGCGGCAGCTCGCACACCATTTCCGAGACACGCAGCAGAATCTGCTCCAGTGCGTCTACATTGGCCGGGCTGTTGCCGCGCCATTCGCCCAGAGTCTCGGCCACGCGGGAGCGGTTGATCAGGCGATTGGCCAGGAACTGGTTCAGCGGTGGCAGTTCCATGGCCCGGTCGTTGATCAGCTCGATCATGGTGCCGCCCGCACCAAACGCAATCACCGGACCAAACGGATCGTCGGTCACCAGTCCGATGTAGATCTCGCGGCCACGGCGTGTGCGGGCCATGGTCTGCACCGTCACGCCATTGATGCGTGCCTGGGGCTGCAGCCGGGCCACGGTTTGCACCATGTCGTTGTAGGTGTCACGCACGCCGGTAGCGTTCATGATGTTGAGGGCCACGCCCTGCACGTCCGACTTGTGGCTGATGTCGGGGGAGTCGATCTTCAGTGCCACCGGGAAGCCCAACTGGGTGGCGATCATCATGGCTTCATTGGCACTGCGGGCCAGGATGGTGCGCGTCACCGGAATATGGAAGGCTGAGAGTAGCGTCTTGGACTCCATCTCGGTCAGTACCTTGCGGCGCTCTGCCAGCACACTTTCGATGACGAGGCGGGCGCCTTCAATATCGGGCTTGGCCAGTGTCGAGAGCGGTGGCGGCGTTTGCTGCAACAGCTGCTGGTTCTGGTAGAACGAGGCGATGTTGCCAAACGCGCCCACGGCAGCTTCGGGGGTGCGGAAGCTGGGAATGGTGGCGTCGTTCAGGATGCCGCGCCCGGCGATGACCGAAGCGTCACCCATCCAGCAGGAAAGCAGGGGTTTGCCAATCGTCTTTTTGACATCGGCCAGCGCCTGCGCCACCTGGGAGGCATCGATGCCGGACTTGGGCGAATAAATGGCCAGAATTCCGTCGATACCACTGTCATGGCCCGCAGCCTCAACGGCCACGCGGTAGTGCTGCGCTCCGGCGTCTTCCGAGACATCAATCAAATCCGCCAGGGAGGCTTGTTCGGGCAGCAGTGGCTTGAGGGTCGCCGCGCTGGCGGCCGACAGTTTGCCCAGTTCCAGATGAATTTCGTTGACCCAGTCCGCAGCGAGCACACCCGGCCCGCCCCCGTTGGTAACGATAGCCAACCGCTTGCCCACCGGCCGGTAGCGCGAGGCGAGGCATTTGGCTGCAGAGAACAGTTCCACAAACGAGCGCACCCGCACTGCGCCGGCGCGGCGCAGCGCAGCGTCAAACACATCGTCGCTGCCGACGATGGCCCCGCTGTGGGTTTGTGCGGCTTCGTTGCCAGCGGGCTTTCTGCCTGCCTTGAGAACGACCACCGGTTTGGCATTGGCCGCCATGCGCAAGGCGCTCATGAAACGGCGCGCATTGGAAATACCTTCGAGGTACACCACGATGCTGTGTGTCTGCGCGTCGTTGGCCAGGAAATCGAGCACCTGTGCAATGTCCACACCGGTGTGCGGCCCCAGGGAGACCACGGACGAGAATCCCACGGCGTTGTTGGTGGCCCAGTCCAGCATGCTGGAGGTCAGCGCACCCGACTGTGATACCAGCGCCAGCGAACCCCGGCGCGCCAGAGGGCCGGCCGCACTGGCATTGAGTCCGAGCTGCGGGCGCTGCAGGCCCAGGCAATTGGGGCCCAGCAGCTGCACCCCTTCCCGCCGCGCGATCTTCTTCAGTTCCGCTGCGTGGTCTGCCGTGATACCGCTGGAGACGACGAGCGCGGTCCGGCAGGCCATGCGCCCGGCAATTTCCAGCGCAGCACTGACGTCTTTCGGAGGCAGTGCGATGACGGCCAGATCGGCGCGGGCCTGCGCCAGATCCGCCAGCGTGCCGCTGGTCTGAATATCCAGGAACCGCAATACCCCCTTGAACTCCTGCGCCTTGATCGCCTCCGTCAGGGCGCGGCCCTGGGACGTTTGCGCGGCAGGGTCATCCACTGGACCGGCAAAGACTGCGACCGTTTCGGGTGAGAAGAGGGGGGTAAGGTAGTGTTTGTCCATAAAACTTTCAATCGGCGCCGATGAGCACCTTGACGTGTTCCGCCACGCTGCGTGCCAGCGGGTTCAGCACATAGCCGCCTTCCAGGCAGGAAATGATGCGGCCCTGGCAGTGGCGCTTGGCCACCGCCATGAGCTGCTGGGTGACCCAGGCGTAGTCGGCATCCACCAGGCCCAGGTTGCCCATGTCGTCCTCGCGGTGGGCATCGAAGCCCGCCGAGATGTAAATCAGCTGCGGCTTGAACGCGTCCAATGCCGGTATCCATTGCGTGGTGACCGCTTCGCGGAACTTGTCGCTGCCTGAACGCGAGGGCAGGCCCACGTTCACCATGTTGTCACCCTTGGCGTTTTCGCCGGAGAAGGGGTACAGGCCCTCCTCGAAGATGGAGCACATCAGCACCCGGTCGTCACCCCTGAAAATATCTTCCGTGCCATTGCCGTGGTGCACATCAAAGTCGATCAGCGCCACGCGCTGCAGCCCATGCACATCCAGCGCATGGCGTGCGCCCACAGCCAGGTTATTGAAGAAACAGAAACCCATGGCCGCCGCACGCTCGGCATGGTGGCCCGGCGGGCGGACGCTGCAAAACGCCGTAGGTACTTCGCCCGACAGCACCAGGTCAGTGGCCCGCACCGCCGCACCGGCAGCGCGCAGCGCAGCCTTGACCGTATACGGATTCATGTCGGTATCCGGGTCGACCTTGTGGTAGCCCTCGGTGGGGGCCGCCGCAATCAATTCATTCACATACGACGTGGTGTGTGCCCGCCCCAGCTGCTCTACGGTCGCCAAAGGGGCGTCGTAGTTGTTCATGTAGTCCAGCAGGCCCTTGACCAGCAGCATGTCGTTGATGGCGCCCAGTCGTTCCGGGCATTCGGGGTGGTGGGGCCCCATTTCGTGGCGGACGCAATCGGCGTGGGTGATGTAGGCGGGCAGCAAAGTTGTCTCCTCAGTGGGTTTCTGTGGTTTTAGTTGTCATTGCGCCCAGTTTATTGCGGGTAAACCCTGACTTGCTTGATTTAAGGCAAATCCTGTGCGCGGGCGACGCCCCCGGTGGGGCGGTCAGAGAAGCTCAGTGCTTGAAGACGTTGGCGTCCAACTTGAGCGCGCGAACCTTCCTGGCCGCTGCATCGGCTTTGGCTTTGGTGGGGTAGGGTCCTACGCGCACACGGGTGCGCTGGCCTTTGCTGGTGTTCAGAACTTCGGTAAATACCGGCAGGCCCGCACGCTCCAGCTTGTCGTAGGCCTTGCGGCCGTTGGCAGGCACGGCAAACAGCCCGGCGTTCACGTAATACCCGTGTGCCATGCCGGCTGCGGGCATCTTGTGGGTAGGCGCCACGGCGGGGGCCGGAGTGGGCGCCATCGCCACGGGGGCCGGTGGCAGCGCTTTGGGTGCGGGCGCAGCTTCTGCCGCGACGGGCTCCGCCAAGGGCGTGACCGTGGCTGCGCTCTTGGTTTCTACCGCCGGTGTCGGGGCGGCTTGTGCGGGAGTGGGCTCTGCCGGTGCAATGGTGGGCGGTGGTGGTGGCGGTGGCGGTGCCTGCTCGGGCATGGGGTCTGACCCGAAGGTCAGCGCCTGGGGCCAGATGGCGCAGCCGCCCAGTGTGGTGACGGATGCTACGGCCAGCAATGCAAACACGCCTTTGCGCAAAAGTGTGTGGCTGCGAGAAGACATTGGCAAAGGCATGGTGCGGGCGCTTTCTGTAGGAGGTTTGGAGAATCGGGAATTAACGGAGTGGTCCGGGCTCGGTGGGCGCAAATCCGGAACTGCGGTGGTCGTATTCGGAATGGACCTTGTCGAACTTCTTGTGCAGCTCGGCCTTGGCCTCTTCGGGGGATGCAATGGCCTTCTGCGCGGGCTTGGACCAGACGTCCGGCCGGGGCATGGTGGTCTGCGGGCAGCCACAATCGGGCGCGAATTTCCAGGCGAAGGCATAGCCGGCGGGTACGGTGGCGGTGTCTACGCGGTCAATCGCCTTGATTAACTCCTGCTCCAGCGCGGGCGCATAGTCCATCAGCGCGCCATGCCACTTGACGACATTCAGCAGCACCAACGTGTTCGAAGCGTCAGCCGCCTTGGGCAAGACGTCACAGGTAATCGAGCCGGGCTGCAATCCATGCTTTTGCAGGGTGTCCTGCAACGCACCACGAACCAGCTCGCGTTGCAGGGTGGTTTGCGGGGAGGCCGCTGGCGCTGCCGATGGAGCGGTTGATGGTGTCTTTCCGATACCAAACATCTTCAGCATGCCTGTCCCCTTGTGTGTTTTACAAATTGTAGGGGTTTAGCGGATTAGCGGCTCTGCCACCAAAGGGCCAGCGCCGCGATGCACGCCACCCAGATCCCCACGATCCATGCTGCAGCCACATAACTGTGTGGCCGGGCGAGCAGAGCAGCGGCTTTCTCGCGGGAAGCTTTCAGCACGTCGGGCGGAATGAACCGAATCACCAGCCACAGGCCCAGAGGAACAATGAGTACATCGTCCAGATACCCTAGGACAGGAATGAAGTCGGGTATTAGGTCGATGGGGCTGAGCGCATAGGCCGCAACGGCCACCGCCAGAACCCGGGCCATCCACGGCGTGCGCGGGTCACGCGCTGCAAAGTACACGGCAACCGCGTCACGCTTGATGCGACGGGCCCATTCTTTCAATCGGGATATTGAAGGCATTGGCAAATCAGTCTGCAAGATGACAAACCTGCTGAGGCGCAGACGGAGGAATGGTGCATTGGCAACGAGGTGTTTTGAAAAGCCTGCTTTGGATGTGTAGCGAAGTCTGCGTCAGACTGGATACTTGTCCAAAGTGCAGTGAACTGGTCGCACCAAAAAAGATATGCAATCTTGCACAGCGACCGGCCACAGGTCAGGAACAGTAGCTTGGTCTGACACAACGTCTTTCTAATGGGAATCTACTAGATTCGAAATTCGAATACATACAGTTTCGACTTCTTCGTTATCCACTTCGCCAACCACAAAGTACCCTTCTTCAACTTCACAGTCCGGGAACATATTTCGAATCCTCGCTATTGCAGCTCCAAGGGCTGTTCGTGGATTTTGATCTTCGGCAGGGTGCAGATTTGATGCCCAGTCACCCAACGAAAAATTCTCTCTGCTAGAAAATGATGACGTAAGGGTCAAAACATTGTCGTGTTGAAGAAATTCGCGATTGAACTTCTGTTGGGAAATTGTCTCGGGGACTTCGATATCAGTGGTAACGATTAACAACTCATCAGAACCTGATAGCCAGTCCAGCAACCCTTCCATATCCTTCCACATGCTGTCCTGAACCCCAAAAACCAATTCGGTTTGCGGCAGTCCTAAGCTGAGCAGCCGTGTAGTTTCAGGGCGGCTTATCCACTCTTTAGCGTTGTTGGCGTTCTTCATCTTCTTCGCCCATGCAGCAGTCGCAATCGCAGAGCAAGTTGGGCGCGCAGTTGAGCGGGCTAAATCTTCATTGTTCTCAGCTAACAAAACGCCACTGATCCCGCTCGCTGTGCCTACTTGAATACCTTGGTGCACTAGGACACATGGTGCTTCGCCCAGCCCACGATTCGAATGGGTGGATCCGATGCCTAAGCGTCCAACAATCGCTCCAGAAGGTTCCGCGACATCTTTTAGGTCTGTTGAATCAAAACTTGCATAAGGTGCAATTCTGTTTAAGAGATCTGTCGACTTCATAGAAAGCCAGTCGTTTGCCATTACTACTCTGATTTGCGCTTCTTCACTTTGTTTGACATACACATCAATATCTAAAGTAGGCGCGATTGCTCCGACCATTTTCGCTAAGGTCCAGTTTTGTGCTTTCGCGGTTGGCCAGAATTTTTCCCTTTCCAGAAAAGAGTCCTTTCCGCTCTCCAGACGCACGCTTACCCGAGTTCCAAATTCATTCAATCGCTGTTGCGTTTTTGTCTCTGTCAGTATGGGTCTTGACCGCGTCCCGTCTCTAATCCATAGCGTTGATTGACGATCCTCAGAATCGCCGTCTCGCCAGCTTGTGACGCATACCTCCTTGCCCAGCATAAAAACAGATAGGAAGCCGATTCCAAACTGACCAACCGCCTTAAAACCGGTAGAGGCAAGACCTGGTATTTCTTGTCTTACTGCCATGTCTGACCAAAGTGATCTGCCGAAGTCCAAAAGTACCTCGGTCAACACGTATTGGCTCATGCCAATGCCAGTGTCTGTCACTTCAAGCCATGAACCGTCATCACGGTCAACTATCTCAATGGTTAACGTGCCGGAAGTTACTGGCAGATTTCTCTTTAGTCGACGTGCACGAATGGCATCCGCGCCGTTCTGAATGAGTTCTCTTAAAACACGCCAAGGAGCTTTTCCATATAGCTTAGCTCCACCAAACCGATCCACTATGTCCGCGATATTGCTAACTTTGAAGTTGACATCGACGGGGTACCAGCCTTCAACGGGCATCGTTTGCAAGAACTCTTGAAGGTATTGCGTTCCAGCAACCGCCTGTGCGCAAAAGCTCTGGCGGCCGTTGTTGACCAATACTCGATTGCTAGCTCTAATTTCTCGATCTACCATTCGTGCCGTGTCAAGTGCGAGCCACCATGCGTCTGCATCGACAGCTCGAAATGGTTGCCCTGCGGACCAATAGAGTTCTTGGCGATCCGTAAGGCTTGCCAAACCCAGTCGATTTTGGAAATGCCAGTGGACTTGGGAGATTCCTGAAGGGTGGACAAGAGCGGCGAGCATATTGGGTGCTCTACGACTATCTATGTGCGCAGCGTCGGAACTGCGTAGTAGCAAGGCAACTTTTAGTGCATCCACTCGCCAGTTCTGATTGACTGCCACTGACAAGCCGCTATGCAAAGCAATGGGATGACTGTTTCCCCATGCCGATTCGACTTTTTCTACCGACCACCAATGGCTGTGTGCGATTTTTCCTATGATCGGCCCATAGTAGTTTCTAAGCTCAACATCTTCGAGCAGGAATCTTTCTTTGCCGTCCAAATCTTTCCAGCTTTGCGTCAGTAATTTCTCTGCTTGCTTTGGATGCAGTAGCCGTAGTACCTCGAACAACGCAGCCTTAAATTTGTCTGTACCTTCCTGGATCTCAGCATCGTCCCATCCCCTCTGCGCCACAAAATCCTTCCACTCCACTGTTACTTTGAGGCTTGCAAGGCCCAGCGGGTAGGCGGCGGTCGAAGTGGCTGCATCGTGAAGTAGAAACGCCATTCCGAGCACAAATGCTTCGGGAGGTGAAATGGGGTAATCAGAGCCAGCAACAACATCAGCAACTTCCCACAAAGCATCAAGGTGAGATATGTTGTGAACCGTGAGCTGCGGAAGTTCTTTTCCTATCTGTGCGACGAGTGGCTCGACGTGTGAGCGCGTCTGTAGGAAAGCATTTCGCAATCGTGATCTTGCCGCACTATCCGGGTCTTCCGGTCCGCACTCAGCGAGAGTTCTGCGCCAGATCGAAGTCTTCTCAAAATCAAATTTCATGCTTTTCCTCCTTGCGGGATGTTAAGCGTTCGTGGACAGAAATCCAGTTGTATTTGGAGCATTCCTCAGCGCAATAGCGGTTAGGAGGTGACAGTGCCTACCATGGCGTCCGGCATTGCTGACTAGTAGCGTAAATGAGGTTTACCGGAGGACCGTCACCGCGCTCACACTCCTTGTAAGTGAAGGTCGCTTTTGCGAACGAAACGACATGATCGACGACAAAGAGGAGTGGTGTCGGAATGCCAAGTAACTGCAATTCGCCAGTTCCCGCCTCAGTCTCATCGCAACACACATCCACGATGCGCATCACACCATGTGGCCGTCAAGCAGCCTGACCTCAGCATGCCGATGGCACGTCACCAGATGGTCGTTGACCATGCCGGAGGCCTGCATGAATGCGTAGCAGATGGTGGAGCCGACGAACTTGAAGCCGGCCTTGGATAGCGCCTTGCTCATGGCGTCGGACTCGGCCGTTTTGGCCGGGACTTCACTCAGAGTTTTGCGGGCATTCTGAATGGGTTTGCCCCCCACAAACGCCCACAGGAATTCGCTGAATACTTGCCCGCTCTCTTGGAGTTGCAGGTAGGCCCTGGCATTGGCAATGGCGGCGGCTACCTTGAGCCGGTTGCGGATGATGCCGGGGTTGGCCAGCAGTTCGGCAACCTTCTGGTCGTCATAGTTGGCGATCTTCTCCGGGGCAAAGTGGTCGAAGGCTTCACGGTAGCCTTCCCGCTTCTTGAGCACGGTGGACCACGACAGGCCGGCCTGCGCGCCTTCGAGGATCAGCAGCTCGAACAGCGCCCGGTCGTCGCGCAGCGGCACTCCCCATTCGCGGTCATGGTATTCGCGGTACAGGTCAAAACCTTCGCACCAGGGGCAACGTTCCATTGAGCACCTCGCTTGTTTCCAAGAGAGTATCGCGGCAAATAAAAAAGCCTTCCAGTGCAGCACTGGAAGGCTTGGGGTCATAGCAGGTCTGGTGGCTTACGCAAACACGCCCGCGGTGTCCTGCATACGGGCGGACACTTCACCCAGGTGGTGCAGGGTGTCGCCAAAGGTCATTTCCATCTGGGTCAGCTTCTTGAAGTAGTGGCTGACGATGTATTCGTCTGTCACACCGATGCCGCCGTGCAGCTGCACCGCCTGTTGGCCGATGAAGCGCATGCTGTTGCCCAACTGGTACTTGGCGCGGGCCAGGGCAGCGCGGCGCTCGGCGGCAGGGGCGTTGAGCTTGAGGCTGGCGTAGTAGCTCATGGAGCGTGCCAGTTCCAGCTGCATCTTCATGTCGGCAGCGCGGTGGCGCAGGGCCTGGAAGCTGCTAATCACCACACCAAACTGCTTGCGGGTGTTGAGGTATTCGGCGGTGATGGCCAGGGTCTTGTCCATCACGCCCACGGCTTCAGCGCAGGTGGCGGCAATGCCGATGTCTACCGCGTGTTCCAGGGCGGTCTGGCCGTCCATCGTCAGCAGGGTGGCGGGGGCATTCTTCAGCACCACGTCCGCAGCGCGTCCGCCTTCCTGGGTGCCGTAGCCGCTGGTGGTGACACCGGCGGAATTGCGCTCCACGATGAACAGCGCCAGCTGGCTGTTGACCTTGGCGGGCACGATGAAGGCATCGGCCTGGTCACCCACGGGTGCTACGTTTTTTGTAGCATTGATCACATAGCCGCCGGGGGCTTGCGTGGCTTTTGCTTCGCAAACGTCGAGCTTGTAGCGCGCTGCGCGTTCCTGGTAGGCCAGCACGACCAGCTTCTCGCCGCTGGCAATGCCGGGCAGCCATGCGGCTTTGGTGGCAGCGTCGCCGTAGCCAGCAATGACCGCGCCCGCAATCAGGGCCTGGGCCAGGGGTTCGAGCACGATGCCGCGGCCCAGCTCTTCCATCACCACCATGCCTTCGACCGGACCCATGCCCATGCCACCATCGTCTTCGGGCACGTACAGGCCGGAGAGGCCCAGTTCGGCCAGTTCGTTGTAGGCGGCGCGGTCAAAGCCGCCAGCCTTCTCGGTAGCGCGGCGGCGCTCAAACGTGTAGCCTTTGTCCACGTACTTGCGTACGGCGTCGCGCAGTTGTTCCTGGTCGTCGGAAAAATCGAAATCCATATCTATCTCCAATATTCAGCGTAGCTCTCAATGGAACCCCCTTTGAGAGGGGGCCAGGGGGTGCTCATGTTGTTGCGGATATCGCAGTTGTTGTGGGCTTTAGCCCAAAACAACTTGCGAGACGATGTTGCGTTGCACTTCGTTGCTGCCGCCGTAGATGGTGGTCTTGCGCAGGTTGAAGTAGGTGGATGCCAGGGGTGCGCAGCGCGCAACAGCCTGGTCGCCTTGCCAGCCGGCTTCCATGGCCTCGCGGATCAGCGGGACGGCATAGGGGCCGGCGGCCAGCATCATCAGCTCGGCGTAGCGTTGCTGGATTTCGGAGCCGCGGATCTTCAGCAGGCCGGCAATGTCCAGCGGGTTCTTGCCGGACTTCTCGGCGGCCAGTACGCGTAGCACCAGCATTTCCAGCGCGACCACGTCGACTTCGAGCTTGGCGATTTCGTCGCGGAAGCGCACGTCGTCGTACACGCCTTCGGTCTTGGCGATGCGCTTGAGGCGCTCCAGCTCGCGCTTGGTGCGGTTGACGTCGGCAATGTTGGTGCGCTCATGGGCCAGCAGGTGCTTGGCGTAGTTCCAGCCCTTGTTCTCTTCACCAATCAGGTTATCCACGGGCACTTCGACGTTGTCGAAGAACACTTCGTTCACTTCGTGGCCACCGTCGAGCATGATGATGGGGCGCACGGTGACGCCGGGCGACTTCATGTCGATCAGCAGGAAGCTGATGCCGGTCTGGGGCTTGCCCTCGGTGCTGGTGCGCACCAGGCAGAAGATCCATTCGCCGTACTGGCCCAGGGTGGTCCAGGTTTTCTGGCCGTTCACGATGTACTTGTTGCCTTGGCGCTCGGCGCGGGTCTTGACGGAGGCCAGGTCCGAGCCGGAACCGGGTTCGCTGTAACCCTGGCTCCACCACACGGAACCGTCGGCGATGCCGGGCAGGAAGCGCTTTTGCTGTTCGGCATTGCCGAAGGCCATGATCACCGGGGCCACCATCACGGGGCCGAACGGCACCACGCGGGGAGCGCCAGCCAGTGCGCACTCTTCTTCAAACAGGTGTTTTTGCACCGAGTTCCAGCCCGGGCCACCAAACTCCTTGGGCCAGGCGTGGCCGAGCCAGCCCTTCTTGCCCAGAATCTTGGCCCAGTTCTGCATGTCCTCACGGGTCAGGTGCAGGGCGTTGTGCACTTTGTGCGCAATGTCAGCGGGCAGGTTCGCCTGGACCCAGGCGCGAATGTCCTCGCGGAATTTCTGCTCTTCGGGGGTAAATGCCAAATCCATACAGTGGTCTCCAATCAATCGGTCATAGGTGTCCGTCTAACCCCGTGTTTTAGCACGGTCGTTCGATTACTTCTGTCCAAAGGGTGACAAACCCAGCTCCTGGTGCAGTTTTTCCAGGATGGCGCGCAGCTCGGCCACCTCGGTTTCCAGCCGCTCCAGGCGGTCGGCGGTGGTGCCGTGCGCGGCCGCCTGCTGGCCCGTCACCGGGCTGGTCATGTCCACCGGGCCACACAGCAAGTGGGCCCAGCGCTGCTCGCGCGCGCCCGGCGCACGGGGCAGCTTGACGGTCA
>Ga0075156_10001703_pt1 | contig 12066 bp, 11 predicted proteins | sample JI81AbrownDNA_FD_70966 | JGI IMG/M metagenome (GOLD analysis project Ga0075156, IMG submission 70966) | Wastewater effluent complex algal communities from Wisconsin, to seasonally profile nutrient transformation and Carbon sequestration -... | ecosystem: Engineered > WWTP > Effluent > Algae...
CGACAAGGTCGTGGCGGCCCTGCAGGCCGAGGGGCGGACAGTGAAGCGCGTGGGCGGCTGAGCAGGCCCGTCCGGGGCGGGGCGGCCCCGGCACCCGGCCGCCTGGCGTGCGTTTGCGTACAGACAGCGCGATGGCGGGAGACCAGAGTCCTCCACCTTCACCATACCTCGGAGCTCGCGATGCCCCACCAAGCCTTCTTCCACGAGCCTTCAGGTTCGGTCCGTTTCTGGGTCCTGATCCAGGGCATCTACGTGGGTGCCACGATCCGAAAGGAGACACTTCACTACCGCTTTCAGCCCAACGCCGTGGGCGACGACCCGCTGGCCACCTACGTCGCCAACGCGGCCCTGATGGAAGCGGCCGTTCGGCGCCGGGTGGCCAAGGGCTCGATCGAGCCGGTGATGCTGCGCGACCCGGACGTCAGCGCCAGCGCAGAATGACGGGCGGCGCGCCCGCGCCCAACCCCGCAAGACGAGGCTCCCGATGTCGAACCAGGATCTCTACCAACGCAAGCGCATGTCGGCGGCAGATGCCGTGCGGCAGGTGCACGACGGCGACACCATCATCGTGCCCACCGGGGTTGGCGAGCCGCCCGCGTTGCTGACGGCGTTGTCCGAGCAGAGGCGTGACTTCAACGATGTGAAGGTGGCGCAGATCCTGGCGATGCGCAAGTACGCCTACATCGACCGCGAGACGGCGCAGCATGTGCGCCATGTCGCGTTCTTCTACGGCGGCGCCACCCGGGCCGGTGGCCAGGAGGGCTGGATCGATTTCATCCCCAACTACTTCTCCGAGATCCCGGCGCAGATCGAGCGCGGGCAGATCCCGGCCGATGTGGTGTTCAGCATGGCTTCGCCGATGGATTCGCACGGCTACTTCGCGCTCAGCCTGGGGGCCGACTACACGATGGCGGCGGTAGCCAAGGCCCGCTCGGTGGTGCTGGAGGTGAACCCCAACGTGCCTTTTGCCTACGGCAACTGCCATGTGCACGTGTCTCAAGTGGCAGCGCTGGTGGAGAGCGAGGAGCCGGTGCTGGAGGTGGGGCTGCCGAAGATCGGCCCGGTGCAGGAGGCCATCGGCAAGTACGTGGCCGAGCTGATCGACGATGGCTCGACGCTGCAGATCGGCTATGGCGGCATCCCGGACGCGGTGGTGATGCAGCTGACCCACAAGCACGACCTGGGCATCCACACCGAGATGATCGGCGACGGCATCCTGACGCTGGTGGAGAGCGGTGCCGTCAACAACCGGCGCAAGAACCACCACCCGGGCAAGATGGTGGCCACCTTCGCGCTCGGCTCGCGCAAGCTCTACCGCTTCATGGACCGCAACCCGGGCCTGGAGATCCACCCGGTGAACACCACCAACAGCCCCGAGCTGGCCGGGCTGAACGACAAGCTGGTGGCCATCAACGCCACCTTGCAGATCGACCTGCTGGGCCAGTGCGGCTCCGAGAGCCTGGGCCATGCGCCGTACTCGGGCACCGGCGGACAGTCTGATTTCGTGCGGGCCGCCAACCGCTCGCGCGGCGGCAAGGCCTTCATCGTGCTGCCCTCGACGGCGAAGAACGACACCATCTCGCGCATCGTGCCCTCGCTCAGCCCCGGCACCCATGTGAGCACCAGCAAGAACGACATCAACCTCGTGGTCACCGAGTTCGGCGTGGCGCAGCTGCGCGGAAAGTCGGCCAAGCAGCGCGCGCAGGCGCTGATCGGCATCGCCCACCCGGATTTCCGCGCCGAGCTCACCGAGCAGGCACGGCAACTGAAGCTACTTTGAGAGGGGTCCTCATGAGTTCCACCATTCCACGCACCGGCCTTCAATTGCGCTCGCTGATCAAGCGCAGCGGCGAACTGGAACTCTCGTTGGCCGAGGTCGAGACGCCCACGCCGCGCGGGGGCGAGGTGCTGGTGCGGGTGGAGGCGGCGCCGATCAACCCTTCGGACCTGGGGCTGCTGACCGGCCCGGCGGATCTCGCCACCGCCACGGTGGGCGGCACGGCCGAGCGGCCGGTGGTCACCGCCCGCGTGCCCGAGGCGGCGATGCGGGCGATGGCGGCGCGGCTGGATCAATCCATGCCGGTGGGCAACGAAGGCGCAGGCACGGTGATGGCGGCGGGCGATTCAGCCGCCGCCCAGGCGCTGCTGGGCCGCCGCGTGGCCGTGCTGGGCGGCGCGATGTACTCGCAGTGGCGCTGCGTGCCGGTCGAGCAGTGCCTGCTGCTGCCCGAAGGCGCCAGCGCCGCCGACGGCGCCTCGTCGTTCGTCAACCCGCTCACCGCGCTTGGCATGGTCGAGACCATGCGCCGCGAGGGCCACACCGCGCTGGTGCACACCGCAGCCGCCTCCAACCTGGGCCAGATGCTCAACCGCATCTGCCTGCAGGACGGCATCGGCCTGGTCAACATCGTGCGCAAGCCGGAGCAGGTGGCGCTGCTGCGTGAAGCGGGTGCCACGCAGGTGGTGGACAGCAGCGCACCCGGTTTCATGGCCGAGCTGACCGAGGCGCTGGCCGCCACCGGCGCCACCATCGCCTTCGACGCCATCGGCGGCGGCAAGCTGGCCGGGCAGATCCTCACCGGCATGGAGGCCGCGCTGAACCGCAAAGCCACCGAGTACAGCCGCTACGGCTCGACCACCCACAAGCAGGTCTACCTCTACGGCGCTCTGGACATGGGCCCAACCGAGTTCCACCGCCACTTCGGGATGGCCTGGGGCATGGGCGGTTGGCTGCTGTTCCCGTTCCTGCAGAAGATCGGCCCGGCCGCCGCGCAGGTGCTCAAGCAGCGCGTGGCGGCCGAACTGAAGACCACCTTCAGGAGCCACTACGCCAAGGCGGTGTCGCTGGCCGAGGCCCTGCAGCCGGCGATGATCGCCACCTACGGGCAGAGGGCCACGGGGGCGAAGTTTCTGATCAACCCGAACGCGCAGGCCGGTTGTTGAGGCCAGCGCCAGCCGACGCATCACGGGGCGAAACGATGGCGTATCAGGCGGGCCACCTGGGCTGGCGCGGTGACGATCGGTACATGGCCCAGCCCGGGCAGCACGTGGAGCTGTGCGTCCGGCAGGCCCGCGGCCAGCTTTCCTGAGGCAGCCACCGGGCTGATCTGATCGAGTTCGTCGTGCACCACCAGCGTGGGCAGCGCAATATCCGCCAGGCGATCCTGGGCCGTCAGCTGGTTGCGGCAGCGCAGCAGTTCCACGGCATGGGGCAAGGGTGCACGACGCAGGATGTGCCGGCCCCACCGGCGCAGGTCTTCGCTGCCCGGCTCGGGCAGGCAGTTGTCGACGAAGGCTCCCAGCGCACTCTCGTAGTCGGCTTCCAGGCTGGCGATGAAGCGATCGAACGCGCCGTCGGGCGGCCGCCCCCAACTGCCACCGACGAGCACCAGGCCGTCGAATCTCTCGGGCGCACGCAAGGCAGCCTCGAGGGCGATGCCGACGCCCGCCGACTCGGCCCCGAGGATGCAGCGCTGCACACCCTGAGCGTCCATCACCGCCAACAGGTCGTCGACCTGAGCCGCGACGGTGATGGGCGACGAGGTATGTGTGCTGGCTCCGGAGCCCCGGTGGTCGAAGGTGACGCAGCGCCAGTCGGGCAGGTGCCCGACCACCTCGGACCAGAGTTCCCCGCTGCCGATCCAGCCGCCCAGCGCGACGAGCGTGAGCGGCCCCTGGCCGAAGCTGAGCGAGAACAGGCGGGCATCAGGGCGGTGGACGAACATCGCAGGCATCCGGGGGAACGATCGCTCCATTGGATGGTGTGGCGATTTGTCGCGCCATGGGACTGGTGTCCCGTCTGGCGGTGGCGACCGCCCCGATGTCCCGGTGCGGGTGGGAGCGAGGTCAGGGCGGGTTGGCCCGCTGCTCAGGCAGCGTCCAGGCCGAGCTCGCGAGCGCGAACCACGGCCTGGGGCCGCCCCTCGACCTCCAGTTTGGCGTAGAGCGACGACAGCGCGTTCCGCACGGTCTTGTCGGCCACACCCAGATGGGCGGCAATCTGCAGGTTGTCCTGCCCCTGGGCCACGAGTGCGGCCAGTTCTCGCTCACGAGGGGTCAGCTGTGGTGCTGCGCGTTCGGGCCGAAGGAACGAGCTGACGGACTGGCAGAACAGCTCGAAGGCGGGGTCTGCCGCCAGGGGGATGTGGTTGCGGGTGGGCAAGGTGACGAAGCGCGCGCCGGGGATGGCAGCAGCGAGGTCGCGGCCCATCGACAACGGCACGATCTGGTCGCCCTCGGCGTGCAGCACCAGGGTGGGACATTGCACGAGCGGCGCCAGCGCCCGGACATCCAGCAGCGTGCGGGCGCGCATGATCTGCACCGCTCGCGCGGCGCCGCACGACAGGCGTTGCTGCTCGTTCAGGGCGCGCGCCTCGTCCTGGCTGGCGTCTGGAATGAAGCGCGTGGTGAAGAACTGCTGCACGGCGGGATCGCGCCGGCCCCACCCGAGCTCGACGAGGCGCAGCGACGCCTCATGGAAGGCCAGTGCCTTCGCACTGGGCGACTGGTGCAGCAGGCCGGCCAGGTAGCCGCCCAGAAGCACCAGGTGCGACACCCGCTCGGGATGGCGTACCGCGTAGGCGATGGCCGGCGCCGCCGCGCCTGATTGGCCGAGCAGCGCAACCCGCGGTGCACCGGTGGCCGCGACGACCGCAGACAGCTCCTCGGTGGAGGCGTCCAGCCCGAGCGGCACATCGTCGCTGCCGGACAGGCCGCAGCCGCGCTCGTCGTAGCGCACGACCTCCAGGCCACGGCCCAGGCGGTCCAGCCAGGGCTTCCAGATCGGGGACCGCAGGTCGTGCTCGACATGGGTCATCCAGTGCGCCACGCGCACCAGCACCGGGCCGCGGCCGTGCCGAGCCCAGGCGATGCGTGCACCCGACGCGACCTGGGCAAACCGGATCTCGGCCGTCTGGGGGGCAGACGAGGAAGTGGCGGCGGGCATGGCCTGACTGTAAGCGCCGCCCGACCCGGGCCGGTTTCGACGCGTTGCCGTTACTCACCAATCGCCCTACAGATCTCAGGCCAGCGGCCGAAGTTGACGGTGACCACGCTCCCCGGGAGATCCCCATGACTGCAGCCGCCCCCATTGCCACGTTCACCACGGCCAACCAGCACGCGCTGGCGACCATCCTCGAAGCGAGCCAGACGAAGAGCATCATTGCCTCGCGCGACATCTTCGACATCTCCGGGATCAAGCTGTGGGCACGGGACCAGCCGGTATCGAGTGCGCTGCAGCGCCGCCTGCTCGACAGGCAACTGCGCAACCCGCTGGAGACCTGCCTGATGGCCGAGGACGGCGTCACCGTCTACAGCCTCACACAGGCCACCGAGGCACTGCTGGAGCGCGACCAGCCGATCGCGGCGCTGCTGCGCCCTCATGCGGCGCGGCTGCTGAAGGAAATGGTCCACGTGCCGCTGCACTCGGTGGCGCAACTGCTGCTGACGGCAGGCCAGGCCTCGCGGCCCGAGGGCTTCGACCACGCTGTTCAGGCGATGGCCCTGGCGGGCGCCCTGATGCTGCAACAGGACGGCTCCACCGCTGAAGTGCGCGTGGCCATGCTGGCGGGCCTGTTGCACGACCTGGGCGAGATGTACATCGATCCACGTTACGGCGAGGCCGACGCCGACCGAAACCTGGATTTTCTCAGCTACCAGCAACTGGTGGTTCACCCGCACGTGGGCCATCTGCTGATTGCCCAACTCACCAATTACCCTGGATCCGTATCGCGCGCCATTACCGAGCACCATGAGCGGCTGGACGGCTCGGGTTACCCGCACGGGTTGCGGCGCGACGCGGTGTCGCCGCTGGGCCGGCTGCTGGCCGTTGCCGAAGGCACGCTGGGCGCGCTGCGTGGCGAGCGCCCGCACCTGTCCCGGGCGAGCGTGGCGTTGCGGGTGGTGCCGAGCGAGTTCGACCTGGGCTGGGTCGGCCTGGTGGAGCAAGCCGCCCGGGCGCAGCCCGCCCGTCGCTCTGCCCACGGCGCCGATGAAGTGCGCCTGCGGCTGGGTCTGCTGGACGTGGCCCTCCAGGCTGCCGAGGCACGCGCCGCCGCGCTGCTGCCGCTGGCCGAATCGTCAGACTTGAAGGGCGCGTTGGAGTTGTCGCGGCACCTGCTTTCGCGCCTGCGCACCGGCTGGAACGCCAGCGGGCTGTGGAGCCCCGAGGAGGTGGCGGCACAGGACGCGGCCGAGGTGGAGTGCGTGGAAGACGAGTTGAGCTACCGCCTTCGCGCGGTCGAGCGCGCCGCACAACTGCGCGCCGGTGAACTGGCACCGCACGATGCGAAGTTGCTGGAGCAGCTTTGCGTGGAGTTGCGCTCGCTCAACCCGTAGACATCCGCAGTCGGCGCGCGGCTTCTTCGGCCTTCGCGTCGTCGATCTCGCGCAGCACGCTGCCCACGTCGGCCGGGCCCTTCGGCTTCTCGAAGTGTCCGGTGAGGGCGCTGTCGGGCTGCAACAGGCCACGCTCATAGAGGCCCCAGATCTCGTGGCCGAAGTCGGTGGCCAGCAGGTCGGGCGCAAATCGGCCGAAGAAATGGCGCAGGTTCTCCACGTCGCGCAGCAGCATGCGCTTGGCGTGGTTGTTGCCGGCCGCGTCCACCGCCTGCGGCAGGTCGATGATCACCGGGCCGTCGGCACTGAGCAGGATGTTGAACTCGGAGAGGTCGCCGTGCACGACGCCGGCACATAGCATCCGCAGCACCTCGTTCAGCAGCGTGGCGTGGTGGGTGCGCGCGTCTGCGGCGGTGAAGGCCACGTCGTTCAGGCGCGGCGCGGCGGCGCCTTCGGCATCCACCACCAGTTCCATCAGCAGCACGCCCTCGTGGAAGTTGTACGGCTTGGGCACGCGCACGCCCGCACCGGCCAGGCGGTACAGCGCGTCGACCTCGGCGCTCTGCCAGGCCGCCTCCTGGGACTCGCGGCCGAAGCGGGTGCCCTTGGCCATCGCCCGCGCCTGGCGGCTGTTCTTGACCTTGCGGTTCTCGGTGTAGTCCACCGCCTGGCGAAAGCTGCGGTTCGTCGCCTCCTTGTAGACCTTGGCGCAGCGGGTCTCGTCGCCGCAGCGCACCACGAAGACCATCGCCTCCTTGCCGCTCATCAGCTGGCGTTGGACGCTGTCGATCAGGCCCTCGTCGATCAGGCTCTGCAGCCGCTTGGGCGCTTTCATCGGCGCATCCGGCGTTGCGCGAGCGGCCGCTTGCCCTTGAGCTGGCGCTCGATGCCGTCGTTCAGGTCGGCGCGCAGCGCATGCACCGCCTCGACATGGCCGTAGACGCCAGGGAAGCGCAGGTCCAGCCACAACCAAAGGGTGCAGGCGCGCAGGGCCTGCTCCATCGCGTCGAGCCGGCTGTGGCCGTCCACGCCCTGCAGGAACCAAGGCGACCCGGACTTCCCGGTGCTGGCGTGGCCGTGGCTCCAGTCGAGGAACTCGTCGACCTGGCCTTCGGTGCGGGTGTCCACCGGGGCCTGGGCGTAGATGAAGCGCTCGCGCAGGCTCAGGGCGCCGGCGCTCTGGTCCAGCTTCTCGGCCAGTTCCAGCATCGCGTCCAGTTCGGCCACGGCGAAGTGGGCATCGTCCAGTTTCAACTGTTCCACGAAGACGCCCAGCACCTCGCGCAGGCGCGTCTTGTTCAGGCGCTTGGCGATGGTCTCCACATGCCAAGGGTTCGGGGCGACCGGGGCCTTGAAGTCGCGCGGGGCGCGCGGCACCTTGGGCAGCAGTTCCTTCAGCACCCGGGCCGCCGAGGGCTCGGCCTCGCTCAGCACGCCGACGAAACCCTCCTCGTGGATGCCGAAGCGGCCCGCACGACCGGCGATCTGATGCACCTCCGATTCGTTCAGCGGGCGGTCGCCGATGCCGTCGAACTTGCTCATGGTGCTGAACAGCACGCGCTGGATGGGCAGATTCAGGCCCATGCCGATGGCGTCGGTGGCGACCAGGATGTGCGACTGTCCCTGCGCGAAGCGCTCGGCCTCGCGGCGCCGCACCTCGGGCGGCAGGGCGCCGTAGATCACCGAGACCGGGTGGCCGCTGGCGGCGATCTGGTCGCGCAGCATCAGCACGTCGCGCCGGCTGAAAGCCACCACGGCATCCCCCAGCTTCAGCGACGCGATGGGCACCGGGTGGGCCAGCCGCTCCACATGCTGCTTGCGCTCGAAGCGCTTGATCATGCAGCGCTCGCCGCACAGGCCCAGCAGCTTCTCGATCGCGGCCACGGCGTAGGCCGAGCAGATGATGATCACCTCGTTCGCAGGCACCGCGACGATGGCCTGCGTCCAGGCCCAGCCGCGCGAGTTGTCGAAGATCATCTGCGCTTCGTCGATCACCGCCACGTCGATCGGCGCGTTGGTGTTGACCATCTCGATGGTGCTGGAGACCACGCGCGAGTTCGGCGCCGGCACGTTCTCCTCACCGGTCAGCAGCGAGCAGGGCACGCCGCGCGCCACCAGGCGGTCGCGGCCCTCCAGTGCCAGCAGGCGCAAGGGGGCGAGATAGGCGCCGTCCAAGGCCTGCGACAGGCGCTCGAAGGCGGCGTGCGTCTTGCCGCTGTTGGGCGGGCCCACATAGAGCGTGACACTGCGCTGCAGGCGGCGTGCCTTGTCGAATGTGGCCGGATAGCCCTGGAAGGCCAGTTCGCTGTTGAGGCCCTCCAGCGTGTCCAGTTCGGACACCTGGTGCTCCCAGCGGTCCTGCGCGCGGTTGCAGGCGGCCTTCAACTCGGCCAGCGCATGGGGCAGCGTGACGAGAGTCTGCGGGCCCGCGCACTCGGCTTGCAGGCGCGGCAGCAGTGAATCCAGGTGCTTGGGCTTGAACTCGCGGCTGCGGGCGGCCAGGGCCTCCATGTGGGCCACCAACTCGGCCGCGTGCGGGTAGTGGGGTGGCGCGCCGAGGGCGGCGTGGAGCGCGGGTTCGTCACCGGTCCGGTAGAAGGCCCATACGGCGTCGGCCGCCACCGGCACGCGGAACAGAACCGGCACCTTCCAGTCCAGCCTGGGCAGCAGCAGGGTGTGGCGGATCAGCCGCGTCCATTGGCCGGCTCGGCATGTGACCGCGGCAGCCTCCAGCGCTGCGGCACGCTCCTGCAACAAGGGCCGGGCGTTCGGGCCCGTGCCCACCGCGTCGAGGTGGGCCAGTGCGGCGGGCATCAGCGCGGGATCGATCCAGCGGCTGGGCCGCTGCCCGGCCGCGGCCTTCTGCAGCAGCACGAAGCCCAGCTTGTCCAGGTGCTCCTCCAGGCCGGGCGAGTTGTCGGCCACGTAGTCGGCCGGCTTGACCACCTGGGGCAGCGCGAAGGCAGCATGCCGGATGCGGGCCACGGCCTCTTTGCCGATCTGAGGTGGCAGGCGCGCCGCATGGCGCGGGTTGGGCAGGTTGGGGGTGCTGGGGTGCGAACCGGCGGCCGGCGCATGGGGGGAATTCTTGGGCATTCCCGGCAGGGTAACCGCTCCGGGTGGATTCAGGTGCCTAACAACTGCTCTGAGGCACGGTCGGTGATGGTGGCAATGCAAGGGTGGGTGATGCGGCGCTCCACCGTCACGGCGTAGAACTCCTCGACCAGCTCCGAGGTGCGCCCGACCACCCGCACACCGTATTGCGCCGACGTTTCAGACTCCAGCACGGTGGGGGTCATGAACACCCCGCGCCCCTCGCCACCAAAGGCTTTCATCAGCGCGGCGTCGTCGAACTCGCCGATCACCCGCGGGCGGATCTTGTGCATGGCCAGCCAGAAGTCGAAGCGTTGGCGCATGGCTGACGACGAGCCCTGTACCAACATAGGAGCGCCGTCCAGGCACTGCGGAAACTCGCCTTCCAGGCTGCGCTTCAGCGACGGCGCCGCGAAGAAGCTCATCGCTGTGGACCCAAGAAGGTGGTTGAACGCCTTCACGCTGACCTGCCTGCCCATCGGCTCGTCAGCGAGCACCAGATCGAGCCGGTGCACCGCCAATTGGCCCAGCAGATCCTGGAACTTGCCCTCATGGCAGATCAGGCGCACGTGCTCGGCCACGGCCAGGGCCGGCTCCAGCAGGCGGTAGGCCACCGCCTTGGGCACCGAATCGGCGATGCCCACCTGGAAGTCCAGGGTGCGCTCGCCGCTGCGAACCTGGCCGATCCGGCTCTCCAACTCGGCGCCGAGCGCAAAGATCTGGTCTGCATAGCCGAGTGCCAGGCGGCCCTCCTCGGTGAGCTCCAGGCCGCGGCCGGATTTGCGGAACAGGGCACAGCCCAGTCGCTCTTCCAGCAGCTTGATCTGGCCCGACAGCGTCTGCGGCGAGATGTGCAACTGCTCGCCGGCGCGCACGATGCCGCCCGCCTTGGCGGCGGCCCAGAAGTAGTGCAGGTGCTTGAAATTCATGGCGTTGATCCAAAGCTGCGGTTTTTTCGAATGATTCGCCGACGAATGGCGACTTTACGCTCATCGTCTGCATCCCTACAGTTCAGCCTTTCGAACCCCACCTTCACCCCGCCATGGACTTCCTGCTCGATCCCAACATCTGGATCGCTTTCGCGATGCTCACCGCCCTCGAGATCGTGCTGGGCATCGACAACATCATCTTCATCTCCATCCTTGTCAGCCGCCTGCCGCCAGAGCAGCGCGAAAAGGCCCGTCGCCTGGGCCTGGGCTTCGCGATGGTCACCCGGGTGCTGCTGCTGTTGTCGCTGAGCTGGGTGATGGGGCTCACGGCAGATCTGTTCAATGTCTTCGGGCAGGGCATCAGCGGGCGCGACATCGTCCTGCTGCTGGGTGGCCTGTTCCTGCTCTACAAGGCCTCGCACGAGATCTTTGTGGAGGTCGAGGCCCGCGACGAGCACAGCCCCGACCAGACGGCCGTGCCTTCGGAAGCCGCTCGCAAGGGCCTGTTCTGGGGCGTCATCGGCCAGATCGCCGTGATCGACATCGTCTTCTCGCTCGATTCCGTGATCACCGCCGTGGGCATGGTCGACCAGATCGGGGTGATGATCGCCGCGGTCATGGCGGCGGTCGGCGTGATGCTGGTGGCCGCCAAATCCATCGGCGACTTCGTCGACAAGCACCCCTCGGTCAAGGTGCTCGCCCTGGCCTTCCTGGTGATGGTCGGCATGGCCCTGACGGCCGAAGCGTTCGACATCCATGTGCCCAAGGGCTACATCTACGCGTCGATGGCGTTCTCCCTGGCGGTGGAGGCACTGAACATCCGCTCACGCAAGAAGCGCCTGGCCGCTGCAGGCCAATGATGCGAATTATGCGAACTCAAGCTTCGCAACATTCGACTTTTCACGAATTGTCTTTGGCCTTAAATTGAAGCTCTCCCCATCCACCAAGGATCTGCCATGAACCTCCAACCTGTCCGCACCGACGCCTACCAGGGCAGCGGTTCGTCGTCGTCCGCCGTGCAGACCAATCGCGTGCTGCGCAACACCTATTGGCTGCTCGCCTTGTCCATGGTTCCCACCGTGCTGGGTGCCTGGCTGGGCGTGTCCACCGGGCTGGCACGTGCCATGGGGCCGGGCATGAGCCTGATCGTGTTCCTGGTCGGCGCGTTCGGCTTCATGTTCGCCATCGAGAAGACCAAGAACTCGGCGGCCGGCGTGCCGGTGCTGCTGGGATTCACGTTCTTCATGGGCATCATGCTGTCGCGCCTGGTCGGCACCGTGCTCGGGCTGAGCAATGGCGCCAGCCTGATCATGACCGCCTTCGCCGGCACCGGGGCCATCTTCCTCGGCATGGCCACGCTGTCGACCATCATCAAGCGCGACCTGACCTCCATGGGCAAGTGGCTCTTCATCGGCATGATCATGCTGCTGGTGGCCGGCATCGCGAACATCTTCATCCAGTCCAGCGCACTGATGATCACGCTGTCGGTGATCGCGATCGGCATCTTCTCGGCTTTCATCCTGCATGACCTGAAGCGCGTTCAGGACGGCCTGGAGACCAACTACATCAGCGCCACGCTGGGTGTCTACCTGAGCATCTACAACGTGTTCCAGTCGCTGCTGATGCTGCTGGGCATCTTTGGCGGCCAGGACGACTGAGCCACCTGCTGCGCCACCACCACGAGGCCATGACTGCCATGTACCAGACC
>Ga0075156_10001704_pt1 | contig 12065 bp, 14 predicted proteins | sample JI81AbrownDNA_FD_70966 | JGI IMG/M metagenome (GOLD analysis project Ga0075156, IMG submission 70966) | Wastewater effluent complex algal communities from Wisconsin, to seasonally profile nutrient transformation and Carbon sequestration -... | ecosystem: Engineered > WWTP > Effluent > Algae...
GAGCTTGCGAACAAAATTGAATTTCTTGTAGATTCATATTCTCGAAATAGCAAAAAGACAAAAACCTTTCAATTTAAGAGAACTAAACCGAACGGCGAGGAAAGCTGAAATGGAATCCATAGTCAGTAACATCAAATCTTCTTCTAAAGACTTTTTAGAAAATAGAACATCTTTTTTGGAAATCGCAGTTCCGATTCGGAAATTGACCGATAAAATTAAGTTAGGTGGTGGCGATAAAGCTACGGAACGTCATAAATCACGAGGTAAACTCACTGCTAGAGAGAGAATTTCGCATCTGATCGATGACGGAACTCATTTTTTAGAGGTAGCCACTTTAGCTGGGGAAGAGGTATATTCCGAAAGTGTACCATCTGCGGGTATAGTGACTGGAATAGGGAGAGTGGAAGGAATAGAGTGTATGATCGTCGCCAACGATGCGACAGTCAAAGGTGGGACTTATTACCCAATGACGGTAAAAAAACACATTCGTGCGCAAGAAATAGCAGAAAAGAATTTTTTACCCTGTATTTATTTAGTCGATTCTGGAGGAGCATTTCTCCCGATGCAGGACGAAGTATTTCCAGACAAAGATCATTTCGGAAAAATATTTTTTAATCAAGCTAATATGAGTGCCAAAGGTATTTCTCAGATAGCTGTTGTTATGGGATCTTGCACAGCGGGTGGTGCTTATATTCCGGCTATGAGTGACGAGTCTGTCATTGTTAAAGGGAATGGAACAATTTTTTTAGGTGGACCACCTTTAGTGAAGGCTGCAACCGGGGAAGTTGTAACACCAGAAGAACTTGGTGGAGCAGATGTTCATTGCCGTATATCTGGTGTTACGGATCATTATGCTGAGGATGATTTTCATGCACTTGAAATTACACGCTCGATTGTAAGAAATTTAAACTTTAAAAAGAAAGTGGAACCGAAGGCCACAAAAGATCCACTTTATCCGGCCGAAGAGATTTATGGAATCATTCAAAAAGATTCTCGAAAATCGTATGATGTCCGTGAAATCATTGCACGGCTTGTGGATGGGTCATTTTTCCACGAATTTAAAAAACTATATGGCATTACGTTGGTCTGTGGTTTTGCGGAAATTTACGGTTACCCCGTTGGCATCATTGCTAACAATGGGGTGCTTTTTTCCGAAAGTGCACTGAAGGCTGCCCACTTCATCGAACTCTGCGACCAAAGGCGGACCCCCCTCTTGTTTTTGCAGAACATCACAGGATTCATGGTCGGAAAAAAATTCGAGAATGCGGGTATTGCCCGAGATGGAGCAAAAATGGTGAACGCTGTTTCCACGACAAGCGTACCCAAGTTAACCGTTGTCACGGGTGGTTCCTATGGAGCGGGTAATTACGGTATGTGCGGAAGAGCCTTTTCTCCAGATTTTCTCTGGATGTGGCCCAATGCGAGAATCTCAGTTATGGGAGGGGAACAGGCGGCAAATGTTCTCTGGACTGTCAAATTAGAACAAGTTGAAAAAGAAGGAAAGAAACTATCACTCGAAGATGAAATTGCTTTTAAGAAACCAATTTTAGAGGATTATGAAAAAAAGTCTTCCTCAGTTTATAGTTCTGCGCGTCTATGGGATGACGGGATCATTGATCCAAGCGAAACGAGAGAGGTTTTAGGAAGAGCACTATCCATCGTGTCTTCCCGCGTTGAGGAAAGAAAACCTTTCGGGGTTTTCCGGATGTAATATTTTTTTCTTTTCCATTTCCATTTAGAGAGAATAGTCAGACAAATGTTGATACACGAGAAAATCGTAGATACGATACCAGTAGTTTCCATCGAAGGAGAGGTAGACCTCTATAACGCTAAGGAGCTAAAGGATATATTGGATCTTAAGATAAAGAACCAACAATATGAAATCGTTATCAATTTAGAAAAAGTTCCTTTTATGGATTCTTCTGGAATCGGAACACTTGTGACCGCAATGTACAAATTAAAAAAATACCATGGAAATTTAAAGGTCTGCAGTGTTCACGGTTCGGTTGCGAAAGTATTTAAACTTACGGGTATGGAAAGTCACTTACAAGTACTTGATGATGAGAAAGCTGCCATCGCGAGCTTGATCTCAGAAAGAGATTCAAATCCACCGCCAATCTCTAGTTAAACCTTATATCAGATCATTGTCTCAATAGACTGCTACTTTGGCAATAAGAGTCCATCTTCGACTTTTTTCCGAATCTCCTTTCCCTCCAATAATTCTAACAGAAACAAAGCAAATTCAAACGCGGAACCAGGGCCAACACTCGTGAATATATTGTTATGGGATACGATTCTTTGTGAGATGTATTCACCACCGTTGCTCGAAGAGATACTGGTTGGAAAAGCAGTGAAAGGATCGTTTTCTCGAATTACACCCCAGCTTCGAAGTGCATTCGGTGCTGCACAGATGGCCCCAATTTTGTTACCTTTCTCATTTTGTCGAAGAACCATTGATTTCAAAAGATCAGAGTTTTGTAAATTTTTAGTACCTTCTAGACCTCCTGGGAGTAAAATTAAATCAAAATCCATTTCTGAAACTTCAGAAAGTAGAATGTCTGCTAGGTGAGAAGTTTTTCTTGCGGCTAGGACTGGACCCTCACTTAGTGAGGCAGTGACTACATTTACACCACCTCTTCGGAGGACATCCGCAAGGATGATTCCTTCCATTTCTTCGAAACCTGCAGCAAAGGGGATTAACACTTTTGTGGACATAGAAAGTATTCTTTTTCACGGAACAACTTGTTCAAGTCGAAATTATTTCTTGGATTTTTTTGCCCATGGCAATGTCTAAGATCGTAGAGGAGAGTCTTGTTTTGCGATCTATGAACCAAACAAAATCAAATCAATTTAAATTTATAGCAATAGCGTCCACTTTTTTACTTTTGGGAACATTTCTGTCTCCCATTTTAACCTGCGGTGATTCTCGTTCCGACAATCCATTGCAACTAAAAGCCGATGGTTCGGATAAACTTTCTCCGGCTCAGACCCAAGCCGTAGCTTTGGAAGATGCCTTTCAAGAAGTATTTGAAAAAGCCTCACCAAGTGTTGTTTCGATTGCCACGGAAAGACGTGTCAACAGACGCCAAGGTGCTCCTCTTACAGGTGATCCGTTTTTTGATCATCTGTTTGGAAGACAAGGCATGAGCGGCGGAAAAGTGATCCAAGAAATTCAAAATGGATTGGGATCAGGAATTATTCTCAATGAAGAAGGATACATTCTTACAAATCACCATGTGATCGATGGCATGGACAAATTGACCGTTAAACTAAAAAATAAAAATAAATTTGATGCGAAACTCATAGGTTCCGATGCCACCATGGATGTCGCCTTACTTAAAATTGATGCTCCGAAATCTGAATTACAACCTGTCCGGATCGGTAACTCTGATAAGGTGAGAGTAGGTAATTGGGCGATGGCTATAGGCGCTCCGCTCGGATTAGAATATTCCTTTACAGTCGGCATTGTTTCTGCCGTTCAGAGGGGGGGAATCGACGAATCGGGACTTTCTTACATTCAAACAGACACAGCAATCAACCAAGGGAACAGTGGAGGTCCATTGTTAAATATCAGGGGAGAGGTCATCGGCATCAATCGGATGATCTTATCTCAGTCAGGTGGTTCGGAAGGGATTGGACTGACGATTCCGATCAATGAAGCAAAACGTGTCGCAGAACAACTGAAAGTCGATGGGAAAGTAACCAGGCCATGGATCGGTGTGAGTTTATCTCCCATCAACAAAGAAACTGCTGAACAATTGGGCTTAAAATCCACAGAAGGTGCGATCGTGATGGAAAGAGCTGGGAATTCGCCTGCCCAAAAAGCTGGTTTGAGACCGTACGATGTCATCATCGAGATCGAGGGAAAAGCCGTAAAAACTCCGAGTGACGTCCAAGTTGCCATTGCAGGTTCCAAAATCGGCAAACGAATTGAGATAAAAATCATTCGAAATAAAAATGAAATCTTGACTGCCATCGTTCCGGAGCAGAAACCAAATTGAAGTGAGTCTTCGAGAGGAAATTGAATCCATAAGTGAGGACGAACCGACCCTTCGTCCCACAAAATTGTCTGAATTCATTGGACAGAAAGAGGTTTTGGCCAATCTTTCTGTCTATATCGAGGCAGCAAAAAAAAGAAAAAATCCTCTCGACCATGTGCTCATTTCAGGGCCACCAGGCCTCGGTAAGACCACTCTCGCTACTATCATTGCCAACGAGCTGAATGTCCCTTTCACTCCGACTTCCGCACCTGCCATCTCGAAAGGGGCAGATTTGGTACGATTTCTCACTCTTCTAAAGACCAACGAAGTCTTTTTTCTAGATGAGATCCACGGATTCGTGAAAAAACAGGAGGAATTGCTCTATCCTGCAATGGAGAACTATTTCGTTGACTTAGTTGTCGGTGAGGGGGTCACTGCTAGCGCCTTACAAATCCAACTCCAACCTTTTACACTCGTTGGTGCCACTACACGTTCCGGTTTAGTGAGTGATCCCTTAAAATCTAGATTTGGAATTCATTTGAAATTAGATTTTTATTCGGATGAAGAGATGTCCATCATCGTAGATCGTTCCGCCGACTTACTCTCCGTGAAACTAGAAAAAAAAGTCGGTTATGAAATCGGCAAACGAAGCCGCAAGACACCTCGGATCGCCAATCATCTCTTAAAGAGAGTCCGAGATTTCGGTGAGGTGAAAAATGAGAAAGTGATCAGTATGGAAACTTGCCTATTCGCATTCGAGCGAATGGGGATTGATCACTTGGGGCTCGACCCAGTTGACCGTCAAATATTGAACGTGTTGATACATCGATACAATGGTGGTCCAGTTGGTATCAAACCCATCGCGGTAGTTATTGGCGAGGAAGAAAGAACGATCGAGGATACATATGAACCTTTTTTAGTGCGAGTTGGGCTCATAGATAGAACTCCCTCGGGCAGAGTGGCAACAAAACTTGCTTATGAGCATTTAGGGATTCCTCTGCAGACTTCGGTGAAATCAGGAGATAAAGATGCGCCCACTTTATTTTGATTTCAAACTACCAGAAAATGAGGAAGGAGAACGAAGATTATTTTACTCGGCATCCTTTGTTGTTTTGATCTGTTCTTTGTTTTTAGGACATTTCGTTACTAGAAATATGTTATGGAAAATGTTGGGGGAAGAAAACTCTAGTATGATGCTTCCAGCAGAAGAAAAAGAAAAAATATATGACGTGTTAGTTGAGCAGCAATTCATTAATCCTGAGAAAAAAGACGAGTACAAGGCTCTTTCCAACCAAGATTCAGCTGGAGGAGGCGGAATCACAGAGAAACAAGGGTTTCATACACTTTCTAATTTTCATGAATTTGTATTTGGAAGTTCTGCCTCTAATCCATCGCAAGCGCAACCAAAATCGGAACAAACCAAAGAAGAGGATTTATTTGAAGTCGGTATCTTTAAAGCAGATCCAGTCTCTAAACAATCACAAGAGGAATCACCTAACCAAAGCCAGTCTTCTGGTAAAATGATGAAAATTCCGTTTAACTACAGATTCCAGCAGGATTTTCTATTTCGCTGGGATGGTGCGAGAGCTCTGACCGTTCCCACAAAACAATTTGCGGGTTATTATTATTTTAAGAATATGTTAAGAAGAATAGAGGAGTCGTTTGCTCCACCGGGTGGAGGAAACTTTGCGTATCGCGATATGGCCGGAACAGTAGTTAGAGAAGGAATCAAACCTGGCGAGACAAAAGTACAATTTTTATTGAGTGAAGGTGGTCAAGTGTTAGATGTAAAACTCATTTCCTCTCAAGGTCAAGTTGTCGTCGATCAGTCTTGTATGGATTCGATTCGGGGACAGAATTTCGGTCCTGTCCCAGAAGAGGTCAAAGCAAAAGGATTGATCTTTGGGATCAATTTTATTTTTCCCGGTGCCTATCGTTAAACAAAATGTATCCCAAGTGATTTAATCGTTCTTTAAAACACAACCTTGTTTTTCATTTAAGAAGATAGACTTATTTGTCCGTCCTAATCCAGAGACTGTGACTTCTTTTTTCTCGATATCATTTCCAAACTGACTAATTGGAACCCATTGCCGAGCGAAGTTATGACACTGTTCTTCTGACTGTTTCATAACATAATAACAAGAACAAAATTCCTTAGAATAAAAGCTGGAGATGATTGATGGAAATGCTTCTAAATGTTTCCAGTTCCATTGAATCCAAAGGATAATAAGGACTGCAAAAAGAAGAAGTGCGCGTAATATATTCTTTTTCATTTGATTTACCTGATAACCGATTCTTTAACTAGCTTAAGAAATTCGTTTTTATTGAAAGCTTTCTCTCTATCATCACCATACCTAACAATGACAATATCTAAACTTGGAATTACAAATAACATCTGTCCCCAGTGACCCGATGCGGCAAACGTATCCTTAGGTGCGTCTGGCCAAGGTTCTGGAACTCCCCTTTCTGGAACTCCAGTATTTGCGTACCAATGAGAGGTGTAATTATCAGTTGGTAAGTCAATAGAATAAGGAGTTGTTTTGTAACCAGGGGCGGGAGTCATCGTAAAGTTAACCCATCCTTCTGGTAACAATCTTTTAGAATCCCAAATTCCATCATTGAGATAAAGATAACCGATTTTTGCAAGATCTCTAGCCGTTAGATAAAGATAAGAAGAGCCAACGAATGTTCCGGATGCATCTTGCTCAAAAGTTGCATTCTTTATTCCGAGGGGTTCAAACAATTGTTTAAAGGGAAGATCATTGTAAGCATCTTTTCCATAAACATTTTTAAGAATAGCGGACAAAATGTTCGTATCACAGCTAGAATAGTATACTTGTGTTCCTGGCTCAGAACGGATAGGCAATGAACTACAGAAAGTGGCCATGTCTTTTCGCCCACGAGTATAAAGCATGGCGATTACAGATGATTTTAGAGGTCCACTTTCATAACCTTCTTCCGCCTCAAGACCAGAAGACATATTTAATAAATGTCGGATCGTTATTTTTTTGTGGGCTTCATCTTTTCCTAAGGCCTCAAAGTGATAATAACCAGGATCATCTAACTTTAATATATCATTTTTAATGCTGATTCCATAAAGCGTCTGGATAATACTTTTCGAAACAGACCATGTTAGGTGAAGGGTGTCCTTTGTAAAATTACGGGCATATTTCTCGAGAATAATTTTCCCGTTTCTAATTATCACGAGGCCATCAGTTCGTTTACCTTTTCTATCCGTATCATCGCCTGTGCGTTCGAAAGCATAACTTTCAACTAATTTAAGTTTGTCGCCCGAAACGCCAACCGATTCTGGTTTTGTTTCTTTCCATTCGAGTGTCGGCCAATCTGGTTTGAATCGAGTGGGAAGGGTAGAAACCTCTGGAGCTCCCCCATAAGGAGTGAGGTCTTTTCCGCATTGGAGGATCAGGAGGAATGCGAAGCAGGTGAAAATCTTTTGCATGTAGGTCGCCTTAGGAACGTTTTTGATCCTAATAGTTTAAAATGTATTTTTGATTCGGACAAACCAAAAATTATGTTTTAGAATTTTTTGCAAAACCTTGGAGTTGATTCACCATGGACGTTAACCCATTTCTGCGAGAGATAGAAAGAAATTTGGAAAGTCCAATTTCATCAATAAACCCAAGGGAGGCATTGGCAATTTCTTCCGAACTGTGACCAGAAAACACACGGATCAAAATCGCAATCAAACCTTTCGTAAGCGCCGTGTCGCTATCGGCGAAAAAAGTAAGAATATCGTCATGTATTTCGGGACAAACCCAAACCTTTGATTGGCAACCAGGTACGATATAACTTTCTGTTCTTTTCTCCTCCGGGTAGGTAGGGAGTTCTTCTCCCAGTTCAATTAAATATTGAAATTTTTCTTCCCAATCAGTCAGGTCCGAAAACTCGGAAATGATATCTTTTTGAATTTCAGGAATCGTTTTGATTGGTATCATTTATGGTTTAGACTCAGGAAACTGAGAGAATTTTTCCTTCTTTCTCATATAAAATTTGGGAATGGATTCTCCTGGTATCTTTAAATCCACTCGGTTTTCCGTCGAAACTAGCAGCTCCGATTCTCGACCGTTATACGAGAAAGTGTATTCCATTCTCGTCCGTAATTTTAAAGCATACTCTTTGTTTTCAAAAAATAATTTTTGTTTCTCAAAATCTACAAAGAGGCAAGTCGGTGGTTTCACCAGTACATAACAGAATTCTCCTTTTTTGGGGACTCCTTTATAGAATAAACCACAATCGAAAAGTAGGAAAATTCCAATAAAAACAGAAACTGCTAAAAATCTGGATTTCATTTTAATGGGCCAATATCGAGTTTTGTTTTTGCTGTAGGTCTTTCCTTAACCATCTGTCGAATCAGACTCACAATCTCTGGATTCCGTTTCCCCGATTTTTCATAGTGTAGTTCCAGTAAGTCAATTCCCTTTTGAGTGAGGTTTTGCAGATGAAAAATCGTAGCCTCCGTGATAATCGAAGTTTCTGTGATTCTATCAGGATTTTCTGTTTTTGTGCTACGAAGGAGCGCAAGAGAGGCAACGTAATCTTTCTTGTAAAACTTGCCCATTCCTTTAAGAAAGTTTTCTTCACGAGGTGAAAACTTGATTTCCCCTTTATAATTAGCTTGTTTGGTGGTTTCTATAATTCTTTCAAGGCCATTCGCATCACCAGCTTGCATCATGTTAAACGTTAATAACCAGATAAACATTGATTGGAATTCAGCGGACAGTTTTTCGGTATCGAGGCTTCCGTATTCTTTTGTTAAGGTGACGGGCTTTTTGACTTGTCTATGCGTTTCGACAAGAAAGAGTAAAACTCGATTGTTTTCCCAGTCCTGAAATGGTGAACTTGCAAGAGCTTCTGCCTGCCTAGCGTTCCAAAATATTTGATCCAGAGTTTCTTCGGCAAGCTGCGTCCTTCCAATAAAGTCAGAAAAATTAGAACCTAAGTTTAGGATTAGGCTCGAGGAATCAAAAACTATGCCTAAACGAACCAAATTCCAATATAAACTACGAGCAATTAGGTGAAATGCGGTCGGATCGAGAGAATCTTTTTCTGCAAAAGTCTGCGAGATATTTTGAAAATCAATAATATCTTGTTCTTTCAAATTTCCCATTTTCCATAGATCAATCGACTTTTCTTTTGATCTTTCTGCTCTGACACTTTGGTCCCGAGCAAACAAAAAATAAATATCACGACGATAAAAATAGCCGAGTATAATAATTCCTAGGACAAAAAGCAACAGAAACCAATTCGATTTAGATTTCTTTTTTCGGTGCGGTTGGTAACGAGAATGGTTCATCTTTGATGTCTCCATTTTTTTTTTACCTCCGCACTTGACACGGCTTTTTCTTTGTGATTTAGTGAGAGAGGTATGGAAGAAGATATTTTAGACGACGACGAATTTGATGTGGATAGCCTGAATGAGGACGGGGTTACATATGCTTGTGAGGATTGCGATCACAGGTGGGAAGCGGATACAGAGGATGACTACCTTGATTCGTGGGAATTGATTTGCCCCATGTGTGGTTCTGCCAACATTACTGAACTCTAGATTGTATTGGAGATTTTTGTATCTTTTAGCATTCTTATTGGTGACGAATGTCTTAATCGCAGAGGATTTATCTTTCCAATACATTCACGAAGAATTCAAAAAAGGAAATTATGAGACGGTCGCCCGTCTCTCACATAAGGTATTAAAATCACCTGACCCAACCAAAGATCCTCGATTTTTCTTTTTATATATCTCTACGGAAAAAAACTGGGGTGCCCTAAAAGCTCTGGTGGCCTCTCAGAATCATCCGACATGGAAAGAGAGCACCTTCTATTGGAACGCGATTTATTTGTTTATGGAAAGGGCTCTAGTCCTAGGAGAAAGTGATCTCTTAGTGAAATATGGTCGTAACTTTCAGAAAGATGGAAAGGCAAGCCCACGGTATTTAGATGCGATTTTTCTTTTGGCTTTCGGCCTTTTTGATTTAAAGAATTTCTCAGAAGGAATTCGGGTCATCGAAATATTAGAAAAACAAGACCTTTCACCAAAATTAAAAAATCAGATTGATGAGCTGAAAATCGAATTTAAAGATGCTGGAAAAGAATGAAAAGTTTGCGTGTAGCAGCTGGTAAATGGAAGGGAAAAGAAATCCCTTCTCCAGAAGAAGTATCCGGACATCTAAATTTTACAAATAGTCTTATTAAAAAATCAATTTTTGATTTAATTGATTCAAAGTTAGATGGATGGAGTCTCACTGTTGATGATACTTTGTTTTGCGATTTTTTTTCTGGAAGTGGACAAATAGCCGCTGAAGCATTTAGTCGTGATTACTTTAGAGTACTCGTATACGAATTGGATCAGAAACGTTTTTCCAGTTTACTAGGAATCTTTAAAGGTTTAAAGAATGTTACTCTTTTTCGAAAGGATGCCACGAAACATGTTCTGAAATGGGAGCCAGGGGAAGAGAAAGCTTACGTATTTTATCTAGATCCACCTTACACCTATTGGTCTGTTACACCTGATCGAATGAAAAAAATGATCGAAATTCTTTTTGAGCATTGTAAAACATTAGATAAACTCTGCATTATCCTCTCTCAAATTCCTGAACAACAGAAGACGAATAAAATCTGGGAAGGTCTTCCATTTAAAGAGCGACAATATGGAAGCCATATAATTGTCGAATTAATTGTTGAACCTAAAATTGATGAGAAATGAAACGACTTTCAGTCACCTTTTTTTTGATTTGCGTAGAAGGCCTTTTTAGTCAATCCACCAAACTAACCTTTGAGGAAGTAAGAAGAGGTTATAATCCTTCTGAGATTTTATATTTAGATCGAAACAATACACCCTTACAATCCAAACGAATTCGTTTTGATTATAGGTCAGAACCTTGGGTATCTCTCGATAAAATTTCTCCAGATTTCATTCGTGCGGTCATATATTCGGAAGATAAAAAATTTTATGATCACAATGGTGTTGATACCTTAGCATTTGTTGGCTCGCTCTGGTCCAGACTGTTTGGGGTTCCGCTCAGAGGCGGTTCTACAATCACGATGCAGCTTGTCGGATTGCTTGATCCAGAACTCAAAATTTCTAAAAACAAGAGAAGTTTTTCTCAAAAACTCAAACAAATTCAGCGCGCAGCAGAAATGGAAGAATCTTGGACAAAAGATGAAATTTTATCTGCATATCTAAATCTAGTTTTTTTTCGCGGTGAATTGAGAGGAATCGGTTCCGCAACACGTGCATTATTCGGCAAAGAACCAGCGCATTTAACTTCGAATGAATCCTATCTTCTTGCGATTCTCATTCGTTCTCCGGAAGCTCCAATTTCGAAAGTGATTGAAAGAGGATGTCTCCTGAAAACTCAAATGGAGGATCTTAAAGAAAAAAATTGTGATGATTTTTCAATTTTCACGAAACAGACCTTATTTAAAGGAAACGCTTATTTATCGATTCCGAATGAGGCAGCGCAATTTATAAATCTTATCAATCATAAAAATGCGAACCAATTGACTACAACGATCTCTCGCACGCTTCAGAAAAAAATCCAATCAGTTCTAATCGAAAACTTAAAGCCGCTAAGAAATCAAAATGTAGATGATGGGGCCGTCCTTGTCCTTCACAATCTGACGGGTGAGGTGCTTGCCTATGTTGCCAACCAAGGAGACACAAGTCAGGTACGATCCTTAGACCTTATACAGACAAGGAGACAGGCCGGTTCCACATTAAAACCTTTTGTTTATGCACAGAGTTTTGAGGAGAGGAAGTTATCTCCCTCTTCTATCTTAAATGATGCGCCAATCGAAATACCTGTATTTCGAGGGATATATCGCCCTTTAAATTATGATAAATCCTATCAGGGGAAAGTAACAGTTACCCAAAGTCTCGGTTCTTCGTTAAACATCCCGGCAGTGAGAACACTCTCTTTTTTAGATATGGGAAAATTTTTAAATACACTTTCTATGTTAGGTTTTTCTAATCTCGCTTATCCTGAATTTTATGGACCATCTTTAGCATTAGGAACTGCAGACATTACTTTATGGGAACTGACCAATGCTTATCGCACCTTTGCGAAT
>Ga0075156_10001705_pt1 | contig 12055 bp, 10 predicted proteins | sample JI81AbrownDNA_FD_70966 | JGI IMG/M metagenome (GOLD analysis project Ga0075156, IMG submission 70966) | Wastewater effluent complex algal communities from Wisconsin, to seasonally profile nutrient transformation and Carbon sequestration -... | ecosystem: Engineered > WWTP > Effluent > Algae...
GACTGGACAGCCGTAATACAATTGCATTGCAAAGCATCTGAAAGTTGTGAGGGTATTGCTTTTCGATTCGAAAAAGTGTATTCTAATTCAGGTAAATATAACTGAAAGTTGGATTGGTAAATGGATGTAGAGAAAATATTGATTGTTGACGACGAAGAAGAATTTCCTGCCATAGCGCGGCTCATTGAACTGGGTCGCCAAAAATCTTATGTAACACTGGATGATATCCTTCATTTCTTCCCCGAAGCCGAACAGGACGTTGAGCAGCTAGAGGAGGCTTTTTCGGCTCTTTTAAGCGCGGGTATTCCATTCATGGAAGATACCGTGATGCCCGAGCCAACCGAAGACGAATTGGTTGCTGTGGAAGAAAGCGGAGAAGCGGAACCCGAGCCAGACCTCTCACTGGATGATTACCTCGCAAATATTGATACAGACGATACCATTGGCTTGTACCTCAAAGAGGTCAGCCGTGTCCCTCTGTTGACAGCCGTTGAAGAGGTTCAACTCGCCCAACGCATTGAGCGCGGACGTACCGCCCGTGAAGAACTTGCTCATGGAAACGTAGTTCCCAAACGCAGGCTTGACTTGCGCCAGTCCATTGAAGACGGCTGGGGAGCACGCGAACACCTTATTACAGCAAACTCCCGTTTGGTGATTTCGGTTGCCAAGAAATATATGGGGCGCGGTGTTCCATTTCTTGACCTAATTCAAGAAGGCAATATTGGTCTTATCCGTGCGACCAAAAAGTTCGATTACCGCCGCGGACATAAATTCTCCACGTATGCTACGTGGTGGATTCGCCAGGCTGTCACTCGCGCTATTGCAGATCAGGGCCGCACCATCCGCGTGCCGGTTCACATGGGCGACCAGATCAATAAGCTCCTGCGTGTGCAACATCAACTCACCCAACGCCTTGGACGTGAACCAAGCGTGGATGAATTAGCTGTCGCATTGGATGTTCCGCCCAAGAAGGTCGAGAACATGATTCAGGTAGCGCGCCGTCCGCTTTCGTTGGAAACGCCAACCGATGATGAAGAAGATTCGGTACTTGGCGATTTCATCGAAGACGATGAGGCTCCCCCACCCGATGATACAGCCACCTACAACCTTCTGCGCGAACATCTCGGCGAAGTGTTGAACGGCCTGCCGCCCCGTGAAGTCCGTATTTTGCAATTGCGCTACGGCCTGCTTGACGGACAAGCGTACACACTCGAAGAAGTGGGCCGCAAGATGGGCGTCACCCGTGAGCGCGTCCGCCAGATCGAAGCACAGGCTTTGAGCCGCTTACGCCATCCGTCCATCCGCAGGAAATTGCGCGATTATCTAGGTGAATAGAATTTCAAAAAGCGTCACGACTTGTGACGCTTTTTTGATTCCTTTGAAGGTAAAATGATGCGATGCTCAATACCGGGAAAAAATTCGTACTCATCCTTTTGCTCGCAATAATCCTCAGAAGTACGGGAATCATATCCCGTCCGATCTGGTATGACGAGGCATTTTCGATTCTGCTTGCCGAACAAGGGCCAGATGCAATCCTCGCCGGTACGATCTCAACAAATACCGATTCGTCTGCCGCTGAAGAACACCCACCCGCATATTATTTCGCCCTCTGGGGGTGGATACAACTCTTTGGTCGTTCTTTAATCTCTGCGAGAATGCTATCAATCAGTATTTCGCTTGGCGTTATTTTTCTCATTTACAGAATTACAGATCACTTATTTGATCAACATACCGCTCTCCTGGCTGCGCTGCTTGCCGCCATTTTGCCATTTCAAATCCACTATGGACAAGAAATCCGTATGTACGGTTTGCTAACTTTCTGGTTATGTCTCACTACGTTTGCGTTTCTCAAAAAAAAATGGTGGTTGTTCAGCATCTCTGCAGCGCTAGCTCAATACACACATAACCTTGCCGCTATTTATTTAATTCCACTCGCGCTCACGCCAATTTTTTATCGGGACTGGAAAGCGCTTCGCTCATTAATTTTGTCTGGTCTGGTTTCAATTATCATATACCTCCCCTGGGCAATCCATCTGCCTGCACAATTGTCTAAAGTGAGCAAAACGTATTGGGTGGAGCAGCCCGGGGTGGAAAAAATATTTACCCTCATTCTGTACTATCTTCCAAACATGCCTTTGCCAAACAATATGCTCATGGCAGGCTTATTGCTCGCAACATTAACCGTCACCCTGGCAGTTTTTCAAACAATCCTTGCCAGAAAAAAAGAACCATCAACAGCGTCAAATGGAATATGGCTGGCTTACCTCGCATTTACACCGCCGCTACTGCTTTGGCTTATCTCCCAGTTTGTCCCAATCTATGTTGAACGCGCGCTACTGCCATCTCATGCTATTTTTTGCATCTGGCTGGCTTGGGTATTGACCCGAACAAAAGCGCCGCAACCAATCCGCGTATTTATGACGATCTTAATCCTTGCCAGTTCATTCCTAGGAATCTCCCAACACATCGCCTATAAGGGATTTCCTTATGGTCCATTTGCCAAAATTGGCCAAACCATATCCAGCGAGATAAACCCGGGGGATATGGTTCTTCATTCAAGCAAGCTCTCGTATCTACCATCCCTTTACTTCAACCATGATCTACCTCAGGGATACATAATCGACCCGTCTGGCTCCACAGTTGACACGCTTGCCCCCTCTACCCGAGACATTCTTGGCTTAACAGGATATGAAGATATTTCTTCCGCAACCATAGATACTTCTCGAATATGGTTCATTATCTATCAAACGTCAATTGACGAATACGCATCCCAAGGGGAAACAAATCATCCGCAGTTGACTTACTTGGAATCAGAGTTCAACCTTGAATCTGTAAAAAAACAGGATGATATAGTTGTTTATCTTTTTAGCAAGAATAAGCCATAATGCCGAGAACAAATGAAAACCTATTCCAAAATTAAACTTCTCCCGCGAATACAGGATATCTTATTCATAGCCTTATTTTTTGCCGTTCTGGTACTGGGAAACCGGATGCTTAATCTGGATGGCGACCCACCAAGGCATTTATTAATGGGGCAGCAAATTCTACTAACAAAAAGTGTCCCCACCACAGAGTTATTCATCCATCCATATTTAGGCAGGCATTACGTCACTCACGAGTGGCTGGCAGATGTATTCTTTTTTGGCATGTACTCGGCAGCGGGGCTGAAGGGAATCGTCCTTTTCTCTGCAATAGCTCTGGCTTCCACCTTCTTTCTGATCTATCAATATGTGAGTACCCGTTTTCAGAACAGGCTCGGAGCATTCATCCTCGTGACATGGGGCGCGCTCGCTACTTCGCTAAATTGGGCGACCCGTCCGCATTTATTCTCTATGTTATTTTTAGCCATTTGGCTCATTTGGGCAGATAAATTACGGCGCGGAGAAAAAATATCCATTTGGATATTTCCTGCTTTCATGGTGTTGTGGAGTAACACACATGGCGTTTTCATTGCAGGGATTTTGGTATTATTTGCTTATTCTGTTGGCTGGGTGGTTGATTTTCTTCTGGATAAAAATAGTGTCAATAAAGAAGCTGGGAAAAATCTTTGGCTGGCGCTCATTCTTTCTGCACTTGCGAGTTTACTGAACCCTGGAGGCAGCGGATCTTGGCAAAGCATTCTCGGCTTCGTGAACAATCAATATCTAATGTCTCGTATGCTGGAGGCAAATCCGCCCAATTTCCAGATGCCTGAAATGCGTGTACTTTTGGGATTGATAGTCATCTCCATATTCCTGCTTGCCATAAAAAAAGAAAAGCTCTCCTCAGGGCAAGGATTATTACTAGCAGGATTCACCGCAATGAGCCTGATAGCATTTCGAAATGTTCATCTTTATGGGATTGTGGCTCCATTTGTATTGTCTGCGACGCTCAGCATATCCAACGATATCCCATTCCTGTTCAGGCTCGAAAATAGTCTGGGCCGAATTGAAAGTCAGATCAAAGGCGTATTTTGGGTGATAGCCTCCACAGTCATCTTCAGCGTACTTATTCTCACATCCACAATTGCTGATAAGCTTTACCAATTTGATTCTGAGGTATTTCCTGTGGAGGCGGTGAAGTGGCTCCAAGAAAACCCACAAGAGGGAAAAATGTTCAACTACCTGAACTGGGGCGGATATATCACCTTCAACTTATATCCGGAACAGCTCGCTTTTGTAGACAGCGTTGCTGATGTTACCGGAGAAGTGACCATGGAATACGAAACGGTCACTGAGCTTTTGCCCGATTGGGAGGGAATTTTCCAACAATACGACATTCAATGGGTCATCATTCCACCGGATTCCCCATTGTCAGATACGTTGATAGATAAAAGTCACTGGAAAATTTTATATGAAGATGAAACAGCCATTATCCTGAGAAAGTAGACGGATGAAAAAAAACTCTTCACACACCAAAGATGTAACTGGCTTTTTTTTCATTCTAACAGTTGTATTCGGAATTGCTGTTCGTATCTTTCCTCTGCTTCGTGTGGACTTTCCGCTCGTGGATGGCGGCATGTTTTATAGCATGATAAAAGATCTACAAGCGACGAATTTTTCACTCCCGGTCTTCACTACATACAACAATGCACAGATTCCGTTTGCTTATCCACCGCTAGGCTTTTATCTCGCAGGGATATTGAACTCCCTGACGAATATTTCAATTCTGCATATTCTGCAATGGATGCCCGTCAGCATCACTATTCTAACTATTCCAGTGTTTTACTATTTCGCAAAAGCGCTACTTGGCTCTGAACCCCGCGCAGCGCTGGCAACTCTCATTTTTGCTTTGACACCAAACTCCTATTGGTGGACTATCGTCGGGGGTGGATTGACACGCTCATTGGGGACTTTATTTTTTACCACAACCATCTTGTGCGTACATCAAATGTATCAGCGGCGAACAAAGGTATGGGTTGTTGCGGCAATTATCAGCGCGGCGGGAAGCGTATTGAGTCACCCTGCTTGGGCTTTATACTCTGTAATAGCGTCCATCCTCTTATGGTGGTTCAACGGCAGGGATAGGCAGGGCATCCTATATTCTGCAGTTGTAGGATTGAGCGTGTTGGTGTTGACATCGCTGTGGTGGTTCACTGTAATTCAAGATCATGGCGTTGAAACTTTATTGAGCGCGGGTGCGATGGCAAAATCTCGCCTGTTGTTCTGGACTGTATTTTTTGCGCTTTCATTCACCGGAGAATATGCGCCTGTCATTGCTGTGTTGGGAATGCTTGGCTTTTTTATACACTTGTCAAGAAAAGATTACTTCCTTGTAGCATGGGTGCTATTGACACTGTTTGTGGACCCGCGCGGCGGACTTCCTGCGGTAATATTTCCATTTTCCATAATGGCGATGACAGCCCTCGCTGATGGAATTTCTTTACAATTTCCAAATTCAGGCGCTGACTGGATGAATGCGCTCAAGAATAACAGCGGACGTATATTCTTCGGCTTCTTTATTTTGCTTTTTGTTTACAATGCTTATCAAATCTCCAACACGCTTTCATTTCAATTTCTGGGAGCAGAAGAACGCAAGGCGATTGAGTGGGTAAAGACAAACACAGGCGTGGATGAAAATTTCCTGATACTCGACGAGCAAGGAAACCCCCTGCTTTCGCCATTGACCGAGTGGTTTCCTGCGCTTGCCGAACGGCGAAGTGTAGCAACCATCCAAGGGACAGAATGGCTGCCCGAAGAAAGACACTACAATCAAATTTACACAGCGATCACAGATATTCATCAATGCTTATATCAAGGCGTTGATTGCCTGAGCCAGTTTCAAGGAGGGCTGCCAGATGGTTACGACTACATCGTGCTTTCTGCTAAACAACAAAGTGGAAAGAACAACCTTCCCCTATTTATTTCGTTGAGTCAAAATTCGGAGTTTACGCTGGTGTACACTTCGCCTGCTATTTATATTTTCAAAGCCCCAGAAAAATAGCCAAGTGTAAGAACATTGTTCATAAAAAATGCCCTCGAATAAATCGAGGGCATTTTTTATATTTTATTACACCACTGCATCAATCATCAATGCAAGAAATATAAACATCAAATACATGCTGGACCAGCGGTACATTGTCCATGCTACTTTGTTGCCACCCACCATCCAGACGCGGAAAGCAGCGTAAAGAAGGAAACCGCCCAGCACCAAGGCAGAGACAAGGTACACCATCCCAGCCAGATTGAAGATGGGAAGCAGCAAGGTGACCGCAATCAACTCGATGGTGTAAACAAGGATGTGCCTGCGCGTTTTTTCCTCGCCATGAACCACAGGCATCATAGGAACGCCTGCCTTTTCATAATCTTTCATACGAACGATTGCCAACGCCCAAAAATGCGGAGGCGTCCACATGAAAACAATGGCGAACAAAATCCATGCGGCCAACCCAAGATGTCCCGTAGCTGCCGCCCAACCAACCATCGGAGGGATCGCGCCTGCGCCGCCGCCAATCACAATATTTTGCACAGTGGCTTTCTTGAGCCACACACTATAAAAAAGAACGTAATAAAAAATACCAACAAGCGAAAGCAAAGCTGCCAGAAAATTGACAAAGCCTGCCATCACATAATAACTAAGCAGGCTCAATGCCAACCCGTACGACAGTCCTTCCGCCGCCGTCAAGCGCCCATCTGCAAGCGGACGTTTTGCAGTGCGTTGCATCTTCTTATCCAGCTCACGGTCAATGTATTGATTCAATGCACTTGAGCCAGCCGCCGCCATAGTTCCACCAAGCAATGTCCAAAAAGTAAGTGAAGCCGAAGGCCATGCTTTTGAACCAGCAACAAGTCCACTGTATGTTGTGACCAACAACAAAGCCACGATCAACGGCTTGGAAAGGATGAAGAAATCCATCGCGTGTTGGCGGAAAGAAAATTTTTCAACAACTACTTTATCCTGCGCCAACACCCCAGATAAAAATACCAAAAATCCTAATGAAATCCATAACGCAACCGCTGTCATTCCGTGCAAAACAACGAGATGCAATGGGTAGGAGCGAGTCACTTCAACGGCTCCAACAAGCGCCTGACCAAAAAACAAAACGCCGGTCACAGTAGTCAGCGGCAAAAGTAAATTCTGGTCACGCTGTTCACGCCAGGCTTTTCGCCAAACCAACACCATGAATACCGAAGCCACGCCCACAAGCGAAAGATGCAACAATTTAAAATATCCCAATGGATTTATCGGCACACAAACAGGCCAACCTGTGCAATAAGCCCACGCGCCGGTTATGGTTACAATACGCCCGACAACGGTCAACAAAAAGACCGTCACAAACAAACTCAACACCAAACGAGCAAAGGAGGATTTCAACGAATATTTCATACTCACTACTTTTGCTTCCTTAAATAAAATGGATATCCAAAAAACAGAATCACCGCAAATGTAAACCACTGCAAAGCATATCCGAAATGCGAGCCTTCTGTCAGCTCCACAATCGGCTGATACGGGATCGGCGGTATTGTATCGCTGATTTCCATATTTGGCTGAATGTAAACATCCAAAATGGAAAATTCCAACTGCGAGGCGATCTGCTCTAAATTGAAATTATTCCACACGAAGAGCATTTCTCCACTCTCAGGCAGCGCATCTTCCACTCCGCCCAAAGCTGGTTTGACCTGCCCAAGCCGGATCTGCCCTGTGAGAGAGACCATACCGTCCTCGTCATACTTACGCCAATCTGCGGGAGCGGAGTTTCCGTCAGCGGGGATAAAGCCACGGTCCACCAGAACAGCTGTCCCATTAAAGAAAAGAGGCGTGACAAGGTGGTATCCGTATTGATCGCCGTAGTATTGATTCCGCAATGCGATCTGATTCTCAAAATCATATTCGCCAGTAACGGTGACAGCACGCCATTCCATCGTGGAGATATTTTCAGGCAGTTCGGTATTCAAATCCAAAGGTTCGGCCAAACGCATGGATTCGACTTGTGCATTGAAGGCTCGGCGTTGGTCAAGTCTGTCCAATTGCCAAATGCCAAGCCGCATACAAAGAGCAGTACCTAAAAATACAAGCAATGTGGCAAACAGCCATTTCAGGCCGAACATTTTTTTAAGAAGCGTCATTTTTTTTCTTTGAAGGCAGAATAACCATATAAATCGCAAACAACATGCCCATGGGAATGCCCGCGAAAAGGATTCCATACAAACGGGTATACAGTGTTAGGGGCTGATGTACATCCAAGCCAATGTAGTTGCCGGGTTGAAAGGAACATTCAAAGGCCAGGCTTTCAGGCTTGCCCAATACAAGGCTGGCAGAAGTTCCGGGGGGAATCCACAACGGGCCAATTTGATGGTCAACGTTATCTTGATTAACCACCTCCAAGGTGTCACCCACCACAAAAGCCATATCCTTCGGGATGGAAGGCGGCTGTTCGCCACGGGCAACGAGATCCGCCGTTCCAGCCGGAACAGTGACGAGTATTGTTTTTGGTTCTCTGGCGGTCTGACCAAGAAATAGGAATGTTGCTTCGCTAAACACAAGGCCAAAGAAAAGCCCCGCCAGCATGGAGTACAGAATACGTTTTATTACAAGTTTTTTCGGCATGATTATTCGTTTAGGATGATCTCGATATCGTGAGCTATATCTTCAGGAGGAGTTTGGAAACCGAAGGACAAGCGAAGGTTTCCATTTGTATCTACAAGGAAGACGCGGGCGGTGTGATTGATAATGTAGTTGGTATCAGAAGTACCCGGGACGACTTCGCGAAAGATTCCATATCCATTCCAGATCGGCTCCAATTCTTCCTGTGTGCCACTCAGCCCAATGAAAGTTGGATTGAATCGTTCTACAAATTTTTGCAGATTCTCAGAGGTATCTCTGCCGGGGTCAACAGAAATAAAGACAACCTGCACATCCTCAGCGCTGCTGCCTAATTTTTCCATCGTAAGCTTTAATTCAGAAAGCGTGGTGGGACAAATATCCGGGCAATAGGCGTACCCAAAAAATAAGAGGGTGATCTTCCCCTGATTCTCGCTCAACGAGAAGGGCTTGCCGTTCGCATCGGTCAGCCGAAAATCTGGCGCAACGGGATAAGGAGTATCATACGTGGTGCCACGAAAACTAGCAGGCTGTACAAAAAGGATGTTTATCATGAAGGCCAGCCCAACCAGTGCCAGAGAAGAAACTCCTACAATTGTAATTTTTTTATTCATAGTTGCAAACTCCAAAATCGGGGTGGCTTGCAAACACAAGCCACCCCGATGATCGCGTCAATGTCCACATCTGTTATACCAAATTATGAGTGGTGTTGCCAATAAAAAATCCCCGCTGCTGATTATCGGCGGCGGGGATTTTTACCTAAATTAGTTTACCGATCAAGTACAAGGCCGGGTAGAAGAATATCCAAACCAGATCTACAAAATGCCAATAGACGGCGGCAGCTTCCACACCCCAATGCTTTTCAGCAGAGTACACGCCTTTACGAGCGTTATTCCAGACGACAAAAAGGAAAATCAAACCGGTAAACACATGGAAGGCATGCATGCCAGTCATCATGTAGAAGACTGCACCGGTTGTATCCTTGCTGGCAGTTAAACCTTCTGCGGCTGCCAGTCTCCACTCCACCATGACCACGCCGAGCAAAAAGCCAAGTCCAAGCACAAAGGTGATCAGAACATTGTTCATGAAGCCTTTTTTGTCGCCATGAGCCATAGCAGTCTCGCCGCGGTTCATAAAGAATGAAGAGACCAGTAACACAACGGTCACAGCCAAGCCAAGCATCTGGTTCAAGTGCGGACGGGTAAGTCCAAGCAGGTTTATGCGAACGGTCAACAAACCTGCAAACACGAAAGCATCAGAAAGCAGAAAGAGCCAAAGCCCGAGGCGGTTGGTGTCGGTTTTGTAGTTGTACGAATGTTCGTCACCATCGCTATCCTGATTCAATTTATAAATGTGCATGTAGTAGTACATAACCAGAGCAGCCTTGATAACGGCCACTACTACAAGGATGGAAACGGCGTTGAAGGAAACTGCAATCAAGTACTCGATCACAGTCAACACGGCGAGATAGACAAAAATAATCACGCCCTGTGTCAAAGCAGAAGATTTATCGTTAGTATGAGACATGTCGCTCCTCCCCTATTTATGTTTACTTTTTTCAGGTTCAAGGAACCGAATATATTCGGCATTTGGTAGACCGTAATCATACGGCTCGCCAATCACCTCAAACGGCTGATCATAATTATGTGTCGGCATGGGGGAAGGAACCTGCCATTCGGGAGAACGGGAGTTCCACAGATTACCATCGGCCTTTTCGCCATTCTTTATGCTATTAAAGAAGTTGTAGATGAAAATAGCAACAGAAATACCGATCGCGTAACCCATGATCGTCATAATCATATGGTAGGTATCAAAACCAAGCGCAGGATCATAATCTGCGATACGGCGGCGCATACCCAAAAGACCGACGCGCATCATGAGCAGAGTCAAAACAAAGAACGAAGGAGTCATCAGCCAGAAATGGATCTTGCCAAGGGTCTCGTTCATACGACGGCCAACTGCTTTCGGGAACCAATAATATATGGCTCCGAAGAATGGAAAGATAAAACCGCCAAAGATCGTATCGTGGAAATGTCCAACAATCCAATAGGTATCCTGCAAGTGCAAGTCAGTAGAAACAGTGGCGTTTGGCGGGCCGGAAAGACCGCCGAGCAGGAAGGCAAGAATACCGCCCAAAACGAACAACATCGGGGTCGGCGTAGTGATCTTTCCGCCCCACAAGGTGGCAACCCAGGAGAAAAATTTCACGCCAGTAGGAATAGCCACCAACAGTGTGCTGTACATGAAAGGCACGCGCAAGTACTCATTCATACCTGAAGTGAACATGTGATGCGCCCAAACGACAAAGCCCACCAACGCAATACCCAGAGATGACATGGCGATCCAGCGGTAACCGAACAAAGGCTTACGAACAAATACAGGCAAAAGCTCGGAAATCACACCCAAGCCAGGCAGAACGAACACATACACCGCAGGGTGTGAATAGAACCAGAACAAATGCTGATAAAGGATCGGGTTACCGCCTTTGGCTGGGTCGAAAAATCCCATTCCAAACAAACGCTGGAACATAACCAATTGGAAAGATAAACCGATTAACTGCGTAGCAGTGAGGGAGATCATGGATGTTGCAATGGCAGCCCAAACAAAGATGGGCATGCGCATGGCGGTCATTCCCTTGGCGCGCATCCGCACCACGGTGACGATCAAGTTCAAAGCGCCTAAAATGGAGGACCATCCAGCGGTGAACACGCCAAGGAAGAACATTTGCATGCCAACTGGAGCGCGTGCAGAAAGAGGCGGGTAGCCTGTCCAACCTGTATCAAAACCACCGAGGATCAAACTCATCACCAAAAGAACCGCAGCGGGTACGGCAATCCAATAGGAAAACGCGTTCAAACGCGGGAAGGCCATATCCTGTGCGCCGAGCAAAAGCGGCACCACGTAATTGATTATCCCGGCAACGCCAAGCAAAATCGAAACGATCATGATCATGCCATGCAAAGACATGAGCGTGTTATATAACTGCGGACCCGTCTGGCTGAATATGGTCAAATCTTGGGTCATAAACTGAAGTTGTGATTGAGCCAACTCGGTACGGAAAATAAGGGCAAACAACCCACCCAAGCTAATTAACACCAAAGCAGTAACCGTGTATTGAATACCGATCACCTTGTGATCGAGGGAAACATTGAAGTACTTTTCCCAACCGGAAAAATGTTCTACATGCTCTTCCGGAGTATCAATACCGCGAGACCATTTGATCCAATCGCCCGTAACGCCATTCCCCACCAAAAAGGTCAATACCCCAATGAATCCGCCCAATACCCAGGCAGGTTCTGTAAAAAAGAATTTATCAGTAACACTTAAACCCATCAACGCACGAATGCCGGTAACAAGTCCCGCACCCAACAGGGTGCCAATGAACTGCCACAGCAAACCACGCATCAGAGCCGTGGAAAAGAAACGCTTCATTTAAAAATCCTCCGCCGTCTTATTTCAGAGTCTTAATATACGCGATGATGTTCGCGATTTGGTCAGTAGTCAATGTGTATGGAGGCATAATAGTTGGAGAGAA
>Ga0075156_10001706_pt1 | contig 12050 bp, 7 predicted proteins | sample JI81AbrownDNA_FD_70966 | JGI IMG/M metagenome (GOLD analysis project Ga0075156, IMG submission 70966) | Wastewater effluent complex algal communities from Wisconsin, to seasonally profile nutrient transformation and Carbon sequestration -... | ecosystem: Engineered > WWTP > Effluent > Algae...
GAATGGCTGAACAAACAATCCACAGTAAAATGACCTTTGGTGCTTATCTAGTGCCATTTAGAACTAATTGTGATTGATCAATATACTTTCATGTTTCAAGATATTTCTTGTGAATCAAAAATTATTGGATAGCCTCTTGTTCCAACTAACGATGGACCAATTTTGATTTCTAAGGACAAAAAAGCCGGCGTTGTAATAGGTTCCAATCAAACATCAAATAGAGGTGCAACGCATAAATAAAACAAATATATAGTGTCCTAACATCAAGTTTAGAAAACTTCTCGTTTCTTCAGTCACAAATAAGCAACGAGCTACCGATTCAAGCATCATAAAATTAATTACAATAATTAGAAGCACGATCAATCTAATTGACAGTACCTAATAAGCGTGACTAAAAACCTTGCATTTTCATTTGTCACTCCACACAGATCTAAATATTTAATATTTCATGCAACAAGTGGATTTGTTTTGCATACGGATATCTTCACGAAGATAACTCTAAATTCGACAGATCATCATTCTTGGCACATCGTTTTTAGTTTGCGTACAGGACAGGCTTATCATTGGCCAAAAAAAGCACATGTTAAGAAAGTACTTCTTGCTTCGTGAAGATTACTGCATAGAACAAAAATCAAATGAATGACGGAAAATCTGCTACCGGTAAATGAGCATAATATTCAAAAGTCGATTGTTAAAGGACATAAATCACAGAACAGCAAAAAATGATAGCTTTCGTGATTCCCCTTGCAGCTTTTAAAACTTTCGTTTGAGGGAAAGATTGCTTTCTACGAACAAGATGTAATTCCTTTATGAAATTTGCCATAATTACTGGGCTGCCTCGGATAATAAACTTGGAAGCGGTAATATTGCAGATTCTTCAAACTAACTTTGTTAGCTAACATGATTCTCACCAAGCGAAATCAGTAATGATACAAATCCTCAAGCTACCCGCGAGAGAGGAATTCTTGAGAAATTCTCTTAAGTATTCTGAATTTCGATTAATCATAATCATAATTTGAATTTGAGAAAGTTTATTTGCTAATTCCAAAACCACATCAGGTGTTTCAAATCAGAGAAGTGCGCGCAGAAATAGGGATGTTGAAAATAAATGGAAGCATTTCGAGGGCTGGTGTTGCTGGTGTCGGCTTCGGCAGCTTATGTACATCTTGTTTTCACGCAAATACAAAAGTTCAAATACATTCACGACACAGGTGTCACATTTATTTTTTGTCGCATAGTTCACTCATCTGGAGTATTGATTTAAATGTCCGCAAACTTAAAAAAGTAAGGTGCTTTAGTTATTTATGTCAATGCGTGCAAAATCACAAAATAGAATTATCGAACCAAGATTATTTGATTCATCCAACTCTACAAAGATGATGAGAAAATTCCTGGACAACTACTCCAGGTCACATGAAGACAAAAATATCAATGGTTTAGATTACTGCACGATCTGGTTCCGCTCAAACTTAATTTGTCTGAGCGATGGTCGATGGGGGATTCTTAATCGCGATTCCGGCTTAAAATATTCTTTTTATTTATTGATGTTAAGATGGAAACCACCAAATCTATTGCTAGCAGCAATTCATTCGATGCAATGAGTAAAATCTCAAATGTTGCACAAGTTGAATTAAGATTCAAGATACTCTTTGCAGTGTTAGATTTATCTGCGCGTCAGTGCTCTACAGGTAGTTTATTTCATAAGCTGTTGTCTTTGCAATACATAGAGGATAATATATTTACTATGATCAACAATTGCCCTACGTCTGTTGGTTAATAAAGCCGATGCTGGAGAAACAAAGCAGATGATTTTGCGTCGTAAATGATAAATCTTACAACTGCCAATAGTTCAAACAATATTAAAATCCATGTATTTGCGAGCGTGTCTTTCTGGAATAATCGTTACTAGCGGTACGTCCTGGCAAGGTTGACGTCATATCTGGAGTTTCATGTATTCAAGTTGGACTACAGCCATTTTCGAATCTTGCTCAAGCTCACAGACACTATTGGATAATTATGCAGTCAGTATAAATTGTGTTGTACAGCACAATTTGAAGTTAGTTAAATTATCTAACTGTATGTAGTTGCGGTGAAAACATTTCAAACTATTTTGGTTATGCACAACTCAAATCAAATTCCATGTAGTATACTTGAACCGTTTGTACAATCAAATAAAAGACTTTCCCAACTTTAGCAAGCTTTTCCAAAATGGTTTCGAAAGCTGCACTTGAAGCTCACAAGAAAGCTCAAGAGAACACTTTAAGCAAGTCAGGGGTGTCGTCTAATACGGCTGCGACAGCTGTGGATCAAATATTGCCCGAAGATACTCTTCAGCAACTTTCAGCAAGAGCCAAAGAGAGTGTCGAGAACCAATTTGGGAACTCTCCCAACTTTGAATTTGCTTGCAAACGCCTTCAATTGTTTCCCAAGTTTGATTTTGGAGAGCTCCAGTTAGGAAATGTGCTTGGGAAAGGCCAGTTTGGAGTTGTTAGTGAGGTCAAGGGAGTAACTTTTAGCTCTTCGTCAATCTTGTGTCCTAAGGATTCCGTCGGAGAACGAGAGAGCGAAGAAGTGGATGAAGATCGCAACTTCATCCGCCAACATTGTATCAGAGACGGAGAAGCACGCTATGCTATCAAAATTCTCAACCAAGAACATTTTCGCGAGGAGGAAGCATACTACATAGGAGTGCACGACCTCGCAGTTGAGGCACATTTTTTGGCAGCCATTGAGCATCCCAACATTCTTAAACTCAGAGGCTTATCATCGGAACCTCTTGGAGGAAGAACTTTCTTTCTGTTGCTTGATCGCCTTTATGGGACATTGAAAGAGAGGTTGGTTGACTGGAGACTCCAGATCCACAAGATGTCTCGTGGCCTTTCAGGTATTAGCAAGAGTGGAAAGGAGAAGAAAAAAGAATTTATGAAACTCCGAATGCGCGCAGCTGTAGACTTGTCATCTGCAGTAATGTATCTTCATCAAAATCATATCATGGATCGTGACCTCAAGCCTGAAAATGTTGGATTTGACATTCGCGGGGATATTAAGCTCTTCGACTTTGGATTGAGTCGTGAATTTGAACCAGATAAGGGAAAACCATACAAAATGACAGGAATGACTGGCTCGCTCCTTTACATGGCGCCCGAGAACTACTTCGAGAAGCCATATGACGAAAGCATTGATATCTTTTCATTAGGCATCATTTTTTGGGAACTGATTTCTTTGGATCGTCTGTATCCTAACTTTAACTCAAATATATTGAAGGATATGGTTATGAAGCGTGGTGTTCGGCCAGCTGTCAACAGCAAATGGAGTCAGGGACTTCAGAATCTGTTAAGGAACATGTGGAGCAGCACGGCGAGCGAAAGACCTACTGCTCGTCAGGTGAATATTCTGATTAAGCACGAACTTGCTCAGATGGGATCGGAAGAAGAAAAGGCTGACAACAGGCAAATGATGAGGAGAAGATCGACTTTTGTGCAGAGACGTTTCGTGTCCAAGCGCAATCTTAACGTCTAAGAACTCTAAAAGCAGAGCTTTGGTTCTACTTTTTTTTCTCATGTGGCCTGATTCACATGAGATGAGACCTTTTATTGCACAAGCTTTTTAGTTAATAGTTTGCTACATCATTTATTCGACATGACAGGGCGCTTTTCAAGAGTTTATGGAAGCAAATAGGCATGGTGTAGAGTTATTCTGCGTTTTAGTTAGCTAAGAGTTTATTAAAAAATTGTGTTATATCAGTTATAAATCTATATCCTTTCCAATATTTCAACTGATTGCATCTCGTTCGCCGGGTTGAGTCCTTGATGGAAAAAACGCAAGTGATTAAAACACCCTGAGTTCGGATCTCATGCTGGAACCTTCATTTGGTGTGTTTTCTCGGTTGTACTTCAATACTACCTGTAGTATCAGCTTTGAACCTGGCGTCAATTTTGAGACTTTATTCAAAGATTGACCCGCATTCAACAGATTTTATCTTTGACAAATGATAAAATGTGATGAGCTAAACTAGAAATTAAAATCCTTCAGGCGTGATGTAGTTCTTGCACAATTTGACTATGGTAGTATACCTGTCGGGCAAAATGATCCCTTTGAACGCACAACGTGTCGCACTATGCCAAGATCTTGCACTAGTGACAGATCACGGGAGAACCCAAGGGCTATACTACCAAATTATTTCCAATATATGGCACCATTACCCTGAAGTTGGCTGTCAAATCGAAGATAAGAGAACAAAATGTTCATGAGAAGAGAAACAGTTATCAAACAAATGATTTAGACTAAGGAGTAAAAGATCTTTCTTAAAAAACTGGCCTTGGAGATGCCCAGCTCTTGAGTTTTTGCGAGCAATGCGGCATGGTGACATGGAAAGATTGGAAGCTTTCAAGAGGGACAGCCATTCTCTGCGAGTTTCTGTTTCGAACATTGCTGCCATGTGTGGGTTTCATCCATGGAAAAATCTACCTGAATTGTTTTTAATGAATTTGGTATATCAAGGATCACTTGGGCAGGAACTGTTGCGTCGAGATTCCGAATTGTTGGGACTTGAGCTGATTAGTCAAGAGGAGAGGCTACTAGATCTCGCCAGGAAGTCCGGTGCGATGCAAGCTGTAGAGGCCGCTTTGGCGGTCAAAAAAGGCACTGTTACTTCTATCCAAGTGGCAGCCCAAGTAAAAAAGAGAGCGATCGAAATCGCTGCCAAAAAGCTGTCACCCTCAGAGTTGAAAGAATTGCAGGAGGGAGTTCGATCTGCTGTTGATACAGGATTTGGCACTGCATTGGAGGATAATGCTTTAGATTTGTATCAACAAAAGACCGGATGGCCAGTTGAAGAACGAAATGCCGAGATAAGAATTTGGCCATTTCAGATTTCTGGCGAGGATACCGTCATTCCAATACATCCAGCTATGCCAGCTCAAAGATCCAATTTGAGCAACTCATCACAAAAGCCTCATTCAGAAAATACTCCTATTGATCTCACCTTGGAAGACGAGATCGACAACACATTGCCACAAAATTCGATCCAGGGTTCAACTGAGGAAACAATTTCAAAAGAGAAACCTCTTCAACCACCCGTAGAGCAGATTTCTAACAAAGCTTTCTTTTCAATATTGGGTAGCGTGGATGGTATTCGAGAAGAATTATTTATAAATGGAGAAGATGATTGGGTTATTCAAAAAGTTATTGTAGAATGTAAGCACCGAATGAATAGGATTACTCCAGTACCTCCGCTCTTTGAGCAAATCCAAACGACGGCTTACTGCTTGATGTATGACGTCAATGAAGCAGATATTGTTCAAGTCCTACGTACAGGCAAAGCAGAAGAACGACCGGTTCGAAAAAGGGCAAAGAGAGAACTAGTATCGAATTCTCCAGATAAGCAAGCTACCCTGGACAACTGGGTCAAAAACAACACACCGGACAAAAATGACAATCCCAAAGTCGAATCAATGAATGCCGCAAACATTACAATATCTGTCAGCCGCATTTTACTCGATGATCCAGTCATGCAACATCGGAAACAATGGAATCAAGTGATTCTACCCAGACTTCGTAACTTTGTCGAAGCAGTGTATCGTGTGCGAGATGATGATGACAGGCGTTATAGAATGCTTTCTGCTTTGGCGGAACAAGCAATCAATTCAATTGCTCCATGGAATCTCCTTTTTCAAGAGTGTCCATGGCTAAAAGATTGTGACACTGCTTTTCAAAAGATTTAATAGACACAACGACAAGAAATAACCCGTTCGCCAAAGGTTCAGAAACGTACCTTGATGTTATGACAAATATTTGATACCTTCATATCAATGTCAGGACAATGACAAGCTTGTAAACTTTTCTTTTTCGAGACTGGGAAGCACCGTACGAAAACATGTGGCCATCATTGTTACCATGCTTTTTTTCAACGAAAAATCACATCCGATGCGTAAAATATCGATAAAACTTCAAGACCCATTTTCAAATTTGGACAAAAACACAACAAGGATTCATTGAAGAATTTTAAATTATCAAATTTTTCGCTTGTGAATTGAGGTACGCCGCGAAACTTCCATGTACGTCTCTTGTATGTTGAGATTGTCCAATTTCACCAAGAGAAAGATTCGTAGGGCTACTGAACTACCACCTTTCTACTAAACATCTATAGATCCTACTATATTGCAATAGAGAGAAGTTGAAATGACTTATGATTCTGTATTTTTTTCATTTCAGCAAACAAAATCCAAGGCCTTAGTTTATCGCCAGTCAAATTGTGCAACTGCAAAAGATGCGTATAAGCAACTTGAATGGCCATGAAATATACTTGAGGGTGATGCTTCAAAATGTCACAATTTATCCCCCATACTACGGATCATGTGTCTTGCAAGTTTCCCAAGTTGGTCAGTTTTCGGAAAATTCATCCAAATTCCAATAATATGGATCAGAAAGTCCCTCAACAAATTTAGAGCGCCCATGTCCTAATAAACAAGGTCGATAATTTATAGGAGAAGAAAGAGTCCTAAAAAGCAGTGCGAGAAGCGCAAGATTCAACATCAGGAAAAGAACAACAGTGCGATATTGTAGACCTATGAAGAAAGGTCTACTCAACAATCTGCTGGAAAACTACTCGATAGGTATCACTCACTAACTAGAGATATGGATTGTGAGCGGTTGCACTTGCAATCGCAGTGCAATCGCACTTGCACTTGGACTGTTTACCTCTGATCCGCATGATCGGGCAGTTCGATCTAGATTGTCATCATTCATTCCAGCTTCCTCGAAATATCCGAGGTGCAAGGCTTGAGCAGCTTCATTCGCACTCAGTCGCAGCGTGGGATTTTTATTCCAGCAAAGCTCGATGACACTTTTTATGATTGGTGGCCACTTTACATGTACAAGCGGCCGAACATCTTGATCATATGCAGTATTCATAATCTGATTTTCATTTAGTTTAGAAAATGGTGCTTCGAGCGCCATGATATGCCACAATATGTAACTCAAAGAGAATACATCGGCTTTTTGGTTGTAGGGCTGACCGATAAAAACTTCAGGAGCCATATACGGGAACGACCCCGTCATACCAGTCAGAGAATAATTTCCATCGCGCTCTGGTGTACGATCACATTCTTTTAATTCTCTGGCCAAGCCAAAGTCAAAGAGTTTCACGTCGTCACGAACATCGAAACCAACGTTTTCTGGTTTCTACAAAGTTTTATTTCAAATTTGCAATAGTAACTTGTGTGTATGGAAATAGAAAGTGAATTGTAATGCGTTCTCAAGATAACTTACGAGGTCACGATGAAGTATCCGTCGAGAATGAAGATATTGTACAGCAGAGCATAGACCGTGCATGACAACGACACGTTGCAGAAAAGTTTTATCCGCCTTTGGTTGCTTAAAACATGACAAGCGATCTAAGAACTTTTTAATCCTATTCTCTTTTGACTTCCAAATACTCACTCGATGAGTTAAAATGTCGTATATCCGATCTAGCACTATAAAAGACGAGCTACCATAAAGTTCATGTGATAAAGCTCTAATCTTGATGATATTCGAATGATGCACTTCAGACAGAAAATGTGCTTCGTTGCAAAGATCGACGATTGCTTGAAGTGTATGCGCTTTTTGGCTTATACCTTCCTGACCATCAACAGGTGGTGGCGCGGTTGCATTTATTGTCTTCACGGCGTATCGAGCATTTTTTCCCTCTCGGATACATGTCGTTGAAATGAAGCCTCTTGTTTGAATTTTATTATTCTGCTTCTTTAATGATTCCCTTCTGAGACTGCCACTACTGCTTTCCTCTGTGATTTCGGTGCTCCCCTCATTGTTATCTATCAATTTAATTTGGCGTATTTCGTGAACAATGCCGAATTGGCCTCTTCCCAACAAGCCTCCAAGCACCAATTCGTTGTAATCAAAACGTGGTAGGCTCTCAAATTTTTCACCCTCTGAATTAAACAATAAACTACCTTGAAGAACATCGTCGACTATAGATTGAACAATGGATAAGTCCTCTCTGTCAAATTTTCTTCCGTGCCGAGATGGTTGAGCCTCACATCTGTGGTTTGATTGTCTTGCGATGCTTTTCTTCATGTTTCTTGCGGACAAACCAATCAGATATTCAAATATATTTTGAATACTTTTTGGCACATTGGGAAATCAAATTAACTTCGCTAGATGTCAAGGTGAAGAAAGTGTTGCAAGTAGGAAACAAATTTCATTGAGACATCAGTTCCGATGAAACATGTGACTTCAAACATGCAGGCAACTCGAATGACTCGTAGCTCGTAGGTGAGTGAAAAGCTAAAAATACAGTAGTATATGTAGAAAATGAAAATGAAAAGCAATGATGGCTGTCTGTCGTGGGAAGGTGCGTAAAGTAGAAATTGCCCATAAATCGATTCACTTGAATAGCATATTCGCTGCAATCCACGGTGATATGTTTATAGTGGAGGATTTAGTTCTCCAAGGTTTGGGTAGACAGTAAACATGTAAAAACATTGATACCGGCTTTTCAGTAAAAAAGGATCATGTAGATCTAGCCAGGCGAATAGATGATTCGATTCTTCAATAGAGCCCTTTGTTAATTCTATGCCCGAGCAGGCCTACTAAAAAATAATAAGCACCAACTTTTGTTTCAGAGATAAACTATTTCTAACAAAGTTGATAACCCAAGCTGTTTTGCAATGCATGAATTTACAAAGACACTTATTTGACATAAAATAGTCTCAATTACTCGTGCTTTCGGTAAATTTAACTAACTGTTTTATTCAAAGACACTATAGGGTGGTACTAATTTCTAATCTTATATTTAAAAAATCACACCTGTTTTTAATCTTCAGATCTTTATTGGCTAGCTAAAATGCAGTAAACAAAATTGAATGTAAATAATTAATCAGGCAAGTTCTTGATAAATAATTTCTTATTTTTGAGTTGAGAGTTAAGACTCCGTAATCACACTAAAATATAGCTCACATATTCCACTTGCCGAAAAGTGATGCTCACTAGCGTAGCTGATGGCATGTCTACAGGACTTAACTGAATAGCTAAGTTGATTAAATGATCTATTTGTTTACTAGGGAAAATGTGGAGTGATGTGTGATCACATGTAATCATGATCTGACATGCATGATGTGTGTGCTGATCAGCACACACTTGTATGTGATGTACATGGCAGGCTTTGTGATGGTAGAGCGGGTGCATAATCTGATGATGAGCCAGTGGATGGTGTTTGTTAAAGTCATCTCCATGGTTTTGTTTGCCACTTGCCCAAAGAAGGTTAAATTGACCTTGCGCAAGTCCACCTGCGCTTTGATAATGGGGACAGCTTCGTGGACACCAATACATATGCCGGCTGTCTTTGCTTCATAGGCTGAGGCTGGAACACCACATATGGTCTTGACTAAGACATGAACAGGACAATTGGACTTTATAGTGGGAGGCATGAACATAAGCTGGTCAGAAAGAGTACAGAGCCTGGCACAGCAACTCCTGGTATCTGGTAACACCAAGTAGCCAGTATCAGAGACCAAGGAAAGAATCATATTTACTAGCATTAAACTGTATATGTAAATAATCCATAGGTTGTCTGTGTGCTTTTGCAGTTTTCTAAGTTGGTTTTGCCTGCTGGTTTGAAATTCCCTATAGTACTAGAAGGATGGTGCGGGTCAACAGCGTGTGCATAGTAAAGGAAAGTAATGGAAATTGCTTGTACCTGTTTTGTTTCATGTTTATCTAGAAAAAAGAGACATGAATCAAAGCATCAAGTAAATGATCAAAATACTAAACAAGCTGGACCCCCTGACTCCAAAGGAAAGATATGCTGAAAGATTTAAAATAAATCGACCAAACGAAAATTAACTTATACTTCAAGGGAAAACATTTTCTGTTACTACACATCACTGGTCCTCTATAGCCAATGAGAATTCTCCTGCCAAGACACCTCATTTCTTTGAGTTTTTTTAAAAACTGAAGAGCTTGTCCTATCCTTGCCAAACATGAAGGCGCAACTCGGATAAACATTATTCTCAACTTGCAAGAGATTTGAAACATGGAGGTTGGAATCCAGTTATGTTGTTGCTTTTGTGTCAGACACAGCAGCAAACATGAATGCACTCTGTGTTATGGTGAAGAGAAACTGCCCTTTTTTGTGCTTACCATATCTCTCATCTCACAGCTTATAAGGCGTCTTCTGTTGAAATACAAGTGTGTCACATAAAGTGAGTCTGATAAAAGTCCAAATTTCAATGAATAAGGACAAAGCCATCAATATAGATACAACTGAGATATAGTTCAAAATCCAGAACATATATCGTAATTAATAAAAATGCCCAAGAACCAGATTCAACCGGAGTGAGTTTTTCCTTGGATGCAATCAAGAGAAATCAGTTATCATGCATCAACTTGATTGTATCGCATGGTTGCCACTTCTTCCACATGAAGATCTAACCCTGAATCTTGATCCTTGTTGTTTGGGCATCAGACCAAATAGGATGAGACAAACATCAACCTGTAAGTTACCATATACAAGACAGATGGACATTCATGCATTTTCATTTGATTCACTTCTTCACTACCAACTTGGTTTTGAGAAACAATATTCTTCGATTTTCTTTGAATCGTTGAAGAGGTTTGAACATTTCAATACTATTTCTGGTTTCTGAAATATTCATATATCTTTATAAACATGATGGTCCATGGTGATATGCAAAACTGCCAATATATAACTCACTTTTTTCTTTGGCATATCACTGGACCCATATAAAAGTTAGTTGTTTGACTAAATGACAGCAGAGCAGAGATCTTAAAAATGCTATTTGATTAGTGTGCTAAATGGAAGATACTCACTAAAATTGAAGCAAAAGCCAAACAAAAGATCATAGTGAAAGTCAGCCAATCGGAAAGGAGTATAATCCACAGGTTAATGATGTTCTTGGATCTGAGCTCTGTGAAAAGTCATAGTCAAGAGCTTGAAATACCGAAACCACAGTGGAGGATCATAGTTGATGAATGCACTATTTTCAAATTTTCGCATTTTATATGACAAAGATGGTACATAATGTGGTATTTTGGCTAAACAGTTTCGCACACAAGGACAGTGTACATGCAACAATAAACCCTAGGACACTCATACCACAACAAAAACTGTAGTTATGATTGAGAACATATGAAGAAAGCAACAACTCAATACGTCCCAGGACATCAGGCACAGTTGCTCTATGCCCAACAGGTATCAAACAGGGCCGACATTACTTCCTAAGCTTACACTCTGGAAAAACTCAACATGTACACTTGGATGGTGTTGCCCTGCCTAAAAAAGTTATTGATCAGTTACATAGACGGGCAGTAGCAGCCAAATAATATGATGGTATTGTCTTCACAGAAATGGACAGAAATATACTCACCAATAAATTCACAGATGGAGAAAATGACGAGGATGTCACAAACAAATATTTAACAGTACACTCCAAAAGTGGGAGACGGAAATATAGGAGCGGAGAATTAATCAACCAATGAAGATGGCACTACGACAGGAGTGAACGACAATGTCACGGGGTTAGAAGACAACAAGAAAATATAGTTACACGCGAGGTAGCAGACAAGGAAGATACTAATGTACAACAACCTGAGACACATGAGCCCAAGAAATGGAAAAGCATGAAGTCACATTACACGTGACAATCAAAAATATGAATATTACAACAGAAATGAATACTAAAGAGCTGGACAAACCGACCAGAAATGAATTGTAACACATCATAAGTAGACTCTCAGAACTCGTACAACAAGAAGAAAGGTGCAGATATCAATGATACAAGCCAAATTACAACACAACAATAGTAACTACAAAATAAACTATCCAAAAACACCTGCTCAAGTCATCCTCACACAAATGAAAATAAACAAGCCCTTAAAAATGCAGTGAAAAAGGAAGTGACGCGATGTTGACGAAATTGCAACAATTGTATACACAACAAAATCTATTGCCAGAGATGAATGAGCACATCAAAGAAAGAAAATAGCTCTCAAGAACCTAGTGTTCATAAAAGAAAAGCTTTATGGAACTT
>Ga0075156_10001707_pt1 | contig 12045 bp, 7 predicted proteins | sample JI81AbrownDNA_FD_70966 | JGI IMG/M metagenome (GOLD analysis project Ga0075156, IMG submission 70966) | Wastewater effluent complex algal communities from Wisconsin, to seasonally profile nutrient transformation and Carbon sequestration -... | ecosystem: Engineered > WWTP > Effluent > Algae...
GCCGCCGTCTCAGGTGGCGCGCCGACCCTCTACTCGGTCATCTCGTCCCCGGGCGGCTTCACCTGCTCGACCACGTCGTCGTCGTGCACCATCGGCGGGCTCACGAACGGCACGGCCTACACCTTCACCGCCACTGCCTCGAACACCGCCGGCACGTCGTCGTCCTCGGCCGCCTCGGCCTCCGTCACCCCGACGGCGCCCGTCAGCCCGACACCGACCCCCACGCCGACCGAGACGACGTCACTGGACGCCGTGCTCCTGTCGAGCGCACCGCTGCCCGGCTTCGCCACGGTGTCCGGCACCGGCGGCGAGCGCACGGTGGCCATCTCGCCCAACAAGGCGAAGACGAGCCTCGACGCGACGGGCAACGGCTGGCGGGTCGCCATCGGCGGCTCGGCCGGCGGCCGCAGCCAGACCGAGCTCGCGGGCGGAACGGTCGTGCGGGTTGCTCCGGGCCAGTTCGTGCGGACCCAGGGCGCCGGCTACGAGCCCAACAGCCAGGTGAACGTCTTCATGATGTCGACTCCGGTGCTGCTCGGGACGGTCACCGCCAACGCCGACGGCACGTTCGCGGCCGTCCTTCCGCTGCCTGAGTCGGCGACGGCCGGCACCCACACCATCCAGGTGAATGGCTTCCGCCCCGACAACGAGGTGCTCAGCGTCTCGATGGCGATCCGCGTGAGCGGGGCGATCAACCCGATCCAGCGCCAGCAGACGTTCGCCCTCGGCAGCCCGACCCTCAGCGCGGCGACGAAGAAGGCCCTCGACGCGCTCCTGACCGAGCCCAAGCGGGCGGCGGCGACGGCGACCCTGACCGTGCGCGATGCGCGCACGGCCGCGGCGATGAAGGCGAACCCCGCCCTGGCCAAGCAGGTGGCGACGTCGGTGGCTGACTACCTGCGTGCCGAGGGCGTCAAGAGCCCGGTGCGGATCCGCTACGTGGCGTACTCCGGCACCCCCCGACCGGCATCGAAGGGCATCCTCGTCACGGTGCTCATCCGGTCCTAGCGCGGGCAGGCGCCGCTAGCGCCGCCCCGGCTTCGGAACGGCGATGGTGAGCTTCTCCCCCGGCAGGGCCATGACCCGCCGGCTCCCGAGGTAGTTCGCGACGTCGGTGCCCCAGAACGGCTCGACGTGGGCCACGAGGCCGCATCCGTTCGTGTGCGCCATGAGCGGCACGCCGTCCTTCTCGGCCGGACCGAGGTACATCACGACATGACGGTAGGGGCAGGTCTCGCCGGCCGGGCACGTGTCATAGAGCACCAGGTCGCCGGGCTTGAGCTTCGAGGCGTTGATTGGCGCGTAGTGGGGGTCGAGGGGCACGCCGTCCCACGGCACCATGTTGCGGGTGGACGGCGCCCACCCATCGCCGGCCGTCTTCAGGCCGGCGCCCTCGGAGTACGCGCGGGACACATACGACGAGCAGTCGAAGCGCCACGGCTCGAGCCGGCCGATGCCCTCGCAGGCGTACGGAGCGCCCAGTCGCAGGAGCGCATACTTCACGGCAACCGCAGCCTGCGGGGTGACGGCGTTCTTGACGGCCTGCTTGCACAGTCGCTTGACGTCGACCCCGACCGGCACCGTGCCGTCGAGCACGGACCTGGGGCAGCCGTCCTTGCCGACGACCGTCTGGGGCGCGGCGAGGCTGATGAGACGCTGGAGTTCCTTCTCGTCGAGCTTCAGCGCGCGCTTGGCACGGGCGAGCTCGCGGCGAACCGACGCTGCATGCCGGGTGTCCTGCTCCGCGCGGATCTCCGCTCCCGCATGGGCGGACTCGACCAGGGTCGCGTAGGTCTGGGCCGCCTGGTAGTCGAGGGTCTCGTTGCCCGTGGCCGACCGGAGGTAGACGATCGAGTCGATGTTGCGGAGCACGTCCTCGGGACGGCTGCCGAGCACGCTGAGCACGACGTCGACGTCGGTGCTGCCGGTGATGTACAGATCACGGACCGACAGCGAGAACTGGTCGGCGGCGACCGCCAGCGACACCTCCGCCTTGCCCCGCTGCCTGATCGTGGCGGACAGATCGTCCCACGAGTCCAGCTGTGCGGAACTGGCCGACTTGAGGGATCCGCTGAGCCGGGCCACCTTCTGCTGGCCGCGCTGCACCTGCTTCCACAGCCGCGAGTAGTCATCGACGAATCCGGGGTTCAGGGCGGGCGCGGCATCGGCGGTGTCCTGCTGAGGCGAGGTCGACGGCCGGGGCTTCTCGCCCGGCAGCGCACCCCCGCCGACCTCGACGGGGCCGCCCCCCGCCGGACCCGCACCGTCGGAGGCCCCGTCCGACTGCCCTGGCCCCTGGCTCGCGTCATCGGCACGGACGGCCGCCGGGCCGAGCGCGCCGAGGGCCAGAGCCGCGACGACGGCGATGAGAACCGAGGGCGTCATGCCTCGGGTATCGGATCGCGCGTTTCGCATGGTGGTGCATTATCGGGGGTAGTCTCCCCCTGTGACCAATGGGACAGGTGGTTCCAGCCCCACAGGGCCGCTGCGTCGCAGCCGCCGGGCCTCCGCCCGCCGCCTGGTCCGCGTCTGGGGAGCGTGGCTGCTGCCCGTCTCCGCGCACCGGCGCCACAGTGATCCCGAGCGCGCCCTGCAGTTCCGCGCCGGACTCGTCGGGCTGGTCTGCGTCGTCACCGCCGCCGCCGCGATGGCCGCGGCCGCCTGGCATGTCGCCGCCAACGTCACCGACCTCGAGGTGGACGCCTCACCCCTGCGGATGACGGTCCCGGCGGCGCTGGCCCTCGTCGCCATCAGCGTCTTCGCGCCCCAGGCCATCTTCCGGAGCCAGAGCGCCGCCCTCACCCGCAAGGTCCTCAGCAACCCGTCGGCCCCCATCCAGCCGTGGCGCTCCACCACCATCACGTTCGACGCCGTGCTCGTCGGCGCGCTGCTGGCCGGCATCTACTACGACTGGTCCCTGACGCTGCTCGCCTTCGGAGCCGCATTCCTCGTCCGGATCCTGGTGCTCAGCCGGGCGTCCCTGGACTGGGACCCCAACGCCCGGTTCCACAGCCTCGTCACCGCGTGGGCGTCCGGAGCGTCGGGCGTCGTCGCCTTCATGGTGGTCGCGCCACTGGCGTCATCCGTGGCCGTCGAGGGCTCCATCGTGCCCCTGGTCCTTGCGGCGCTCGTCGCGATGTACACCGGCCTCGCGGTGAACTCGGTCGAGCGCTGGGTGAACTCCGATCGCCGGCGCTGGCTGCTGCTGCGGGACGCGGTCGACACCCGGCGCATCATCGTGGCCCTCGTGAGCGCCGGAATCGCCTGGGTGGCGGCTGTCGCCGCGGATGCGGTCGGCCGCAACTTCCCCGGCGATCCCTTCCTCGCCGGATCCCTCGCGGGGCTCGGCATCTTCCTGACGGCGTGGCTGCTGCTGTGGTTCGTCTCCATCCGGCTCTGGGTCCGCGATGCCACCCGCACGCTCGTCCTCTGGGGCGCGCACCAGTCCGAGGTCATGACCCGCATCGCCGACGGATCGCTGAGCCCCGAGCTCGCCGCCCGCGCCGCCCTGCCCGTCACCGCACGCATGGCGGTCTCGGTGTTCGCGGCGACGCGCGCCATGGTCGTCGTCGATGACGGACGCGGCCACGTCACCACGCACCTCACGGCGGCGGACATCCATCCGAACGCGCCCAAGGCCGAGCCGCGCGACCTCGTGGGTCATCGCCACCTCCGGCTTCCGCTCTACCCCGTCCCGGGCCACCCCAACACCAGCAGCATCACCATCGCCCGCTGGCTGTGGGCCGGCTGGTTCATCACCGGATCACGCCGGATCGTCGGGACCTTCACCGACCTCGCCACCTCAGCACTGCTCTCCCCCGTCATCGCCGCCAACGACGACCGCGACGCTGCGGCCTTCGACGTCATGTTCGACCGCATCAGCCGCTGGCCCACCCTGACCGCGTTCGGGCAGGCTGTCGAGCGCATGCAGGAGAGGGCCGACGCGAATCCCCACACGGACTCGCTGCTCGTCGGCGTGTACTCGATCGACGACTTCGGAGCCATCGCCGGCGGCCGCTTCGAGCAGGCAGCCGTCGCGCAGGTGATGCGCCTCGCGCTCGGCCATCAGCAGTTCGCCGGGCATGACCTGTTCGCGGCGTACGAGGCGCCCGGACGACTGTGGCTGGCCCTCGGCGGCGGACCGATCATCCGCAACGGGATCTCACTGCTGCGCGGCCTCCAGGAGCACATCAACGACCACGGAGCGGTGCCGTCCGCCAAGCTCGACATCGACGTGCACGTGAGCGTGTCGTTCGGCTACGCCGCCCACCAGGTCGACGACTTCACCCAGACGGGGCTCATGGCGGCCGCTCTCCACCGCCTGGCCATCGACCAGGGCTCGCGCGACCCGTTCACGGTCGAGAACCTCATCGCCTACGACATCCGCCCCGAGGACATCATGGGCGAGCTCGACACCCCCATCACGGCGGTCGACACCCTGACGCTGCTGCGAGCGGACCGGGACTCGGCCGACGCCTTCACCACGCGCTTCGCCCCGATCGTCGACGCCGACTCCGGCGACGTCGGGGCCGTGCTGATGTCGCTCGGCTGGCACCGGTCCTTCGGCAGCCTCGACCTGGCAGAGCCCGACGCCTTCGTCTCGCTGGTCGGACGCCAGCCCCAGCTCGCGGCGGAGGCGACGCACATCGTCCTCGCCCGGCTCAAGCGGGCCTTCGCCGAGACCGACGCACTCGACCAGCGCGCCCTGCCCCTCATGGTCGAACTGCCGTCAATCCTCCTCAACCCAGACTCGGCCGAGCTCGCCCTGCCCAACCTGGTCACCCCGTTCCTCGACCGGCGCGAGTGCGCGCGCACCGTCATCCTCATCGACACTGTCCCGTCCGGTGGTGGCCAGGCACTTCGCCTGCTGTCCGACCGTGGCGTGCACATCGCGGTCACCGCGGCTGCTGCAGCAGGCGCCGACCCGGCCGACCTGTTCGGCTGGCTGCGCTGGGCCATCGTGTTCCCGCAGCACGTGATCCAGGGCGCCTCGGGCGTCGACGGGATGATGGTGCAGCAGACGGTGTCCGCCATCGCGACCCGCGACACCCGCCTCGTGGGCCTGGCGGACGCCAAGGTCGATCCGCGCGAGCTCGCGGCGCACAGCATCGGGTGGACGATCAGCCCGGACGGACGATGGCCCTCGATGGCCGACGCCCTTCCTGCGTCGCGGCAGGCCTAGCCCGAGTCAGCCCGCCACGGGTTCGACGACGAACCCGGCCTCGAGCATCGCCGGCACGGCAGCACCGGGCACGGCACGCGAGAACAGGTAGCCCTGCGCGCCCCGGCACCCCAGCACCCGCAGCGCGTCCGCCTGACCGGGGGTCTCGACCCCCTCGGCGGTGACGTCGAGGCCGAGGTGGACGCCGAGGGCGAGGATGCCCGCCACCAGCTGCCGGTCGAACTCGACATGCGTGATCCGGGTGATGAAGCTGCGGTCGATCTTGAGGGTGTCGATCGGGTACTCGCGCAGGTAGGCGAGGGACGCGTAGCCCGTCCCGAAGTCGTCCAGGGCGATGCCGACGCCACGGGCGCGCGCGCCCTCGAGGTTCGCGTGCGCGTGCCCGCTGCTGCGCACAAGCGCCGTCTCCGTGATCTCCAGGCACAGGAGCGCCGGGTCGAGGGCCGACTCGCGCAGGGCTCCGTCGACCGCGGCGAGGAGGTCGGGCTCGGACAGCTGACGGGCTGACACGTTCACCCGCACGACAACCGGGCGCCCGTCGCCCGTCCGCGTCCACTGCGCGGCATCGAGGCACGCCCGCCTGAGCACCCACTCGCCGATGGCGACGATGAGCCCCGTGTCCTCCGCGATCTCGACGAAGCCCTCCGCGCTGCGGAGCACTCCGTCCGGATGGTTCCACCGCAGCAGGGCCTCGACCGCCGTGACCGTCCCCGTCGTCAGGTCGACCTCGGGCTGGTACCAGACCTCGAGCTCCCCGCGCTCCAGCGCCTCGCGCAGGTCGCTCTCGATCGCCAGGCGCGTGGACACGGCAGCGCGCAGCTCGCCGTTGTAGACCATCACCCGGTCGCGCCCCTCGGCCTTGGCCACGTAGAGCGCCGTGTCCGCCTCGCGCAGGAGGTCGTCGGGCGACGAGTCCTTCCGAGCGACAGCGACGCCCACGCTCGCCGTCGCGTAGAGGGCCTGGCGCTCGACGGTGAACGGCTGCCGGAAGGCCTCGACGATGGCCCTCGCCTTCTGCGCCGCCTCGTCCTCGTCGGCCACCTCGCGCATCACGATGACGAACTCGTCGCCGCCCGTGCGGGCCACGAGGTCACCCGCGCGCACGAGCTCCCTCATGCGCTGGCCGACGGCCCGCAGCAGCTCGTCGCCGGTGCCGTGCCCCAGGGAGTCGTTGACGTTCTTGAACCGGTCGAGGTCGATCATGAGGACCGCCGTCAGCGCGCCGGACCTGGCCGCAGACGGCAGGGCGCGCTCAAGGTCGTCGGCGAGCACGGCCCGGTTGGCGAGGCCGGTCAGGGTGTCGCGCGTCGCGAGCCGGAGCAGGTCCTCCTCTGCGCGATGCCGTCGCGTGATGTCCCGCAGGGTGACCACGACGTGGGCGACCGTGCCGTCGGCCGCGATCTCGGGAGCCACGCTCGCCTCGGCCCATCGGTGCCCGCGCGTGGTGTCGAGCCCGATCTCGAAGCTGTCGGGCACACCCGTCGTGAGCACCTGACGGCAGTAGTCGGACCAGAGTGCGGAGAGGTCCGCGGGGTAGCCCATTCCCTCGATCGTGCTGCCGACCCATCGCTCGGCCGGGATCCCCGACGCGTCGACGATGCCCTGGTTGACGTAGTCGATGATCCCGTCCGCACCGAGGCGGAAGGTGGGGTCCGGCGAGTGGTCGAGTACCACGCGCAGCAGCTGCTCCCGCTGGGCCAGCTGCTGCTCCGCCACGTGGCGGTCCGTGACGTCGACGATCTGGGTGATGAAGTACGGATCCCGGCCGTCCTTCGCCCGGACGATGGTGACGGAGAGGTCGGCCCAGACCACGTTGCCGCTCTTGCCGACGAATCGCTTCATGAGGCGGTAGCCGTCGCGGCGCCCGGCGAGCACCTCGGCGACCATGGCGACGTCCACGTCGAGGTCGTCGGGGTGCGTGAGCTCCTGCCAGGTCATCCCGATCAGCTCGGAGGCGGTGCGTCCGTACAGCTCGCACAGGGCCTCGTTCACCCGCATCAGCCGACCGTCGGTCGACACCAGGCACATCCCGATGGAGGACTGGTCCATGGCCAGGCGGAACTGCTCCTCGGCCGCGGCCAGCCGCTCGGCGTTGGCGCGCGCCTCGCCGATGTCCTCGATGGTGCCCGTCATCCTCAGGGGGCGCCCCTCGGCGTCCCACTCGACGATCCGGCCACGGTCGCGGATCCACACCCACGACCCGTCGCGATGCCGCATGCGGGCTTCCATGTCGTAGTACTCGTCGAGCCCCTGGGCGTGCCGCTCCGTCAGCACGTCCTCGATCTCCTGGTCCTCCGGGTGCGTCATGCTCGCCCACAGGAAGCTGTCCGACTGGGGAAGCTCGTCGAGCCGGTAGCCGATGATCTCCGCGAACCCCTCGTCGACCACCGCGACGTCGGTCTGCATGTTCCAGTCCCACATCCCCAGCCGCGCCGAGCCGAGGACGAGCTGGAGCCGGTCGCGCTCCTCCGCCAGCTCGCGCCGGGCCTGGTTCTCGTCAGTGACGTCGCGCGCCGCAGCGAGGATGCCGACGGCCTCCCCGCTGGGATCGCGGTACACCGATGCACTGCACAGGATGCTCAGCTCGCGCCCGGACGTGTGGCGCACCGTCATCGGGACGTCGGTCACCGATCCGGACACCATGACCTCGCGGAAGGCCTCCCAGACCGCGTCGTGCTCGACCACCGTGGCCGCGAAGTCGGCCCCGAGGATCTCCGAGCGGGGGGTGCCGGTGAGCGCCATCGCGGCTTCGTTCGCCTCGACGACGACCCCGTCGAGGCCGATCGCGATCAGCGGGCCGGGGTTCGCCGCGACGACGCTGCGGACGTACTGGTCGACCCACTGCTGCCGGTCGTCCGTCCCGTCACTGGGAGTCATCATCACCGCCCCGTCGTCCCCTGTGCATCCGACAGTAGCGAGGGGAGCGCCCCGTGGGCTGAGGATGATCGACATCCGACGCGCGGCGCGTGGCGGGCCCAGGAGCATCACTCTCCGGCCCGCTGCCTCTAGCATCGGGGAGGGGGTCCGCTGTCGATCGACGGCGGCCTGGCGGTCGAGCGAGTCGGCAGCACTGCCGAGGCACCACGAAGGACGATACGCATGGAACGTGACCGAGCGGCAGCGCTGGCGGGTTTCGTCCGCTTCCTCAGCGGCAATCCCCATGGGGACGCGGCAGCCCGCACCATGGTCCTCGGCGGCCTGGCACCGTACGGCTTCATCGCCGGGCAGATCTACGCCATGGGCGGCACGGAGCACCTCGAGCTGGTGGGCAACTTCGGCTATCCCGACGCAGACGCTGCAGCCTTCCGCCGGATCGCGGTCAGCGTGCCCCTGCCGATCTGCGACGCGTTCACGTCTGCGCGGACGATCGCCATCGCCTCCGACTCGATCAGCGAGCACTACCCCCTCGTGGCCACGCCGACGCCGGACGAGTCGGAGCACGCCGCGCAGGGACCGGCCACGCGCATCGTCTGCGTGCCGACGCTGTGGTCGGAGACGCCCATCGGCGTGCTGTCCCTGCTGCAGGAGTCGCGGACCGACGACGACGCCGATGAGTGGTCCTACGTCGACGGCATCTCGAGCGCCGTGGCGATGTGGCTGAACAATCAGCGCCCGACCCTCATCGACCACTGGAAGCGCGCCGCACCACTGCCGCACCGCGAGTTCACGCTCTCCGACCGGCAGCGCAAGATCCTGTTCATGATCGGCGACAACATGACGAACAGCGAGATCGCCCGGAAGCTGGGCTACTCGATCCCGACCGTGAAGAAGGACCTGCAGGAGATCATGAAGATGCTCGGCACGCAGGACCGCAGGGTGACCGCGGGACGGGCACGCGAGCTGGGCCTGCTGCCCGATCGCCGCGCGCCGCGTGAGGTTATTGCGACCTAGGCGGACTTCTCGCGGCGCTCGCGACGCGGCGCCTCGCGGGGCACCAGGGTCGGGTTCACGCTGTCGGCGACGACCTCGCCGGTGATGACCACCTTGGCGACGTCGGTGCGGCTCGGCACGTCGTACATCACGTTGAGCAGCACCTCCTCGAGGATCGCGCGGAGACCGCGTGCACCGGTGCCGCGCAGCAGCGCCTGGTCGGCGATCTCGCCGAGGGCGTCGGGCGCGAACTCGAGCTCGACATTGTCGAGCTCGAACAGCCGCTGGTACTGCTTGATCAGCGCGTTGCGGGGCTCGGTGAGCACCGCCACCAGCGCCTCGCGGTCGAGCTTGCTGACCGTCGTGAACACGGGGAGGCGGCCGATGAACTCCGGGATCATGCCGAACTTCAGCAGGTCCTCGGGCATCACGTGGCTGAAGATGTCGTCGGGGTTCGTGTCGTCGTCGACGCGCTCGCCGTCGACGAGGTCGAAGGTGAAGCCCAGCCGCTTCTGGCCCAGCCGCTGCTCGACGATCTGGTCGAGGCCGGCGAAGGCGCCACCGACGATGAAGAGCACGTTGGTCGTGTCGATCTGGATGAACTCCTGGTGCGGGTGCTTGCGGCCGCCCTGCGGGGGCACCGAGGCCGTGGTGCCCTCGAGGATCTTCAGCAGGGCCTGCTGGACGCCCTCGCCCGAGACGTCGCGGGTGATCGACGGGTTCTCGCTCTTGCGCGCGACCTTGTCGATCTCGTCGATGTAGATGATCCCGGTCTCGGCGCGCTTGACGTCGTAGTCGGCCGCCTGGATGAGCTTGAGGAGGATGTTCTCGACGTCCTCGCCGACATAGCCGGCCTCCGTGAGCGCGGTCGCGTCGGCGATGGCGAAGGGCACGTTGAGCATGCGGGCGAGCGTCTGGGCCAGGTAGGTCTTGCCGCAGCCGGTCGGGCCGAGCAGCAGGATGTTCGACTTCGCCAGCTCGACGCGCTCGTCCTTGGCCCGCTCGGGCGTGGCCGCCTCGGCCTGCACCCGCTTGTAGTGGTTGTAGACGGCCACGGACAGCGACTTCTTCGCCCGGTCCTGGCCGATGACGTACTGGTCGAGGAACTCGAAGATCTCGCGCGGCTTCGGCAGGTCGCCCCACGACGCCTCGGTGGCCTCGGAGAGCTCCTCCTCGATGATCTCGTTGCACAGGTCGATGCACTCGTCGCAGATGTACACGCCGGGGCCGGCGATCAGCTTCTTGACCTGCTTCTGGCTCTTGCCGCAGAACGAGCACTTGAGCAGGTCGCCGCTCTCGCCGATGCGCGCCACTCGTGCCCCTTTCGCGCCTGCCGGCGCAGAACTCAGTACGACGTACGACCCCCATGGGCCGGACTACGCCTGACCGTACCTCGGCCGGCGGGGAAATGCAGCGTCACGGCACGCCGACGCGCCATCGCGTCAGCGAGGAGATCCTGCCGCCACCCATGCCTCACGCACGCTGGCGGGGACCCGACCCCGCTCGGTGACCGCCACGCCCGTGCCCCGCGCCCATGCCCGGATGGCCGCGCTGTCGGAGTCGGGACGCGGCTTCGAGGCCGTCGAGGGCTTCGAGGCCGTCCGACCCGGGCGGCTCACCGAGGACGGCCCCGCTCCGGGGCGGCTCGATCGTGCCGCCCGCAGGTAGGGCTTGAGCAGCGTGCGGAGGTCCGCGAAGCTGGCGTCCGTGAGGTCGATCTCGTAGTCGACGCCGTCGAACCGCAGCACCCTCGTGCGTGCGCCCTCGTCACCGGTCAGGTCGTCGACGATCACCGTTCGCTTGGCCATGCCGCGATTGTGCCGCACCGAACCCGATGCGTCGTCACCTGTGGCGAAGAACCGCCCCCAGAATCAGCCACGAGTGACGAGGCATCGGGGATGGGAGGGGTGCTACGCCTTGCGGGAGGAGATCACCTGGTCGATGATCCCGTACTCCTTGGCATCGGCCGCGGTGAGGATCTTGTCGCGCTCGATGTCCTTGGCCACCTGCTCCGGGTCGCGGCCGGTGTGGTGGGCGAGGATGCCCTCCATCTCGACGCGCATGCGCAGGATCTCGTTGGCCTGGATCTCGATGTCCGATCCCTGGCCACCACCCTCGGTGTAGGGCTGGTGGATGAGGATGCGGGCGTGCGGCAGGGCGAAGCGCTTGCCGGGCGTGCCGGCGGCGAGCAGCACTGCTGCCGCGGATGCCGCCTGTCCGAGGCACACGGTCTGCACCTGCGGCTTCACGAACTGGATGGTGTCGTAGATCGCCGTCATCGCGGTGTACGAGCCGCCGGGCGAGTTGATGTAGATCTGGATGTCGCGGTCGGGATCCATCGACTCCAGGCACAGCAGCTGCGCCATCACGTCGTCGGCGCTGGCATCGTCGATCTGCACGCCGAGGAAGATGATGCGCTCCTCGAAGAGCTTCGTGTAGGGGTTGTGCACCCGCTCGCCGTTGGCGCTGCGCTCACGGAACTCCGGGAGGATGTAGCGACCCGTGGGGGTGAGGTCCCTGCTCGTCTGACGGGTCATTTGCTGCTCTCTCCCTTGCCCTTGCGCGCTGAGGCTTCCGGTGCGTTGGCCGACGAGGTGTAGACGTGGTCGATGAGCCCGTAGGACTGGGCCTCCTCGGCCGTGAACCAGCGGTCGCGATCGGAGTCGGCCTCGATGGTCTCGATGGACTGACCGCTGTGCTCGGCGATGAGGGCCGCCATGCGCTTCTTGATGTAGAGCATCTGCTCGGCCTGGATCTTGATGTCGGACGCGGTTCCGCCGAGGCCGCCCGAGGGCTGGTGCATCATGATGCGCGTATTGGGCGTGGCGTAGCGCTGACCCGGCGTGCCGGCGACCAGGAGGAACTGCCCCATGCTGGCGGCGAGGCCCATGGCCACGGTCGTGATGTTGTTCGGGATGAGCTGCATGGTGTCGTAGATGACCATGCCGGCCGTGATCGAGCCGCCCGGGGAGTTGATGTACAGGGCAATATCG
>Ga0075156_10001709_pt1 | contig 12041 bp, 6 predicted proteins | sample JI81AbrownDNA_FD_70966 | JGI IMG/M metagenome (GOLD analysis project Ga0075156, IMG submission 70966) | Wastewater effluent complex algal communities from Wisconsin, to seasonally profile nutrient transformation and Carbon sequestration -... | ecosystem: Engineered > WWTP > Effluent > Algae...
GGCCGGCGCTGTCACACCTGACATATTTGACCGAATAGGCGCCTGAGCCATGCCTTGCGCCGCTTGAGTGGTTTGTTGCGTCGTCATGACGTTCGTGAACGATGGCGGAGCAACCTTTTGTTGATACCACTCAGCGTGCTCTTCACTCTCACGTTTTTTGCGGTCTTCAACTTTTTGCTTTTGTACGACTTCAGTTTCTTGAATGCGTCGCTTTTGATCATCTTCAATCTCGCCGTGGTGAAGCTCATAGCTCGCTTCAATAATACGAGCAACTCGCTCAGCTTTTTCGGCATCTAACCCGAGACCTCCGATTTTGTCATCACGCGTGAGAATCCCTGAGGTTTGTAAGGCGTTACGTACATTGCGTAGGCGCGTCGAAATAACGTTTTCAAGTCGCTTTTCAAGGTATTCGTCTAGTTGTAAATCGCCGATTTGCTGCAAGCATTCTTGCATGGCTTTTTCGAGGATAGGTTCGTAATGACGTCTCAAGCGCATAGAACCTAAAGGAATCTCTTCTTCGACTTTTTCGTCCACCTCTAGGGGCATTTTCCAGCTAAACCCCTGGCTATTGCGGACCGTGCGATACCATTCTGAATAGTCTTGCTCGCTCATCACGCTTGAACTTGTCAAGAATTCATCGAGAGCCACAAGAAAAGCTTTTGCCTGCGCATCGGTAAAACCAAGGCCGTCTTCGGCTTGCTTTCGCTGAAGATATTCCAGCGCCTGCGCATCGGTACGCACGCCAGTAATCAATGAAACGAGCAGGTCTCGTAATCGACGCACGAGCTCCTCAGAAAAAACACTTACTTGAGCATTGGTCGCGATGCGCTTTACCGCTGCACTATATGTGACGGGCAAAACAGAGATACGCTTTATTTTTCCTATTTCACTTGGTAAGACCCCTAATTCTTGAAGCGTTGTTTCTACATCCCAATCAACTAGGTCAGAAACAGGTAAAATGATCTTCAACAGTATCGTACGTACAACTTCATCTAGATTTCTCTCATTTGCAAGTGACTGGATCTTGGCGATAAAAGTGTTTTTATCCATTTTGGTAAGCAAAAGCTCCCAAATAACATCATTAATGCGCGCCCAGGCATCATAGTCGTATCCAAGATTCTCACGTGTCGCGTCCTCGGTATCCGCAGCCTCGCTTCCAAAAAGATAGTCTCTTGCGCTTTCGGGAAGCATTTCAAAACGTAGACGCCATTCTTTTCTGTCCATAGGCTAAACGGTGGTATCAGAATTAGGAATGGAGGTAATCTGCTTACGTAACGCTTGTCCTGTACCTTTTTTAGGAAGCTCTTTGATAAGTGCATCTTGCGCGTCTCTAATCATCTCTTGATAAGCTTTATTCGTCCCAGACGCGCCTTCTCTAGAGACGTCATTAGCAATATCTTTCATTTTGTCTACGATCGCGAGGATCCGCTGCTTGGTCGTCGTATCGTAACGATCAATATTTTTAATGATTTCTACGCCGCCATTTTTAAAGAATTCCCCAAGGAGAACCTCAGACTCTGGCCGCCCAACACCTTTTGTTCCCGTTTGGCTAAGAACACCAACAATTTCCTGAGCTTTTGCGATACCGTCACGGACGGATTGTTTTGCAACGGCGGCAACATTTGTTGGATCTGCTTTAGCTTTTGCTTCTGAAAGAAGTTGGTCTCGCAATTTTGTCATATCAGCAATGGCATCATCGCGCTCTTTGGCGAGTCTCGTAACTTCAGCTGTATTTGAAGCAGCGTTCGCAGCATTGATCTGGTCCGTATAATCTTTTGTAATATCTTTGACATCTCTCGTATAAGCCTTATCAATATCTTTCACCTCAATATCAGCCATTGTTTGATAGGTCTCAGCCAATTTTGCCTCGTCTGAATTGATATTAGCAATAGACGATGCCGTATCCGCACCAATATATTGACTAGCAAATGCTTGAAGTGGTGCTTGGTCATTTGCGCTATAACCAGCATTAGCTAATGTTTCAGTCAAAGATGCCCCATACTTCATGCCGTCAGACATTCCATTAACGTTAATACGCGTATTTGCATCACCTGGTTTACGTTTGCTTGCATCAAGGGCTGCCGTTTGACTAGAATTTCTTACACGTGTACCAGCCTTCATGTTAGGCGTTGCTGTCTTATCGTCATTGATAGAGTACGTGTGAATTGTATTATCGGCAAGGTTTTTAACATGCTGCATTTTGCGCAGTTGGTCTGGCGTTTTATCGGTTGAAAGTTTAGCAAATCGCTCGTGTGCGCCCATTGCTGATGCGGCGGCGCTGTTTGCGCGTTGCATCTCTTTCTTTTTCAAATCCCAAGCATCTTTATCAGTCTCTTCGATGCCAGTAACCTTGCCACTCGCGTCTTTGACTTCGCTCCAACCATTCGCAAGCATCAAATCCGTCAAAAACTCACCGTTCATGTACGTTTCTTTAGGAATATCCTTGTAGAGCTCGGGCGAGTCAATCATTTTCTTAACGAAACCCGTTCTTTCTTCACCGGTTCGAGCAAGATGCGGGTTGAGCTTGAGAAGCTCTTCGATCTTCTTCTGCTCGTCTTCATTGCCGGAGCTTTTTGCAATATCATAACGGGCACCAAGAGCAACGCGCTGACGTTCGTTTAACTCTTCACGAACGCGTACTTCGCTACCTGCTTTTGCCTCAGAATCAGAAAGTCCGCTAGCCTTAAGCTCGGCTTCATATTTTGTTTTTGTTGCCTTGTACTCTTTTTCAATCATGTCCTTATCGCCAAACTGCTCTTGGTAGTACGCCTCGGTAGCCTTTGCCGACATTGTTGGCGGAAGGAGAAAGCCTTCTTTCTGTGTACGCGCTTCAGAACCGATGCCTAAGAGCGCTTTGCGTTCATCGAGCGATTTAGCTTTTGATGCGAGAGCTTTATTATATTCTGCGTCGGCACTCGCCTCTTTTTCAGATTGGGCGCGGCGATAGTTAACACCCTTGAGCAAACCCCCTCTCGCCTTATCATAAGTCTCACCTCTAAGCATTGCTGGGGTTTTTGCTAATGCCTTGGTCCCGAGAAGCGAAGCTTTTCTCGTCAAATCATAACGACGATCTACAGCGTTATACGTCCCTTTAGCAGCACCCTTAAGCGCTCTGCCACCAGCTTTTGTCGCGGTCCAAGGCGCCTTAACAACGCCTTTCGCAAAAGACTTCGTCTTGCTCGCAATAAGCCCAGCCAACCCACCCATAGCGGCTGCCGAAGCAACGGCCGTATCAAGAGCGGCTAACATCAACGCGATACCAACGACAAACGAGATAACATGGTTTGAATCCGCGATGGCAGTAATAAATCCAAATGTGGCACCAACTGCGGAATCAGCCGCACCAGCAACACCTCCTTCGGCACCTGTAGAAGGGCGCGTGAGATTGAGCGCGGCAGAGAGGCCCGTAGCGGCAGTCTGAGAATTAGCTTCCTGCGAAGATCTCTGAGTGATCGCAAGTGTGAGCCATAAGAAAAAGGCAATAACAGGTCCACCAGTAAGTAGGCCCGTTAAGCGCTTCCAATATTCGCCTGTGACGGCTCCCATCCCGCGCTGCAATTTCTCTGGTAGAGCCGAGGCAAAAAACGCTAGCGGAGCAAGAATCAGGGTGATCCATAACGCAACGATACGATAAACGAGATAACACGTCAGGATGATGACAACGCCCAAAGCGATCGACATGAAGAAGATAGCGAGGCCATAGGCAAGGATAATATTTGCGAACTGTGCCGGAGTAGTACCAGTGGGGTTAAACTGCATCATTTTATCCAGACCTAATGCATACACAAAATTACCGGCAGCCGACTGAGCAAAAGCATTTACGAAGGTCAACATCACGACCTGTGAAAAATCAATCAAGAGTTGAATCAGCGTTTTTGAAAAATTGATCAATACCGCTTGTAACAAAAGCTTAGGCAACACTTTTTCATAATGAAACTCATCTCGACCGATAACGGTGGCAAAGGCGGTCAATAAGAGAACGATGATAAAGAACATGTTTGTCGTATCACGTACGACGATCCAGCCTTGAACGACGGGCATCGCATCTGAGAAGCCGTTGTATTGAGCGAATGCAATCAAGACACTAATAACCAAAAGAATCATGCTGCCAATGAGATTGGCGACAAGACCCAGGATTGATGCAATACCCTCACAAATGAAACCAGTAACTGGACCGCTACAAGCAGCGCTTGTTCGGTCATTCGCTTGTGACTGTACGATATTGTTCGTCGTTTCAGTAGGCGTGACAGCAGGCGCTGGTGTCGTTGCAGGGACCACGCTGCCTGACCCTTGGGCAAATGCGTACTCGGTTGAACCCATCACCATAAAAATGGCGAACAGCGCAACCATTGCCGTTGCAAAAAACTTCTTTCCTCTTTGTGATGAAAGGGACGTGCGTAGTCGTTCAAAGGTGAACATAATTTCGTTATCTATAATATCACATTCTACCCTGTCTCGACCATGGGGATAAACATTACCCATCACGCTCTTTTTCAAAGGTTTGACGCATTGTGTGGATAGCCGTATTCTGATACACTCCGAATTGTTCTTAATGGCTTTCTACGCATGGTATCCGTCAACTTTTTGAATACAGATCATGAGCGACTCGCACGGCGTAAGACCGTCATTTTTGCGAGTTTGTTTACGCTTATCGTGGGCGGCGTCACCTTTGCTGGTGCGGCCGCTTCTTATCGCTCTGTGCAACACGGTACGAGTGTTTTTGCTGAGTTCGTACGCCTACCTGGTATTCGTGACGCACATAAACTTGTCTTTGGCGCAGAGCTGCCTGCATTGGCTGGCACAACCATTACCGGCGAAGACAAAAATCCTGACATCTTAACGGTCCTCTTACTTGGTATCGGTGGTGCCGGTCACGATGGTGCCAACCTCACCGATACCATCATGATCGCGTCTATTAATACCAAAGACAAACGCGTTAACATGCTTTCGATCCCACGCGACATGGCGTTTCCTAACGGCCGTGGCGGATACGAAAAAATCAACGCCGTTCATGCCTGGGAAGAAAAAGACCATCCAGGTGAAGGCGCCGTACGTACGGCAAAAATCTTTTCAGAATTTTTTGGCGTAAGCATTGATCACGTTGTTCGCGTTGATTTTAATGGCTTTGCCAAGATGGTAGATGCGATTGGCGGTATCACCGTCAATGTTGAACGCTCGTTTAGTGATACAACTTATCCAACTGAAGATGATAAGTGGCAAACCATCACCTTTAAAAAAGGCGAACAACAAATGGATGGTGACACGGCACTGAAGTACGCCCGCTCGCGTCACGGAAATAACGGCGAGGGCTCTGACTTTGCGCGCGCAAAACGTCAGCAAATCGTGATGGTGGCTATTCGTGAAAAATTACTATCTCTTAATACGCTCGCAGATCCGACCAAGCTCGCGAAGCTCTACCAAGTCATCGCCAACCACCTACAGTCTGACATGAGTCCGTGGGAGGCCTTTAATCTTGCACCGATTGCTACCGACATCCAAAAAGACAAGATTCAGCAACATGTCTTAACTGATGCGCCCGATGGTGAACTAGTGCCGGCGAATATCAATGGCAGCTTCTTACTCTTCCCAAAGGGCGGTGATTGGACGCGTATCAAGACCTTGGCTCAGAACCCCTTTAATGAGGATGTCACCTCAACGGTGGCAGAACTCCCTAAAGTAGAGGTCAAAAATGGCACATTTCGCACAGGAATGGCCTTTCAGGTCGCAAACCGCCTCGGTTTAGAGGGCTTTAGCGCGGAGTCCATCGGCAATGCAAGCTCTCGACAATACGAAAAAACTGTGATATTTGACTTAACGAATGGTAGTAAAGTACAAGAGCTGGTCAAATTAAAGCAGCTTTTGAATGCCAATGTCTCACTGACGGCAGCCGTTACTTCATCACAAAACCCAAGCATTCGCAGTGTTTACGCAGAAGCGAATACCACCGAGGCCATCGCGTCGACCGACACCGATTTTCTCGTTATTTTGGGCGAATCTTCGTATCCCCTCGTCCAGCCCACCCAAAACACCACCTATGTCAGTACATCGACAAGCCCTTGATTATCCCAAGGTCGCCCTCATTGGCAGAACCAATGTCGGCAAATCCTCTCTTTGGAACCGCCTAACCGAATCCGGCAAGGCTATCGTGAGTGCAGAATCCCACACCACACGAGACCGCAATTACGGCCTTGTTTTGTGGCAAGGTGCGGCTTTTGAGCTCATTGATACGGGCGGCATGGATACTGAAAAAGATTCAATTGGCGAAGGCATTCTTCACCAGGCGAAGCTTGCAATTAAAGAGGCTGACATTGTCTTGTTTGTCTTTGATGCAAAGACAGGTATTTTGCCACAAGATCTCGAACTCGCTGAAGAAATCAAGAAATCCAAAAAATCGGTTATTTTGCTTGCAAATAAAGTCGATACGATTCGTGACACCGGCAGCGCCTACTCACATGACGTTTATCGTATGGGTTTGGGCGAGCCTCGCATGGTGAGTGCTTCGACCAGTCTCGGTATCGGTGATTTGTTGGACGAAGTTTCGATCACGCTCGATAAGGCTGGCAAACCTCCGGTCATGAAGCATGAGATGCTTCCGTTACGCGTAGTGCTTGTTGGTCGGCCAAACGTAGGTAAATCGTCATTGGTAAACAGCATTCTTGGTGAAGACCGCGTTATTGTATCCCCTATTGCCCACACCACACGCGAACCACAGGACACGCTTCTTAAATACAAAGAACGTGACATTGTGCTCGTTGATACGGCTGGTATGCGTCGTCGCTCGAGTATTACCAAAGGCATTGAAGAAGAAAGTCTCGAACGCAACCGTGAAGCCGTTAAACGCGCTGATGTGGCTATGTTGATTTTTGATGCCACTCAAGATCCGACCTCATGGGACCGTCATCTTGCCGGTATGCTTGAAGAATCCAACAAGGGTTTAATTCTCGTTGCAAACAAATGGGACCTTGTTGAAAATAAAGAAACCAATACTGCACAAGAATACGAAGTATTGATTCGTCAGCTTTTCCCATTCTTGAGCTGGGCTCCGATGATTTTTGTCAGTGCAAAAGAAAACTTACGAAGCGGCAAACTCATTGATCTTGCTCTTGAAGTTCAAGATGAGCGCATGCGTCACATTGATTACAATGCGGCCAATAAACTTTTGAAGAAGACGATTCAGCGCATGCGTCCTTTGGCCAGCTATGGTCCAAAATCGCCTCGCGTCTTTGATGTCGCACAAACAAAACACGCACCTCCAACCTTCTTGGTGACGGTGCATGGCGAAAAAGACAACTTGCATCCAAACTGGCTTAAGTTCTTTGAAAAGCGCATTCGCGAAAAATTCGGCTTTGTTGGTACCCCAATCGTGGTCAAAGTACAGCACTTGCCTATCTCCAAAACCGAAAAAGCCGGCAACGTCTTTGGTCCTGGTATGGAAGCGGTGGCTGGTAAAGTTCGTCACAAAATCAAACGTGTTAACCAAACCATGCGTCGCCAAAAGAAAGGCCGCACAGCGTTCTAACAAAAAAACTACGCAGCCTCGGCTGCGTAGTCTTGTTTACCAACTAAGTACGGAAGTTCGTACTCTACGAATGAGACGATGATGCCTACAAACAACAGCACAACGACACACGCCGCGAGTCCTGCAGAGAACGCAACAAGAGTTTCGATATAAATTTTGAAAATTTTTTCTTTAACCAGTCTAATATAGACAAGAGGCGTCAGGAAAATTGCAATAGTCACGAAATAAAGCGAATAATAAACAAGCCCAATACATGCAAGTCCAGTGCATTCTGATGCGTGCTCAAAATACTCCATGCTGAAAAAAAACAAGGCGATCAGAAAAATACCATTCAGTATAGAGCAAACGAGTAACCGCATATTTGTAAACCCTTCTGTTTCATTATTCATAAGGTTCAGGCCGCAGACGCGAGAGCGCTGATTAATAAAACGAATACGACCATGAACATAATATAGTTTTTCCAGCTTATTGCCTTGTGCCAGTCTAGAAAAATCAGAGGTGTAAACAATGACGCGAAGAATACAATGGGCAGCGTGATATAACTGAGAGCGGTACACGATAGCCCTACGCATTGAGTAAATAGACTCGACAGCATGCCACCAGCGATAATTAGAGCAAACAGCAACACGATATTTAAAATCGAGCTTACAACTAATTGACCGAAGCTTAATTCCCGTGTTTCTTTATTCATAAGAAAAGGATATCATGCGCCTTGTATCTATGAAACTCATTGTTGGCCTTGGTAATCCTGGCAAAGACTACGACAAAACCCGCCATAATATTGGTTGGGAATTACTTCAAGCCTTTGCAGAGCACCACCGTGCTGACGGTTTCAAGAAAAACCGTGCTCTAAAAGCCGAGATAACCGATATTCGTATCGGCTCGGAGCGCGTTTTTTTGGCGTTTCCAACGACATTTATGAACTTATCTGGGCAAGCGGTGCAGGCGATTGCTTCTTTTTATAAAATCCCGGTCGAAAACATCCTTATTCTTCAAGATGAGATGGATGTGGAGGTCGGTAAAGCAAAGTTCACCGCCAAAGGCGGAGCTGCTGGGCATAATGGCATCACTTCTATCCAGCAATCGTTAGCGACGAATGAAATCGCGCGTTTCCGCATTGGCGTGAACCGTCCAACGGGGCAAATTAAAGTTGAAGACTATGTCTTGCAACGTTTTTCACCAGAAGATGAACAGCAACTCAATAAACGAGCTGACACCTTCATCGAGGCATTAAATTCGTGGGTGAATGAAGGCTTGACAAAGACCATGTCTTCGTGGAACGGGGTATTAGGTGCAAACTGAATTCTCTGACTACATCCGCGCCATTGCGCATATCCCTGGCATCTCAGCGTATCGGCTGAGGCAGCTTCGCGAACAGCTGCGCGGGATACGCGATATCGAACATGTGAGCCAAAGCGAACTCATCGCGGATTTTGGCTGGCCATTGGCATTGGCGAAGCGATTTGCTGAATGGCGTCGTCACGGGACGTTTATAGAATTGCGTGAAAAATCTTCTTCTCAAGGCATCCGCCAGATTTTGCGCGGCGATAAAGATTATCCGCAAGAATTGCTTACCATTCATGACGCCCCTGAATGTTTATTTGTACGCGGATCCATCCCCGCTTTTCCTGCCATCGCTTTTGTAGGTTCGAGGCGCAATACGAGTTATGGCAAACGTGTAATCGAAACATTGTTGGACCCGCTCGCGCACTACGGCCTCACCCTCGTTTCTGGACTCGCCTTGGGCATTGATGGCCTCGCGCATGAACGCGCGCTTGAAAAAGGCATGCCAACGGTCGCGATTCTAGGCACGGGAGTCGATGATGAAAGTATTTATCCGCGTGAGCATTATGTCTTAGCGCAACGGATACTCGCCGCCGGAGGTGCCTTGGTGAGTGAATACCCGCCCGGTACTAGTTCACGCAAAGAGCATTTTCCACAACGCAACCGATTAATCGCGGGGATGAGCCTTGCGACCATCGTTATTGAGGCCGGGATGGACAGTGGCTCGCTGATAACCGCCCGACTCGCCCTCGAACAAGGTCGAGAGGTTTTGGCCGTACCAGGACCAATCTGGAGCCCTGCATCATTTGGCTGCCATCAAATTATTAAACTGGGCGCACGGCTCTGTGAGTCGTCACAAGATATCCTTGATGCGTTAGCCCTTGATAGGCCGGCTTTAGCCCAGCAAACCCGCGAACAACTACCCCTCACGCCTGACGAGCAAGCCCTCTATGCCTCGCTCGAAGAACCAACGGACATCGACACCCTCTGCGCCCGGTCTGGGAGGCCTTCTCCACAGGTCCTGGCAGGGCTTAGTTTACTTGAATTAAAGGGCTATATTCGGCATGAGCAGGGGTTATGGCATCGGGCTATTGGTTGCCCAAAACGCTAGACTGGGCTATAAACATCCACATTATGAAGCTCGTTATCGTAGAGTCTCCAACCAAGGCCAAGACCATCCGCAAGTTTCTCGGCAGCGAATATAAGGTCGTTGCTTCGATGGGTCATGTGCGTGATTTGCCCTCTTCGTCCGACGAAGTCCCCGCAAAATGGAAGAAAACCGAAGCCGGCCAACTCGGTGTAGACGTTGCTCACGGCTTTGAGCCGATCTATGTCATCTCAAAAGACAAGACAAAAATCGTTAAAGAATTGAAGGACTTACTCAAAGACGCAGACGCGCTTTATCTGGCATCTGATGAAGACCGCGAAGGAGAGAGTATTAGCTGGCACCTGTTGCAGATTTTGAAACCTACGGTACCGGTTTACCGCATGGTCTTTCATGAAATTACGGCCGCGGCAATCAAGAATGCGCTCGCTCACCCTCGTGAGCTTGATGAACGTCTTGTTCGAGCTCAAGAAACGCGTCGTATCCTTGATCGTCTCGTGGGTTATAGCGTCTCGCCAGTATTGTGGAAGAAAATCGCCTACGGTCTTTCTGCTGGACGCGTACAGTCTGCGGCATTGAAAGCGATTGTCGATCGCGAACGTGAGCGCATGAAATTTAAGTCCGCCATGTATTGGGATGTGACGGCGACTTTGGACAAACACGAGAAATTCGAAGCACGCCTCATTGAATACAAAGGTAAAACCATCGCGCAATCAAAAGATTTTGACGCGGATTCAGGGTTGTTGAAAAACGACAAAGCCCATCTCTTAAGTGAAGCTGAAGCGAATACCCTCATGGCATCCGCGCCATCGGCGTCATGGAAGGTCATGGACGTCCAAACAAAAGACGTAAAACGCAAAGCACCAGCACCGTTTACGACTTCAACACTCCAACAAGAATCCAACCGCAAATTGAAACTCTCTTCGCGTGATACGATGCGCGCCGCACAGAAATTGTATGAAAACGGTTTTATTACCTATATGCGTACCGATAGCACCAACCTCTCGGTTGATGCGCAAACGGCGATTAAAGGACTCGTCACGAGCCGTTATGGAAGCGAATACGTAAACGAAAGTGCGCGTACCGACAAAGCGCAGGCCGGTGCACAAGAAGCGCATGAAGCTATTCGTCCTTCATTAGCCTTTACCGTTCCTGGCGATACGGGCTTGAGCGGTGCTGAGCGCGATGTCTATGAGTTGATTTGGATGCGTGCGATCGCGTCACAAATGCGTGATGCTGAACAACAGCAGATGTCGGTTCGTCTTGAAGCAGAAGGTAATGGTTATCAGGCAAATGGTACGCGTATTCTCTTTCCTGGATTTTTGCGCGCTTATGTTGAAGGCGCTGACGATGTTGAGCAGGCGCTTGTTGACCGCGAACACCCATTACCTGAGCTCGCTGTCGGTGACCAGCCAAAATGTGAATCCGCCAAAGCTGAATCACATGAAACAAAACCACCAGCACGCTTCACTGAAGCCTCGCTCGTTCAATTCATGGAAAAAGAAGGTATCGGCCGCCCAAGTACCTACGCTTCAGTTATCAGCACACTGACCGATCGTGGTTATGTGCACAAAGCGGCGAATGCGCTTGTACCAACCTTTACCGCTTTTGCCGTAACGCAAGTACTCGAACGCCATCTCTCAGACTTGGTAGACGTGCACTTCACGTCACAGATGGAGAATAAGCTCGATCAAATCGCCGAAGGCACCTTGGAGTATCTCCCCTACCTCGAATCCTTTTTCTTGGGCGAACGTGGCTTGAAAACACGCCTCGCGACTGAGCTCGAACAAATTGATCCAGAGACGGCGAAGACGGTAAATATCCCACATGCTGAAGGCTATGTCGTGCGCGTTGGTAAATTTGGCCCGTATGTTGAAAAGACTTTGCCAAATACGGGTGCGCTGGCAAAAGCTTCGTTGCCAACAGATATGGGCCCGGGTGATGCCACACCAGAATCTTTAGATGCACTGATCAAAGAATCCCAAAAAGGTCCAACGACGCTCGGACAAGATCCAGACTCCGCTCTGCAGATTTACCTGCGCACGGGTTCATACGGTCCTTACTTGCAACTCGGCGAAGATGCCCCTGAAGTTGAAAAGCCGACAAAGAGACTTACAAAGAAAGAAAAAGATG